>ERZ1066127.195-NODE-195-length-38836-cov-12.328615_pt1 | contig 38836 bp, 34 predicted proteins | sample MGYA00382774_ERZ1066127 | MGnify/ENA primary metagenome ERZ1066127 (study PRJEB33369, sample SAMEA5778357) | biofilm metagenome | biome: Industrial cooling water; feature: Water cooling tower basin; material: Biofilm | place: United Arab Emirates | collected...
GGTGCGGATGGCAGTAATGAGGCCTTGCACCAGGGACTCGGGGCTGATGGTTTTGAGTGATTCGGCATCGATGCTTTTCTGCATGGCATCCCGCAATGACTGGCTGGCTCGATTTTTGATATCCTCGCGCAGGAAAATTTCCCGTGCCAGCATCCAGTGCTCCAGATCTTTCCGCTCCGTCAGGATCTCAGGGTCATAGCTGACAACGCTGTTTTGAAAGGAGGACATGACCGGAGCCGCCAGCCATTCCTGGGCGCGTTTGACGATGGCCAATGAGATCACGTGAGAGGAAGATCCGCCGGCCTCGTCATACTGTGCCAATACCACCGCCGCATGACGCTCGGTGATTTTTTCCTCCGCCACGCGGAATGCCAGCGGCAGCATTTTTTTGCCATCGGCTTTCCACTGCGTGGTGATCTGGTCTTTTTTCCGTTCTCCGGTGTCCGGGTTCAGGGCACAACGCTCTAACAATTTATCAGTCGCCAGGCCGTCCCGCAAGCCTTCGGCAAATGCCAGGGCGGCCTGCGAAGGGGACTCCGCCGCATGAGTCGCGGCGATGCCGAGGCTGATCAAAAGGAGAGGGAGCAGCGTGCGCATCAGAGGGTTTGGTGAAAGACGTCCTTGGATTTGAGGGAAAGCACGAAGCCTGTCAGAAGATCGATGGTGGCGGCAACGTCATCGAGATGAGCGGTCTCCACCACCGAGTGCATGCAGCGCAGCGGCAGTGAGACAAGCGCGCTGGGCACACCGTCGCGGGTGTGAAAAATTTTATCCGTATCCGTGCCGGTGAAGCGCGAACTGGCCTCGTGCTGGATCTCGATTTTTTCCGCCTTGGCCACTTTCATCAAACGTTCCACCACCAGCGGGTGGTTCGCTGTGCCGTGGCTCACGGTGGGGCCGCCGCCCAGCTTGACGCTGCCGAATTTGTTAGGATCGATGCCCGGAGTATCGGTGGCATGCGTCACATCCAGACAGGCGCAAACATCCGGCATGAGCCGGTGCGTGGCCATCATCGCGCCATTGCCGCCGATCTCCTCCTGCACGGCATTCAGGCAGATCAGGGTGAAATCCGGGCGTTTTTTCTGCGCGGCGATTTTTTTCATCACCTGCGCGATGATGTAGCCGCCGATGCGGTTGTCCAGAGCGCGACCGACGAGACGCTTGTGCGCGAGTTCGAAAGGGCCATCGTAATACACTGCGACATGGCCCACGCGCAGGCCCATGGCAGCGACTTCCTTGGCGTTGGCGGCGCCCACATCCACCCACAGGTCGTGCACGGCAGGGGCCTTTTCGCTGCCCAATTCATCGCGCCGCAAATGGATGGCTGTGTTGCCGATGATGCCGGTGACCTCGCCCTTGTCACCGAGGATGCGCAGACGGCGTCCGCGCCCGGTGGCGGCATCGCTCCCGCCCACGCGGTCGATGCGCAAGAAGCCACTCGCATCGATGTGCTTGATCATGTAACCGATTTCATCGGCATGGGCCTCCAGCATCACGGTGCGTTCGGTGTTTCCCTTGAGTGTGGCCCAGGTGGAGCCGTAGCTGTCACAGGTCACGTCATCGGCAAACTGCCGTGCGTATTTGGCCCACACCCGTTGTCCCGGCATCTCGAAACCGGTGGGACTGGGGGTGTGGAGCAGTTCTAACAAAAAACTTTTTTCATCGGCTTTCATCGTGGCATCAATGGTGTTGGATAGGAACTAGCACAATCACGGCGGAATGCACGCACAAAGTCGCTTGCCCTCACAGGGCGAGCATGCCGGGAAAAACGATGCCAGGCGCGGACGATGAGATCATGACCATTCGTAGATCGTGATGACAGGCTGGCTACGAATCATGTCCCCAGGCATAAATCGATAGAGATAGTCCCTTTGATCGGGCTTCCATGTAGGATTCCAGGGCTTCTTCCGGGCATTGGTCCCGGTCAGCAAGTGCCCAGTCATCGAGCCGGCATGCGATCCACTCGTCTTGCGAGATGGCCTTGAGAGCAAGCAATTCCGCATCCCGCAGCGTGTCAGCATCGATCCACGCGTGGATGAATCCGCCCGCGACTTCTTCTGATTCCGGATTGGTTTCATCGGGCCTCCCTTCGAAGCGAAGGAAGAAAATTTCATCGCGATGCCGTCTTTTCAAGGGTTCGAGGGAGTCGGCGAAAAGAGAACTGCGAGCACTCTCAGGCATGGCAAATGGTTTTCGTGTAGGACGGGTGCTGGCAGGGCGCGCCTGTCAGTTTGCAAAAGGGTTTTTCGGGGCATCGGCGAGCAGGCGATGGTAGGGGGAGATGCTGCGCAACGCGCTGGACCACAGGGATTCGTCGTGGCTGAAACCGAGCAAGGTAGGCGGTGGCGGCGTGACGATCCAGGTGTGGCGTTCGATTTCCACTTCGAGCTGGCCAGGACTCCAGCCGGAGTAGCCGACGAAGGCGCGCACCAGTGTGCCGGGTTGTTGGTGGTGCTGGATGGCATCCTCCGCGGAAATTTGGTGGATGATGCGCAAGCCCCGTGCCGCTTCCCACCACAGCGCGGCGAAAAACAATTGGTTTTGGGAAACCGGTCCACCGCGGTGTACGGTGATGTGGCGCAGCGGGTGAAAGGCTTGATCTGTCAGCACGTCGCCCACCGTCTGGCCGATCGGTTGATTCAGGATGAGGCCGAAGGCACCGTCTTTTTCCGAGTGTTCGGAGAGCAGGACCACCGAGTGCTCGAAAGGCCCGCCCTGCATGGTGGGGGTGGCAAAGAGCAATTGTCCCTGGAGACGTTCCGGGTCGGCATCGGGTGTGAGATCGTTCATGACGCTACCATGAAGCAGATTGGTTCAATGTCCAGCGGCGGGCGCGGGATTGGTGTCTTCCTCCTTGTATTGCTCGGCGCGGCCTTTTTCCAGGCAGGTGGTCAGCCATTGCACCATGTTGCGGGCCTCGTGGCTTTCGCTGCGCAAATTGTGCAGACCGTGCCAGTCCAGGTGCGGGCGCTGGTGCGGTGCGGCGATGCGGTTGATGTCCAGTCTCGCCATGATGGCCTCGGTCTCACGCGGATGGGCGTTGAGAATTTGCGCGGGGCGGGGGAGATCATCGAGCATTTCCGAGGTGAGGCCAAAGGAAATCACACCGATGCCGAAGACGGAGTTCAACCGGCGCAAGCCATCGGCGAGGGCTTCATCGATGATGGGCGCGGCGTAGATCAGCTCACCGGCATGCGCCCATTGTGAGACGGCCAGCGTTTGGAAAAAATCCTCACGGTAGGTTTGCAGCGAGGGCTGGATGCGCAGGCGCGCCGCTTGCAGGCCGAAGGGCGAGACGCCCAAACGCTGTTTCAGCGAGAGCATGGTGGGGTCCAGGGTCATTTCCTCATCGGGAGCCTCGTCGGTCTCCCAGTCGATGAGCACCATTTCCGGGTATTTCCATAAATTCCCCAGCGGAGCCTCGCGGGAAAAGGCCTGGCGGAAAATGAAGGGAAAACGGCCGTTGATCTCGTAGTAACGGTGCACGATCGCGCGGAATTTGCGGATGCGCAGCATGGTGAGATCGATGGTCGACTGGTCCGTGGTCATGTCATCGAGCCTGCCCTGTGTGAGAGAAATCAATTCCTGGGCGCTGGAGAGCGCGGGGGCGGGGGCGCTGCGGCGGTAGTAGCCCTGGCCTTTTTCCACCTTGGCGATGGGTGAGGAGGGATCGCAGGACATGATGGAAAAATGGTAGCGCAGCGAGGCGTCCGAGTAGTTTCCATCCAGTTGCAAGCGCACCAAGCGAATGAGTTCCGTGCCTTTGATCGAATCGACCGGATTCGTGGGAAGCAATGCGATCAAAATGTCATTCAATTGTTTGCGAAGACTCATGTGGGATGAACGACATGCAATGCCAGAGCGATCAAAATTTCAAGAAAGAAGGTAATCTTTTTGCAAATTCACCACGCGATCCAAGGAAATTTTTAGAATTGCATGTGTTCTTGACCGCTGCACGGCAGAGCTCCACGCTGATCCAGCCATGACGCAACCACGCGTGACCGACCTCCATGTGACCTCCAATCAAACCCTGCCCGCGCCTTTGGATCTTCTCGCGGCGTTGCCCTGCCATGCGGAGGATGCGGACTTTGTGCGGCAATCGCGCGCTCACATCAAGGATTCGCTCTACGCACCGGATGGTCGCTTTTTGCTGATCGCAGGGCCTTGCTCGATTCACGATGTGGATGCCGGACTGGAATACGCTGAACGTTTCGCCCGCCTGGCCGAGCAGGTGAAAGAACGCATGCTCCTTGTCATGCGTGTGTATTTCGAAAAACCCCGCACCACCGTGGGATGGAAAGGTCTCATCATGGACCCGCATCTCGATGGTTCGAACGACATCGCCCAAGGCCTCCACCTTGCGCGGAAATTTCTGCTCGATGTCATCCGCATGGGCGTGCCCACCGCCACCGAGTTGTTAGATCCGATCACGCCTCAATACATTGCCGATCTCATCTCCTGGTCGGCCATCGGCGCCCGCACCACCGAGTCGCAAACCCACCGCCAAATGGCCAGCGGTCTGTCCATGCCCATCGGTTTCAAAAACGGCACACTCGGCAATCTGGAGCCAGCCATCAATGCCATCAAGGCCGCCACCCAGTCGCAAACATTTCTGGGTGTCGGCCTGGACGGGCGCGCCTCCGCCGTCACCACCTCGGGCAATCCGGATTGCCACATCATCCTGCGCGGTGGGGAAAAAGGCCCGAACTTCGATGCCGCCTCCGTCGCGGAAACACGCGCTCTCCTGGAAAAAAACCGCCTGCCTGTGGCAATCATGATCGATGCCAGCCACGGCAACTGCTCCAAGGATCACCTCCGCATGCCCGCTGTGTTCGAGGAAATTGTGCACGAGCGTGCTGCCGGCGATCGCTCCGTCATCGGCGCCATGCTCGAAAGCAACCTGATCGCCGGCAGTCAATCCTTTCCCCGCCCGCGATCAGAACTCATCCGCGGCCAAAGCATCACCGATGCCTGCATCGACTGGGCTACGACCGAGGAGTTAGTCCTCCGCGCTGCGGAGCGGGTGTGATTTTTTGGCAAGAAGCACGCCATCTCCCACCCCTGAAAAATTTCTGAAAATTTTCCTTGTAGTCGACACTTTGGTGTATTACGCATACTAACACACCTAGCGAAGCGCGTGAAAAGCTTACCGATCAAATTCAAGTCCGGCGTGCCTGTTTACGAGCAGGTGCTCTACGCCGCGCGCAAGGCGATCATCACCGGTGAGTTGAAGCCTGGCGACATCTTCCCCTCCGTCCGCGCACTCAGTTCTCAATACCAGATCAATCCGAACACCGTGCAAAAAGCGCTCGTCGCCTTGCGCAACGAAGGTTTGATCGAGAGTGTGCCCGGCATTGGCAATCGCGTTGCCGAGGCACCCGAGGGCACACATCGCGCTGTCTCCGAACTTCTCGAAAATGACCTCGAGGCCATCGTGCTCCGTGCCAAGCAACTTAACATTTCCCTCCCGCACTTGCAGCAAGCTCTCGAACAACACTGGAATCATTTATGAACGCCACCGATCGCATCGTCGAAACCAAACAACTCACCAAAAACTACGGCAAGCTCAATGCCCTGGCACCCATCGATCTCCAGATTCCCGGTGGCAGCGCGCTGGCTCTGCTCGGGCGCAATGGCTCGGGCAAAAGTACCCTGATCCGCCTGCTCATGGGCTTTATCCGCCCTTCGTTTGGCACGGCAAGGGTGTTAGGTGTGAATCCAGCCTCTTGCCCGGAAAACATCCGCGCCCGCATCGCCTACGTCGCCGATTCCCAGGATCTGCCGAATGCGATGACTCCCGCGCAATACCTCGCTTATCTCCGCCCCTTTTACCCGACTTGGGATCATGACTTCGAGAAACGACTCATCAAACTCTTCGATGTGCCACTCCATCGTAAAATCAGGCATCTTTCCCGCGGCCAGCGCGTCAAGGCGGCATTCGTAGGCGCACTGTCCTTTCATCCCTCGTTGCTGTTGCTCGATGAACCCTTCAGCGGTCTCGATCCTGCCGTGCGCGATGAGGTGTTGGACGCTCTGTTCGAGACCATGAACACCCAGGAATGGACCATGGTGATCTCCTCGCATGAGATCGAAGAAGTCGAAAAACTCGCCGATAACGTCATCATGATGGATGCCGGAAAAGCCTGCCTGCGCGAGGACAAAGACACTCTTTTAGCCCGCTGCCGCAGTGTCAGCTTCCACACACCCGCCACACTCACCCCGGCGGCATTGCCCGCCCATTGGTGGAATGCCGTTCAGCTCGAGGACCGCATCACCTTTGTGGACAGCGAGCATGAACCGGAAAAATTCCTCGCCGATCTGCACAGGCATTTTCCCGAGCACCGCCACCTCACCATTGATCCCGCACCTCTCCGTTCCATCACCCGCGCCCTTCTGCGCCATAACGACTGAAATCCCTCACCGCCATGAACACCACCTTTCACATCATCCGCAAAGACCTCCGCTTCAATCGCTGGGCGCTGCTGCTCTGGCTCACCGCTGTCATCACGCACTTCGCATTGCGTTGCCTGCAAATCAAAGATCCCGAGTGGGGAGGTCGCGCGCTTGCGAGCTCCAGCCGGCTCGATCACATCATCCTCTTCGCCCTGCCGCTGATGATCATCCCCTTCCTCATGCAAGCGGATGCCTTCCGCAGGCGCTACGCATTCTGGCAATCACTGCCGATTAGCAAAACACGGCTTCTCCTCGCCAAAGCCATCACACTTCTATCCGTGTTCATCCTTTTACCCATGGCATTCGAGATCACCTACTACTATCTCGCCGGCCTCGAATCGGTTCTGTGGAGTTCGCTCAAGATCTGGATCTACTTGCATGTGCCATTGGTGCTCATCGCCTACTTTCTCTGCTATCTCACCCCTGGTTGGAAATCCCACTTCTGCCTCATGCTTCCCGTGGCCGCCGTGGGAATGAGAATCGTCGTGGCCAGTATCGTCACGCCTCCAAAAAGCGCGTTCCTGGCGCATCCCAGTGCCGCGAAAATCTACAACACCATTGATGCCCCAGCGGGTACCACACTCCAGATTGATGAAAACACCGCACGAATCAACCACTCCTACTATCGGAAAAAACTGCAAAACGCACCGGGAAAATATACGGTCGGATCTGTGATTCGCCCTTCTGTGCAGATGCATCTGCGCGATCTGCCCGCTGACCAGTTGATATGGAATTTGAGTAACGATATTATCGCGAAAATTGGTAAAAAAGAATATAAAAATTTATTTGTACTATCCTTTGGTAGGCAAGACTCGATCAGCATGTTTCATAGTGGTGGAGATCCTATCACGCATTCCAGAGCAATGATGCCACCATCGATTCTTGGAGAAAAAAGCGCTCGTAATACGTTTTTGATGACACTTATTGCAAATACAGAGTATGACGTTCCCATGGAAGACATTCCAGATGAAGGGATAGTCCTAGAGGGATTCATCAGCTTACAGCTTGCGAAAAAAATTGTCGTCCATGAATTGCCCTATGGTGAGGCATCCCAGTGGAAACAAGGCCTTCACACCATCAGAGTCCGTCAGAGTAACCATGATCCATCATCCATGAAATTGGATGTAGAATCGGCGCTAGAAAGTATTATTTCTGATGAAAACCTACACGATCCTGGGTCGCCGTTTCCGCCCAATGGGCAAATATACGTCAAAGTAGAGCACGATCGGCGTCCCCTCAGTTATCAAATTCAAGGATATGCGCGGCCTGATTGGTATGTCTATCGACAAGGCCTGACAGACATCAGCAGGTATCGCAAACATGAGAATAGAGGAATAAGTTTATCCATTGCAGAATCTGGCGAACAAAGATCTGGTCAAATCGCACAGCTACGTTTCCAGGACGAGGAAAATGAGGCAAAGAATTGGAAAATCAAGATCATCACGTATGAACAGCAGGGAACGGTCAAGTATCCCTTTACGCTTCGCATTGCCAAGCCAGTGAATGCGATCAAACCTGTGATTCAACCCGACGAATTGCCGCCTGAGCAGCTGCCATTGCCCATGCAAATTAAGAAGATTGATTCCACTGATGCAAAACATCATTTGCGCGAACTGGAGCGCATTTTTGAAAAATCTGAAAGCAGTGATATCACGGGGCAGGAAGCATTGATCTACCCCGCGCTTCAGAAAATTTTTGCATCCGATTCAGCTCATGTAATCAAAAGTCTCAAAGTTGCTGCCAATCAAGCGGTCCAAAAGAAAAAAGATAATGCCATGTATGATTACAACACTGAGCACTGGGTAGAATACAAATCACCGTTGCCCGCGTTTTGGCAACGGGTGAATCTGTTTCTCACGACAGCAGTGCGGGAAGAACACAAAAAGCTGATCTTGGAAAACCTGCATCCCGTTGTGGATCAAACCAGTCTCCTGGATCGGATGGGATGGGCAAAAGAGGCGGCACCCATCATCGCACCGATTCTTCTGCGAGAACCGATGCCGCAATGCTGGGCCTATCTTTTTGCGAATTACCCATCGCCAGAAAACCATCAGGTGTTGCTACAACAAATGAGAATGAGTAACCGCTCTCTGCAACGAGTCATTCAATGGATCGATCAAATTCCTGATCAGAAATTGCAAAAAGAAGCTGCTGCCGAATTTTGGGAAACTGTCGTGCAACACAACACCTCTTTGGAATCGTTGCGACTTCCGCTCTTGATCGCCCTGAAACACGGTGTGGAAGTGGCACCCCGCGACGTGAGCCGATTGATCAAGGCCGATGGCTGGACGAGCTCTGATGATCAACCCGCCGTGGATCGCACTTGGCTCAGCCTCTTGCAGGCCATGGCTCTGTACTCGGAGTGCCCCATGGATTTGAACGAAGGAAAAAAATGGATGATTCTGAATGGTAAGGCCCTACGATGGAATGAAAGTTCCCGTCGCTTCGAGCTGTTCTCCGGCAACACAAGTCCATTGGTCACAATCGACGAAAGCACCTGGGGCCAAACTGTGAACCCGATCGGGGTTGGCCAATTTGAAATGCTCTCAAAAACGAATGGTCTGCGAATCACCACCTCCGCGCATCCTGTGGATTACCCCAATAATGATTTTTTGCGTCGATACAGTCCGCGTCTGATGCGTGAGGTGACGGGCGACTTCACCGCACAAGTGACAATCATTCCCGAATTTTCACCATCACCCTCGTTGACAAATAATCCTGATGAAATTCTGCAGGCTGCTGGTTTTCTTTTGGAAGCAGGACAAACCAGTCATTTTTGCATTGATTTCGCCATGCAAGGCCGGGGACAGGTGCAACACATTCGCGAGAGAATCACTCGTGCGGGGAGAATCACTACATATAATGCAATCGAGAATCCTACTTTTGTCCCCTTCAAACCGATTACTCTAAAGATTTCTCGTTATCGCTCGGAAGTTTTTGCGGCTTGGAAACAAGGAGAAGGCCCTTGGCATGAATCGAAAATTCATCGCTGCGTGCAATGGCGTGAAAAACTGAAAATTGGTGTTTTTGTTGCTAATACGTGCGTCAAGCCTTTCCGTGCCGTATTCGAAGATTTTCAGGTGAAAGAGGGCAGTAGCCCACCCGCATCTCCGACTATGCCATTATGGGAAAAATCCAAAGGCGCGCTTGAACACGGAGCACGAATCCCGGAATGGGGAACACTGCACAGTGAGTTCAACGGTGCTGCAGTTACCTTACAAGGTAAGGAACTTAAGATGCGCGTGGCTCCTCGTATAAACGACTTTAACTTGTGCAATTCAATGGCTGCGCCTCGCACGATCAATCAAGTCAAAGGAGATTTTGAAGCAGAGGTGACAGTCGATCCCATACCGAAAGTTGATTGGTGCGGAGCTAATCTCTATTTTCAAAGTGGCTATGATAGGATGTTCCGCTTTGGTCCCCTCATGTATTCACAGGCAGTTTTGGGCACTCTCGGCTCGGGATACGACTATCCATTTTACACGCCACCCCTGATGTTTTCCTATAAACCTGACAAGCCCATAACCCTGCGGATCCGTCGGGTGGATAGTCTATTTTATGTTGCGTTGAAACAAGTGGGAGATTGGCAAGAAATGGCTCCTTTTTACCTCAAATGTCCGGATGAGTTGATGGTCGGAGTCGTAGGAATGAACACTTCCGCAAAAGAAGTCGAGTTCACCTTCCGCGATTACCAGTTGAAGCCTTCCGCCCCTTGAGGCGTGGTAGATGTGCCGTATCCTCAGCTGTGCGTGTGGTCGTCCTGGAAATCGACTTCGCGCACCCGCTTGCGATCGCGGATGATTTCCACTTGCTGACGCAATTGCTCGCGCAATTCCTCGGACTTGCGCACGGAATCAATGCAAATGGTTTCCTGCCCGTGATCGGAGGTTTGTAGGGTCACGGTGCCCAGCCCGTACATGCGTTGCACCGCGGATCGCGTGAGTGTCACATCTTTGACCCGGTAGAGTTCGACTTCATCAAAGACCTGATTCAGCACACCTTTTTTCAAACGCAGGCGTTCCGTGGTCAGGGTGAAACTCTCCGAGCGGGTTTGCAGCCAAACCCACACGATCCAAACCAACGGCACCACGCACAATCCCCACGCGAGGGGATTGAAAACTCCTCCTACAATTGCCCCCGCCAACACCAATAAAGCGATGGCGAAAACGCCCCCATTCGTCACCTGCGAGCGCGAGCCCTGCCACAACGTTACTTCTTCCATGTCGCCAGGCTAGCAAGCACCGCTACGTGATGCAAGACGGAATCCTGAGGAGAGAGGAGGTTGATCGACCCACGGCTCAGACGGTCCGGGTGATTTTTTCGTCTTGGATGCGATTGCTTGATCGAGCAATGCGCACGTATTCGACTGCGGACGGGGCACCTGTCGCTCCCGGGGTGAAAAGTCACACTACAAATATCATGCCAACAAAAAGCGACGGCGGCGTCTTCGACGATGGTTTCGTTGATGCTCATAATCTTGCTTCTTTTTCCATTTTCAGCAGCCGGTCACCAAGATCGGCAGTACTGAAGAATCCCATCTGTCGTCCGCGCTTTTTCGCGACAAGCAGTCCCTGTTCCTCCAGGTTCATCAGGTCCGTGCGTGCTGTCTGATAGGCGATGTTGTGACTTTTTTGATGACTGGCGAAGGTGTAGCGCTGTCCTGGATGCTTGAGCGCATGGCGGATCACCTCGACTTGTCGATGGTTGAAAAGATCCAGGGCCCGCATGTGCGATTCCACATCCCGCATTTCCGTGGTCTTTTTCTCGATGTAGTCGTGCAGTTCCAGGATGGCTCGCCGTATCACTTGCGTCTGGGCGATCAGGAAATAGGTCAGATCATTGTCATCGGTTTCCGTGTAGAGAAACGAGCGCGCATACTTGACCGGAGCCTTGCGCAGGATGTTGGAGATGGAGATGAACTCGAAGAGCCAGTAGTGATGGTGCAACATGGCCCAGTAGAAGAGAGCCCGGGCGGTTCTGCCGTTGCCATCGACAAACGGGTGATCATACGCCAGCCAGAAATGCAACACAATCGCTCGCACCGCGGGGTGGATGAAATAGTCAGGCGATTTTCCATTCGCAAAGGCACACATCGCGGCCATGCGTTCTTCCAACTCCTCCGCAGGCGGTGGAATGTGATATACCTCGCCGAAATCATCACCCACCACCCGTTTTTCGTCCGCGCGCCGCAAACGCCCCGCTGCCGTGGGATCCTCCAAGGTGTTTTCCGTGACCAATCGATGGACTTCCATCACCAAGGCAGGGGTGAGCTTGGAGCCTTTCAGGGTCCGGATTCGCTGCATGGTGATGAAGTTGTTCAAAATCATCTGCTCGCTGGTATCGCGCGGCTTGCGTCCGCTGCGGATCATTTCCCGGGCCACATCGCGGGTCGTCACCGCACCTTCCAGTTGACTGGAGGTGATGGCCTCCTCCATCAGCGAACTGACCAGATAGCGGTCGCGGGTTTGGGGATTGGTGATCGGCTCCGGGATGCTGACCAGCCCCCCTGCGCCCAGATCGATCTGATGCAGTTCCTCTTGCACCAAAGCGGGCACCGAAAACTGAAAGGCGCGCCCGGATTTGTCTTTCAGGCCGATGGGTTTCAGGGACTCCGTGCGCGACAGCTTGAGCATCATCCACCATTCCCGGTGACTCATCCCTTCGGGTGGATTGTAACGCCTCAGCTTGTCCCAATGCAGGTAGTTTCGCTGGGGTCTGGCCTGCCCCATTTTCGCGAACAACTCCATCAAACGACCAGTCGATTGAACCTCCATCATCAGGTCGTGCAGGCGCGGCGGTGTCTGGGGAATTCTCATGGCGACGGATTCAGAAACTACTAATTAGTGCGAAATTAGTAGTTTTCTGACAAATGGCAAGGAAATACTGAATTGTTTCATTTTAGTAGTTCGCTGGTAGTGAGGGGTGCCTCTGGCATATACACCGTGCGCGAGCTGCGGCCCGTGCCCGACCGCATAGCCCAGCTCCCCGACCTGTCCGCCGTAGCCTTGGCGTAGGTGGAACCACGTCAGGGCGGCGTCTTCGACGATGGATTCGGTGAGGCTCATTTATTGGTGTTTCAAGGAGTCTTCGCTAATGCGAATCAAATTGGGCACGTCCCAAAGAGGGTATCCATAAAGCTCGTCGCTGATTTCGCATCCGCCGACCAAAATAGCGAAAATTTGGCCTGTAGGGTCGATGATTGGTGCCCCGCTTGCTCCCTTGTAGTGCGGATGTCCTTTGTGGTCCGGAATCGAGAAAACGAAAAGTCCGTCCTTGGTTTTCCTTCCGGTGTATTCCATTTCGAATTCGTAAGATGGTTCACGTTCGAGATGCCTTTTCCCAAGTGCCTCGTAAACCATAACTCGGTTTTGCGAAGCATAGATGTATGGAGTATGTGGCTGCGGGTTCTGACCAAACGGGCCTTGATACACCATGAACTCGAAAGGCTTGCCGCTAATCTTTTTGTTTCCAGCGACGCTCTTTTGAAACGCCTCAAAGTCGATTTTTGCCCAACTAATATCGACACTTTCCAGTTCGGATTTGCCAAACGTGAAGCGTTTTATAATCCACGCCCCGTTCACCGGGATACAGCAAGTCCGGCACTCGCTCTCAACGACCATGTCGGTTTCAATAACCCAACCTCCTTTGTCGAGTGCATGCCCAGCTGAAATTAGATAAGTAGCTCCTTCCAGTGAGACCAAAAAACCACTGGCTACGCCGACCGGGCTGTGATCTCCCTCGTCGAGTCTTGTGAGTCGCAGCGTTAGCGCTAGACAGTGATTGATGAGGTCGGCAGCTACTTTCTTGATGGCGTCATCGTCCATAATTCTTGTGTAATCGTGAATTGGTTTTGCTTAGCCCGTCATTTGAACTGCTGGGCATTCGTCTTGCAGTGCTCCCTGACCTGATCAAGCCAAGGCTCATACCAAAACCAACTTCCCTCAACAGTTGTGCCGAGTCCTTTACTTGGGTTTTTAGCATCCTTCTCCTGCCATAAAACAGTATGATAGTGCATGCTGAATTTAGGGAAACCTTCCTTCTTCATGATTTCCACAACTGTTTTCGGGCGGAGTTTGGGACGCTCGATTTCTTTGATTACTGCGTATTTTTCATTCACATTCTTTGCCAATTCTGAATCAGCCTTTACGAACTCAATCACTTCATCCGCCTGCCCCTTGTGATTCGCGGTCTTCGCAACAAAGAGCACGCGATAGGCAAACCTAGGACTATTGAACTCCTCATCGGTTAGCTTGCCTTCGAAGCCTTCAATAAATGATTTGATGTGTGCTGGGAGCGTGGGTTGCGTTTGAAGTTGTGCCAAGTGATCCTTTGTTATTGATGAAAACTGGAGGCTGAATGCTAAGTGCTTGTCTATAGCATACTCGTTGCCGAAGAACTTTCTGATGTGTTCATTGTAGTTCAAGCAGCATGACTGAAATTTCGCACTGAAAGACGCATCAATTTTCGTCGTCATCTGATGCTCAATCTCGTGGCGAATTCCGATGAGAAATCGGAGATTGTTAGCTGCGTCCTGGTCAACTGGACACGGCTTCTCATTAAGACAACGTTCAAGCTCCCAAAATTTGAATGCTCCCTTTGTTGTGCGATGGAAACGCCGAGTTTTACCCTTTTGCTCAAAATACCGATATTCGATTCCGATCTTACGGAAGTGAGCATGCAGCATGTAGGTCCAAGCGATATTCATTAGCACGATGAACATTTCGGATTTGAAGTTAATTTGTGGGTTGTTGAAAATCTGAACGGCTGCGAGAGCAGCCTCCCGAGACTTGTGGATCAGCTCCTCTGAAACTGAGTGAACACGTCTTTTGCGTTTCTTTTTTGCGGCCATATCGTTTTTAGTTATCGGGTGGTCGTTACATTAAACTCACCGCTCAGCAACTTAGGAAAGATCCTGTTGCGCAGCGTGGCGAGGGTGCGGGATTGCAGAGGTTCATAACAAAGGAAGGAATAAAGGTTTCTTATCGACAATTGCTGCGGTCACTTTTGCTTTTAGCCAAGTTTTGAGGTCGCCCTCTTTGTCCAAAAGCTCGACAAGCTCTTGGAGCTTTGCAAGCACGACGACAGCCCCTCCAGCCAACGCATCGCGACAAGTCGTTACCGCAGGCTCGGTGAATTCGGAATAAGAGATGAAAAGCCCTCGCGCCTGTCCTCCCCGATTGAAGACGCGAACGATATGCTGCGAAACATCGCCTGTTCCCAATGCAGTGTTCCACCACTTAAGCTCAACAAGATAGAGGTGCCCATCAAGCTCGACAAGACCGTCGATCTGTTCGATCACACCTTCGCCACAATGTCCTTTGATGGTGAATGCTTCCCGCACGAGGATGCCGGAGATCGCGAAAAGCGAGTTCAACACGCCTTCCAAAGCCTTGCCCCGCTTTTGCGCATTGGCCACAGCGAAGAGCCCGAACAACTGTGACTTTACGCCGGCTACTTTAGCTTTGTGCTCCTTTTCGTCCTCAATTTTCTTTTCGGATTCTGCGAGTCTGGCCTTTCGCTCCATTTCTCGCTCAATGTTGATTCTAGTGAAGGAATCTTTGACATTAACAAGTTCGCGGACTTGGGCGACAAGGCCCCGAGCTGGTGCTTGATCGGATTCCCAGCATACGGAGAAATCATGAAACTCGGTCACACGTCTCAGAATCTCGCGTCGCTCCCGCAAACCTCGCTCACCCATTTCATTAAGCTTGGTGAGCAGTTCGCGGGTGACGTGGTATTTGTTGAAGCTACTTTTGCTTTCGCGGAGGAGCTTTCGGTATGGCCCAAGTATTTTGTCACCCGCACCTGCACCTTGAAAGAACAGTAAGAGATCCTGCTTCGACTTGCAAAGTTTCGGCAAGGTGTCGATGAGGAGAATCAACAGTTCTGGAGGATAGTGAAATGTAATGTCCATTAAATGAAATCTTCGGCTAACAATGCCACACTAACCCTCAACTTCCCGCTGAGCAGCTTCGGCAGCAGCGTGTCGCGCAGGGTGGCGAGGGTGCGGGACTGGTGTGTGTTCGCGAGAATGGCCTCAAACAAGGGGCGTACGGTGGTGTGGTAAGCGCGAATCAGCGCGTGCGGCGGTTTGATGATTTGAAGAGTTTCGAAGCGCCCCTTGCTGAGATTCACCAATACCGAACCACCGCTTCCGCTAGAGGCAATCTCGGCGCCGAGTCGGGTCATGACCCAATACCAGAAATAGGTCTCCTCTTTCTGGTGAGGAACGACGGAGTTAATTTGCTGATTCGTTTGCGAGTCCTCCGATGTTATTACCACCAACCCAGGGGTCGCGATGCAGCTTACGCAAAGGCTTCCGGGCGGCAGGGTTTTGTTTGCCTGCGAGTTTGCACCAGCGTGGGACAATTTCCGCGCTGTCGCCGCAGCAAAGACGTTTCCGTGCATGTCGGGAATGGTGATGAAAGGAATGTCATCGCCGTAGTAGTCGGAAACCGATGTCGGTGGTGTCTTGCCGCAAATGACATTCCCAATGTCTCCGACTGTCTTTACTTCCCAACCCGTCGGAATGGGGCCGAGTTCGGAGTCTTGGAACGAGTCGGGGAATAGGGCGTCCTCCTTCGCCGAGGCTTCGGAGGACAAGGCGGAGGATTTGTTGCCACTTCGATCCATGTTCCTCCGCACGGGGTCGAAATCCACGAACCAGCTCTGGAACAGCGCCCGCGCCATCGCCTCCAACGTCGCGTTCATCCGCCGGTTCAACTCGATCTTGTCGTCCAGCGCCCCCAGCACCGCCGCGATGGCTCTTTGCTCTTCGGGGTCATCTGCGACGAGGATGGGAAAGTCCCTCAATGCGCCCAGCGGAATGTATTGCTGAGTCGTGCCTCGGGATTGTTCGCGAATGCTATGCTGCGCGTCTTTGCTCCGCAGATAGTAGTAGAGCCATTTGCCATCCGCTTCGCTCTTTGTCTTGAACAAGCCGATGTTCTTGATGGCAAAATCAGGCTCCTCCTTGATGAGGCACGGCTCGCCCACGGTGCCAATCATTGAGATGAGAACGTCCCAGCGGTCCACCTTGCTGCGCTTGTTGATGGCCTCGAAGTCTTCTTCGGAAATCAAATAAGCGTCCGTTAGGTCGAGCCGCCCCGTTGTGAGATGTCGCGAGGTGACGAGCTTCCGCCCATTTTGAACCGGCTTTGGAGAGTCATGTGTGCCGTCCCGAACGGATGCACAAAACTCTGAAGCGGGGATGTATCGCCTTTCACCCGCCATACCCCAGCCCTCCTTCCTCTTGTTTCAAGAACACGACATACTCATTCATGACATCGAGAGCCAGTGTTTGACCGTTGCGGATGGTTTCCAGATGATGTTCTGTTAGAGAAAAAATATCGCCGCCCCAGCGGTGGCCGAAGGGAGTTTGCGCGCCGTTGGTAGCATCGAAGGAAGAATCGACTAATTCGATGACACTGGATTTCACAGGTGGAGCCGAGGGATGAGCAGGCCAATGACGGAGAAGTTTCGATTGCCAGGGTTTGAGCCCTGCTGCTCGCACGGTCGCAAAACGATCCAACGCGCTAGCGAGGTCTGATAGCTCGGGAGACATCCATGATATCACTGTGAGGATGCGAAGGTGCAAAACATCGAGATCACTCCAGTGGATGATGCGTTCATGATGAAAGACGCGGTTGCGGAGGTCGCGGATTTTTTTCCAGTGCTGCCCGAGTTTGTTGAAATTTTGTTCAGCTGTTGGAGCATGAGGAAACGCCCGTCGCGCGAGATAGTGCCCCACGCCGGTCTGCGCATGTTCTCGGTTGAAAAAACCTGTCCAAAAGCCGAAGTTCAGTTCCGCAACCATTCTCCCAGGGGTTTCCTGCTTCCGGTTGCTTTGAAGAGTGCGTTTGGCCTCTACGACCTTTTGACTTTGCCAACTAGGCAGTCGCGCATTCGCATGGTCATACCACGCGTCGGTACCACATCGGTCGCTCATCGCCTTGTGAACGCTATTGCGAAGGCCGATTTCCGCGAATTGTAGCACAGGATACAGAGCCTCGCTCAAAGCCATGTTCAGCGCGTAACGAGAAAGAGTCTTGGCCTCATCCGCTCGATCCTGACGGTAAGAGTCGATGCGTTCTGCATGGAGGATATCCTCAATGTGCTGAAAGAATGTGGCATTCATGCGGTCATTTGAGATAGCGATTTTTTATCAATAAAAACTTTTTATTAATTTGACAGTCCGGACTGGTGGTGCCACCTTCTGCGTGTTCACCCCGGGTGCCCTTCCTCAGTCGCTTGCGACCGATAGGGTCCGGGGTTTCTTTTTGTCTGGACTCAAAATGCATAGCCGAGTCCTTTCAGGTTTTGCCGGATGGCAGATTCGAGTTTGGCGGACTCGGCGAACTGGGCGTGCAGTTCGGCGCCGACGTAGCGGCCCGGGGTCAACACATAGCCGTGGGGCTCAATTTGCTCCGTTGTGGCTGAGAAGCAGAAGCCGGGCACGTCTGTGTATCCGACCCCAGAGTGATCAGTGCCGAGTGAGCAGTGATCAGTGGAAAAATCGCCGCGCCAGGCGTGGTAGGTGGAGACGATTTTCTGAAGGTCGTCGTCGGTCAGCTTACGGTTGACGCGGTCGATGAGGGTGCCGAGCCAGATGCCGCAACTGCGGTACTCGAAGCCGAGGTTGGTAGTGGAGTCTTTGGGGGGTGATTTGCGGTGTGCGGGCATTGATGACAATCAGCTTCCATCTGAACTAGCAGAATATGTCGCTGAAAGCCAGCCCGAATCCAACCAACTCCAAAAATTCAAGGGAAATCAGCCAATTTGCGGCCCCACTCTGATGAATGCCGCGTTCAAAGCCATGGCCTGGAGGGCAGGGTTCTCGCCCCCTCAAACGCACTCACCCCAACCCAGATGAACTGGATTGGGGTGAGAGCGGAGCGAGAGGGATTCGAACCCTCGGTGAGGTCACCCCCACGCTCCCTTAGCAAGGGAGTACTTTCGACCACTCAGCCATCGCTCCTGATAGAAGATTTTTCCGGTCGCGCGTTTGATACACCCATTTCGGCGCGGGCGTCAATCCTTTGACGGATTTTTTTTTGGTTTATTTCGGCGGCATGCCACGTGCGCCCGGTTGCTGCGCGAGCCTGCGCTTGCGTTTTGGCGGGGTTGTGATGAAATCATGTCGTGCAATCGTCGGTGTCATGTGTGGTCTTGTCTTTGCTGCTGGCATGCTGTGCCCACCAAAAGGACGAGCAGCCCAAGAAAAAAGAAGAGCCTCAGCAGGTGATGCGCTTGGTGGCCCGTGTGCAGTCGCGCCCCGGCAACAAGGATTTTGTGTTGCTGGAGTCATACGGCCGGTGGACGCTGGACGAGGGGGTGGTGTTGTTCGCGTATGGCAATGATGGGCGCACGTCCACTTTGATCACCAGTGGTGAGAAGCTCGGGCAATTCGTGGCGGCGGATGTGAAGTCCGGCCAAGTGGAAATCGGCGATGCGGTGTATCATCGCACCCAGGGGCCCGCCGATGCACCGCCGCCGCCCGCGCCCGCGCCCGGAGCCACGGCGGAAACACCCAAGCCTGCCGCAACGGATGACGCTGCTCCTGCGACTGGCGGTACGATCGAGCCGGTGCCGTTGCCTTCCTATTGAACAGGAACGGGGTAGAGGTCAGGGCAGCAGCTTGGCGCGCAGTTGTTCATCCGGAAGCGCACAGGCATCGGCGTGGCCGAACCAGCGAATGCGATTGCGCGCGATGTAGCGATAGAAAGCCTCGCGCCAGGAACGGGGCAGGACTTGCGCCAGCAGGAGGATGCGCCAGAAGCCGCCGAGAGCGCGGGCCATTTCCAGTGCGGCATCGGAGCGGAGAAATGTCATGCCATCACTCTCGCGGCACACGACCATGCTGCCATCGTCCAGCGCGGCATGGTGGGTGAGCTGCCGTGCGGCGGAGGTTTCACCCTGGAGCGGCGCGAACAGAAGGCGATCACGGTGATCGGCATGGGCGAGGAAACGGATGGAGCGGGAGCAGAGACCGCATCTTCCATCAAAAAAAACGATCCATTTCATGGCCTGCAAATGTTAGCCAGCCTGGGGTTGGAAAAAGGTCTGCATGCGGCGGTGGAGATCCTCGTAGAAGCTTTTTTTCATGGCTGCCAGGGCGGCGATTTGTTCGGGAGTGGAGTTCTCGCGCAGGGCTTCTTGCTGGCGCATTTTCTCGGCGAAGGCTTGCTCCATTTCAATCAGGCTGTCGAGAAACTCACGGGCGGCGCGTGAGTGCTCCACACCATCGACGAGGGCGTGTTCGAGGCGTTTGTTGCGGGTGACGCCGAAGAGGTTGTTGGTGGCGCTTTGTTCCATGTAGCGCTTGTGGTGCTTGAGGAAATTCGTGTGTTCGCCTTCGAAGTGGCGTTCCTCGCGGTCGAGCAGGGTGTCGTAGGGACCGGATTTGGTGAAAAACTTCACGATGAGGGGAATGGTGTCCACCAGCATGAACAGGGCGGTGAGGATGAGGTAGGTGAAATAGGCGAATTGGCCGCCTTTGTTGCCGTTTTCGAAGAGGTGGTGGAGGGCGAGGGTCTGGGTCAGCACGTCTTTGCGAGGCTCGGCGCGGAGGGAGTCGATGGTGGCGCGCTCATCCGCGGCGACGCGGGAAAGTTCCTCCTGGACGCGGGAGAGTTCCACGAGGCGGGTATCGATCTGCTGCTTGATGGTTTCGCGCAGGGCGTTTTGCTGGGCGGTGAAGGAGGCGGCCTGGTCGTTTTCCACCTTGCGTTTCAGCTCGGCCACGCGCTCTTGTTCGGCGAGGTTGGCGAGTTCGATCTCCTTGAGTTTGGTTTCAAATGCGGCAATGGCAGTGGCCTCGGCGGCGCGGATCTGGGTTTCCAAGGCTTTTTTCTCGGTGGTGAGATGTTCGAGCAATCCACCGAGGCGGCGTGACTCCTCGCGGCGGGGATCGAGCTGATCCGAGCGGATGGAGCGGGCGCGCGGGCCCTCGCCGGAGAGGCCCGAGCGCTGGCCGTTGAGTTCTTTTTCAAACTCCGCCTGCCAGAAGCCGAGTTCGGTCTGGACCTTGGTGTACTGCGGGGTGAGCTCGGCGGACTGGGCCTCGATGGCGGCGAGGCGATCGGTGAAGGGCTTGGTGGCCTCGTCGGTGGCTTTTTTCAGTTCGGCTTGCTGGGCGGCGGTGAGGCCGGGGATGGCGGCGCTGGCGTCCTCGTTTTCCTGGATGATGAACTTCGCCTGGAAGGATTCGTTCCATTTCTGGCGTTGCTCGGCGATGTTGGTCTCGAGGGCGGTGATGTTCTTGCGGACGTTGTTTTTTTCCGTTTCGAAATGCTTCCGCGTGGTCTCGATGGTGGCGGTGCGCTCGGCCTCGATCACGGTGGAAATGGTATCGCGGAAGAGCAACAGGACCATGGGGTGGGCGATGGTGATGCCCATGAGCATGGCGACGATGAAACGCAGGGCGAACTGGCCGATTTTGCGGAAAAACGACATGTAGGGCCGGTAGGAGGCGAGCAGCGCGCGGTCGATGCTGAGAATGATGAAGGCCCAGACCGTGGCGACGCCGTAGATGACCAGCGGTCGATCCGTGAGGGTGGAGAGGGCGTAGGCGCAGGCGATGAAGGCGAAGGCGCAGGGCACCAGCACGGTGCAGCCGAAGGCGACATACTTGCGCTGCTCCCAGTTCGGGCATTGTTCCAGGGTCTCGCTGCCCGCACCGGAGAGCCAGAAGAAGAAGCGTTTGGCGGGAGAAGTTTTCATCAAACTCCTTTTACGCACGGCACGTTCCGGGTCGATCAAAAAGGTGAATTTTTCTACGCCGGGGGGAGGCGGGGGCTGTCATCCGATGAATTTCCGCAAGGCTGCGAGGTCGCGCTGGTAGTGGGCGATGCGTTCTTTGCCGGTGCCCAGAGGGTATTCGTGGTGTTGGCAGAACTCGCCCTCGAAGTGGCTTTTTTTCAACGAGTCGAAATAGGCCTTGCGCACAATGCCGGTGCCGAATGCGCAGGCATCGCGGTGCCACACGCCATCGGCCTCGCGCCAGCGGTAGTCCTTGAGGTAGGCGACGCCGATGCGCGGGCGGGCGAGGCGGTACTGGATGGGCCAGTTCTGGCCGCCCTCGACGGTGGCGTGGGCAATGTCGAAGCACAATCCCAGGTGTTTTTCCTCGGTTTTTTCCAGAGCCATCATCACGTCCCAGATGGGTCCGCCGAAGTAATTGTGCCCCGAGTGGTTCTGGTAGCCGCCCCAGAGGCCGAGTTCGCGGTTGAGCGCGGCGATGTCCTGCAAGCGGGCGGCCATCTCGCGAGCCACTTTCATGGGCTGATCGTTGTTGGTGTAGCGCTGAAAGCCGAGGCGGTATTTTTTGATGCCGCAGGAGGCGAGCAAACGCAGGAATTTCTCCTGCTCCGCGCCCACGCCGATGATGTCGGTGGTGACCATGCAGTGCTGTTTGCCGCGTTGCTTGAGAAGATCGATGAATGCCGGGAAGTCCTCCGCCGCGCGCTCGAACGGGATGTGCGTGCTGCCCTTGCGGATGGGGACATCCACGCCATCCCAGCCCACTTCCTCGACCAGTGCGGCACTCTCGGCGAGGGAAACATCGGCAAAGGACTTGGTGAAGCCGAGGATGGGCCGGGTGGATGCGGTCTTGGTGGCCTCGGCGGCGCGGGAGCTGGCGAGGCCGCCCAGGGCGGCGGCGGTGGTGGCGATGAAGCGTCTGCGTTCCATGGCGGGAAATGTAAAGCCTCGGGCATTTCGCGCAAGCGTGAAGCATCACATGCACCCTGTAATATTCGCCCTGATGTCGCGTATCGTGAACTTGTCATCCTCATGTTTTACCGACTGATCATCGCTGTCGCCACCTTGGCCCTGCCGGCCTATGCCGATGCGTTTTCGGACAAAGTCGTGCCCTTGCTGGATGCGCATTGCTATCAATGCCACGGTGCCAGGAAGCAAAAGGGCGGCATCGAGCTGCATCAGATCAAGACCATCGAGGATGCCTATCGTTCCCATCGTTTTTTGAAAAACGTGGCCGACCAGATCAGGAGCGGTGACATGCCGCCGGAGGATGATGTGGATGTGCTGCCCACTGCCGAGGAACGCGCCACCATGGTGGGCGAGATCGAGAAATTGATGGCGCAACTGAAACAAGGCGATTTCCCGCGCAAAGCCGGTCGCCCCACAGTGCGGCGGCTCAATCGCAACGAATACAACAACACCGTGCGCGATTTGTTCGGTATTTCATTTCTGCCCGGGCAGGAATTTCCCGCTGATGGTGCCGGGGGCGAGGGCTTCGATAACGTGGGGGACTCCCTGTTCATCCCGCCGGTATTGATGGAGAAATACGTGCAGGCCTCGCGCAAGGTCGTGGATGCCATTTACGCGCAGCCGGCTATGCTGAAGCGCGTGGTTTTCCGCCGACCTGTGGAAAAAGAAGAGCCATTGGTGGCGGCACGCGTGGTGCTGGTGTCGCATGCTTCCCTGGCGTTCCGGCGTCGCTTGACCGAGCAGGATGTGGCGGCTCTGTTGCGTTTGTTTGAACTAGCCCTGAAGCGTGGGGAGTCGTATGAAAATGCCTTCCGTGCGCCCTTGCGCGCGCTGTTGATCCACCCCTCGTTCCTGTTCCGATGGGAGAATGATCAGCCGGGGCAAGGCGAGTGGAAAGTGGATTCGTTCGAGCTGGCGACGCGTTTGTCGTATTTCCTCTGGGCCTCCATGCCGGATCGCACATTGTTCCAGCTCGCGGATCAGGGAAAACTGGCGGATCCCGCGGTGCTGCAGCAACAAGTCCTGCGCATGCTCGATGATCCCCGGGCGGACACGCTGGCGCGCTATTTCGCGGGGCAGTGGCTGGGCTTCGATGAGTTGCGGGAATCCGTCAACCCGGATGCCAAACGTTTCCCGATGTTCACGGAAAGTCTGCGCGTGGCGATGTATCGCGAGTCAGTGGAGTTTTTTCATCACATCCAGCACCAGAACCGGCCCGTCACGGATCTGCTGGATAGCAACTACACCTTCGTCAACGAGGAGCTCGCCCGGCACTACGGCATGTCCGGCGTGACTGGCCCGCAGATGCGCATGGTTTCGATCACCGATCCGCAGCGCGGTGGCGTCATCGGCCAGGCCTCCATCCTCACCGCAACGTCACTGCCGCTGCGCACCAGTCCGGTCAAACGCGGAAAATGGATCCTCGACACCATCCTCGGCACGCCACCTCCACCGCCACCGCCGGATGCCGGTGAGCTGCCTGCCGATGACAAATCCACCGCAGGGCTCTCCTTTCGCCAGCAGCTCGAACTCCACCGCCAAAAGCCGAATTGCGCCGGCTGCCACGAGAAAATCGATCCGCTGGGATTCGGTCTGGAAAATTTCGACGCCATCGGCCGCTGGCGCACACAGGATGCGAACGGCAAAAAGGTCGATTCCCTCTCGGCTTTGCCGGGCGACATCGTTTTTTCCTCGCCCGTGGAGCTCAAAAAACTCCTGGTTGAGTCAAACGAGCTGTTTTGCAAAAACTTCTGCCGCAAGCTGCTCGGCTACGCGCTGGGGCGTCCGCTGGAGTATTACGACGAGCCCGTGATCGAGGATCTCTACCAGACGCTCGTGAAAAACGAATTCCGCGTGCGGCCGGTCATCCTGGCCATCGTCGCCAGCCGACCGTTTCAGTTCCGTAGTGCTGAACGTTGAGAGGGAAAAAATCTGGTCCGCCCCGCGCATTCCGCTTGCGTTGCTGCGGCGGAAGCGTCAAAACTCCGGTCCGCACCGCAGGCGACGCGCGCTATCTCCATATCGTGGCCCGTCAACGGGCGACTAACTCGAATCCGCGCAGCTATGGAAAGCATCTCATCCCGAATCAATAAAGTTTCTCCCTCCCTCACCCTCGCCATCACCAACCAAGCCAAGGCCATGAAAGCTCGCGGTGAGGAGGTGTACGGATTGGCCGGCGGCGAGCCAGACATGGATACCCCAGAGCATGTCAAACAAGCCGGTGCTGCCGCGCTGATGGCTGGTTTCACCAAATACACGGCTGCTTCCGGCATTCCGGAACTGCGCGATGCTCTCTCCGCCAAACTCAAGGCCGACAACAATCTGAGCTATGACGCCAAGGACATTTGCGTCACCGGCGGTGCCAAAATGGCCTGCTACATGGCGATTCTTTCCGTGGTGGAAGAAGGCGACGAAGTGATCATCCCCGCCCCCTACTGGGTCAGCTATCCCGACATGGTGCTGATGGCCGGCGGCGTGCCGGTGGTCGTCGAAACCACCGAGGCCAATGGCTGGAAAATGACGCCCGAGCAATTCGAGGAAGCCATGACCCCGCGCACCAAGATGGTCATCATCAACAGCCCCGGCAATCCCACCGGTACTGTTTACACCGCCGAAGAACTCGAAGCACTTGGCGAAATCGCACTCTCCGAAGACATCGTGATCCTCTCCGATGAAATCTACGAAAAACTCGTTTACGGAGAAACCAAACACACCTCCATCGCCTCTCTCAGCCAGGAGCTTTACGACATCACCATCACGGTGAACGGGTTCTCCAAAGGCTACTCCATGACCGGTTGGCGTCTCGGCTACACCGCCGCCCCACGCCCGCTGGCGGAAGCGATCGAGAAAATCCAGAACCACACAGTGTCCAATGCCTGCTCCTTCGCCCAATACGGCGCGCTGGCGGCATTGACCGGTGACCAATCCTTCGTCAACGACATGGTCGAGGAATACGACGTGCGCCGCCAGTTCATGCTGGGCCGCCTGCGCCAGATTCCGAACATCCGCGTCGTCGAGCCCCAAGGTGCTTTCTACTTCTTCGTTTACACCGGCAAACTTGGATTGAAGTCGATGAACCTCTGCGACAAACTCCTTTCGCGTTATAAAGTCGCCGCCATCCCCGGCATCGCTTTCGGCAACGACGACTGCATCCGCCTGAGCTACTGCACCTCTCTGGATGTCCTCGCCGAGGGCCTCGACCGCTTCGAGGCATTCTGCCGCGAGCATTGATCCGGCCCACGTTCCCATCATCCCCGCTGGTGATTCCGGCGGGGATTTTTTTATTCCCATGTGGATGGTTGGTCCGGCAGACCAGCAGCGGGATGAGAAAAATGGAAGTCACATTCGTTATCTCCATTCATGATTCGACAGATCGTAAACCGTTGGATGGGCATGGTGTTCATTCTTTGCGCCACGGCGAAGGTCAACGCCGCAGCCGTGGAAAAAGACAAGCCGCCGCTCATCCCCTTGCCACAGCAGTTGACTTGGGATGCGGGCGCTTCGCCGATCCAAGCGGTGACTTTGTCGCTGCCGCGTGGAATCTTTGATGACGCCCAGTGGGATCACATGCAGCGCGAGGCGCGGGACTTGTTTGCGGCACGCGGCGTCTCCTGTGTGCCGCAGGGAAAGAACGGCTATGCCCTGCGTTTTGTGCCTTCGCGTGATGTCTGGTTTTCTGACAAACCGGAAGGCTACCGGTTGCGCAGCGATGCCGCCGCAGCCACCGTCGAGGCCGCCACAGCCAAAGGCTTCTTTTACGGACTGCAAACCCTGGCGCAACTGACGACCAAGCAAGGAAATGCTGCCCACATCGCCCATGCGGAAATCCATGACTGGACGGCGTTTCCCATCCGCGGCACGATGAACGACACGGGCCGCAATTACATGCCTCTGACCATGCTCAAGGAAATGGCGGATGTGTTGGCGCGCTATAAAATGAATGTCTATCACTGGCATTTCACCGACAACCACGGCTGGCGCCTCGAAAGCAAAATCCACCCGCAAGTGAATGATCCGGCCTCCTTTGATCGCATGCCCGGGAAATACTACACCCAGGCCGAGTTCAAGGAGTTTGTCGAATACTGCCGCGTCCGACACATCACCGTCATTCCCGAACTCGATATGCCGGGCCACACTGCAAGTTTGCGCCGCGCGCTCAAGGTGGAAAAAATGGACGACCCTAAGGTCACCGCGATTCTCTGCGATTTGATACGCGAACTGGCTTCGCTGGCCCCACCGGATGTCATGCCCTACATTCACATCGGCACGGATGAGGCGCGCGGTCATGAACAGGTGTCCGCCGCCACCTTGCGCAGTTATTTCGATACCATCCGCGCCTGCCAACGCCGTGCCATTCGCTGGAGTCCGGGCATGAACGGTGATCCCACCGCCATCCAGCAAACATGGACCAATCGCAAAAGACCACCTCTGCCCGACGGGGAATTCATCGACTCCCAGGAAAACTACCTGAATCACTTCGATCCCTTCGAAATGGTGGCCACCCTGTTTTTCCGCAAGAACTGCCCGCATACCCGCAGCAAAGGCCTGGGCGGCATCCTCTGTTCCTGGCCGGACATGCCCATGACCGATCCCCGCAATCACTTCGCGCAGACACCCCACTTTCCGGGAATCGTCGTGTATTCCGAGGCATTGTGGAGCGACAAACGCGAAAAGGATTGGATCGAATTTTATTCGAATCTACCCCCGCAAGGCCACGCCCAGCATGAGGTGTTTCGCGAGTTTGAAAACCGCTTCATCGCCCACCGCGATCTCTATTTCCCCGGCAAGGAGTTTCCCTATGTGCGCCAATCAGACATCGTCTGGCAAACCCTCGGTCCTTTTCCGCACGGCGGCAAGCCGGAGAAAGATTTCGGCATTGTCCCGGGTGACACACGGGATACCATCGAATACGAGGGCAAAAGCTACTCATGGAGCGAGGAGATCCGCACCGGAGCCACCATGGTCTTCCGTCACTACACCGATCAGCCTACCTTCGCGAATCCTCAGTGGGGCAAGCAGACCGTGGCGGAGTCCACCTACTACGCCCGCACCTACATTCACTCGGATCGCGAACAACAAGTGCCGTTCTGGATCAGCGCGCAGTGGTGGGAGTTGTCGAATTTTCATGCCGGCATGAACCAGCCGGGCGAGTGGCATTTCTCCCGCCCCGTGTTTTTGCTCAACGGCGTGAAAATCGAGGCACCCCGCTGGGCGGTGCCGAATCGCAAGGCTGACTACCATGCCAAGGAGTCGTTCATCGATGAAAACTATCACTTCCGTCCGCCCACGCGTCTTCTTTTGCGGAAAGGCTGGAACGAAGTGCTGGTCAAGTCACCCCACGTCAAGGGCATGCGACGCTGGATGTTCACCTTGGTGCCCGTGCAACATGAACCGGGAAATCCACCTGCCGTCGTCCGCGAGTTTCCGGGCCTGCGATTTGCCTTGAAACCGGAGTGAGGTGAGTTACGTTTCGGAAAAACCCAAGGCCTTCCACACTGCATCGAGCGGAATGGACTCTTGTTCAAAGTCCGCCGCGATTCCGTGTTCCATCAAGCTGCTAACCTGCTCACGCAAGCTTTCAGGGAGCTCGGTCTTGAGAAGTCGTTGCAGTGTTTGCACATCCGAATCGCGCAACGCATGACGAACTTGATGACAATGCCCCTGCACCAACAAGGGCTGGATATCGCGCCCCGTTTTCTCCCGCAAGTCGCGCAAGATGTCAGCGCCCGCAGGATCAAGATCGCCGAAGTGAAGAAAACGCACATGCTCCGGCAAATGATCGAACATTCTCCGCACCGCCGCCCCCGCATAACTTGTGTGAATCAACAACACCCCGCGATTGCTTGCCGCCAGTTCGTGAAACGTATCTTCGTTTTCGACCGTCAGGCAAATTTTCGCAGAAGTTGATAGGGTTGTTTCGCTCATGAAGTTCGTTTCCGCCAGAGCGATGGGTGCGGGAAAGGTTCCGAAGTCGGTTTGCTGTTCGCCTTGCTGGAGAATCAGCGGCCCGTGAAAGGTGACAAAGCGTGGCTTGCGCAGGATGCCGAAGTTTTCCAACGAATCACTGCCAGTGATGGCCAGCAGGGCCTGGCGCAGCCGTGGTTCCAACCGCTGGAGTTGTTTTGAGTCGCCACAGATCGCGGTGCTGGCATAGCGGATCAGGGCAGGGGAGGACCAGTGCAAGATGCCGGAAAGGGCTTTGACCAAGGTGGCATTTCCTTCGGGATCATCACGACGGAATGGCTGCACACTCTCGCCTTTTTGAGCCATGCCCGCGAGCTGCCGGAACCATGTCGTCCATGCCTGTTGCCACGTCGAGGGAACTTCTTGATCTCCTACGGAGAGAAAAAATCGTTCCAACACCGCGCGCTGTTCTGTGGGGGCGACGCTGTGGATTTGTGCAAACAACCAGGCCTCGCCGCCCTCACGCAGGAGTCGGATTTTTTCCGCCTGCCCGGTGCGCCGATGCCGATCAATGCACAACAGCCCCGCCGATGCCATCTCGGCCCGCCGCAATTCGCGCTCGGCCACCTCACGCTCCTCCCCGTCCGCCATGCCGCAAGAGCGCAGGAATTTTTCATAATCGATGATGAAATCGCGCATTGCCTCTCTGCGACCATGCGTCGATTGCCGGTAGCATTGTGCAAGATGAGATAGCAGATTCATGGAGAGAAAGGAGGGCTGGTGGAGTTTGGCTGGATGTGACGATCATGGTATCTCGCCAGTCGGTGTTGGCAAGTCGTGATCGAGCTTGGCCCTCCCGTGATGAAATCCGCATTGACGATTCACGGGGGACACGGCTAACAATAGTAACGCTTGCTCACTCCTGATCAAATCACCGCCATAGCACCGGACGCATCGTCATTGAAAGCGGGTCGAGACATCGGGACGCCGCGCAAGTGGGAGCTGACCGGTGGGGACAGCGAAATTCTCTGGGGCCTCGCCATGGGGTCGGGAAAAAGCCCCTACCAGACCATGGTATCGTTGCCGGATCTCACGACCAAGTGCTCCTGCCCGAGCCGGAAATTTCCCTGCAAGCACGCGCTTGGCTTGATGTTTCTGGCCATTTCTTCCCCTCCATCCGCCGGGGAGCGTCCGCCCTGGGTGACGGAGTGGATCGCAGCGCGTGCGGCCCGTGCCGAGAAGGCGCAAGCGGCGACGCAGGAGAAGTCGGCCAAGCCCATCGATGAAAAGGCTGCACAAAAGCGCCGCGTCCAGCGCGAGGAGCGAGTGGCCGAGGGCGTGGCTCTGCTGCGCCAGAATCTCTTGGACATTACGGCGGAGGGCTTGGCAGGGGGGAATGCAAGGGATGCGTTTTTCTGGAAGGATCTGGCCAAGCGTATGATCGATTGCCAAGCTCCCGGGCTCGCTGGCACCTTGCTGCATATCGGCGATACGGTGATTTATGACGCCGAGGTGGATACCGAGTTGCCCTATGAGCTGGGGCGTTTGCATTTGCTTCTTCATGCGCTGGAAAATGCGGATGCCTATCCGCCAACCATTCAGGCTGATTTGCGGGCTCTGATCGGCGGGCGATCGAGCACGAGTGAGGAAAAAGGAGAGTCGGTGGAGGATGATTGGTTTGTCGCCGCGCGTAAGATGGAGGAGCGCGAGAATTTGCTCACCAGCACCACGTGGCTGTTCGGGATCAAGTCGCGACGCTGGGCGCGTGTGCTGCGTTTCGCTCCCGCGCACCTCACGATTTCTGAGCCTTGGGCTGTGGGCACTGCTGTGCATGGGGCCTTGCAATTTGAGCCGGGTTCTTATCCCATGCGTGCCAATCCTCCGGTCGATGTGCCATCGCTGCCATCGTCCATCCCGACATGTCACGAACCGGATCTCGACAGCATGCTGGACCGCTTCGCAAATGCCCTCGGCGAAAATCCTTTCCTGCGCAGCGTTCCCTTTCTCATCCCGCTGCAACCCTCCGCGGATGGCACAGGATTGATGGATGGCACTGGTCGTGCACTGCCGTGGTTGGCCAAACGTGACATCGTCCTACGCGTCGATTGCATTTGCGGCGGACAGCCCACGTTGCTGTGTGGCGAGTGGGATGGATGCCGCCTCCGTCCGCTTGCCATCTGCGATGCCGACACCTGGTTTTCTCTAACACCTTCTCCTCTGTGATTTCTGATCCCGTCATTTCCATGGCTTTGTTAGGCACCTCGCGCATGTCCGCGAGGCCGCCTGTGCCTGATCCTTGTCTGGAGGAAATGTGGCAACATCTCGACTGGGAAAAACCCGCCTCCGCGATCCTCAGCGCACTGGCTCTGATGCGATCCATGCATCGTGCCGGCACACATACGCTGGAATCCAGTGCCGAATCTGACGTTTGTCCTGCGGAGCAATACGACTACCTGCCCGCTGTCGCCGTGGATGTGGCGTTGCGCTTGCTTTCCGGCGAATTCCCCGAAGTGCTGCCCGAGTGGATGCAGCTTGCCATCGCCACGAATCGCATTCTGCCACCGCGCGTGCTTCCGGATTTGCTGGAATCGGCCACGAAACAGCACGCGCTGCGCGAGGCGGCATCTCGTCTGGCCGGTGAACGAGGCCGCTGGCTGGCGAGGCGACGACCGGAGTTTTCCTGGCTGCTCGAAGGCTCCTCCGTCGCTGATGATGCCTGGGATGTTGGTCAACCCGCCGAACGCATCGCCTGGCTGCGGAAGACCCGCGCTGCCGATCCCACCGCCGCCGCCGAACTGATCGCCAGTCACTGGGGCGCTGAGGATGCGGTCATGCGGGAAAAGATCATGAACCTGGTAGCAGAAGCTCCCCAGTCCTGCGATGAGGAATGGCTCCAGGCGCTCGCGCTCTCGGATCGTAAACAGGAAGTGCGGGAGCTTGCCGCCGTCTCATTGATGAAAATTCCCGGCTCTGCCTTTCGCGCCCGTGCTCTCAGCAGGCTCGGTGCTTGCGTGAAAATCGAGCGTCGTCTTTTAACGCGGATCATCGCCATCACGCCTTACGACACTTTTGATCCCGCATGGGTGGCTGATGGCATCAAGGCAAAGCCGCTGCAAGGCATGGGTGAAAAAGCATGGTGGTTGCGACAGAACTTTGCGCAAGTTCCCCTCCATGCCTGGCCGGAGTTGTTAGGAATTTCGGCCACGGAGCTCTTTTCCCTCTCCCTTGAAAAAGACTGGGAGGATGCCTTGCTCGCCGGGTGGATCGAGTCCGCCACCCGTTTTCCCGAAGCCGCGATCAGCGAGCAGTTCATCCCCTTCATCGCCAAGCAAGAACCCTGGCCAGCAGGAGTGACCCCACGCCCGCAACTGCTCCAAAGATTGTTAGAGGTCATGACGCCCGCGCAACGTCATGCCATGCTGGAGCTTTTGGCGAAGACACTGCCCGCGCCCATCGTGCTTGATCTGCTAGCTCGCTGCGGCAGCGACGTGCGGAGCGCAGCTCATGGCGCGGCCATGTGGGCACTCATTGCCCAGCAAATCTCGGACAAAACGTCGCTGCTCACTCGCCCGCAGGCCCGCGCTCTGGCGACTTGCATCCCTGCCGCGCAGATCCAATCTTTCCTCGAACGTCTCGCCAAACTTCCGGAAATTTCCTCCACCACCGAAGAATTCGCCACGGTGTTAGAGTTCCGACGCAGTATGTTCACACAATTCCCAACCACATAATCTCATGAGCACACCAGTCCTCCGCCAACATGCCGAAATTCAATACGCCGCCGAACTCGCCGCCCTTGCCGCGCAGGATGAGAGGCCGCGCCCACCGAAGTGGAAACTTTCTCCTTGGGCGGTGACCGACTATCTGTTAGGAAAAACCCTCGCCGATGGTACGGTCATTTCCGCAAAATACATCGGCGATCGGCGCGTCATCGAGGTAGCCGTCGCCACGCTCGCCACCGACCGTGCGCTTCTTCTGTTAGGCGTGCCCGGCACGGCCAAGAGTTGGGTTTCCGAGCACCTCGCCGCCGCCATCAGCGGAAATTCCACGCTGCTCATTCAGGGCACCGCCGGCACCAGCGAGGAGTCACTGCGCTACAACTGGAACTACGCCATGCTCCTCGCCAAAGGCCCGTCCGAGGACGCCCTCGTCCCCGGTCCCATGTTCCGCGCGATGAAGGACGGCATGCTCTGCCGCGTGGAGGAACTCACCCGCATCCCCTCAGAAGTGCAGGACACCCTCATCACCATGCTTTCGGAGAAAACCCTGCCCATCCCCGAGCTCACCGCCGAGATCCAGGGTACCGAGGGCTTCAATGTCATCGCCACCGCCAACAGCCGCGACCGTGGCGTGAACGAACTCTCCAGCGCTCTCCAGCGCCGCTTTAACACCGTCGTCCTGCCCTTGCCCGCCTCGCTGCAGGAAGAAATCGAGATCGTCAATACCCGCGTCGCCTCCATGTCGAAAGCTCTCGCCTTACCCGCCGAGCCACCCGCGTTAGAAGAAATTCGCCGCGTCGTCACCATCTTCCGCGAACTCCGCTCCGGTGCCACTGAGGATGGCAAAGCCAAGGTGAAATCACCCTCCGGCACCCTCTCCACCGCTGAGGCCATTTCCGTCATGACGAATGGGCTCGCGCTCGCCGGCCATTTCGGCAGCGGCAAACTCACCGCCCACGACCTAGCCTCCGGCATGATCGGAGCCATCATCAAAGACCCCGCTCAGGACCCCACCATTTTCAAGGAATACCTCGAAACCGTCGTAAAAGAACGCGATGGCTGGAAAGACCTGTATCGCGCTTGCAGAGATAGAATTTGAAACAAAGGAAAAAAACGATGAATATCGAAAACGAGTTGCTCAAAATCATGGGTGATCCCATCGCTGCTCAACGCCATAATGGATTAGCGTTGCTGATAAAACACAAACAAGATGAGGTGCTATACATCATGGCAGAAGTTTTTTCTGGCAAGCATCCTTTGGGCTATATCACCGGATTTGATCAAGCACCCTACAGGAATTTATTCAAATTGATGGTCGAGCGTTGGGATCAAGGAGGAGAGAGCTTTTTCAATAATGTCATGTCGAGAATGAATGTCTATTGGCTCAAAGAGATGTTGTTAGGTTATCTGCAGTTTCTTGGCGAGAAACAGTATCCAGCATTGCGCGTTGCCATTAAAAAAATTCTAACACAATTAGAGCCTTCAGAACAATTGGAAATTTGGATGGTCATTGCCAAGTCGCACCCTCATGTCTTTCTTGATGACATGCATGAAATGTTGGCAGGAAAATCCAAACCACGTCGTGAAATCGCGGCAAAGGCTATCGCTGATGTCAAGAAAGACAGTGCGCTTCCGACAGCCTACGCGCATCTTGAGAGTAAAAAATCGGACGCGAGAATCGGTGGCGCATTGCTCATTCAACATATAGCGTCTCCATCATCCGTTGGTATTTTGTTGGCTGTATTGGAAACGGAGAATTCCGATGAAGTGCGTCTATCCATTCGCAATGCACTGTCCGCTTGCGGTGGTCATTCGGTGGAGCAAGCCTACGACCGAGAGAGTTTGAACATGGACTCGTTCATCAAAAAATTTAGTAAAAATGCCATCTTGCCCAAAACGACATGGTTAAGTCCAGAAAAGTATCTTCCCATACGATTGAAAGATGGAAGTGAACTTCAAATCGAAGCGTTTGAAATCTTGGTTTCAAAGCAAGCAAAGTGCAAAGAGATTGTCGCATCCGAAGACGCAAAGCCACTGATCCAAGCGATCGATCTTCAAAGCGGACATACATTCGCTGCTCGCTTGCTCGAAGATTTCCTCAACTCCGAGCAAGCCGCCTCCGACCGCTGGGCGCTCACACTCGGTGGCCTGTTAGGTGACAACCGCGTCATCAGTCTGCTGCTTCCTCGCATCCATGATTGGTGTGAAAATTCTCGCCACAAGCTCGCGGAATACGCCGCACAAGCCATCGCTTTGTTGCCCGGAAACGAGGCGCTGATGGTGCTGGATACTCTCGCGAACCGCTACCGTAACAAATTCAAGAACGTCGGCAAAGCCTGTGCCGATGCCTTCAACGCGGCCGCCACAGCACGCGGCATGAGTGCCGATGAACTCGGTGACATCGTCGTTCCCGATTTCGGATTCGATGCCGAGGGCATTCGCCGCTTCGACTGGCAGGGTGGGGGAGCGAGTGCTGAGCTCACGGCCGATTTCAAACTTCTCTGGTTTGATCCCGAAACCGATAAATCCTGGAAGTCGCTTCCCGCGAATGCGCCCGATGACATCAAAACAGAAGTCAAAACGCTCACCAAACTCCTTCGCGAAGCCGTCAAAGGCCAGACCGCCCGGCTCGAACTCACCCTCGTGCGCCAACGCCGATGGCCGGTCGCTCGCTGGCGTGAGCTTTTTGAAAACCACCCGCTGCTGAGATCCTTTGCCAGTGGCTTGGTGTGGGGCATCTATGATGGCAAAGGCTCATTGCTCCGTACCTTCCGCCGCTACTCGAACGGCATCCTCGCCGATGCCGCCGGAAACATCGAGGAACTCGCGGAAACGGATTCTGTGATCGGCATGATTCACCCGCTGGAATTCACTCCCGACGCCCTCCACCTGTGGTGCGCGCACTTCGCCCGCATGAAGGTGAAATCTCCTTTTCCTCAGCTCGACCGGCCCGTGGAACTCATGGATCCGCTTCACGGCAATCGCAAATCCATCACCCTTACCGATGGGAAAAAACTCAGCGCGGGCACCTTCAAATCGCGCGCGGAAAAACGCGGATGGACGCGGGGCTCCGTCGTCGATGCCGGTGGTATCTCCAGCTACTACAAACTCTACCCCGGGGCCGGCATCGAAGTGGTGCTGCCTACCGACAATTTCTATGTCGGTATCGATCCCATGGACACGATTGAACTCAGTGCCGCCTGCTTCGCCAAAGCAGGCAGCATCGAGCGCGGCAGCTACATCTACAACGAACCCGCCCCCGACGACCCGCGCGTTTTGCGCTTTGACCAAATCCCTGCGGTCGTCTTCTCCGAAACCATCGGCGACCTCAAAGCCATCATCGCAACGAAAGAATGACCACCCTCTTCGGCATCCGACATCATGGTCCGGGCTGCGCACGCAGTTTGTCTGCGGCGCTTGCGGAGTTGGCTCCGGATGTGATTTTGTTAGAAATGCCGATGGAGCTGGAGCCGCTGTTAGCGCATGCGGTGCACGAGGCGATGAAGCCACCGGTGGCGATGATGTTGTATCGCACGGACTCGCCGGAACAGTCGTCCTTTTATCCCTTCGCGGAATTTTCGCCGGAGTGGAACGCGATTCGTTGGGCGCTCGCAAATCAGGTGCCGATTCGGTGTTTCGATCTGCCCTCCGCCCACATGTTTGCGCTGCGTGAGACTGAGGACGAGTCACCGCCGCGACCGGATGCCTTCGAGTGGCTTGCGAAAGCAGATGGCTACAGCGATGGCGAGCGCTGGTGGAATGACCGCGTGGAGGAGCGCCGCGATCACAAGGATTTTTTTGAAGCGATTCTGGTGGCCGTCACCGAGTTGCGCCGCGAGTTGGCGATGGAGGAATCGCACGAGACGTTGTTGCGCGAGGCTTGGATGCGGAAATGCCTGCGCACTGCGGAGAAGGATGGCTTTTCTAACATCGCGGTGATTTGCGGTGCGTGGCATGCGCCGGCCTTGCAGGGTGCTTTCAAGGTGAGTGAGGATCAGGCGTTGCTCAAGGGCCTGGAAAAGCACAAGGTTGCCGCGACGTGGATTCCGTGGACGGATGAACGGCTCACCTACGCGAGTGGTTACGGTGCGGGTGTGCGCTCGCCGGGGTGGTATCGACACCTGTGGAAAAACCCCGGTGATCCCATCCCGAAGTGGCTCACCAAGGCGGCGCGCATCCTTCGCCGCGAGGGACAAGAGGCGTCCTCGGCATCCATCATCGAAGCCGTGCGACTGTCCCATTCTCTCGCCGGTTTGCGCGGCAGGCCTTTGCCCGGATTGGATGAGACCTTGCAAGCCATGCAGTCCGTTTTCTGCCAAGGCGATGCTCTGCCACTGGACTTTCTCACGAAAAAACTACTGGTCGGCGATAGGTTGGGCGAATTGCCAGAGGACCTTCCGGCACTGCCTTTGCAGCAAGACATCGATGCCACCATCCGCCGCCTGCGCCTGAAGCCCACGGCATCCATCACGCCCCTGGAGCTGGATCTGCGCGAGGAAGGAGGCCGCGCCAGAAGCGTGTTTTTGCACCGACTGCTCGCGCTCGAAATCCACTGGGGGGAAAAACAACAAGCACGCAGCAAGGGGACCTTCAAGGAAGCCTGGCGCATGCAATGGAATCCCAAGCTCGCCGTCGCGATCATCGATGCCTCCGCCTTCGGAAACACCGTGGAGAGTGCGGCGACGGCGCGATTGACCAAAAGCCTGAGCGAGGGCGAATCCGTGGCTGCCATCACCGCGCGGCTGGACCTGGCATTGCTCGCTGATCTGCCTGCTGCCGTTGGATATTTGTTAGGAATTCTTGATGCCGCTGCGGCCACGTCTCATGATATTGCGGAGTTGTTGGAAGCCGTGCCATCGCTGGCGCAGATTTCCCGCTACGGCAATGTCAGGGCCACGGATGGCGTGGCTGTGAGTCATCTGCTCGTCGGATTCGCCGCACGCATCCATGCCGGACTACTCGCGGCAACGTCGGGCATTTCCGAAGAAGCGGCGGATCCCTTTATGAGGTCGATCGCGGCCTATTCCTCTTCCTTGTCCCTCGTGGAAGACGTGGCGTTGGCCGATGATTTCAGAAATACCCTCGCCAAGATGATCACGGCCGAAATGGTGCATCCGAAGCTCCGTGGTCACGCCGTTCGATTGCTGCGCGATGCCTCACATCTCGATGACGAAGCCGTGGCGCGGCATTTCAGCTTCGCTCTATCGCCTGGTATGCCCGCCCTCGCCGCTGCCGCATGGCTGGAAGGTTTTTTGCAAGGTGGCGGTAGTTTGTTAGTGTATGATGTCGGCCTTCTCCATTTGGTGGACACGTGGCTCTCATCCCTCAGCGACGATGCCTTTCAAGCCATCTTGCCCTTGCTGCGCCGCACCTTCGGCACATTTACCTATCCGGAACGCACGCGCATCGCTGGCGCCCTTGCATCACCGGCAAGCACACCTACCACGACAACATCGGAAATGAACTGGAACCAAGAGCGCGGCATGCCTGCGTTCGTCAGTGTTGCCAGACTTCTCGGACTCCCACTGCCATGAACGAAACCGAACGCTTACGACGCTGGAGACTGGTGCTGGGAAAACAACCAGCCACTTGTCTGAATGTCACCCTCGACAAGGACGAGACGCGCATGGATGAAACCTTGGAAAGCCTCTATGATGCTGAGGGGAAAAAGGGGGGGCTCGGTAGCTCAAATCCCAATGTCACACGCTGGCTTGGCGACATCCGCCGCTACTTTCCCACAGAGGTCGTTCAGGTGATGCAGCAGGATGCCATCGAGCGACTGGATTTGAAACGCTTGTTGTTAGAGCCGGAAATCCTCGCCGATGCCGAGCCGGACATCCATCTCGTCAGCACTTTGATTTCACTCAATCGAGTCATCCCGGAAAAAACCCGTGAAACGGCGCGGATGGTGGTGCGTAAACTAGTCGATCAACTTCTCAAAAAACTCGAACAACCCACGCGCCAAGCCATCAAGGGCGCGCTCTCCCGCAGTCTGCGCAATCGCCGCCCGCGTTTGAATGAGATCGACTGGCACCGCACCATCCGTGCGAACCTGCGCAATTACCTCCACGAGCATCAGACCATTGTGCCGGAAACGCTGATCGGCTATGGCCGCCGCCGCAGTTCCCTGCGAGATGTCATCCTCTGCATTGACCAAAGTGGCTCGATGGCGGCATCCGTCGTGTATTCCTCCATCTTCGGTGCTGTCATGGCATCCATGCCGTCGATTTCCACACGTTTCGCGCTATTCGATACAGCCGTGGTCGACCTTACCGAGGACCTCCACGATCCCGTCGATTTGCTCTTCGGCACCCAGCTCGGTGGCGGCACGGACATTCACAAGGCACTGACCTATTGCGAAACTCAAGTCACACGCCCCACCGATACGGTGATGATTTTGGTGTCTGACCTCTACGAAGGCGGAAGCACGCCGGGGATGTTAAAAACAGCGGCACGCCTCAAAGAATCCGGCGTGCATTTGATTGCCTTGTTAGCCCTCAGCGATGAAGGACGGCCCAGCTACGACAAACAAAACGCCGCCCATTTCGCCGCCCTGGGCATCCCCGTTTTCGCCTGCACCCCCGATCGTTTCCCCGACCTCATGGCCGCCGCGCTGGCGAAAAAGGATTTGTCAGGATTTTCGTGATGGGTTCTATACTTGATGATGGACGTGAATGGAACACGTTCTGGACTTGTGGACGAAGCGGTGAGGCTACGCCCTATCGCCGACTCGCGCTTTCGCGCTCTTTCCCTTCGGGTGGTGTCACTGAAGAGGACGATTGTGTCCTTGCTGATGCCGATTTTGCTGTTGACTCGTTCTTTTTGAGAAGAGAATCACCCCATCGCATGCATCAACGCACTTCCACAATCCTCTGATGATCAGTAAACGCGTCTTCAATATATTCCCAGCGACGGTTCAGTGATGAAATGAGGTCGGTGGTTCTGCAATTTCCCATGCGCAACCAGAGCAGGCGGCCCGTGTCGTTGGGACGTGTGGCGAGAATGAAAAAGTCTTCGTCCTTGGTGATGAGGAT
>ERZ1066127.196-NODE-196-length-38810-cov-11.538098_pt1 | contig 38810 bp, 25 predicted proteins | sample MGYA00382774_ERZ1066127 | MGnify/ENA primary metagenome ERZ1066127 (study PRJEB33369, sample SAMEA5778357) | biofilm metagenome | biome: Industrial cooling water; feature: Water cooling tower basin; material: Biofilm | place: United Arab Emirates | collected...
CCTAAGAGCCGTGGCCGCAGGCCCCACCATCGAGAGCGCCAAAACTCCCACCATGGTGCCGCAATTGCAGTCGCCCCGCCCGCTCGATGTGAACACACGTGTCGCCCGTCTGGAAGATGGCAATGCCGTACTGGAAATGGAGATCCGCAGCGAAGGCACCTGGCTCGTGATTACCGATCCCCAAGGAGAAACGGTGTTCGACGGTTGGTTCAACGACGAGGCGAAAAAGAAAATTCCTCAAGTTTGGATGGAGCGCGTCGGCTCTCTCAACCGCAGCCTACAGGATCGCATCGGCCCCAAAGCCTCTGCGGAAGAAACCCGCCGCCCGCCTGCCAAACAACCGGACATCAAGCCGGTCACGCCCGTTTCCGCGCCGCGCTGAGCAATGGCTTCCCAGCCAGCGTGCATTTTTCTCCCAAGTGTTGCCTTGCAATTTGACACGTTTCCGGTCAGTTTGGCGCACATGCATCCTGAAGTGGCAAAATTGGTAGAGGCGGGACGAATCAACGCAGCCGTAGGCGAGAGACTCTCACAAGTGGCACCCGGTTGCTACCTTCTCAGCAAATCCTGGGGCGCGGGCAAGGTGGTTTCCTGGAGCCTGCGCGATAAAAAAGTGATCGTCGATTTCGCCGAAAAATCCGGCCAGGAAATGGACCTGCAATTCGTCATGCAGAAAACCGAGCCGCTGCAAGCCGATGATTTCCGTGCGAAAAAAATCGAACAGATCGAGGAACTGCGCCATCTCGCCAAGTCCGATCCCGTCGAACTCGCCGCCCACGTGCTGCAAAGCCACGGCAACAGCATGACGCTGGATGCCTTTGAAAAAGAACTCAACGGTCCCGTCATTCCCGCCGCCGATTTCAAAAAATGGTGGGACAATGCCAAAAAACTCATGGCTGCCAGCAAGCGTGTGGTCGTGCCACCACGCCGCACCGATATGATCGTGCTGCGCACCGGCGGAATGACGCCGGCCCAGGCGCTGGTCGCGGACTTCGAAGCCGCACGCGATCTCAAGGTCAAGGCCAAGACGCTCGAAGCCATCGCCGCCGAAGTGCATTTGTTCGCCGATGACGAAGACACGCTGCGCCGCCTCTACGAGGACATCGAGGCGGAAGTGAAACGCGGCACCCGCTTGCACCTCGGCAATGTGTTCGAGCTCCTGCTCATCCGCGACCAAATGGCCGCAAGCTCGAAGGTGCAAATCGCGGAAGAGGCCACCCGCCTCTCGGAAGTGATCCGCTCGGAATACACCCGCGTATCCGAAGCCATCGCCGGCATGAGCGCCATTCGCCAACGCGAAATTTACGACGCGTTCCCCTCGGCCTTCGGCGGACAATGGGTCGAAAAACTCATGGGAGTCGTGGAAAAAGCCGGTGCCCGCGGACTCGGCGAAATCGCCAAAATTTTCGAAGCCCGTGGCGAACTCGCCGCCCTGGAAGACTACCTCCGCCGCGCCATCACCCGCCGTTCCCTCGGCCACGAAGCCCTGATCTGGGTCTGCCGCGAGCGCGAAGCCAGCGGTGCCCGCGTGTTCAGCGCCGATGTCGGCGCCGCGATTCTCAATCAACTCGAGTCCGATTTCATCGCCGACGGCCCGCGCAAATCGCAGCGCCTGCAATCGTTGCTCGGCGAAGACAAGGAACTGCTTTCCGACCTCGTCAGCTTGATGGATGTCAACGAGGCACGCAATTTCGGCCGTCGTCTGATGGAGTGCCCGGTCTTCAATGAGCTCGACAAAAAATCCCTCATGGCCCGTGTCATCAAGGCTCGCCCGGAGACCGAGACATTGGTCAGCGGCGAGGACAAGGGCAAAGAAGAGGAGCTCCTCGTTTCCTGGTCCAGCCTCGAAGCCCGCCGTGCGGAACTGCAAGAACTCGTCTCCGTGCGCATCCCGCAAAACCGCGAGGATGTGAAAATCGCCCGTTCCTACGGCGACCTGCGCGAGAACTTCGAATACAAGTCCGCCAAGGACATGGAGAAATACCTTAACAGCCGCCGCCGCGATCTGGAGCGCGATGTCGCCCGCGCCCGCGGCACGGACTTCAAAGGGGTCGATTGCGGTATGGTCAACATCGGCACGGTGGTGACTCTCAGCAACGACAAGGGGGAAACCTATCAGCTCTCCGTGCTCGGTGCCTGGGACAGCGATCCGGAAAAACGCTGGGTCTCCTATCTCTCGGAAGCCGGTGCCGCCCTGCTTCACGCCAAAGTCGGCGACCAGGTGCAACTGCGCGATCACGACAACCAGCAGCAAATGAACTGGACCGTCGCCAAGATCGAGCCGTTCGCGAGTTGACCGCACGGAGCGCGGACTTCAGTCCGCTCATATGTTAGAAAAGATGCGGACTGAAGTCCGCGCTCCAACTCATTCACATTCCGGTGCGCTCCAAGCGCAACATCTCATCAATGGGCATGATGTTGCCATAGCGATGAGCTGTGGCGGAAAGGCTTTGTTCGCGCAGGAAGGGCAGCATTTCCAGACGACCATGCGCCAGCACCGGACGACTGATCACACGCCAGCGCTGCTGTTGCGCGGCGCGATGGAGGGCATCAGAGGCGCTGACGCAACGGAACACACCATGCGGCGGCAAGGTGGCGAGGAATCCCGGCAGCTCATCGGCGTTCTGCTGCAAGACCTGCACGCCCGGCAAACGCATCACGGGAAGTTTCTGTGGCGAAGATACCAAAACTTTCGTTACCCCCGCCCGCACGGCCGCGGCCACCAGACGAAGGAGTTGTGGCAGAGCGGTATCCTCCTCGCCGCGAATCACCGCCACCGGCATCGCGCGATAGCGGAAGAGATTTTTTTCACAGGCGAGCCCGGTGGGATCATGCGCGATGGAAAATTCGCGACGCCACCAATACTCGTCGTTTTCGATCGCGGACAACAACCACTCGTCCTGCGGACAACATTCGTTCGCCAGTGAGCGGAGATCCTCGCGCGGTGTGACGCGCCGTTGAGGCAAGGATGATTCCGTCCAGTGGGAAAACTGTGCGACGTAGTTCGGTCCACCGGCCTTGGCACCCGCACCGATGCACGACGACTTCCATCCACCGAATGGCTGACGTTGCACGATGGCACCGGTGATGGAGCGGTTCAGATACACATTTCCCGCTTCGACCTTCTGTTGCCACTCGCGGATTTCCTTCGGGTCCAACGAGTGCAATCCGGCGGTGAGGCCAAACAGGGAATCGTTCTGCCAACGCAGTGCGGTGGCGAAATCGGGCGCGCGCATCAGACCCAGCACCGGACCGAAACACTCGGTCTGATGATACCACGAACCCGGCCGCACACCGAGCTTGATGCCCGGCGACCACAGGCAGGGATTGTGGTCGATCATGCGCGGCTCTAACAACCACGATTCCCCTTCATCGAGTGTGGTCAGCGCGCGCAGCAAATCGTCGCCGGGAGCACGCACCACAGGCGTCACCACAGCGGAGAGATCCCACGCGGGCCCCACATGCAGCGAGGCCGCGGCATCGCGCAGTTGGCGCAGGAAAGCGGGGTCATCATAGCGCTCGGCGGTGATGATGGCCAGCGAGGCGGCGCTGCATTTCTGCCCGGCGTGGCCAAAGGCGCTGCGCACCAGGTCTTTCACCGCCTGATCGGGATCGCAGGCATTGGTGATGATGAGCGAATTTTTCCCGCTGGTTTCGGCAAACAGATTCATCGATGGTTTCCACGAATGGAACAGCTTCGCCGTGGCATAGGCACCGGTAAGAATGACGGCGTGGGTGCGATCATCGGTGAGCAGGGAGCTGCCGATTTCATTGTCGGGACACGGCAGAAATTGCAAGGCGCGACCGGGAATGCCGGCTTCCCACAGGATGCGGCAGAGATGATAGCCCGTCAGCACCGCCTCGGGCGCGGGTTTGAAAATGACGGTGTTGCCCGCCGCCAAAGCCGCGAGGATGCCGCCGCAGGGAATCGCGAACGGGAAATTCCACGGCGGCGTGATCACGACCGTGCCGAGAGGCGTGGCGCTCAAGCCATCGGCAAAAGCCGGATCAAGAATACTATGAGCATAGTAGTTGGCGAAGTCGATCGCCTCGCTGAATTCGGCATCGGCTTCGGACACCGCCTTGCCGGTATCGCGCAACATGAGGGCGATGCTGTCACCGCGATGCCGGGCGAGTTGTGCTGCGACCCGGCGCAAATGCCGCGCGCGTTCCTCCGCAGGCAATGTCCGCCATCCATCCGGATCGGCCGCCGCACAGGTGAGCGCTTCCTGGACCTGCTCCATCGATGCCAGGCTGTACTGATAATTCGTGAGACCGGGGCAGGACGGATCCTCCCCCATGGCCTTGGCTTCCGTGAACACCTGACGCCCGGCGAGACAGAGCGGAATGTCGATCACCGGATGACTCCGCTGCGCTGCCACATGCGCATGAACCCAGGTGACATTCGCCGACAAGGCCCAGTCGGTATCCGCCTCGTTATGAAAACCTTCCGCCAAGGGACGTTCTTCCCTTTCCTCCCTCGCGCGATCCTGCTGACGCTGCGGTTGTTCACCGATCGTTTGCTGATCCTCGCACGCACGCAAGAACCGCTCGCGCTGGCGATCCCATTTTTCATCGCCGGGCTTCATGCCGAACAAATCGCGCAGGAAATTTTCCTCCGCCGTGTTTTCATCGAGCCTCCGCACCAGATAGGAGATCGCGCTGGAAAAGTCCTCGTAGCGCACCACCGGCGCGTACAGCAACAGGCCCTTCGCATGCTTGCGGGCGATGCGGGCCTGGTGATTGGCCATGCCCTCTAACATTTCCAACTCCACCCGGTTTTCCACGCCGCGCTCCTCGCGCAAGAGAAGCGTGTAGGCGACATCAAACAAGTTGTGCGAGGCCACGCCGAGACGCACGGCCTTGGCATGCGCGGGCTGACAGCCGTAGTCGAGCATGCGCTTGAAATTGGCATCCACCTCGTGCTTGCTGCGATAGGGCGCTTGCTCCCAATCGTGCAGACTCGCCTCCACCTGCTCCATGGCGAGATTGGCCCCTTTGACGATGCGCACCTTGATGCCCGCCCCGCCGCGCGACACACGGTCCATCGCCCACTGCGTCAGTTCCTGCTGCGCGTGATAGGAATCCGGCAGGTAGGCCTGCAGAACGATGCCCGCTTCTAACGAGTGAAACTCCGGCTCCGCGAGAACCTCCATGAACGCCCGGCAGGTGAGGCGCAGATCGCGATACTCTTCCATGTCCAGATTCACAAATTTCGCCTCGCCCGTTGCCGCGATGCGATGCGTCATCGCCGCGCGATACAACAAACGCAGGCGCTCCTTGATTGCGGCGATGGTGTCGTCCACAGCAATGAGGTGGATTTGACTGAAAATGGCGGAAATTTTCACCGAGATGTATTCGCACAACGGATCGGCGAGGCGCGCGAGATTCGTTTGCAAACGGTGAGCCGCTTCCTCTTCGCCGAGGATCGCTTCGCCGAGTTGGTTGAGGTTCATCTTCATGCCGTTGCGGCGGCGCTTCGTCAGATGCTTGTGCAAGGGCTTGTCCTCGCCGGGCAGAACGACCTTCGCACTCTCCAGGCGCATCTTTTTTTCCACCAGCGGCATGACGATTTCCGGTGCCAAAGCCGATGCCGCCGCGCCGATGTTCATCATCGCCCGCTCCCAGATCGGCAGATACTCGGGCGCGCCGTGCTCGTCCACGATGTCGCGCAGGCGTTGGGCTTTTTGGGCATCCGTGGGAAAACGGAAGACCTGGTCGGTGAGCAGCAAGGTTGTCAGTTTTCCCTGCGGGTCCTCCATCATGCGCGAGAGCTTCCACGCCTGCCAGCGTTCGGCCAGGGTCGCATCAGCCGCCGCCTCGCGCAACAGGGTTTCCGCAAGGGCGACCGCACGCAGCGGCAAGGAAGATTCGGTGGTGGCATTCATGGGACGCGCAAAGTGTGCTAAAGATAGATGCAGAGCGAAACGACCAGTGGTTTTTTTCTTCGAAACTGGCAAGCCAAAACGAAAAATTTTCGCAACGGGGAAACGCCTTGTCGCAGGCGGTCCGCATGCTATGTTCCTGCCGATGCAACAAGGCTTACGGATCGGGATCGCGCAGATCAATGGCACCGTCGGAGATTTCCCCGGAAACGCAAAAAAAATCCTCGCCGCGTATCGCGAATGCCTCGACCAGGGCGCCGATCTGGTGATCACGCCGGAGCTTTCGCTGGTCGGCTACCCGCCGCGCGATCTGGTGCAGAAATCCCAGTTCGTGCCGAAATGCCTGCAGGCACTCGATTACCTCAGCGAGGAAATCAAATCGGTGCCTCTGCTCGTCGGCTACGTCGATCACAACAACGAGCACGGTCCCGGACGTCCCCACCGCAACGCCGCCGCCTGGCTGCACGAGGGGAAAATCGTTCACAAGATCTGGAAAACCTTGCTGCCCACCTACGATGTGTTCGATGAGCTGCGTTACTTCGAGCCCGGCGAACGCTGTGAGCCCATTGTCTGGAACGGCCACCGCATCGGCATCACCATTTGCGAGGACATCTGGAACGAGGATTTCCTCCCCCGCCCGCTCTACAACCGAGATCCCGTGGCGGAGCTGGCGGCGCAAAAGATCGACCTCCTGCTCAATCTCAGCGCCTCTCCTTTTCATGCGGGCAAGCCCGCCTTGCGCCGCGAGCTCATCGACGGAGTCGCGAAGGAAATCCAGGCTCCCGTCGTATACTGCAATGCCGTCGGCGGGAATGACGAGCTGGTCTTCGATGGCCATTCGCTGGTCGTCACGCCCGATGGCACCACCACGCAGCTCGCGGGTTTTGCGGAGCAGTCAGCGACCCTCGACCTCCAACATGTGCCACAATCCGTGGCGGAAATGGGCGAGCCCGAGCAACTCTATCGCGCCTTGGTGTTAGGGTTGCGCGACTACGCGTACAAGTGCGGCTTTCACAGCGTCTGTCTCGGCCTCAGTGGCGGCATCGATAGTGCGCTCACCGCCGTCATCGCCGCCGATGCACTCGGTGCGGAGAACGTTTTCGGCCTGACCATGCCCAGCCCTTACTCCTCGCGCGGCAGCGTGGATGACTCCTTCCAACTCGCCGCCGCGCTCGGCATTTCTTGTCGGGAAATCGGCATCGAGGGCCCCTTTGCCGCGGTGAAGGAAAGTCTGACGGATCTTTTCGCCGGAAAAAAGGAAGACGTCACCGAGGAAAACATGCAGGCCCGCATCCGTGGTTTATACCTGATGTCGTTCTCTAACAAATTCGGCCACCTGCTGCTCACCACCGGCAACAAGAGCGAACTCGCCGTAGGCTATTGCACGATCTACGGCGACATGTGCGGCGGTCTGGCCGTCATTTCCGATCTGCCCAAAACCAAAGTCTATGAAGTCGCGCGCTGGATCAATCGCGAGCGTGAAATCATCCCCTGGAACACCATCGACAAGCCCCCCAGCGCCGAACTCCGACCCGACCAAAAGGACCAGGACACCCTGCCGCCCTACGATGTGCTGGATGCGCTGCTGCATCGGCTCATCGAGCTGCAAGAAGACCCCGAGCAAGTCATCGCCGCCGGTTTCGAGGAAACGATGGTCCGCTGGGTGCAGCGCCGCATCGACCTGAACGAATGGAAACGCCAGCAAGCCGCCCCCGGCCTGCGTGTCACCAGCAAGGCCTTCGGCATCGGCCGCCGCATGCCCATCGTGCAGCGCTTTCATGGGTAAAATGGCTATCACTTCTTGCGCCGAAACGCCTGATAAAATGGTTGATTTTTACAAGAAAGTTGCTAATTTTACAACTTTCCTACCAATTTTATGCAAACCATTCTTCAAAACGAACTGATTTGCGACACTCTCTCCATGCGCCACAGGCTTCACGGTGTGGCAGACCAGCGCGGGAAAATTGCCCGACTTCTCGAATCCGGCACGCTGATTTCTCTACGACGTGGGCTATATGCGACTCAGAAAAATCTCGATCCACATTGTCTGGCAGCATCCATCTATGGCCCGTCTTACATCAGCTTTGAAACCGCTCTTGCATGGCATGGCATGATCCCTGAACGCGTCACCGAGATCGCTTCCGCCACTCTCAGGCGCAGCGCAGCTTTCGATAACGAATATGGTCGTTTCCGCTTTCTTCCTGTTCCAAAGACCGTCTATCCCGTGGGAATTCTCCGCATCACAGATTCCGATCTTCCCTTTCTCATCGCCAGTCCTACCAAAGCTCTGATTGATCGCATCGCACGAGAAGCAGGCTTCCGCTCCATGAGCGATGTCGCCCACTGGTGGCAGGAAATGCGCATTGATCTCCCCACACCGCTCGACCTTGCACAGCTTCAAAAATGTGCCGCAAACTACGGTCGCCCCGCCGTTCGCTTGCTGCTACGTTATGCCGAAAAACATCAACTCACCGATTTATGAATGAAGCCATTCAAGACATGCTTGCACCCTATCAACCGCAAACGCCGCAGGACTATCAAAACGCGGTGCGCGAGATCGTGCAAGAAATCGCCTTGCTCGGTTTGTGGCGAGGGGGATTTTTTGAACATGCTGCATTTTATGGAGGAACGGCATTGCGGATTTTTCATGGTCTGCGTCGTTTCTCAGAGGACCTGGATTTCACCTTGTTGCGTGATGGTGACCCTGCGCGATTGGAAGAATTTCTCCCCGCGCTTGCCACAGAATTGGAGTCCTGGGGTTTTCGTTTTGATGCCGAATCAAAATCGGGCGGGCATCTTACAGGCATAGAATCCGCGTTTCTCAAGGGAAACACCCAGCTCAATCTTTTGCAAATCGGAGCGCCCCCTGATCTCGCCAACCGTCTGCCGAAAAACCAAGCCCTGCGCATCAAATTGGAATTGGACCTGCAGCCGCCGCCACATGCCGCTACCGAGGTTCGTACGCAGTTGATGCCCACTCCCTACCGCGTAACACTTTACGACCTGGGTAGCCTTTTCGCCGGAAAACTGCATGCCGTGCTGTGTCGGGGATGGAAACAACGAGTCAAGGGACGCGATTTCTACGATTTCGTCTGGTATGTGGGACGAAAAATCCGCCCCAACCTGTCACACCTCGATGCGAGAATGCGCCAGTCTGGCCACTGGCAAGGCCGGCCAATGGATGCTACCAACCTGAGGCAAAGCCTTCGCGAACGCATCGAAGCCGTCGATATCCGCCAAGCTGCTGAAGAAGTGAGAATGTTTCTCCCTGACCCACGCGAACTTGAACTCTGGTCAAAAGAGTTTTTTCTCGATCTGGTAGAGAGGATGGAAGTTTCCACCACTCGATGATCCAGTCTCGCGATGCTGAAAATTGAGATGAGGGTAAAACCAATGATCCGTATGCCAAGAAAGATTGGTCAAATTCTTTCAAATTAGGCAGTAGTATTGCCCATGATCCTCATGAACTCGGAATACGTTCCGAACTACCTCGACTGCTCCAGCATGCGCAGCAACGGGGCCTCGGCGCGAGAGCGGATGTCCTCAGGCAGCTCGACGCGTGGCGAAAGATCGCGCAGGCAGTCGTGAAGTTTCTGCAAGGTGTTCATCTTCATGTAGCGGCAGTCCGCACAGGCGCAGCGGTCAGTGGGGCCGGGGATGAGATTTTTATCGGGGCACTCGCGACGCAGGCGATGCAGCATGCCGCTTTCGGTGACGACGATGATGTCTTTCACCGGCGCGTTTTTGCAGTAAGTCACCATTTTTTCCGTCGAGCACACCTCATCGGCCAACAAGCGCACCGCTTGTGTGCACTCGGGGTGGGCGACGACCAATGCCTCGGGATACTCTTCCTTGATCTTGCGGATCGAGTCGCGGGTGAACTCGACGTGAACGTAGCAGGAGCCCTGCCACAGGTCCATCTTGCGTCCGGTCTGCTCCATCACCCAAGCCCCGAGGTTTTGATCGGGCACAAAAAGAATGGGCCTGTCCTGCGGCGCTTTGTTGACGATTTTCACCGCATTGCCCGAGGTGCAGATCACATCGCAAAGTGCCTTCACGTGCGCCGAGCAGTTGATGTAGGCGATGACGTAGTAATTTTTTTCCGCGTTGTCCTGGAGAAATTTTTCCAAGGCCGGTCCGGGGCAGGATTGCTCTAACGAACAGCCCGCATCCTTGTCCGGCAAGACCACGATCTTGCCCGGATTGACGATCTTCGCCGTCTCCGCCATGAAGTGCACGCCGCAAAACACAATCACGTCCGCCTGCGTTTCCTTGGCATGATAGGCCAGGCCTAACGAATCACCGACGTAGTCCGCCACATCCTGGATGTCGCCGGTCTGGTAATTGTGCGCGAGAATGACGGCATTGCGCTCTTGCTTGAGGCGCTTGATTTCTGCAGCGAGGTCGATGGCGGTGGCGGGCATGGGAGACGATAGCTTACGCAAAGCGTTTGATCAACAAGGAAGCATTGTGACCGCCGAAACCGAAGCTGTTGCTGAGGGCGATGTCCACTTTCGCCTCGCGGGCGACGTGCGGGACGTAGTCGAGATCGCACTCGGGGTCCTGTTCGTCGAGGTTGATGGTGGGCGGCACGATGTTTTCTTTCATCGCCATCAAACAGGCGGCGATTTCCACGCCACCGGCAGCTCCGAGAAGGTGACCGGTCATCGACTTCGTCGAGCTGACCAGCAGGCCGTTTTTCGCGTGGGCGCCGAAGGTCTTTTTGATCGCTTTCGTTTCACAAACATCGCCAAGGCCTGTGGAAGTGCCGTGAGCGTTGACGTAGCTGACTTCCTCGGGGTTGATCTTGCCGTGGCGCAGGGCCATGTCCATGCAGCGGGCCGCACCTTCGCCCTCGGGATGCGGAGAGGTCATGTGATAGGCATCCGCGCTCAAACCATAACCGATGAGCTCGGCGTAAATGATGGCACCGCGTTTTTTCGCGTGTTCCAGTTCCTCGATCATCAAGACGCCGGCACCCTCGCCCATCACGAAACCATCGCGACCGACATCGAAGGGGCGCGAGGCCTTTTGCGGCTCGTCATTGCGTGTGCTCAGCGCCTTCATGTTGCCGAAGCCCGCCAAGCCGCAGGGCAGAATGCTCGACTCCCCACCACCGCAGAGGAAGGCATCGGCATCGCCGAACTTGATGATGCGCCAGGCCTCGCCGATCGAGTGATTCGAGGTCGCGCAAGCCGTGACGATGGCCATGTTCGGACCACCGAAGCCGTATTCCATGGAAATGATGCCGCTGGCGATGTTGGCGATCATCATCGGAATTAGGAACGGGGAAACGCGACCGGGCCCGCGCTGGATGAGCTTCGTATGCTCTTCCTCCAAGGTGCCCAGACCACCGATGCCGCTGCTCACCATCACACCCACTTGATTTTTATCGACCTTTTCCAGATCCAGTCCGGAATCCACCAGAGCCATGCGCGCGGCGGCCACGGCCAATTGCACATAGCGATCGGCGCGACGGCAGTCCTTGGCGTTGTTGAAAAACGGCGAGGCATCGAAATTTTTCACCTCACCGGCAATGTGCGTGGTGTAGGCGCTGGTATCCATGGACGTGATGCGATCGATGCCGCTGCGACCGGCTTTCATGGCATCCCATGTGGAGGCCAAATCATTTCCCATCGGGCTGATGCAGCCGATCCCTGTAATCACAACGCGTCTTTCGTTCATATCCATGTTGGGGCTTGTTGCCGACCGTTCCTACACAGCCAATCTCAGGCGCGCAAGCCCAAGTCTCATCATTTTTCTCAGCGGGGACGTTGGCAGGAGCGGCCGCAGTGCGGGCAATCGACCAGCTTGTCGCGACCGCGGTCCTCCCAGGTGGTCAGGCACAGATCGCAGACGAATCGTGAGCGGCGACCGCGACGTTCGTCATTGTAATAAGCGAAGCGCGAAATCCAGCCGAACAAGGCCACCAGCACGAAGGCCCCTACCACTATGGCCACGCAGTACTCCATAAAACTCAACTCAATCATCCTCGTATTCCCAAATGATTTCGCAGGCCAGCCAGCCCAATCCCTGTTTCGATTCCGGAAAGCGCAGACGACGCAGCCAATTTTCCATCACCACCAACTGCGACTCGGCATCCTTGGCCGAGGAAAGACATGTGGTCACACGCCCCTCCGCATCCACCTCCAGCATGAACTTGCTGCCGGATAAAATTCCCACGGGTCCTGCATAGTCCGGGAAATCCGCAGGGACTTGCTCCTTGGCCAGCACGGAAAGCCAGCGCACACGCGGTTGCAAGCGTTTTCCCTGCGGCACCGGGCTGATGCTCACAGCACCGGCGGGCTGCTCCAATGGCGGCCACCACCAGTTTTGCTCAAATACCGGTTTCGTCATGGTCAGAGGCACATCGCGCAATTTTTGACCCGGTTCGAATACCGCGCGCATCTCCCCGCGCCACTGCGCATCACTCCAGCCTTCGACCGTGACCACCGGCCCGACCTCGGGAAACGGCGTCTGCTGCGCAATCTTTTCCAGCCAGGCGCGGTTGCCCTGAGTATCCGGCACCATCACCAACTCCGCCGAGCGGTTCAAGGCCGGCGGCGTGAAAAACACCCGCACCCGCACGGTGCTCATCAACACGCCCACGATCGGCAACACCACCAATGCGGCGAACAACAGACTCCAGCGCCTTCGAAAACTCCTGCGCCAGGGAAAGATCCAGGCTTTGGCTCGCGGCGATTGCTCACCGGTCCATGGGTCATCCGCATTCATGGCTCCTTGATTTCCCCCGGTTTACCGCGGCCCGAGCCGGCCATCACCACACGCAGGCCCTTACGCAAACAGATTTCCGCCACCTGCCGCAATTGTTCGGAGGGCACCAAACGGTCCGCCATGATCACGATGGCCCGGTTCGCGCCCGCCGTGGTCTGCAACTGCTCGTCCAAGCGCGCATCCAGCTCGGAAATATTCAGCTGCCGTGTGCCGATGTAGATTTCCCCGCTCCCGCCCGCCGTCATGGTGATCACCGCCGCCTCCTCATAGCGCTCCAGTTGGAACAACGAGGCCGGTGTCTGGATCGTCACCCCGGTCTTTTCCTCCAGCTTCGGTCCTATCGTGTAGCACATCAACAACACAGCGAACAAATTGAACAAAGGCACCGCATGCAGGAAGCCCAGTCCATCCGGCAATGTGGTTTGCAATTTCATGCCTGCCCCTCCTTGGCGACGCCGCGACCGTCCTCCACGCGCGCATCCACGATCAAATTCACCGTCTCTATGCCTGCGCGCTCCAGCCGATGGATCAAACGCCGTGCCCGCCCCAGAAAATACAGATAAAACAGATACATCACGATCGCGATTACCAGTCCCAATGCGGTGGTAATCAAGGACTGGAACACCCCGCCTGACAGCTCCGCCGGGCCGGCGAAGCCACCGCGTTCATTCATCTTTTGAAACACATCGATCAAGCCGAGAATCGTGCCCAGCATGCCCATCAGCGGAGCGAGCAGGGCGATGCCCAGGATCGCCCGGATATTGCGCTCCAGGCGCGGCACCTCCAACTGCCCGGCCTCCTGCGCGATATCGCGCAAATCCTGTCGCGGCAGGTCCGCCCGCAACAACACCGCGTGAGCCACCCTTGCCACCGGACCCGGCGCACGCGCCGCCTCATGCCGCGCTTCCGCAAAAGCCCTTTTCTTCACATGATTGCCAAGCCCGATCAACAAATCCGCCACATTCACGCGCGCCCGGTGAAAGAAAAACATCCGCTCCACGATAAAAATCGCGCCAAACACCGCGAGACCGAGCTGAATCCATACGATGGGGCCTCCCTGCTCCACCAGTCCACTCGCTTCCAACATGGCAATCTGCATGGCGCCTTCTAATCAATCCACCCCCCAGCGTCAATCCCTCACTCCCGCACCCATTCGCGTCATCGCCCATTTCCTGCTTGGCAACCCTTCCTCAGCTCCTACGATCACACCATGAATCGCCGCTCTTTTGTGCAACAATCTCTCGCCGCCGCCCTTCTGACCAGCCCGGCGCTCGCCGCTCTGGCCGCAGACAACCGCTACCGCACGCAAATCGGCCTGCAACTCTACACCCTGCGCACGCCCCTCGCCAAAGACCCCAAAGCCACACTGCAAGCCGTGGCAGATGCCGGCTACCAGCAAGTGGAACTTTACGGCTTTCCCAACAGCCAGGCACAGATCGATGCCGCCCGCGCCGCCGGACTGTCCCTCCACTCCGCGCACTTCGAGTGGGACAGCGTGGTCAACCCCAAGGACGCCGCCCTATCGGATTTTGCCAAAATTCTCGACAAAGCCAAGGAGTCCGGGCTCCGGCACCTGGTCATCCCTTATCTGATGCCAAAAAACCGCAACACCCTCGATGACTATCGCAAGGTGGCGGAAAACGCCAATCGCGCCGCCGCCATGGCAAAAAAATCCGGCATCCAGTTATCCTACCACAATCATAACTTCGAGTTCGCCCCGCTCGACGGCGGCAAATCCGGCTTCGATGTCTTCGTCGAGGAGTTTTCCGCCGACATGAAGTTCGAGCTCGATGTGTTCTGGGTGGTGGCCGCCGGATTGGATCCGATCCGTTTGTTAGAAAAACTCAAAGGGCGGGTCACGCAACTGCATTTGAAGGACCTTAAGGCGGGAGTGAAAACACCCACCTTCCAGACCAACATGCCGGAGGATGCCTTCCGGGAGCTCGGGCGCGGCACCATCGCCATGGCTCCCATCATCGAAGCGGCTGCCAAGGCCGGAGTGGAGCATTGCCATGTGGAGCAGGACCAGTCGCCCGATCCTCTCGCCAGTGTGAAACAAAGCATCGCCTATCTGAAAACGCTGTGATCGCGCGGCGGGAGCCCTGTGCCTAACGAGAGACGATCACGTTGCGCAGCCGCTGGTGCAGGGCCTCGGGAATGTGTCGTGAAAAACTGACCCTGCCCACCCCATCAATCCAGATATCGCCCTTGACCACACTGTGCGAGGAAGCAAGAGAAGAAATCTCCGCCAACAAGGCACTTGATATTTTCCCTTTGGTGCACAACGCGTCACCGTCACGGATTTTGATCACGTGTTGCGAAAGCAGGCCTGCAAGAAAATTCATGCGATGGTATCGGGTGGGACAAACGACACACCACGGAACCATCGCGGGGCACCGATGTCAATCGATGACTGGCATCGCCGTAGCGTCAGCGGGCGCACGGGAGTCCTCATCATCCTGGCGCAGATAGCACTGCCACTCATCCCCTTCCGCCATCTGTTTGAGCAACTGCGCACGTCGCACAAGAAAGTTTTTCATGTAGCGGCGCAAAAACAGCCACTCCGCGATCCGGCCCAAGATGCCGAGCGGCGCGGCGAAATGGAACTCATCTTTCATCAGCGTAGCTCCACCCACCACCGTGAACCGATGTGTGTGATCCATGCTCGCAAAAGCACCGCTCACCATTTCATCACGGAGCAGAAACGGTCGCTCGCAAGCGGTGATGCGCACGGTCAATCTCTGCCTCACCCCCAGATGCCGCGCCTCCCATGTCACCGTCTCCCCCAGCTCGATCAAGCCCGATGTGCGACCCGCCACCGCCTTTTCCGAGGTCCCGCTGGTGCTTGCCATGTGCGCATCCATGCTCCGCGTCAGGTCGAACACACGCTCGATCGGCGCATGAACCAAAGTGTTGATCTCGATCAAAGGCATCGTTGAGGTTGGGCCATGTTCATTCCGCGAAGACTGTAGCACCGTTGCAAAAAGATGCCAAGCCCCTCACAAAGCCGGTGAGGACTCACTGCATTTCCAAGGCTGCTACTTTGAAAAATCGCCCCTTGCGCATGAATTTAATAATTTTTTTCAATTTTTTGTTGCTTTATTGAGACTGAGTCTCAATATCGCGTCGCCATGTTCATGCACACCTACCGCTTCCGTCAGCTTTATCTGTCCGTGCCCCTCACTTTTGGAGCGGCCATGCTCCAAGCCCAAACCAATAATGCTCCTCAAGAAAGCACCACGCTGGATGCGGTGGTGGTATCGGCCGAGGCGGAATCGGACCGAACGGTGCAGGACCCGTGGATGCCCGATGTGATCGGTGCCTCGATTTTTGCGGGCAAGAAGACCAAGGTGATGGACTTTGACGCCATTCCCCAGGTGGTGGGCAACAACTACCGCCAAGCTCTGTCGCAGACGCCGAGTTTGCTATTGAGCGAGGAAAGCACACCGCTGGTGAGCATCGGCTACCGCGGCCTGAATCCGCACCGCGCCCAGTTCACGCAAATGTTGCGCGATGGCATTCCGATTCATGCGGATCAATTCGGCTACCCGGAGGCCTACTTCACCCCTCCGCTGGAGACAGTGGATCGCCTGGAGTTTGTGCACGGCGGAGCATCGCTGCAATACGGTCCGCAGCCCGGCGGCGCCTTGAACTACATCACCCACCGTCCGCGCACGGATCGTGAATTCGGCCTGCGCAGCCAGCACATCATCGGCGATGACGACATGTATGCAACTTTCACCTCGGTGGATGGCACGGTGGGCAAGCTGGGCTACTACGCGTATTTCAACCACCGCCAGTCCGATGGATTCCGCCCGTCGAATTCGGAGTATGATCTGGACAATGCCTCGATCAAACTCCTCTACAACATGGACGATGCCGGACGTTTCATCCTGCATTTCGACAGCTACGAGGAAACGCACGGTGAACCGGGCGGCTTGACGCGACCGGATTTCTTCGCCGGCAGCCGCAAAACCACGCGCTTGCATGACACAATGACGATTGAGCGTGATTCCACCTCGCTGACCTATGAAAACGAGCCCACGCCCGACTCATTTTTCACCGCATCCGTGTGGTGGGCGGACTACACCCGCTACAGCGCGCGCCAGCGTGGTGGCGGATTCGGCACCTTGCCCACAGGGCTGACTTCCACCACCAACACGATCGAAAACCAGCAATTCGAGACCTGGGGGCTGGATGCCCGCTACCGCAACAACTGGGGCACGGAGAAGCAGCACACCCTGAGTGCCGGCATCCAGCTTTACCATACGGATTCTCCACGGGAAGACCGCCGGGGGAATTCAGCGTCCGCTTCGAACGGCGTGTTGCGGAACCGCTCTGATCGCGAGGTGTTTTACGCTCCGGTGTTTGTGGAAAACCGCTTCCAGTTCGGGAAATTTTCCATCACTCCCGGCCTGCGTGTGGAAAACTTCACCCAGGAAGTGCGCGAGTTGGTGAATGTGGACAAGACATTGGCAGGCACTCCGCTGGGCAACAAGAAACAGGACGACACCGTGTTTCTGGGTGGTCTGGGTCTGGAGTATGAAACCGCGCCCGGATCTGCGGTCTATGCGAACGTTTCACAGAGCTACCGTCCCGCCATTTTCACGGAAGCGGTTCCCACCGGACCCAATGCCGTGATCAACAACGACTTGCAGGAAGGCGAAGCGCTGGAATACGAGATCGGCTACCGCACCCGCCCGAACGATTGGTTCAGTGCTGACACCAGCCTTTTCCTGATCGCATTCAAAGATCAGATCGGCAGCGTGGGCAACTCACTGGAAAACGTGGGCGACAGCCGCCACTTGGGCATGGATGCCTCCGTCGCCGTCGATCTGCTGACACTGGCGCGCGGCACCAAGACCGAGACGACCCTGGACTGGTTTGTCAACGCCACTTGGCTGGATGCCGAATTCAACGAAGGACCGCGTGAGGGCAATACCCCGCAGTATGCGGCGGACTACATCATTCGCAGCGGTCTGACTTACACCCATGGCAACAAAGGCAAGGCCACCCTGGCGGCGACCTTCGTGGACAATCACTTCGCCGATGACGGAAACACCGCGAACTTCGCTGTGCCCTCCTATGCGGTGTGGGACTTGACGGCGGAGTACCAGGTCCATGAAAACCTGCGCTTGCTGGCGGGGATCAACAACCTGTTTGACGCGGACTACTTCACCCGCGTGCGCGGTGACGGCATCGATCCCTCCTACGGACGGAATGCTTACGTCGGAGCATCGGTGGAATTTTGATCAACGCCTTCGCATTTGATTCATAGCAACTTGCCCGGTGCCGCCATGCTGGTGGTGCCGGGCATCGTTTTTCACGGTGGATGAGTGACAGGGCGACACAAAAACCGGGAAAGCCGGTGATTTGCCGGTTGCCAATTCGCATGGCAGACCTTACAGTTTCGCTAGTTCTTACGTTCTATCCATGTCATCGCTCGGGAAAATCAGCAATCAGCGACTTGAGCAAATGCTCGGGATGGCAGCCTTGCTGTTGCTGTTGATCGGCGGCTTTTACATTCTCAAGCCGTTCATGACAGCGATCATGTGGTCGGTGATTCTGGGTTTTTCGCTGTGGCCGGCGCAGCGTTTGTTGTCGCGCTGGTTCGGCGGGCGCAAAACCCTGGCGGCCATCGTGGTCGCGATCACCGTGTCCCTGCTGCTGGTGGGTCCCATCGTGCTGCTGGGCGTGGGTCTCGCGGAAGATGCCGCGTCGCTCGGCAAGGCCACCAAAAAATGGGTGGAGTCCGCCTCGGAAAAACCACCGGAGTGGACCACAAAAATCCCCATCGTGGGCGATCAAATCGAAGGCTACTGGACCGAGTTCAGCCTCACGCGAAAAGGCTGGCTGGAGCGCATCGACAAGGGCATGAAAGAGGTGCCGCCCAAGGCGAAAGTGGTGGGACCCGACGGTGAGATCATCGAGGACACGACAGCGACCGCGCATCCGCTCACCGATCTATCGGCCACCGATCTCTCTCCGAACGGCAACCTGATGGATGACGGGAAAATTTTCGAATTGTTAGGACGACTGTTCGCCTGGGCCCGCACCTGGCTGGTGGGAGCCACCGTGGCGGTGGGCATGGGTGTGTTTCAAATCGCGCTGAGCATTCTGCTCACCTTCTTCATCCTGCGCGATGGCCAGGAACTGGGAGCACGGGTGGCGGTGGCGGCCTCACGCATCGCGGGTGCCAAAGGGCAGCGACTCATCACCGTGGCAGGAAATACGGTGCGCGGCGTGGTGTACGGCATCATCGGCACAGCCGTGGCACAGGGTATTCTGGCGGGATTGGGATTCGGCCTCGCCGGGGTGCCAGCGGCGGCCTTGCTGGGCGTGCTCACGTTTTTCCTCTCTGCCGTGCCGGTAGGGCCGCCCATGGTGTGGATCCCTGCGACCGTATGGCTCTTCAGCGAGGGAAAAACGGGCTGGGCCATCTTCATGCTGGTCTGGGGCATTTTTGTGGTCAGTGGCATCGACAATATCATCAAGCCTTACCTCATCAGTCACGGTTCCAAGATCCCCTTCGTGATCGTGTTCATGGGGGTGATCGGGGGAGCGTTGGCCTTTGGACTGGTGGGCGTGTTTCTGGGGCCCACACTGCTGGCGGTGGCGTATCGTGTGATTGAGGATTGGTCCTCGGCGAATGCTCTGCTCAAGGCCACAGAAATCCCATCCCCGCCCTCACCTGCGGAGTCGGCACCCGCCGCCGCTGCAGAGATGCCCAGCACTTGAAGTTTCCCTTCACTCCATCGGCCGTGATGCCCTGCTTCCGGTCATTTTCGCCACACATCACCCACCCAAGATGAAACGCCGCCATTTTCTCAAGCCCCTGGCCCTCGTGCTGACACTACTACTCGGTGTGCTGGGGTGGCAGGTGAGTGTCCATACGAACTCAGAAACAAAGCCCTCTGGCAGCAGCATCAGCGAAATTTCCCCTGACGCAGCGCAGCAGCCACTTCGATCACGAAACCGTGCCAGTCAATCGCCGGAATCCGGTGAGCGTATCGAAATCGGCGGCTCACCTTACGTCATCATGCTGGACGCCTACGCAGTGATCGAGCAGGACGGAACGGATTCCGTGCATCCCTTGCAACCAGCGGCCACCATCGATACCTTGGCAGCACGCTTGCGGGCCATCGATCCCCCGCGACAGGCCCTGCCCATTCTATATCCGGAAGATGCACCCCGGGACGCCATGCATCGCGAGCTTCTCACCCCGGCATTGACGATTGCCTTGCCTGCCGGTGCGTCGGCGGAAAAAGTTGCCGCGGACACCGGCTTGCGTTTGGTGGAAGTCCCCGATTACGCGCCGGGCTATGCCGTTTACGAAGCGCCAGATCCCATGGCAGCGCTCAAGGCGGCACAAGAACTGAGCCAAGCAGGCACTTTGCCGCTGGTGGAAGTGCAGTTGGCACGCCAGCAACAGCATCGCAACGAGGTCTCACTTCCTGACGATCCGCTGTTCGCCCGACAATGGAATTTCCTCTACCAAGAGCAATCCATGGTCAGCCCCGGTGCCGACATTCAGGTGCTGCCTGTCTGGAACTATGGCGGCGATGGCCAGCGCGGTCAGGGCGTGCGCATAGGGATCGTGGACGATGGGGTCGAACTCAATCATCCCGATTTGGCCTCCAATCTCGATCTCAATCTCGACTATGATTGGAACGGCAGGGACCTGGATCCCTCACCGCTGAGAGGCAATCGCCATGGCACCAGTTGCGCGGGCATCGCCGGGGCACGAGGAAACAACGGCATCGGAGTGATCGGTGCCGCGCCGGAATCCACACTGGTGGCCCTGCGCTTGATCGGCGGCAGAACCACAGACAGCATGGAAGCCCAGGCCATGGCGCATCGCCAGGATCTCATCGCCATCAAGAGCAACAGTTGGGGGCCGGGCGATAAAAGAGACGGGTTGACGGATGCCCGCACTCTCACGCGTGCGGCATGGAAAAATGCCGTCACCAGCGGTCGCGATGGCAAGGGCACGATCTTTGTCTGGGCCGCAGGAAACGGTGGAGAATTGGGCGACAACGCGAATTTTGACGGCTATGCGAATTCGATTTACACCATCGCCGTGGGAGCCATGGATAGCCAGCTGCGTCCCGCCATTTACAGCGAAGCCGGAGCGAATCTGATTTGCGTCGCGCCATCCGATGGCGATCTGGACAACGAACTGATAACGACCACAGATCGCCAGGGATCTCTTGGATACTCCTATGATGACTACACCCATGACTTCGGTGGCACCAGTGCGGCCTGCCCCACGGTTGCAGGAGTAGCCGCCCTCATGTTAGAGAAAAACCCCGAACTCGGCTGGCGCGATGTGCAGGAAATCCTGCTGCTCTCCTCGACCAAAGTCCAACCGGAGAACCCTGGCTGGAGCACCAATGGTGCGGGGCTGCACTTTCATCACCAATATGGCGCCGGATTGGTCAATGCCTCTGCCGCCTTGGCCCTTGCCGAGGGTTGGCAAAATCTTCCCGCCAACGCTCCGATCATCTCCCAGCGCCACAGCACCATCTCCCTGATCCCCGACAACGACAGCGACGGCTGGCAGCGGGTCTTCCGCGTGGATGCGCCCATGCGGGTCGAGCATGTCACTGTCACCGTGAACATTCGCCATGCCCGCCGCGGCGAACTTTCGATCACCCTCACCTCACCTTCCGGTATGGTCAGCGAACTCGCGCCACGCAGGCTGGATCGACGTGCGAATTTCACCAACTGGACCTTCAGCAGTGTGCGCCACTGGGGCGAAAGCTCGCAAGGTGACTGGACCCTGACCATCCGCGATGGCTCCGCCCGAAACCTCGGCCGCGTGATGTCCGCGCAGCTCAACCTGCACGGCACTACCACTCCCTGACTCAGGCACCGTCGCGATCCGGCAGGAATGACTTGCGGCAGAGTTCGGCATACTTGCCGTTTCTCTCTAACAAATCCGTATGCGTCCCCTGCTCCACCACACGTCCGCCATCCAGCACATAAATGCGGTCCGCGTTCTGAATCGTGGACAATCGGTGCGCGATCACAAACGATGTGCGGTTGAGCATCAAATGATCCAGCGCCTGCTGGATCAGCCGCTCCGTCTCCGAGTCCACCGAAGCGGTGGCTTCATCCAATAAGAGGATCGGAGCGTTTTTCAGTAAGGCCCGTGCGATCGAAAGCCGCTGCTTCTCCCCACCGGAAAGCTTCACCCCGCGCTCGCCCACGTTGGTGTCCAGACCTTGTGGCAACTCTCGCACAAAAGGTGCCGCATGTGCCGCCTCCAGCGCCGCCCACATCGTCTCATCCGTCGCCTGGCGGTGCGCCAGTTGCAGATTCTCCCGCACCGTGCCGTTGAACAAAAACGCCTCCTGCGTCACGTAGGCCATGCGGTCGCGCAGCGAGCTTTTCGCTAGAGTGGAGAGATCGTGTTCATCCAGCGTGATGCGCCCCTCCGTCGTTTCGTAAAACCTCGCCAACAACGAAAGGATGGTCGTCTTGCCCGCACCCGTGGGCCCGACCAGAGCCACCGTCTGCCCCGGCAATGCCTCAATGTTCACGCCCTCCAAAGTAGGCTGGTTTTGATAAGAAAACGTCACGTTTTCAAAACGCACGTGGCCTTTCACCTCGGCAGGCAACATCGCGCCGGTCTTGGCGTGGATTTCGTCATCCGTATCCATGATTTCAAACACCCGGTCCGCCGCGGCACGACCGGAGAGAATCATCTGATTGAGGGAGTTCAGGCGGTCGATCGGTTCATAGAAGAGATTCAGGAAGAGAAAGAAACTGAAAAAATCACCATAGCTCAGCTCGCCACGCATCACCGCCATGCCGCCAAAGGCCAGCACCAGCACGGAGCCGCACATGCGCAGCAATGTCATGCTCGGCGAGTAGAGCGCCCACCATTTCATCATCCGCAGGTTAGCCTTGCGCAGAGTGTGCGAATACTGGTTGAAACGCCCCAGCTCCTCCTTTTCCGCGGCATAGGCCTTGATTTGACGAATCCCAGAAATGTTATCGTGCAAAAAGGCATTGAGGTCCGACGATGCCTCGCGCTGGTTCTTGTAGCGATCCCGTCCTTTGGTCGAGTAAATCCACGCGCCCAGCGCCAGCAGCGGCAGCGGCAGGGTGGCCCACATCGCCACCGAGGGATTGCGCCAGAAAAGAAACAATCCCACCCCCAGCACTTGCAAGAGAGCCACCAGGCCCTGCTCGATGCCATCAATGAGCACGCGCTCCATGTTGGTCACATCCTCCACCACCCGCGTCATCACATCGCCCGTGCGCCGGGTGTCAAACCACCGCAAGGGCAGACGCTGGATTTTCTCGTAGAGATCGGAGCGTATGTCGTAAATGACCTTCTGCTCGAAAATATTGTTCACCATGATGCGCAAGCTATTCAGCCCGGTATTGAGCAAGTAGCCGAGGATCGAAACCCCCACCCAGAAGCCGAACTCACCGTGCCGCTCCGGAAACGGGATGATGTTGTCGATCACGTGCCGCGATGCATTCGGAAACACAAAAACCGCCGCCGTCATTCCGATGGCACAAAACAATTGAGCGGCCGCGTGATAAGGGTAGTGCCTGAGGTAGGAAAATACGCGCAAAATTGACTTCATCCGCGCCATACATCGCCTGTCCGGATGCATTTGTAAAGACGCTGCGGAAATTTCTGATTTTCTGATTTTCGTATTGCACACCCCCGTTTTTTTTCAGTAGTGTTCGCGCCAGACCATACAGTCCGACTACCAAAAAGCCACCTAGTAAAACACCCTATGCAGACGACTCTCGGAATACTCACTGCTCTCGCGCTCGCCGTGTCCGCCTTCCTTGGCTACAAGAACATGGAGGCATACAAAGAGCAAATCACCCAGCGCCAAGATGAAGAATCCAAACGCGACAACGTGCTCCGTCCCAAACTGAAAAAAACGCTGGATGAGCGTGATGAGACCAAGAAGCAAAAAGAAGAGCAGCAGAAAGCCGCTGAAGAGAAAACCGCTGAAGTCGTTGCTCAGAAGAAGAAGATCGAAGATCTGAAGCAAGAGATCGCGAAAAAAGAGGACCAGGTGCGCGAGCAGAAAGTGCAAATCGACACGTTGGCCGATCGCGTCAAAGAAATCGGCGATGTGGCAGAACTTGCCACCAAACTCCGCCGCATGAACGACGAGTTGGTGCAACTGCAGACGGACATCGATCAAACCACCACCCAGCTCAATAACCTGATCGCGGAAAAAAATCGCACCGCGGCCATCATCGCCAGCTACGAGGAAGAGAACGCCTGGCGCAATGCGAACCTGTCCAATCCCAAACTCGATACCCGCATCTCCGCCATCTACGACACCTACGGTTTCGTGACCTTGCCTGTCGGCAACAACGCCGGTGTGGTCGGAGGCTCCTCACTCGATGTCGTCCGCGATGGTGAAGTTGTGGCGAAACTCCTCGTGAAAACAGTGGAAGCCAGTTCTGCCGCTGCCGAGATCATCCCCGGTTCCCTGCGTGCGGACACCGTGCTGATGGTGGGTGACAAGATCCGCGCCACCGCCGCCGCCAAGCCCACCACGGCTCCGCCAGCTCCCGTTCCCGCCGAACCACTCGCACCGGATGCTCCCGTTCCTGCTGCTGACGCCCCCGCCGCGGCTGATGCACCGGCGGAAGCTCCCGCCGCACCTGCTGAAGCGGATCCGTTCCAATAATTTTCCCACGACTCTCAAAAACCACTTGAATCCCATTTCATGAAAGCACTACTTCACGTTCTCGTTATCGCCATCGGTGGCGCTGGTATCTTTTTCTCCTGGCAGAACAACACCAAGCACAAAGAGCAGAAAGACATCTACTTGGCCGCTGTGCAGGACAACGTCAAACTGGATGCCGACATCCGTAAGGCTGAAAAAGAGCGCGCCGATGAGCAAGCCGGCCTCGCTACTGCCAAAGCGGATTACGATGAGCAAGTCGCCGCGCTGGATGCCGCCGTGTCCACCGAGAAAACCATGCAACGCCAATTGGCCGAAGTGGAAGCAACTCTCGAAGAGCAGTCCGCACAAATGGCCAATCAGAAGAAACTCATCGATGAGGCCACCAAAATTCTCGGTCCTGGTGTGACATTGGAAAACATCGACCAGAAGATCGCCGAGATCGAAGCGAACAAAAAAGACCAGACCAAGAAGCTGGAGGAACTTACTACTTTGGCTGATGGTGCCACCAAGGACGTCGCCCGCAACAAGACCTCCATCGCGGATCTCTCCGCCCGCAAGGCCAAGCGCGACGAAAAAATCGCTCGCAATGGCAAAGAGGCTGTGATCACCGCCGTGGAAGCGGATTGGGGTTTTGTGGTCATCGGTGCCGGTTCGAACACCGGATTCACTCCGCAAACCAAATTGCTGGTCAAGCGCGATGGTGTGCTGGTTGGTCGTGTGAATCCCACCTCCATCGAGCCATCGCAAACGATTGCCGAGATCGACCGCACCAGCATGGCTCTGGGTGCCACCCTGCAAGTGGGTGACCGCGTGATCCTCGCCGTGCCTGCCACGCAGTAATCACTAAAAAATATTTCCAATTTCCCAACCCCGCACTCTTGCTAAGTGCGGGGTTTTTTGTATCATGAGAGCAACATGAAACATCTGCTGCTGCTACTCATCGTGACCGTCGCTCCCTTTCTCGTCTCCTGCGTGGACAGCGAACCCGAGCGCAAAGCTGTGCCGCCCACGTCATCCGCAGGCAGCATGCCCTGGAATCGCCCCATGCCCGGCGAAGGCACCGCCCAGTTCGGCGGCATGCTCCAGCGCCGCTGATCTCGATCACTCGATGTTCTGAACCTGCTCGCGGATTTTTTCCAACTCAGTCTTGGCCTCCACCACTGTTTGCCCGATGCTGGCATCCAGTGCCTTGGAACCTACAGTGTTCCACTCGCGATGAATTTCCTGGCACAGGAAGTCCAGCGCACGACCGGGTGACTCCGCCGACGCGAGGTATTGATGGAATTTCGCGAGATGACTTTGCAGCCGGGTGATTTCCTCACTGATGTCGCAACGGTCAGCGAACAGCGCGATTTCCCGGCAGAGCCGCTCGTCATCCGCAGCCACCGGACAATCCAGCTCTGCGAGGCGCTTGCGCAGCATCTCAGCTTGGCGGGTGCTTCGCCCCTCCGCCGCGGTTTCCACCTCTGTCAGCAATCGAGCCAAGGTGCCCAGACGCGACAGCGCATCCTGCAGCAAGGCCCGCCCTTCCTGCGCACGGGACTCATGAAAATCCGCCAGTGCCTTGTGCAACGCTGGCTCCACCACGACCCACACTTCCTCCAGATCCATCACGGATTCCTGCAAGCGTATGATGCCCGGAACTTGCCAAAAATCCGCCGCCTGCGGCAACACGCTGCGCCCCAGCTCATCGGATAGTCGCAGATAGGCCTGCTCCAGGCCACGTGCCATGGCCATGTCCACCTCAAAGCAATGGCCGCTTTGCGTGACGCGGTTCACGTGCAAAGAAACCTGGATCCTGCCACGGCTCACGCTTTGCAGCAATATCGGCCGCATGCGCGACTCCAAGGCACTGAACTCACGGGCGGCGGAAAAAGCCAACTCCACCTGCTTGCGGTTGACGGAGGAAATTTCCACCGTCGCATGCAATGCCTCCGTGGCGTAAGTGCCACGACCAAAACCTGTCATCGAATGCAGCGGCATAGGCGCGCAGCTTAGGCCGGACAAGCGCAAGAATCCACCCCATTTTTTCACCGCTGCTTTCAGCCCGATGCCTTCACATCAAGCCGAAAGTCAGCAGGTGATTTCTCAAAGACGCTCCTCAGATCAAGGCAACTCGGTTGCTTCAATACGGAAGAATTCCTTGTCAGCGGTCATGGGGATGATCACGCGCCAGCGATCGTAGTCCGCAGCCACGCCTGTTTGACTCGGATCCACAGCCGGAACCAGATCGCTGTTCTGCCATCCGGTCAACGTCGTGCTCTCTTTCAAGACATAGCTGGCTCCCGTCTCGCGCTGCAACCAGGTGAGTGTCATGTTGCCACCCGCGGTGCTTATGGTGGTGAGCGATCCCGTGGCGGCGATGGGCGATGTGCCAAACAAGAACTCCTGCAAGTTGGTCAGACCATCATCATCCGCATCATCGGTGCGCAAGTCCTTTCCGTTCGTGATCTGGGTTTTCCAGGCATCGTATCCGTTGGTGACGGTCGCTTGGAGTTTCAGCACACCAGTGGTCTCTTCGAAGGTCCAGGTATTGGCTCCATCGACAAAGGTATGCACCGTGCCGGATTTGGTGAAGCCCACCACCGCGAATGATCCGCCGAAGGACTTGCTCGCCACATCCACCAAGGTCCATTGATTGCCCACAGTCGTATTCGCTCCCGCGAGGATGATGTTGAAGCTGCCGTTGAAGGTGGCGCTGCCTGCTCCCGTGACCTTGTTGCTCACGCCATTGGTCGTGGGTGTGAAACGCAGCTCGCCGCTGGTGCCGAGGGTCAACTGACCGGCGGCCACCGTCGTGTTGCCCGTATGGGCGCTGACACCTGAGAGCACCATCGTTCCCGCGCCGGACTTGGTGAAACCACCGGTGGCATTCGCTTGATCGAGCGTCTGATTGCGGAAACCCACCGACACGGTCAGGTCATCGCCTGCCGGATTTGCGTCAGCCACATCGAAGATCGTGTTCGTGCCGAGACGAAGCACACCCGTGCCGTTGATGGTGGAAGCCGCCGTGCCCGTGACGGACACAGTGGCCTCACTCGCATCACTGAGAGCGCCAAGATACACATCGTAGCCATTGCCGAATCCTGAGCCCTGATTGGTCGTCAACGTGCCGCCGTTCAGTGTGATATTACCCAAACGGTTTTGACCGGGTGCGTTGAAGCGCAGAGTGCCGCCGTTGACCGTGATCGCACTGGTGGCGGATTCCGCCACACTGTGAGCTGAGGTGAAGACATTGCTGACGTTCACTTCGAGCAATGTCCCCGCACCCAGAGTGATGCCGGAGGTGTTGCGGACATGACCGCCGGAAATGAGAACATTTCCCCCATCTACTAGCGTAGAACCGGTATAGGTATTAGCCCCTTGAAGCTCGAGCACTCCGGAGCCTAATTTGGTGAAAACACTGGTATTGTTCGCATTACTTGTGATCGGCCCGGTCACACGTAGGTCGGTGGCGGCTGTACCATCGGCCACTTGCAACGTCATTGATCCACTATCCAACGCCATACCACCGCTACAACCAATCACTGAGGTAGTGCCGGATGCGAGAGAGGATATGAATGACCCCACTCCTCCGTTGGCACGTAAGTTGCCCGCACCTGTCACTGTGCCGCCTTGCATCACAAGACGTCCTAGACCGCCCACAGTACCGACGCTGAGCCACTGACGACCGCCCAGGTTGTATTCACCGCCTAACAGTTGGATTTGTCCGAGCGAGTTACCGAAGTTGGAACCATCTCCGCCCAAAGCATCGTTCAGGGGTGCGCGCAAAATACCACCGGAGTTGACAACAATCGACATGCCGTTAAAGCCGAAAGGATTGGCATTAAAATTGGCATTACTGAAATTGACCACTCCTTCGTCGATGATCAGATCGGTAGCTGCCGGAGCGGAGCTGCCACCATTGTAAAATGCCAGAATCAAGCTGCCTGCTCCTTTTTTGGTAAGTGTGCCGCCGAAGGCGAAGTTTCCACCTACGGATGTGCCGCCGAAGGTGAGTGAAATGTCCGCAGGAATATCTATTATGCCTCCATTCGCGCCAGTCGAAAAGCCACGATCGGTGGTGGCATTGATGCCCGTGTACGCCAAGGTGCCGCCATTGATAACCAGATTGCTGCCGACGCGGGTGGATTGACCGACTTGTGATGCGACTCCACCGTTACCGATGAAGCTGAGATTCAATCGACCGCCCGTGATGCTGAGAGGCCCGGTGAAGCTGTTGTTTGCCGTCAGCGCCCAGGTGCCGGTGCCGGATTTCACGAGGCTGGTCACTCCGGTGCCATTGTTGGCGATGGTGCCGGCATAGGCGTTAGCCGCAGTGCCAGTACCACCCAGCGTCAGGGTACGGGTCTGATCTACCGTGCCGTAATTCAGAGCGATCGCGGCGGGAATGGTCCATGCCCCTGTACCGGATGCCTCCAAGGTCGCCCCGCCACCAACTCCGCTGCTCAAGGTAAAGCTCCGGTCGGTGGATGCCGCCGTGCTGCCGATGTAGCGCAAAGTGGCTGCTGGTGCGCCGAAGATGATGTTGCTGGTGGCCGCGCCGATGGAGGAATTGTTCCCGCCATTGGCCAAGACACCGACCTCAAGCACGCCCGCATTGATGGTGGTCAGCCCTGTGTAGGAACTGGCACTCCCGGACAAGGTCTGCGTGCCGCTGCCGTTTTTGGTGAGCCCGAAAGCCACGGCAGGGCTGCTGCCATTAACGATGGAACCCGAGAAATTTCCGGAACCATTGTTGCCTCCTACGATAAGCGTGTTGGCATTTCCCCCGTTGTTGCGCACCGTGCCCGCACCGAAGAGGCCGCTGATCGTTTCCGTGCCGTTCGCGGTGTAGGACAGGGACAACTTGCCGCCAGCTTCGACCGTCACGTTCGAAGCATCGGGGATCGCATTGAATGGCGCGGAATTCGTCCCGAGCTGCAAACCACTCGCATCGGCGCTCGTGGCAATCGTGAGATTTCCCACAAAGGTGTTGGCATTCGGAAAGACGGTGCGGCCATCTCCTGTCACCCGGATATTGCCCGTGCCGGCGATGTTTTCATAGTCCGTGCGGTCGGTGGCATTGGAATCGAAAATCACATCGCGCTGGAGGGTGATGTTCGTGAACTGGTTGTTATCGCCGTTACCTGTGACGGTGCTGCGACTGCCGAGCGTCATGGTGCCGGTGCCGTTGTTGGTAACCACAACCGCAGTGCCGAAATTCACACGATTGGTATCCAGATAGAGAGCCACATTGTTTGTGCCCGTATTTGCATCGCCCAGGGTCACCGTGCTCGTGCCCAGAGTGCCGGCAGTGCGCACGCGGGTCTCCCCTTTGCTGAGTGTGGTGCCACCCGTGTAGGCGTTGGCACCGGCCATCGTCAACAACCCGGTGCCGGTTTTGACCACACTGGTAGTACCCGTGATTTGATTGGCACCACTGGCTGTCAAGGTATACCCCGTCGCATTCGCAGGGAAGGTGATCGATGCCGGCGCCAGATTGCCGCCCGCCAAGGTAATGTTGGTGTTCGACGCGCCATCAGGGAACAAAACATTGTCCGCCCAGTAAAACGCCGAAGCCGCGCCATCCGTCCAGTTGGCAGACACACCCAGATCCCAGAGTCCGTCCACTGAACCGGTCCAGGAAAGATTTTTGTTCGAGAGGCTCAGCGTAATGGCCGAGCCGGTATCCGCGAAATTCGCCGTGCGATAACTGAACTCGTTGGCAATGACGAGATCGGAAACCGTGCCGGTAAACGTGCCACCGTAGGTCAACAAAGTGATGGTCCCGGTCGCCGTGGGCGATGCACTGAATGACACGGGGGTGACTCCGGTGATAGAGACATTTCCTGTGACAGCCAAGGCTCCCGCTGTCGCAGGATTCACATTCCAATTCGCCGGGCTTGATCCGCCAAGAATCAGATGGCCACCGATCGCCCCCTCGCCACCCAGCGTGGCACCATCGATGACAGAGACATTTCCGCCGACACTGCCGCTGATGTTCAGACGACCCTGAGGCACTGTGATGGGACCGGTGAAGGAGCTGCCATTGCCCGCCAGAGTAATCGTGCCGTTGTTGTTCGTTTGCGTGGAGTTGATTTCCAAGGCCGCGCTTCCCGTGAGATTCCCCGTGATGGTGCCGGTGGAACCGTTGTGTGCGGAAATGCGGGCACCGCCGCTGCCGATGGTGACATTACCCGACACAGTGGCAGCCTGTAAACGCAGGGCTCCGAGCAAGCCCGCCGTCTCCGTCCATCCGTTGCCGGAAATATGGAAGTTCGTGGGATAGGCCGCGGTGCTGCTATTGAGGAAGGCCCCTGACCCATTCACGATAGTCGCAGTGCCGGTGCCCAGAGCATTCGGTTGCTGGAGCTGCAAGCGCACTCCGCTGGGAACGGATACCGCACCCGAGTATGATGGGCTGTTGGCATTGATAGTATAGTTTTTATCTCCTGTGGAACTTTCATTGAGTATCGTCAAAGGACCGGAACCCGAAGTGACACAGTTGTCCGTAATGTTGATGTTGGTAGTGGCGCTGTCGAAGGCCACGGTCAGCCCATTGGATAACATGGTGCGCGGCACGCTGAGCGTGTTGCCAGCCGTGCAGGTGATCTTGCCGCCGTTGGCATTGATCGTCCCCTGCCCCAAGGTGTTCATGCCGTTGCCGCCAATCCGCAGATCACCACCGTTGAGATTGGCCACCGAGGCAGGCCCGGCACCGTTGCCATCGATCGAAACCGCCAAGGCATTGATCGTGCCACCTGTCATATTCAGAGTTCCCTCACCGTCCCATCCGATGGCGAGTCGTCCATTCGGCGTGGAAAGGCTGCCGCCGGAAATGTTCAACACACTGCCTGTTCCCGCCCAGTGTCCCACACGAATGGAACCGGCAGCGGTGCTGTTGGTAATTACCGATCCTCCCGTCACATTCATGATACCGGCATTCCCACCGCTATCGCCCAGACTGATCGCAGCCACAGAAGTCGCCGCCGGAGTCAAGGTCACATTGACGCCCGTCCCAACGTTCAGGGTGCCGATATTGCCGGAAGCGGCAGTAGTATGTCCTACCGAGATCGAGCGCATGGTGAGATCCACACCACTGGCCAAAGTCATCGTGCCGGAACTCACACGAAGTTGTCCGTTCGCGAGGTTGCTCCCTAAATCCTGATCCACGGTAAGTGTGTCCGCTTGAGATGTTCCGGTGTAATTCAGTCGCGCATCCGCAGCACCGAAGATGGGCAATACATCACCGGCCGTTCCCGGCAATACATCGGAGAGATTGATGCTGCCGGATCGGTTGACGCTGAGAATGCCGCTACCATTGATCGCCAAGGCGGCGGAACTGTTGATCGCTCCGGTCGTGCCACCGCTGCCCAATTGCAGAGTTCCGGCATCCACGATTGTCTGCGCGTTGTAGGTGTTGTTGGCACTGAGCAACAGAGTGCCTACATCCGTTTTACGAATCACGGATGTGGCATCACCGCCCGCGATGGCTTGGTTCACGGTGGTGGTGAAACTTCCCCAAATGAAAAAATTTCCCTCTTTGCCCGCGTTGACGGAAATCGGATTGACCAAGGTTCCGGACGTACCGGTGCCTGCGGCATTCACAAATTGAATGCGTTGGGCGCTCCCCAAGGTGCCATTGAGAGTGATGGCGGAAGTTCCGACGGCATCGTGACGGATTTGAAAGTATCCGTCATTGATCGTCGTGGTTCCCTCGTGAAACCCGGGGCCGCGCAGGATCAGTCCTACTGTCGTGGCTCCCAGCGAACTTGACAGATTCAAACTGCGAGCCACGAAATTGTCATCCAAAGCACCAGTGACGGTCAGAGCACCGTTTCCTCCCGCGTTTCTTGACCAAGACTGATCAGCACCGAGCAACACGGGCGCGGCGATGGTGAGACCATCCGCCGCCGCGATGCCACCCGCTCCCACCGAAAGTGTGGCAGTTCCCGATGCCGGTAATGCCACGGTGTGGTTGGTGGAGTCTCCATTATCTGCCACTTGCAAGCCGCTTACGGCAATGTTGACTTGATCGACCAGGGAAATGCTTCCACCAGCCCCCGCCACAGGATTGGTGCCGATGATGGCCGTGTTGCCATTCGTCCACGCCACCGTGTCAGCACCGTTCCACCATTGGAGTGAGGAGGTGTCCCATACTCCCGCACCGTTGGTCACCGTGGGTGCCACCCCGTTCGCATCCCAGGTCAGATTGCTGGCAACTGCCATCAGGGCCGAAGCAAAGAATACGCCCATCGCGGCGCGAGTAGAGCTTGGAGAAATCAAACGAAGCAGTGGATTTTTGCGGTTGTGTTTCATATGGGTGTTGCGTTGGTGAGTTGAGTCGTTGCGAAAAGACATCGAATATGTCATGGAAAATCATCAAAAATTCCAAAATCTGACACACTAGATGCTACAGTTTTTCGAGACACAACCTATTCATCTCACCCCTGACAGCAACAAAAAAAATGTATTATGAATGATTTTGCTACACAAGTCATTGCGACTACGCGTCGGACCATGCTGTGTTGATCCGGGCAAAGACCAGCAAATGGCACCCATTGAGGGCATGGATGCCCCTTTTCAGGTGATTCGCGACCACCTGCGATTCCGCTCAAACGCGATGGGGAGACCGCCCTATTTCTGCGCGTCTGCGGGTGCCGCCGCATCCACAATTTGGATCTGCTCCGCGCTGCGGATCACGATCTGCGGCTTGTCCTTGTAGAGCGCCAGTTTGCCCGTGACGCGGATCGTTTTGCCCACCAAGGCAGCCGGTTTCTTTTCCTCCGGCAAAGTGGCGGCAACCGCCTTGAAACAATAGAGAGTCAGCTCGCTGCGGTCGAAGTTGTAGAAAAAATGTCCCGCCGCCGAGGCGCTCGACTTCGCATTCGGCACGCCGGTGACGGTCACCTCCTGGTTCAAATGGGCCTTGATCCATTCCGCGTTTTCCACCGATTCCGCCACAGGCTTGGGAGGTGCTTCCGCAACCGGTTCCGCATGCAGGACTCCCATCCAGAAAGCAAAGGCAATCACCGACAGAGATTGATATTTCATGGATTTCATTTAGCCAACCCGCTCTCTGTTGTCGAGATCAAATCCATGGCCCTCCCGACAAAACCATACCTCACGCATGATTGCGCGGAGGGTTGGAATATCAAAGTGAAAATCACCACCGGGAAAAACTAACATGACATCAGATCTGTAAAAAATCCCATTGACAAAAAGAACCGATTCCTCACCTTGGTAACGTCAATCACCACATACCATATGAAACTCAAAAAAGTATTACTTGCCTCATTTCTGGGCTCACTCTTTTTCACCCATCACTCCCATGCCGCGGACATCACTTGGAGTGGAGCCACAGATACCAATTGGAACGTGAATACAAACTGGGTGGGTAATGCACTGCCCGTGAGTAATGACACGGTGATCTTCGGCGCACCCGGTGTCGGTGGCTTGACTCTGAACAACAATCGGACCAGCGCTGCATTCACGCTCAACGGCTTTCTGTTCACCGATGCCGCGGGGGCGTACGTGATCGGAGACGGCACAAACACGGCCAATGCCGGAAGCACGTTTGTACTTGGTGCACCGGCAGCCACCGCATTCTACGGCGCTTCCGTTACCAATGCGAGTCGCAACACACAAACCATCCACACACCGTTTTCCATGACTGGTACCCGCGTTTTCACGGGACTGGGTGATATTGTCATCACGGGCAACATCAGCGGCACCGGCGGTGCCTTGACCAAAACGGGCAGCAATACGCTGACTCTTTCCGGCACCAACACCCAGACTGGCACTACCAATATCAACCTCGGTGTCTTGCGTCTGGATAGCACGAACGCGATTCCTGGTGGTATCGGCGCCAGCGGAGGTTTAGGCAACATCAATTTCAACAACGGTATCATCGGACTGGGTGCCGGGGATTTCTTCCGCCCACTGGGTAGTGGAGCCTCTGCCGTCCAGTTCAGCACTACCAGCAATGGTGGGTGGGCAGCATTCGGCGCTAATCGTATTGTCAACCTCGGGGGCGCATCTGCTTCCGTAGTTTGGGTTACCAACACAACAGGTTTGAGCAACCGTACACTGATTCTCAGCCACCCCACCGCGACGCACGCACTTGATTTCCAAAATCCACTCGATTTGACCAACGGCGGCAGAACCATTCAGGTGGATGATGGAGCGGCTACCATCGATGGCATCCTGAGTGGCAATCTCACCGGAGTTTCTGGCGGTAACCTCACGAAAAACGGTGGAGGCACGCTGGCACTGACCGGCGGAGCCAACAACTATGCCGGCACCACCACGATCAATGCGGGCACGGTGCTCGTCAACGGCACCAAGAGTGGTTCAGGCACACTTACGGTGAACATTGGCGCGGCGTTGGGAGGCACGGGTTCCATCACAGGAGCCACCACCGTGTCGGCGGGAGGTCGCATCAACCTGATCAACGGCTCCGTGGGCAATCTGAATTTCACCAACAACATCACATTCAGTGGCACATCCGCTTCGCCCAACCTGCTGAATTTTGATCTCGGCAATGGTTCGGCAGGCACGGATAAAATCATCACCGCCGGTGCTCACAACGCCGCCAGTTCCAATGGATCACTTGTATTCTTGAACCAATTGAGCGGCACGCCTCTCACTCCCGGCACCTATCCTCTGATCCAAGGTGGTGCCGCGAGCAACATGACGGGCTACACACTGGCCACGGCACGGGCAGGACGGAACATCTACACCAATCTTGTGCCAAACGGAAACAACCTGGATGTGGACGTGGCCGAGGGAGATGCCGGACCAGCGGTTCCCTTCCTCTACTGGCGTGGCGAAGTGGCGGGCGACTGGGATTCCAACTCGGAGTGGTATGTGGACGCCGCGGGCGACACGCCTGCCGCAGAGATCCCCGGCTATAGCTCCAACGTCAGGTTCGCCACGGCCAATGCCGACATCCTCGCAACCAATCTGTTCCAGGACTTTGAAATCAACAGCCTCACGACCGATGCCGGACTGGCGGCCCCCATCACCATTGGCACTCGCATGCTCACCATCGGCGCCACGGCGGACAATGGCAACACGCTCGGTAACGGGATCACCGTGAATAACGAAAGCGGCACCACCATTTCCTCGCGAGTGGGCCTGGGCAACAGCCAGACCTGGACCGTGGGCACGGATGCGACGCTCACCGTTAGCGGAGCGATCTACGACTTCGGTGCCGGGCATTCCCTCACCAAAGCCGGTCCCGGCACACTGAATTTGAGTGGCGTCAACGCATTCGCCGGTCCGCTGACCATCAGTGGCGGCACTTTGGCCATCACCGGTTCCGGGCAACTGAACAACGGAACTTACACCAAGAACCTGGTCAATAACGGGACTTTCACTTATAACAGCAGTGCCGCACAGACCTTCCAGGGTATCATTTCCGGCAGTGGCTCGTTGGTCAAATCAGGATCCAGCACGCTCACCATTCTGAACAGCGGCACATTTACCGGAGATGCCACGATCAATAATGGCACGCTGAGCCTGGGTTCTGCCAACCTGGTCAACCCACTCGGCACAGGCACCACCACGGTCAACACCGGCGGCACCTATGCCTTAAGCGCCACATTGCTGAGCGCCCCGCTGGTCCTGAACGGCGGAACAATTACAGCAGGCAACAGTTTCACCTCCAGCATCAATAGTGCCGTTACCTTGAATGCGGTATCCACCTTGAATATCACGGGCAATCTCACCATCAATGGCAATATCAGCGGCACGGGTGGACTGACCAAAACAGGTTCAGCCTTCATTTTCCTCAATGGAACCAATGATTATTCCGGACCAACGACCATCGGAGCCAACGGTGGCGGTCTGACGATCAAATCATCCCTTTACGGCAACGATACCGCGAAATGGATCCCGGCCAACATCACTGTCAATAGCGGTGGTGCGTTGGTATTGAACGTGGGGGGAACCGGTGAATTCACCATCGCACAAGCCGGCCTGATGTTCGCGCAACTGGGTGGAGAAGTGAACAACAACGGCTTGCGCGCAGGCTCTACCTTCGGAGTCGATTTGCGCAACACCTCGGGAACTTTCTCGATCAGCGACAATCTCGCCGACACCACGGGTACAGGCGGCGGCTCTGTCAGCTTCCGTATCGTCGGCAATGGCATAACAGCCGGTGCCGTCGTGGAACTAACAGGGGAAAACACCTACAGCGGTCAGACGATTGTGGATCGCAGCGGCGCGGTTCGCGTTTCTTCGCTCAACAGTGTGAATGGGGGCAATCCTCCGCTGGCCAACAGTAGCTTGGGACGCCCCACCACCATCGCCAACGGCACCATCCAGCTGGGCACCAGCGCCACTTTCCAAGGTGCCAGTTTGATTTACACAGGAACAGGAGAAACCACCGACCGCGTGCTCAGCATGGGTGGTGGCGGCAATGAATTCTATCGCCTTGAACAGGCCGGTTCGGGCCTTTTGAAGTTCACGAGCAATATGGCGATGACGGATACGCGCGGCCCGAAAAGCATCACACTCCAAGGGTCCACATCCGGCACGGCTGAGATGGCCGGAGTGATTCCGAACGCTACTTCATCCACCCTCACCACATCGGTCACCAAGGCCGGAAGCGGAACATGGACACTGTCCGCGGCAAATACCTTTGTGGGTCTCACCACGGTGACCGGTGGCACACTGGTGCTGGCCAACGCCAATGCTCTGAACGGTGGCATCGGCGCGACCGGTGGTCTGGGCGCGCTCACCCTCAACGGTGGCGTGATCGGACTGGCAGCGGGCGACTTCCAACGCCCGCTCGCCGCGGCGAACACCATCGGGGCTTGCACCTTCAGCGGAGCAGGCGGTTGGGCCGCCTATGGTGCGGACCGCTCGGTCAATCTGGGCGGTGCTTCCGCCGCTATCAACTGGGGAGCGGCGGGCACGGGTCTGAATGGACAGACGCTCATCCTTGGCAGCGTCACAGCGACTCACACCGTGAATTTCCAAAACCCACTCACTCTGAGCGGAAATCGCACTGTGCGTGTGGATAATGGTGCTGCGGCCATCGATGGCATCTTGAGCGGGGCACTGGTCGGCAATATTTTGACCAAGTCCGGCGAGGGTACGCTTCTCTTGAGTGGGACCGCAGACAATAACAGCATGGTCCTGAATGCCAGTGCCGGGGTGGTGATTCTCGGAAAAACGCCCATCGGCGGAGCTCACGCAGTGGCAGGCATCAGCAACATCGCCACTGGTGCCACAGTGCAGCTGGCTGGCACAGGCGGCAACCAGATCTTCAACGGGGGCTTCAACGTGGCATTTGGTTTGGTGAATATGAGCGGGGGTACTCTTGACCTCAATGGCTTGAACGAGGCGGTGGACCTGGTCACTGGCACAGGCTCGGTGACAAACAGCGTTGCGGCTACGACGAGCACCCTCACCGTGGGCTCTGCCAATGGCAGCGGTTCATTTGGAGGCGTGATATCGAACGGAGCGGGTGTGCTGGCTTTGACAAAAACTGGCACTGGCACTGTTACCCTGACCGGTTTGAACACCTACAGTGGAAACACCGTGGTAAGCAGCGGCACCTTGGCACTCGCTGACGATGCGCAGCTTAGGTTCGTCCTGGGAGCCACTTCGGGCTCGAACAACAGCATCACTGGTGCCGGCACTGTCACGCTGGAGGGTGACTTCGTCATCGACACGACAGCGGCAGACGCCCTTTCCTCGGGCACTTGGACCCTCGAAAACGTCGACACCCTCACCGGAGCCTATGGCGCCAATTTCACTGTTGTCGGCTTCACTCCCGCGGCAGGCGACACGTGGACCAAGAATATCGGTGGTGGGAAGACCTATACCTTCGATGAAACCACCGGCATTCTTACGCTGACGTCCAGTGGCACTCCCTACGACACGTGGGCCTCCGCCAAGGGCCTTACGATCGCGAACAACGCGAAGAACCTCGATCCAGACAATGATGGCAAAAACAACCTCTATGAGTTTGCGTTCGACGGCGATCCGCTTTCCGGCGTCAATGATGGCAAGGTCGTGGGCAAAGTCGCTACTGTTGGCGGCAACCAGGTGCTGACCCTGACGTTGCCAGTGCGAGGCACCGCTCCTGCGCCTACCTTCTCGCTCGACTCCGGCGATAGGGTTTCCGTGGTCGTTGACGGCATCATCTATCGTATCGAAGCGGATGAGGTGCTCGCCACCTTTGCCGACACGATCACCGAAGTCACCGGTCCGGACGCCACAGCGATCCAGTCCGGCTTGCCAACATTGTCATCGGGCTGGTCCTATCGCACTTTCAGGGCTCCGGGCACCACGACAAGCACCGGAAAAGCGTTCATCCGCGCCAGTGTCACCACCAATCCCTGATCCGGTCCCTACCTCACTCATCCGGCTCTCTCACGGGAGCCGGATTTTTTTTACACTTTTTCTCCTATTTTTATTCTCTCAATGTCATTTTTAAGGAAAAAGGATTTTTTTTTCACAAAACTAAAAAAAAAAAATTTTTAATTTAATTAATTAAAAAAAAAAACAATATATA
>ERZ1066127.197-NODE-197-length-38562-cov-48.120731_pt1 | contig 38562 bp, 31 predicted proteins | sample MGYA00382774_ERZ1066127 | MGnify/ENA primary metagenome ERZ1066127 (study PRJEB33369, sample SAMEA5778357) | biofilm metagenome | biome: Industrial cooling water; feature: Water cooling tower basin; material: Biofilm | place: United Arab Emirates | collected...
AGGGGGATTTAGGGGGATCTAAAATGCTTGACCTCATAACTAGCAACTTGAGTTAGATATACTAAGAAACCCGGTTTCTGCGATCGAGAAATTTTTTAAACCCGCCCCGGACGTGCAGCACGCGAACGGACATGATATCAGATGCCCCGACAACTACTACGTGGCATGTTTTGAGTGGGGTATAAATCCCATCCAAAACATCAGAGTTGCTCGTGCAAGATTGCCTGTTGCCTTTTAAGCACCAACCACCGATTGTGACACTTACGTAAGTAAGTCCGGTTAAAATAGACGGCTTCTTTATCATTTCCACACAAAAACCTCTAAGTAATTAAAGATTCCATGAAGAAAACACTGAAAGACTGTATTATCCGCAGCATCACACTATAGTTGTAATTGCGTAAGAAGATTATTTCAGACCTTAATGCTGTAAGTAATTTCGCGCAAATCAGGAGTGCTAGACGTATCGGATTTTACAGTTTATTTCTCCTTCGCTCAACCAATCTGAGGATTTTACTTACATGAGCTTATCTTTTCTGCTGGCCTCTGCCAAAGCTGCTATAACTGGTGGAGCTGTAACACTTGCTGTGAGTGTCTTAGCTGCTCCATCCTACGCGGCTTCGCTAGTGCCTGTAGATTTAGAACTGTGGCTAGGAGTCGATGTTTCTGGCAGTATTAGCCCAAGTGAATTCAACTTGCAGAAAAATGGCTATGCCAATGCTTTTAACAGCTCCGCGCTTCAAAACGTAATTGCTAGCTCAACGAATGGGGTTGCCGTGGGTTATGGCTATTGGTCAAGCTCTAATCAACAGAATGTGGCAGTGAATTGGACTTTACTAAAAACGGCCCAGGATGTGACTAATTTTGCTGCGGCGATCGCAGCCACGACTCGTCCCTTTAATGGCAGTACTGCTGTAGGAGCTGCCATCGATTTTGGCGTGAATCAAATCCTGACAAATGCTTTTGAGGGTGCCCAAAAAACGATTGATATTTCAGGGGATGGAACCAATAATTCCGGTCGCCAACCCGCTTTAGCTCGCAATGCAGCAGCAGCTCAGGGGATAACCATTAACGGGTTAGCGATTGGTAGCCAAAGTTTTGAAACCTACTACAAAAATAACGTGATAACCGCAGATGGCTTCGTGATCAGGACTCCTGATTTATTAGGCTTTGAGGCTGCCATTAAGCAAAAGTTAACCCGCGAAATCGGGGACGGTATTGTCGTTCCGCCCGGGCCTGTGTCCACACCTGAGCCAGTTTCTGGCCTTGCACTGGGTATAGCGGGTATTGGTTTAATGGCCTTTCGCAAGCGGGGCGAGCGAGGCCAATCTCCGGCGAACTAAACTTTAGCGTTGTTTGGAAAGTGGATTGAGGTTAAACTAAGCGATTTTCGCGAGAAAATCGCTTAGTTTAACCATTAATTGCCTCCGCCGCCGCCACCGATTCAAGCCATCGGCTGAGGGTTCTGTTGGTTGCCAGCTGGGGCGATCGCATGTGCGATCGCTCCACTGTTCTAACTGGGGATAGTCGCTAAAATCGATTGTTAGCCGTCCTAGAGTGCCAGTCCAGTAGAACGATTTGACAAAAAGAACAAAATATGATTTCTGTAGGGGCGAAGCATTCGGGCGACAATTAATCGGAATCGCCAACTAATTTTATTCCCGAATGCTTCGCCCTGCCGAGGTCTATCTATACACCCACATCATATTGCTTCTGTCAACCTCTTTTAGTGGACTGGTGTTCTAGCAATACGCCACCACCTAAACAAGGTTACTGTGAATTATAGTCCTTTATATTGGGAATGGTAATATTTAATTCCGACAGATAACCTGACAATACTGTCTGAAAAAGAGAGTGGTTATGCAAAAAGTAGCAGTATTTGGCAACGCTGGAGGCGGTAAATCAACCTTAAGCAAAAGATTATCAGAGATTGTAGGTTTGCCACTTTACATCTTAGACAAAATTCAATATCGACCGGGAGGGGCTGAGGTTCCACAGGAAGAATATAAGCGCGTCCATGAGCGAATTTTGGCTGCTGACCGATGGATTATTGATGGTTTTGGTTGTATGGAAACCCTCTGGCTGCGACTTGATGAGGCGGATACTTTGGTTTTTGTCGATTTACCGCTATTTGTACATTTTTGGTGGGTGACTAAACGCATGATTGTCGGACACTTTAAACCGCCAGAAGGCTGGCCCAAAAATAGTCCAATCTTGAGCAGTTCCCTGAGTAGCTACCGCGTGCTTTGGCTATGTTATAAATATTTGACCCCAAGATATCGCGAGTATATCAAGCAAGTTCAAAGTACAAAAAGTGTTTATCACATCAGATCTACTCAAGAGATTGCACAATTTATTGAATTGATTGAAAACCAGTTTAACAAAGATAACGTCGTGAATAATGGCTGACGCAGTTCGCGATCGCTCAACCCAACCCGCTGGGAATAATTGAGAATATCTGTGTGGGTGCGATCTCGAATGCTAAAGCGATTCTGTACGGAGGCGATCGCCACAATCTGCCGTGGAAGAATCGAAGGCGGCGATTCTGGAAGCGACTTGGAACTTGCTGCAAACAACCACTCTCAAAGACTTATCGATCGAAGCGATCGCCCGCGAGTCGGGAGTAGGTAAAACCACAATTTACCGCTGGTGGGCAAATAAAACAGCGGTAGTGATGGATGCCTTCCTGGAGAAACTGTCGCCAGAGATTCAATTTCCCCAAGCGGAATCGGCAACAGAAGCGATCTCGGCGCAAATAGCGTTGTTAATTAAGGCATTTTCCGGAGATTACGGGCGAATTGTGGCACAAATTAGCGCTGAGGGGCAGGCTTGCGCGGTAACATTAGCCAATTACCGCGATCGCTTTCTCTATCCGCGACGGGCAGCGGCTAAAGCAATTATTCAGCAGGGGATTAGCAAGGGAGAATTTGACCCCAATTTAAACCCCGAATTAGCGATCGCAACCCTTCGCCAACGGCAATAAGAGCGATTCTGAAGTTAATACAATATCGATAAGATGAGTGCGAAATTAAAGCTACGTCAAACTGAATCAAGAGAGGTCAAAATGACGGACACAAGTACAAAAATCGTACAGACAGAGGTTTTCCTTTCCACACCTGATGGACAAATGCCAGCTTTCCTGTTTACCCATCCGGAAAGCGATCGCAAACCAGCCGTTCTCTTGCTCATGGAAGCATTTGGTTTAACTTCGCACATTCAAGATGTAGCAACCCGAATTGCCAACGAAGGTTATGTGGTGCTGGCGCCCGATTTATACTACCGCGAGTTGCCCAACAATAAGTTTGGCTACGACGAGCTAGAACAAGCAATGGCGATGATGTGGCGTTTGGATTTTGGGAAACCGATTGAGGAAGATATTCGGGCAGCGTTAATGTTTTTGAAGTCTCGATCGGATGTGTATCCCGCTCGAATTGGAGTCACTGGATTTTGCTTGGGAGGTGGATTAACCTTTCTGACAGCTGTCAAGTTATCAACTGAGATTGCGGCGGCAGCACCCTTTTATGGCATGGTTTTAGATGAGTGGATTGAGGCAGTCAAAGATATTACGATACCCATCTATTTGTTCTTTGGAGGTGTCGATCCGTTTATTGGGCGCGATCGCATTCAGCAAATCGAATCGCGGTTTCAGGAACTCGGAAAAGAATACAAGCTGAAACTTTATCCAGATGCCGATCATGGCTTTTTCTGTAATGAGCGGTCTTCCTATAATCCACTAGCTGCGGCAGATTCCTGGTCTGAACTCCAGCAATTTTTTCGCCAACACCTACATTCATCCGAGAGCCATCCTTAGCTGAGGCCAAAACTGCAAAGCGATCGCTATCTATGAAGGCGCAAGATTTTGGGCTAGCTACTTGACCAATTGGACATTTTGGAATCACCTTCGGACAGTAGCATCGCTGGCAGCAGCGACATTACTAACGATCGCTCTCTATTAAACAGGACTTACGCATTTAGTTCCTAGTCAGCGCTGTCTTCGCTTTAAGATTGGCACTAAAGTGCCTAATACAAACATCAATGAATATTTTTATCGTTTTTTGAGTTGGTATACTGGAAAAATTTATTCTAACCTAAAAAAGCCCCAAATAATTGTAGAGCAATCATTTGGGGCTTTTTTTATTACGAATCCATCCTCTATTAACGGGACTTAAATATCTGCGAAATGTGGGATGTAATACCAAATTCGGGTTCTAAACCCCCTTTATTTTATAGCCCGCGTAGGCGGGCTTTGTTAGTGTAGCCGCGACTTGAGTCGTTTGGCATAAAGGGGGTAATTAACCCGGATTTGGTATAACGTGACAAAATCGTTACTTACTCGCTGCTTCTACAGGAGTGATAGGTTCTGGGATGGGCTTAGTGGATGAACCAAAGGCAACCCGTAAAAAAGGCGGAGCCAGAAAAGTTGTCAAGATCACCATGATAATAATCGACACCTCCAGCGGCTTATCCAAAATGCCGCTAGCTGAGCCGATACCAGCAAACACTAGACCTACCTCACCTCGAGGAATCATCCCAACCCCGATCGCCGCTCGATTGATTTCGGGTATGCCAAACACTGCCCAACCTGTCACCAGTTTGCCAGCGATCGCTACCCCTACCAAAAAGACAGCAATCAACAGTCCCGCCCGATTCTCCGGTACCGCCGGGTTCAAAACACCAAGGTCAGCACGCGCTCCCACCGTCACAAAGAAGATGGGTACCAGTAAATCGGCGACTGGTTTGATTAATTCATCTAACTCGTTCCGGGCATCGGTTTCATCAAGCACCAAACCCGCTGCAAAGGCACCCAAAATCGCTTCCAGATGAATGGCGTTACCTAAAAATGCCATAAAGAAAGCGAAGATGAACGCCGGAATCACAATATTTCCACGGGTTTTGAGCCGTTCCACGATCGCCACAAAACTTTTGTTAAAGACACCTCCCAACAAAATCGATCCAATCAAAAATGCCGTAGCGCTGACAATCAAGTAAATGACATTGGCAACATCAATCTCACCAGTTTTAGCTAAGCTAGCGACTACAGCCAGGACAATAATGCCGAGGACATCATCAATCACCGCTGCGCCAACAATGATTTGCCCTTCTTTGGATTTGAGTTGACCTAACTCTGACAACACTTTAGAGGTAATGCCGATACTCGTTGCCGTTAACGCAGCCCCCGCAAAAATTGCTGGAATTGCTGCGACGTGAAAGATCAGCATTAACCCTGCCGTACCTGCCGCAAAAGGAGCCGCAACTCCGACACAGGCAACAACCGTGGCTTGAATTCCCACTTCCTTCAGTTGCCGCAGATCCGATTCCAGTCCAATTTCAAACAGCAGAATAATCACGCCGATTTCAGCCAGAACCGAAATCACTTCACTTTGCGACTCAAAGATCCGGGTCAGCGCATCCGGTGTCAATTGATTCAATCCTTGCAGCGCTGTCATAATTACCGAGTCAGAAGCAGACAGCCCCCCTTCAGGAAAGATTACCAGGTGCAACGCCGAAACGCCGACAATCACACCAGCAACCAGTTCCCCCAGAACGGGCGGAAAATCAAATCGCCTAGCGACTTCTGCGCCGAACTTGCTAGCCAGATAAATCACCACCAGCGTCAGCAATACGCCAGACAGAATAATCGGTGAATCCTCAGCAACAACAGTCGCCAGGAATGGTATCGGAGCCATGAGAGCGGCTATCCCCCCACTGAAAAGAGGCAGAATGTTGGACAAAATCATGAGTTTAAAGCGATGAAGGTTAAGGATTTGAGGGATTCATCAAACTGCGGACAGTTATGAAAAAGGCAACCGAGCAAAGACGATCGTGCTTTGGATGCGGTTGCCTGGATCGAGACAAGCCTAGTTGTCAGTGAGTGACGCGGGCGAATGGGTGTTGAGACGATCTTGGATCGCAATCAGCTTCTGGGCTTGGGCATAATGTGACATCTGCTTGAGTAACGGCTACCAAAAAGCCGGGGTTATGACCCGGCTTTTTGGGTCTGCGTCGCCTCGATTCAACAGCCTTCTGGCCCACAGAAACTTCTTCCGTACAGTACCTCCGCGCCACAGATATAGGCGATGCCCGCATAATCGGTGAAATAGGTCATTGCGACCTTATCAGCAATAGTCTCTGCCATCTCCCGATTTTCGGTGAGCACCTCGAACTTTACATTTGAATCGGTGTCGGCAGAGTTGGGTTTACCCGTAGAGCGCACGTTGCGACTGCCTTTACCGCCAGTATCCACCACCGTATAACCTGTTGCCCCGGCTTCATCAATGATCTTGGCGACCTTTTTCATCAGAACCTTTTCCGTGACGATGACGAGCTTGTTGGCTTGCTTGGCCATGTTGGTTATCTCCTTAAAGATGTACAATCTGCTTTGTCTGCCGGGTTAAGGGAGCGCCGACAGACCGCGATCCGCCTGGGATTAGAGTCCGCCGAGCGCCTGGGCAAGACCGACGAAGAACGGTATACACAAGCCGATGGCAACTGGCGTACCGACGGCTGTGGACGCACCGATATAGGCGGAGGGATTAGCCGACGGGATACCGGCTCGCAATGTGGGTGGGCCTGAGATGTCTGAACTGGAGGAGGCGATGACAGCCAGGATCACGACACCGCCCATGCTGAATCCTACGGTGTGGTGGGCAATCATGCCGAGACCGAAGGCGATTAGCCCATGCACAAACGGTGCCACCACGCTATACACAACATACCACTGGGCCACCTTACGCAGTTCGCCAACTCTAGACCAAGCCTCTATCCCCATGACTAGCATCAAGATCGAAAGCAAGCCGCGAAAGGCTGGATCGTAGAAGTTTTTATAGACACTTTCCGGCTGGGTGAATATGCCAAGAGCAAGGCCGAGCAACATTGCCGATAGGGCTGGACCCCGGAGGCTTTCCTCGATGATCGGCCATATTTTGACTCGGTTATCCTCAGGCTGCTGCTGCTGGCTGAGATACTCCTGTCGGTTGCTGGGATAATCGCCTGCCGCAACGGGCTGCTTGCTGAAAGACTCCTGCATGGAAGAGTCGGCTGCTGCTTTACGCTTCTTCTTGTTGAGATAAATGTTAGCCACAACAATCGCAGTGACAAGCGCTGGGATATCCATGAACGGATAGAGCGCGCCAGCCCATTCCTCGTATGGAATTTTCTGCTCTTCCAGTAGCGTCAGACCAGCAGCCATAGTAGAACCACTCACGGCTCCAAACAATCCCCCGGTTGCGATCGCATCCACGGTTTTGACCTTTGGCAGGTTGGCCAATGTATAGCGCGCGATGAATACAACCAGAATCCCTACTGCTACAGCACAGATCATGGGTACCACCATATCCAGCAGGTTGGAATTACGGATCGCAATTCCACCTGTCAGACCGATTTTGGTGAGCAGCATGAAGACGATGATCGTACAAATCGACTCAGGAATTACCAATTCGCTCCCAAGAGCTGCAATGATCATCCCACCAATCAAAAAGGCGAGTGTTGGGGACTGCAACTGAATAATGAAGTCCTTCACGAACAGGGACAAAAAATCCACGAATATCTCCTTGTGTCTCCTCTGACGAGGACTATTGCAATAAGTGAACTGTAAACAGAGTAAGAGTGATGCGCTTCACCCCTACCACACAGGTGCTGCACGAAAATCTGTAGACAGGGCTTACGGTCATTAGCCCGGTCGGTTCACGGATCAACGTTGGGGTGCCACCAAACAGGGCGGCAAAAAAGCCGCCACAAACTGCCCCATAGAGGCGACTTCAAGCTCTGAAAAGCTAAATCACAATAGTTAAATCATTTGGTTGTTTTTAACTTTACGCTACTCTGAGTAAGAATAATTACCGTATCAACCCAAAAAAACAAAAACTTATACATAGATATTTCTCTATGGTTGTTAGATCGCTGGCGTTCTTAAAGAATTCATGGTACTTGGTTTGGGTAGCATCACGATCGCAGTGACCGGATTTCTCACATTAGTTTTTCTATACTGTCGAGGGCTTCAATTATCACTTTTACTGATATCTCCAGAAGCGCGGCAAGCACCTCCTAGAGCGCCAGTCCAGTAGAATCATTCTCATCGGAAGAACAACCATTTCAGCGATCGCTATGGATTGAAATGCACAACTCCTATTGTTCCGAACTAACCGTTTTTCCTCACATTCACACCAAGCCATTTTTGTCAATTACTTTTACTGGACTGGCGCATCGCCTATGAACTACCCCGCCGCAGGTGACGGACGGGGTTTCTGTTCCCCCATCCGAAGAACGGTTAGGCTTTTGACTCTTCACTTGCTTGAGTTGCCGCATCGAGCCAGTATACTTGCGCTTACTCGTCGAATTGGTAGAGCTAAAACATCCGTAGTCTACGAGGCGAGTTCCTAGCCCCGGTTGCGAATTAGTCGCAACATTATATAAAACCATCACAGAACCTCGAGCGCGAGGAATTTCAAATCCGCAATCACCACAAACATGATAGCGATTTGATAAATCTGCCCAATCTTTATGGACTACTCCACAGTTAGGGCAGCGCTGTGATGGTTTTATTTGTTTTGTCGGCAGTATCAACATCAAGCCACCTTTTTGTTCAATTTTGTACGCCATCATCTGATTAAGCGTACTAAACCCAACAGAAAGAATTGATTTGTTGAGTCCGGCTTTCTGCTTTTTGCGTTTGCTGCCTTTTTTTGCTTTGCGCGTCATGGATTTGGTATTCAACTGTTCGGTGACACCGATGTCATAACGACTAGCAATCTCTGATGTCACCTTGTGCTGCCAATCCTGGCGTTGATTAGCGACTTTTCTTTGCAGTCTAGATAAGAGTTTTCTCGTCTTCCTCCAACGCCTTGAAGCTTTAACTTTCTTTTTCCGACTAGGCGCGCGCTTACGCCTCAAATCTGAAGATTTTCGCTTGATTAATTGCTCACAGCGCTGAGTAAAGCGCGGATTTTCTAGAAAATTACTATATCATGTTTTTCCTGTTTTTTAGATAAGAGATTGGAAAAAATAGGGGTAAGGGTACCCCTATTTCTTCCCCTGCTATCCATCCCCACCGCTCCCGTCGGATGGGGAATTCCGCAGGTTTTGTTAAATCCTCCAAGGCAATAGCATCCACCCGTCGGCTGGTAATAGTTTTCGCTACCCACCATTGATAAGCTTGTCGCTTATCCGCTGTTGGTTGTATTGACTAATCCTGTCACCCAGACACCAATTGTAGTGCAATCTGAGCATACTTATCCATTGCTCCATCTTTGAGCTTTGGACAATGTTTGGTCTTAACTTGTAGACGTAGTTTGTTAGCAATTTAGATTGAGAATTAGACAACCTATCCAGCAATAATACCTCGTTCCTTGCTGGTTTTCAAGTGGCACGATCTAAGTTTTAATATTGCTATTCAAGGTAATATTCGCGAGACTTAAGTCTCGCGCGGTCACCCCGGTCTGAAGCCACGGGGTTTTCGCGAATTGCTCTATAAGCGATCAAAAATTTTAGCTTTTACAGCTTCTGACATTCCAGGGTCATTATCTTTTATCCTAATTGCAGCAATATTTTCAGCCAGCAAAGCTTCTGTGGTAAAAATCTAGGGTTAACCAGATTTCTAGCCTCGTGATACGTAAGTAAATGTAGTAATAAGCGATACAGTTGATTGATGCGGGAAAACGATTGATTAGAGGCTAAATTTTTTGGGAATCATTTAATTAGGGATAGCAGGTAGTCGTTTTTACCCATCCGGTTCCGCAGAAAAGAAATTAGATTGGTAAAAACAATCGCCAGACTATCCCACCCTATCGATCCCAGAACATAGATGAAATCCATCCGCTCCGCCTCTGTTAGAAAGCCATCCGCGATCGCTCCGCCAGAAAAATTTCTGATTGGTCAATCGATTGGATTCGTAGTGGTGGCGATCGCTCTCGCTCTGATGAGCTGTCTTAACCAAGAGGCAACCCAACCCAATCCCGTTACAACCTCAGCCCATCCCTCAAAACCAGCCGTCCTACGCATCAGCGTGCAACCCACTCAAGATATAGCTGAGCAAGAACAGATGATTGCCCCCCTGGATGCTCACCTGGAAAAAGTGCTGGGACAGCGGGTAGATTTTCTGATCGCCAAAGATTACAAAGATAGCGTCGATATGCTGGTGGATGGGCGAGCCAATGCTGCCTACATCGGAGTTGTCTCCTACTTTGAAGCCTTGGAACGGGGAGTAAAGATCGCGCCTTTGGTAGCTCCCATCGACCAATATACTGCCCGCCCTTGGTATCGCTCCTGCATTATTGTGGCGGCAAACAGCCCGATCAAAACCTTGGCAGACCTAAAGGGTAAGCGGGTGGGTTTTGTCAACCGCTCCTCGACATCGGGCTATCTCATGCCTCTGGTGGCACTCAAACAAATGGGAATTGACCCGGAACGAGATTTTGCCCAGGTGATTTTTGGCGGCACCCATGACCAAACCAAGGAATTGCTAGAAACTAACCAAGTTGATGCTGTCGCCACCAATCTTGCCTCTTATGCTCGCTGGAAAAAACTCGGTAAACTCACATCTCAAAATTCTAGAGTGCTGTGGGAGTCTACCCCGGTGCCCCATGCTCCCGTGCTAGTCTCTCAAGATCTGCCTTCTGAAACGATCGAAAAACTGAAGGAAGCTTTTCTCACGACTCCTCCAGGAATTCAAGACCTGATGGGTGCCGAAACCGCCGGATACACCCTGGTGGAAACTGACGACTATAACTCCTTTAGGCAACTGCGGCAGCAACTGAACCAGGCAGGGGAGGGCAGCGCCCAATGAAAATCTCCACCAAGTTTGTTGCGATTTCGGCAGCGTTAGTGGGAGCGATCGCGCTAATTTCTGGGGGCACCACTCTATGGCGCAACCATATCGAATCTACCACTGTGGAAAAGTACGCCCAAGCTAAACGCCGAATTGAACTGGCAACGCTGGCACAAAACCAGCTCTACATAGAAACCCTCAGTCTGAAAGACCATGTCTTGTTCCAAAATCTAGACCAACAAAAGGAGAAAGAAACCGATCGGGATTTTGAAGCCTTACTTGATGAGTTAGAATCCCTGGCACCGACTCCAGAAATCCAATACCTTCGTCAAAGATATGAAATTTTTGAGCGTCTAGAGGAAAATTTGATTGAGTCAGTTAACAAGAGATGGTCAGCGACCATCGTAGATCTCCAGTATGACTTCCGCGCCATCAACGGCTTCGATCGCGATATTGACTTTTTCCTCGACAAACTGGTGCAGCAGGCTCAACAGCAGGCTGAGGAAGCTAACCAAGAACTAGCACAGGTACAAGCGATCGCCACCAGCATTTCCTACGCCACCCTGGTGCCCCTGATCTTGATGGTATTAGGGGTATTCTGGCTGGTTTTGCGTCCCACGATCCAATCGCTCAAACAACTTCAGGCAGGAGCCACAGAGTTTGGGGCGGGCAACTTAACCTATCGTCTCAATATCCGCACCAACGACGAAATTGAGCAGGTGTCCCGGGCTTTTAACCAAATGGCAGATAACTTGACGCAAGCCCAAACCGTTTTGCAACAAAAACTGGCTGAACTCCAGGTTGCCAAAGAAGCCGCGGAAGTTGCCAACCTGACCAAGAGCGAGTTTCTCGCCAATATGAACCACGAACTCCGCACCCCGCTTAACGGTATCCTGGGATACGCTCAGATCCTGCAACGCGATCCCGCCACCACCGAAAAACAGCAAAAAGGATTGGGAGTGATTCACCAGTGCGGTTCCCACCTGCTGACGCTAATCAACGACATTTTGGATTTGTCTAAATTGGAAGTGCAGAAGATGGAACTCTATCCTCAAGATTTCCATTTAGCCAACTTCCTCAGCACTACTGTAGAAATCTGCCGGATCAAAGCCGAACAAAAGGGCGTTGCTTTCCACTACCAAGCATCTGCCAACTTGCCCACCGCCGTCTATGCCGATGACAAACGCTTGCGACAGGTATTGCTCAACCTTCTGAGTAACGCCGTCAAGTTTACCGATTTTGGCAGCGTGACATTTACAGTTGAAGCCTTAGAAAATCAGGAACGGGAAAACACCTCGTCAACGCGGCTTCATTTCCAAATCCAAGACACAGGTATTGGCATTGCCGCCGAAAAACTGGCTGCGATATTTTTACCCTTTGAGCAAGCGGGAAAACGCGATCGCAACATCGAAGGCACTGGGTTGGGGCTGGCTATCAGCCAACAAATAGTCCAAAAGATGGGCGGTTGCATCCAGGTTAACAGCACGCTAGGCCAAGGCAGCACCTTCTGGTTTGAATTGGAGTTACCCAGCGCTGCCGATTGGCTTGTCCAAGCGACTACCACTCACCAAAAAGTCATTGGCTATCAAGGGGAACGGCGGAAAATTTTGGTAATTGACGATCGGGTGGAAAACCGTGCTGTATTGATGGGAATGCTAACTCCCCTGGGTTTTAAATTAGCAGAAGCTGAAGATGGACAAAGCGGACTCGACAAAGCCATCCAGATGCGTCCAGACTTGATTATTACCGATGTGATGATGGCGAACATGACTGGATTGGAAATGACCCGCCGCCTGCGCCAACTGACCGATTTCTTCCAAACGCCGATTATTGCTTCCCCTGCCAGCTTGTCCCAGGTAGATGTACAAGAGGCAATCGATGCCGGTTGCAATGGCTTTTTCCCCAAACCGATCGAGTTTACCGGATTGCTGAGCGAGTTACAGAAACATCTGGAATTGCAGTGGATTTATGAAACCTCACCAGAAAAAAATGTTCCGTCGGTAGCGCCACCCACCTCAGTCAATTGGGTTGTACCGCCGCCAGAAGAACTGGGCATTCTATATCAAGCAGCACAGGATGGCTTTATGAGCGATATCCAACAGGAAGCTCATCGCCTCAAGCAACTCAATCCTGAGTATGCACCTTTTGCTAATAAGGTTCTGGAACTAAGCCAGAAGTTTGATGACGAAGGGATTTTGAATTTACTCGAACCCTTTGTTTAGCGTTCGATTTCATTCATCTAAACAGGAGATCTCCTATGTCCGTTGCCCAGTCAACTTCAACTGGAACAATTCTAGTTGTTGATGATAACCCTACCAATATTCAGGTTTTGTTTGATGTATTGAGCGAGAGCGGCTATCGGGTAGCGATCGCCAAAAGTGGGGAAGCCGCTTTGCAACGCCTTCAATCTTACCATCCCGATATTATTTTGTTGGATGTGATGATGCCAGGGATTGATGGATTTGAAACTTGTCAGCGACTCAAAACTGACCCTACTACCCGCAACATTCCGGTGATTTTCATGACAGCGCTTTCCGACACGGTAGATAAGGTCAAAGGCTTGAGCCTGGGTGCTGTAGATTACATTACCAAACCCATCCAACATGAAGAAACACTGGCACGGGTTCGGGTACATTTGCAACTCAGCAGCACTCAAAAAGCACTCGAACAACGGACAACTGAACTATCTCAAACATTAGACAATCTCCGACAAACCCAAGTGCATCTGGTACAGAGCGAAAAAATGTCCTCGCTGGGTCAATTGGTGGCGGGTGTGGCACACGAAATCAACAATCCAATTAATTTCATCAATGGCAACCTCGAGCCTGCCGCAGAGCATGTCCGAGATCTGATTGCGTTTATTGAGCTATACCGGGAATGCTATTCTCAGCCACATCCAAAAATTCAAGCCTGGATGGATGAAGTGGATGTGGAATATATAGAAGAAGATTTGCCCAAACTAATCGATTCGATGAAAATTGGCTGCGATCGCATCCGCCAACTCGTCTTATCTCTACGCAACTTTGCCCGCCTAGACGAATCACACCTGAAAGCTGTAGATCTGCACGAAGGTATCGAAAGTACTCTGTTAATTCTGCAACATTGTCTCAAAGCCAGCCCCGATTGTGCTGCGATTCAAACGAGCAAAAATTATGGAGAATTGCCCCTGGTGGAATGCTATCCTAGCCAACTCAATCAGGTGTTTATGAATCTGCTCGGCAATGCCATTGATGCCCTGAAAGAACAGGCTAGAAACGCGCCTCCCTTATGGCATCCCAAGATAAGTATCCGCACCTATATGAGCGAGCCAAATTGGGTGAATATTGCGATCGCCGATAACGGTACTGGCATCCCTGACGAAGTTAAGATGAAACTCTTCGACCCCTTCTTCACTACAAAACCTGTTGGCAAAGGTACTGGACTAGGGCTATCGATCTGCCATCAAATTGTCACCGAAAAACACAAAGGTAAGATTTATTGTTATTCCACTTTAGGGCAAGGTACTGAGTTTGTCGTGCAGATTCCAGTGCGGCAGGGAATAGGCCAGGTAGGAGCGTAGCCAAAGTTTATCTGTTAGCGTTCAAGGCAAAATGAATAATGAAGATTATAGCTCATTATTCATTTTTGAATATGCTTTACGCTTTCAGCTATTGACCGATATGCATCAATTCCATATCTTGCCCATTTCTTTATTTACAGCAAATACTTCCTCACTGCCTAAACATTTTTCTGTAAAAGAATATGTAAAATTCACTCAACCCAGCTATTAAGATTAACCAAGGAAAAAGGTTAGATTGATTGGGAAAGTTGGTGGCAAAATTATTCTCAATGGCCTAAACTGATCTATTGATAACTATGGGGTCAGAGGATGGAAATTTCAACGATTGGGATCGGTGCGAGTTTGATGGCGGGTGGTGCAACGTTTGTGGGAGCATTGCCCGTGCTATTTTTGCGGAAAATGAGCGATCGCATCATCACCATTATGTTAGGTTTTGGTGGCGGTGTGATGCTGGCGGCAACGGCTTTTTCGCTGCTGATTCCTGGGATTGAAGCGGCGGAGCAGCTTTATGGCGCGAAGTGGTTGGTATTACCGATCATTACTTTGGGATTGGCGTTTGGCAGTCTGTTGCTATCGCTGATTCACCGCTTTGCACCCCACGAACATTTTATTAAAGGTGTGGATGGAAGTAGGGGCAGTGGTTTGGCGCGAGTTTGGTTGTTTATTATTGCGATCGCATTGCACAATTTCCCCGAAGGATTGGCGGTAGGAGTCAGTTTTGGCAGCGAAAATACCAGCGATGGAATTATTACGGCGCTGGGAATTGGCTTGCAAAATATGCCAGAAGGTTTGATTGTGGCGGTGTCTTTAATCGCTGAAGGATATCGAACGCGGTATGCTTTATGGGTTAGCTTTTTAACGGCGATCATTGAACCTTTGGGTAGTTTTGTTGGTCTTGGTTTGGTGAGTTTGGCGAAAGTAACTTTACCTTTGGCGTTAGCTTTTGCTGCGGGTGCGATGCTGTTTGTAATTTGCGATGAGATTATCCCCGAATCTCATCAACGGGGAAAAGAAAATGAGGGGACAATCGGGATTATTGCGGGCTTTATTACAATGGTGATGCTGGATATTGCTTTTGGTGGTTAAACGGCATCTGACGGTATCTCGGATAAACAATGGACGTGAATCGTGCCGTGTACCGGCTACCGAGCGTGGGTAATCTTAAGGACATCATATAAATTGCCATTTAACTTGCGGAAAACACCAAAATCTATGGGCGAATTACTGAAATCAGAAAGCGAATGAGGTTCAGCAGCAAGCAAACAGCCGTTTCGCTGGCGGAAAATACCAAAATCAATGCGCGAATTACTGAAATTAGAAAGCGAACGGGCTTTATGAGCAAGTAAATTGTCGTTTCGCTGGCGGAAAATACCAAAATGAATATGCAAATTATTGAAATTAGAAAGCGAATAGGCAAAATGCTGATTCCAAATGCAGATCTCAGCTATTACTACTTCAATATTTTTATTGCTTCTGGGAATCGATAGCACAGATTTGACAGTAGCTGGTTTCTCCAGATAAGGTTAATTTTTCACCGCTGGAGTTTCCCATGATTCGACCGACGACGCCCGATGATTCGACGGCGCTGATTGCCCTGGCTGTAGCAGCTGGCATGTTCGCCGCGAATGAAACCGAGGCGCTGGGCAAAGTGCTAGCGGATTACTTCAGCGGTAACCTCGACGACAATCATATGTGGATTACAGACGAGGAAGAGGGTAAGCCTTGCGGGGTTGCCTACTACGCGCCAGATCCGATGGCGGATCGAACGTGGTATTTGTACATGATTGCTGTGCATCCGAATTGTCAGAGACAGGGGCGGGGAAAGGCACTGATACAACATGTGGAAAATGCATTGCGGGCAAGTGGCGAAAGGCTATTGCTAGTCGAAACATCGGGGCTGCCGAAATACGATCGCGCGCGGGCATTCTATATCAAATGCGGCTTCGAGCAAGAAGCGCGCATCCGCGACTACTGGGCAGCAGGCGATGATAAGGTCGTGTTCCGCAAAGCGTTGATTTAGCTTTTTTTGTGGAAGAATTGACAGTTGACAGTTGACGCAAAGAAACCAGGTTTTATATGATGTCCCTACGCAACGGTTGTGTATAATTTTTCACGTGAGTAGGGGCGGGTAATACCTGCCATGCTGTAAAACGCGAGAAATTTTTTAAACCCGCAAGGGCTTAGGCTACCGATGCGAAGGGACATGATATCACCGGAAAAATCGTTAACATTACGTCCATTGAATTGCCCATAATAAAAAATATCACCCAGTCGTTGCGTAGGGACACGGCATCTGACGGTATCTCGGACAAACATTGGACGTTAATCGTACCGTGTCCTGGCTCTCGATCGTGGGTAATCAACCGGACATCATATAAATCAACCTTGCGTCACACCAATCTACAGCCTTGAGATAGAGTTTAACCTCGCTACTTTTTACTACCATCAACAACGACTGAGGCGCGAGGAAGTTTCATGAGAGCAGAAATATCCGCAATCTGGGACAAGATTGGGAGCATGATTAATGACTTTATTATCCTGCTGCCGAATATGGTACTGGCGTTAATTGTCTTTGCCATCTTTTTCTTTGTGGGCAGAGCAATTAAGAGAGCGGTCAGACGGCTTACCCGCAACCGCCGCCAAGCCAGGAATTTAGGACTGGTGTTGGGACGGTTAGCGCAGGGTATTACTGTTCTGATTGGTCTGTTTGTTGCCTTATCGATTGTAATTCCCACCTTTAGAGCGGGCGACTTGGTGCAACTGCTGGGAATTAGTGGGGTAGCGATTGGTTTTGCCTTTCGCGATATCTTACAAAACTTCCTAGCTGGTATCCTAATTCTGTTAACAGAACCGTTCCAAATCGATGACCAAATTGTGTTTAAAAACTTTGAAGGAACGGTAGAAAATATCGAGACTCGCGCTACAACTATCAGAACTTACGATGGTCGCCGGATTGTCATTCCCAATGCCGAATTGTTCACGAATTCGGTGACGGTAAACACCGCCTTTGAGAAACGCCGGATGGAATACGACGTTGGGATTGGTTATGGGGACGATCTTGACCGAGCCAAGCAGTTAATCATGGAAGCAATGCACAGCGTCGATGAAGTTTTGAAAGACCCTGCTCCTGACGCGCTGGTGATGGAACTGGCAGGAAGTAGCGTCAATATCCGCGCTCGATGGTGGATTACTCCACCGCGACGAATTGACGATCTCAGATCGCGGGACAAGGTACTTTCTGCAATTAAGAAAAAGCTGACTGCTAATGGCATTGACTTGCCATTTCCGACGCAGCAAATTTTGTTTCACGACCAAACCGAAGAGACAGATGGCGATCGCTCTCGTCAACGCGAAGGATGGCCTGCTGGATCTGGCGCAGTTCCCAAACCCCGCAGCATTGGGGGTTCTCTGCGAAAACTGATTGAATTACAAGCGCAACGCGACCACAACGGACAATCTTAACCCAGCACAACTCATGAAAAATGTCAAGTTAAGCAAACTGTGGGATTCGCTCCACTCTAGCTATTGGTTTATCCCGACATTGATGGCGGTGGGGTCGATAATTTTAGCGATCGCCATGCTAACCCTCGACCGCACGGGTAACATACCTTCCTGGGGGTGGATTTATACGGGGGGAACCGATGGTGCGCGCGCGGTGCTTTCATCGGTTGCGGGTTCAATGGTTAGCGTTGTCGCTACAGCTTTTTCGATTACTATTGTGGCGCTTCAGCTAGCGAGTTCAAATTTTGGCCCCCGATTGCTGCGTAATTTTATGCAAGATACGGGCAATCAAATCGTGCTTGGCACTTTCATCGCCACGTTTATTTACTGTTTACTCGTACTGCGAACCATTCATGCAGAAGGAGAAGAATACAACGAGTTTGTACCTCAACTCTCGGTGACAGTTGGTACTGGATTGGCAATTCTTAGCATCGGCGTGCTAATTTACTTTATCCATCACGCATCAACGATTATTCAAGCTTCCCACGTCATTACTCAAGTTAGTGCCGATTTAGATAAAACAATAGATAGACTATTCCCCGAAAAAATCGGCGAGGATAAAGCTAACCACCCGCGACAAGTTGGAGAAATCCCAGCAAATTTTGACGAAGAAGCAAATACAATCAAAGCTACTCGCGATGGTTATTTGCAAGCAATTGATGACGGCGAATTAATGAAAATTGCCCGTCAGTACAATCTGCTTATAAAGATTAAAACTCGACCGGGAAAGTTTATCGTCAAAAACAGCGATTTAGCGATGGTTTTGCCGGGAGAAAAGGTGAATCAGAACCTGAACCAACAGATCAACGATGCTTTTATTCTGGGCAAAGAACGAACTGAATATCAAGATGTAGAATTTCCCATCGATCAGTTAGTTGAAATTGCTTTGCGTGCGATTTCTCCTGGGATCAACGATCCGTTTACCGCAATTCGGTGCATCGACCGACTTAGTGCCGGATTATCTCGCCTCGCGCAAAGGGATTTTCCCTCCCCCTATCGCTACGACGACGAGCATAATTTGCGCGTCATAGCTGAAGGAGTGACGTTTGAAAAGTTAGTTGATAGTGCCTTTAACCAAATTCGCCAGTACAGTAAACCAGATGTGGCGGTAATAATTCGTCTGTTAGAAGCAATAGCTTGCATCGCCACTTACACCCGCAATTCCAAACAACGAGAAACTTTACGCCGTCACGCCGAGATGATTTTAAATAGTAGCCGCCAACAAATTTCTCTAGAGCCAGACCAAAAAGATGTGCAGGAACGCTATTACCGAGTTATTAAAGCTTTAGGAGAGGGTGAATTTATATGAACGTTAATACTTTAGGTTTATCCGCATTAATTGCCATTGGTTTAGCGCTGACACACTTATTTTGCGGCAAATTGCGGTTTACTTCTATTCCTCGCAGTAGCTGGCTTTCAGCCGCGGGAGGGGTTTCGGTTGCTTACGTTTTTGTCCATATTTTACCAGAATTAAATCAACACCAAACCGTATTAGAGCAAGTAAAATCGGGGGCGATTGCTTATTTAGAACACCACGTTTATTTAATCGCTTTGTTAGGATTAACTGTATTTTATGGACTGGAACGAATTGCCAAATTATCCCGGCAGCGTGGCAAAGGCGATGTCACCAGTTTAGGCGTTTTTTGGCTGCACATTGCCTCTTTTTCAATTTACAATGGCTTGATTGGGTATCTGCTGCTGCATCGGGAACAACCGGGGATTATTAGTTTGCTGTTATTTTCTTTTGCAATGGCGCTGCACTTTGTAGTCAACGACTCTGGTTTGCGAGAACATCACAAACATATTTACGATCGCATCGGACGCTTTCTACTAGCAACAGCGATTATTGTAGGGTGGGTATTGGGTAGCGCGACTGAGATTGGAAGGGCTGCGATCGCAGTGTTGTTTGCCTTTTTAGCTGGAGGAGTCATTCTCAACGTCCTCAAAGAAGAATTGCCAGAAGAAAGAGAAAGTCGGTTTTGGGCATTTGCCCTTGGTGCTGGAATTTACACAGCCATTTTATTAGCTTTGTAGCAGCCGATATTGCCAGAGAAACCTGTATGGGCAAAACTACCCCCTTCATTTCAAACACCGCACAGGCATTATTATATGAACTACCCCGCCGCAGGTGACCGACGGGGTTTCTGTTCCCCCATCCGAAGAACGGTTAGGCTTTTGACTCTTCACTTGCTTGAGTTGCCGCATCGAGCCAGTATACTTGCGCTTACTCGTCGAATTGGTAGAGCTAAAACATCCGTAGTCTACGAGGCGAGTTCCTAGCCCCGGTTGCGAATTAGTCGCAACATTATATAAAACCATCACAGAACCGTAAGTAACGGTTTTTTGAGCGGCTCTCCACTCATAGCGACGATGAGCTATGCAGGCATTGTACAAATAGGCATGATTTCTCCGTGCCTCAAACAGCTTATTTTCTTGCTGTTTGTTGGGGTACAGTCGAAATGTTTGCCTTCTTGTTGCCATGCGTTATTTACTGTTTTGGTCGCTTAGATTGACGCTTTACAATAAAATTACTATATCATGTTTTTCCTGTTTTTTAGATAAGAGATTGGAAAAAATAGGGGTAAGGGTACCCCTATTTCTTCCCCTGCTATCCATCCCCACCGCTCCCGTCGGATGGGGAATTCCGCAGGTTTTGTTAAAAGACCGCGTAGGCGGTCTTTGTTTGTATAGCCGCGACTTTAGTCGTTCGGCTTGCACCGAGGTGATGCAACCGGATTTGATATTATAGGGAATTATGCAACACCAACAAGATTTAATCGGAAATTTTGAGGAACGCCAGTTTCCAGATTTTCGTCACCCGACCATCGATACATTGATTTGGGGCAGCAAACGGCATCATATCCCCATCCTACTAGAAATTGATGTGACGGCAGCACGAGAGGCGATCCGCGAGCAGAAAAAGACTGGTCAAAACATCAGTTTTACGGGTTGGATTGTCAAGTGCATTGCTATTGCAGTCAGCGAACATAAATCTATCCATGCACTCCGCAAGGGAAAACGAAGGTTAGTAATTTTTGATGATGTAGATGTAACTATAATCGTGGAACGAACCGTCCCCGGTGCAGACGAAACGCTGCCGATGCCTTATATTATTCGCAAAGCAAATGAGAAAAGTGTTGCTGTTATCAGCTCAGAAATCCGTACCGCGAAACAATCACCTGTCGCCGTAGGAGAAGTGCAAATTGGTTCCACCCGCGCCGCCTGGATCGCAAAAATTTCGACGATGCTGCCAAGATTTGTGCGCGATTGGTTCTTCTGGCAACCATTGTTTAGCAATCCTTTTCTGTTCAAACGCATGATGGGTACAGTTTCGGTAACCGCCCTGGGAATGCTAGGTCAAGGTGGGATGAATTGGGGCATTCCCATCGGTATGCATCCTTTGATTGTAGCGGTGGGAGCGATCGCCAAACGACCCGGCATTGTGCATGACCAGATTGTTGTGCGTGAATACGTGGGATTGACAGTGCTGTTCGATCATGACATAACAGACGGTGCGCCAGTGGCACGTTTCATCAAGCGATCGCAGCAATTAATCGCAGATGGGTATGGGTTGTTGCCAGAAACTAAAGTGTGAACCACGGTGCAAGATCTGATGAAGTAATTATTTGATTTAGTACGGCAACAGACTTTAAACATATGCCTAAAGTAATAAATTTAAAAATATATCTTCTATCTCAAGAGCCACGAGTTTTGCATTATTTAGGTTTAATTTAAAATTATGGTGATGCCGTTAATGCTTAAACCCTGTCCGAGGCCATATGACTTTTGCTCAAGTCATATCATGTCCGGTAGCATCGGTAGCGTAAGCTAAGTAAGGGTTTAACGAGATCAGAAACCGGGTTTCTTCATAGATCTCTAGTTGCCAAATTAGTTGTCATAGAAACCCGGTTTCTTTACACTGAATGGCTGGTAAAACCCGCCCCTACAGCCTCAAAAATTATCCACTACCGTTGCTAGTAGATATCTTACCAAACAGTAAAAATTCTGCGATCGCCAGTAACTTTGATGAGAACCAAGGGGCTTTAAGAATTCAAACAGATGGTCAAGTCTTTTTGAATTAGGCAGTCACACTAACCAATTTATTCAACCAGAAGGTGTATATGATGAATCAATCAGAATCTTTTTCGCAACCGCTTAACCAACCGGAATTTGTCGCAAGTTTTCGCTTTTTCAGCCGGTTTAGCTTTTGGATACAGTTAGCGTTGGGTGCGGTTTCCGGCATTGCTTTATTATTCGCCATGTTTAGCCGCAACATGACCGAGCAAACGAATAGTGCCGGGATTGGCTTCGGCATATTTTTAGCCATTGTTGGCATTTTATTGCTGTGTTTTAGAATCTTTTGGGATTTTCGCTATCGGCTTTTAGGCAGGCGGATGCAAGCAGCCAATCCCCAGTTCCAACCCACCAGGGAAAACGTGATTAAAACCTTACAGGTTGGATTAGTTTGTAGTTTGGTGGGGTTATTAATTGCATTTATAGCTTCTGAAGAAACAGTAGCTGTAGTTTTAGCGAAAACTCTGGCTCAACCGCAAACGGTGGCAGCAACTTATACGCCAGAAAATGCGATCCGTTCCCTCGATGTTTTTGTCACCTTGGCAAACGTGAATATGATTGGCGCTCACTTTTTTGGTGCCGTTACTTCTCTGGGATTACTCAATTGGGTAGAGGAGTAGTTAGCAGAGTAAGCGATCGCAGCCTTATGAGGTACACTTCCGACAGCAGTGTGCGGGCAGCGTTAACGCTGCCGCTACACAAACTAGGGTAATCCCCCAGAGGGATGATTTGAGTGCGATCGCGCTGACTAATTTACCTACGTAGAGGGATGTAAAAAATCTCTCTAATTCAGAAATTAATAATAGGAGAACTACCAATACCAAATCCGCCAAAATACCCCTATCTTGCTTGTCATCTTGCCAAAAATAGGTGAGCAAATGCAACGGATTTAGTATCGGGCGTCTGCATACCCAACTGAATCCAAATTTTATCAACATATGACCCGGCGTAACTCACCCACCGATAGCATTAAACAACCAGTTCGACGCGCAACTTCTCACCCTTGGTTCGAGCCACTCGCAAGACTGGGATATGCCGCCAAAGGCTTAGTATACTTTATAGTTGGTTTTCTAGCCGCACAAGCAGCTTTTGGCACTGGCGGTAGAACCACAGATACCAGCGGTGCATTATCAACAATTGTCACCCAACCCTTCGGAAAATTCCTGCTATCTTTGGTCACAATTGGGATTATTGGCTACGTACTTTTGCGAATTGCTCAAGCCATTCTCGATCCAGAACATGCTGGCGAAAAGATGGATGCCAAGCGCATTGCTCAGCGCCTGGGCTATGCTTTTAGTGCCTTAGCTTATTCAGGTTTGGCATTAACGGCTGTTAAATTAATCATCGGTTCTGGTGGTAGCAGCGGCAATGCAACTCAAGATTGGACAGCGCGATTTTTAGCCCAACCTTTTGGACGATGGTTAGTAGGATTGGCAGGAGTAATTGCGATTGGCGTCGGTTTTTCTTATCTCTACGAAGCTTATAAAGCCAAGTTTCGCCGCCATTTAAAACTTAGCCAAATGAGTCGCGCCGAGCAAACTTGGGCGGTGCGTTTGGGTCGATTTGGCATTGCTGCCCGTGGCATTGTTTTCGGAATTATCGGTCTTTTCTTAATCCAAGCTGCCAAACAATCAGATGCCAGTCAAGCTAAAGGATTTGGTGAAGCCCTAGCAATCTTAGCACAACAACCTGCTGGCCCTTGGTTGTTGGGAATTGTCGCTTTGGGTTTGATTGCATATGGTATTTACTCGTTGGTTGAAGCTCGTTATCGGCAGATTGTACGTTAATAAAATGGTAATTGGTAATGGGTAATTGTCACTCTTTAGGGGCGGGTTTTACCAACGATTTTGTCGAACCACTAAATATCTCGTTAAATTGTGCCCCTACTGCCAAATCATTCACAGGATTGACGCAGTACTAGGCCGATCCCGGTTTCTGCCTGGGGGAATATAAAGTACAGTCCAATTACCAATTACCAATTACCTAAAAATTTCAATTCAACTATCTTAAGAAAGATGCCTTCAAAGCGACCCCATGAGAAAATCTAAGTAGGAGTTAGCGGTCATGTAAAAAATGCCTCACATATTACTGGTAGATGACGAAGCACCGTTACGGGAAAGCCTCACCTACACGTTGCAAAAAGAAGGCTATACGGTGACAACGGCAGCAGATGGACACAGTGCAATCAAGCAATTTCACAAACAAGTACCGGATGCAATCTTGCTCGATTTGATGCTGCCGGAAGTTAGCGGGATGGAAGTTTGTTGGCGAATTCGGGCATTTTCTAACGTTCCGATTGTGATGCTAACGGCAAAAGATCAAGATATTGATAAAATTTGGGGATTGGAAGCAGGAGCAGATGATTACGTCACCAAACCATTCAACACCCGCGAATTGCTGGCACGGATCAAAGCAGTGCTGCGTCGTCGTGCTGGGGAGCAGGTTTAAAAATGGCTTGGTTGCGTCGGATTAAATGGAATTCTATTCATGCCAAGCTATTAGCTACTTATCTGCTACTGGTGACTTTGGGAACCTCGCTGATGGCAGGTTATATTTTGCGATCGCTCTATGATTACTTCATGCAGACGCGCCAAACCGATCTGGAAAACTCGACGACTGCTTTAAGCGAAAGTGTAGCGGATGCTTTAGAAAATCAGGATATTCAACGAGTCGAAGTGTTGGTACAGCGATTTGGCGCACCAAAAACAGTGACGCTGCGAGTTTTCGATCCGAAAGGACGCCTACTAGCTACTTCCGATCCCCAACGGGATCGACAAGTAAAAAACTGGTACAACGTTCCCGGTATACAAAAAGCCTTGCAAAATTATCAGGTACAAGGAGTGGCAAAAGGAGTTTTATCCACCGACGATCGCTTATTTATTGCTAAACCAATCTCCCGTAACAATCGATTGTTAGGCATAGTGCGAATGTCGATCACTTTGGAGCAGTTTCAGCGCCAGTTTGCCAAAGTGATTGGCAGCGTTTTAGGGACGTTGATGGTAACAATTTTGCTGTGCGCTTTTATCAGTACTCGCTTGGCGCGCAGTCTCTCCAAACCAATAGAAACGATGCGAAACTTTGCCATTCGCTTGGGGCAGGGGCATTTTGGCGACAAGCTAAATATCCGTCAAAGCGATGAGTTGGATCGGTTGGCAGTAGAGCTAAACCGGATGAGCGAAAGGTTAGCATCATTGGATACCGAGCGTAGAGCTTTTCTGGCGAATGTTTCCCACGAACTCCGGACGCCGATCAGCAACGTTTTGGTAACGGTAGAGGCGTTGAAAAGCGGTGCGATAGAAGAACCGCACCTGCGCGATCGCTTCTTCCAAACCATCGATGACGAAATCCAACGCTTATCGCGATTAATCCATGACTTACTAGATCTCGGACGTTTAGAAGCAGGAGTTGCCCAGCTAGAGAAGCAATCGCTCTCGCTTCAAGGTTTGATTAACCGTGCTGTGCGAGCCATCGAACCGCGAATGCAAGCGCGTGGCGTATCAATTAACGTCAACGCCATCGATTTACAAATTGAGGGCGATCCAGAGCGACTATTACAAGCGTTATTAAATATACTCGACAACGCGATTAAACACTCATTACCCAATTCTGTTGTGTTTATTTCTTCGCGCAAACAAGGTAAACAAGCGATCGCAGAAATTACTGACCAAGGTGAGGGTATTAGCTCTAGGGATCTACCCCACATTTTTGAGCAATTTTATACAACAGATCCTTCCCGCCAAGGTAGCGGCAGCGGTTTGGGGTTAGCGATCGCCAAGCGGATTATAGAAGCTCATCACGGCAGCATTACAGCCAGTAGCGCCGCGGGTACGGGAGCCACTTTTACAATTTGTTTGCCGCTAAAACCGAAATCATAAATTAATCAATTTGTCAACTTTATCTCGATTCCGGTGGCAATTGTAGGGGCACGGCATCAACAGGCTGTGCCCAAAATTCAAACGTCTTCTACTGCCGTGCCCCTACCACCAATTTTGATCGTTTGCTAGCGACGTGGACTATTAGGAATATACCTAACACCATTCTGGTCTTGCAGCGGTTCTATCTGACCTTGATTCACCAAAGCTTGATGAATTAGCGCCGTAGCACTTCCCCGACTGAGCAACTCATTCGGATTAAGAACTCGCGGATTTGGATAGTTGACCACTATATTTGCCTGCGTCGCTGCTGCAACTTCATTAATGGCATTTTCAGGAATCCGATCGGCATCTTGATAATAAGAGCGGAGAAACTCTAATGCCGAAATATTAGAAGGTGCAGTTGCAGTTGTTGTCGTTGTTGGGCGAACAGTCTTAGCAGGTGCAGATGCAGACGCAGGTTGCTGCTTTGCTATTAGAGGTAATAAAGGCTGCATCATCAGAGTTCCTGCGAGGGGAAATGCCAACCGATTCCTCGCCATTCTGCGACGTTGATTTACTGGAGTTTGACTTGCTGCTGGAGTCGTAACAGCTTGATTAGTTGAGGCGACGGGGCGATTGTAATTCATATTTAAACCCCTCATTAACACAACTAATGCTTGTGCCTTAGTCAATGGCTGCTTCGGGCGAAACTCATTTCCGGGAAATTCATTCATAAATCCCGTTTCATAAGCTTCTTGAATCGGAGTTTCTGCCCAATAGCCTTGAGGCACATCGCTAAAGGCACTTCCACTCGGTATGTTTCTAATCCTTGCGCGATTAAAAGCTTGCCGAATCATCGCCGAAAATTCATCCCGATCCACAGCCTGTCTTGGTCTAAAAGTTCCGTCTGGATATCCGGTAACAATGCCTTTTTCAGCTAAGGATTGAATAAACGGACGCGCCCAGTAATCAGGTGGAACGTCAGGAAATGTCGATTGAGTTTGTTGAGCTACCACTGGCTGAGAATTTGCTAAAAAACCAGAGGCACCAACGCTAAAAGTCAAAGCTACAAATGCTACACCCATCAACGGCATACGCCAGCGATTAGTCATGATAAAATATCCTCCTTTTTTTGCAGTTTTAGCAAGATTATCTGGCTGAGATATCGCGCGGGGCGGGTTTATCAATACAATTTGCTATCGATCAAATGTGTTTGGTTACACCCGCCCCTACAACACCATTAACCACACTGGTAGAGACGTTACATGTAACGTCTCTACTATCGGAATTGACATTAAAGGGAATTAATTGTATTCGCATCCGCATCGTCTTCTGTCTTTACGTCTAACTGTTCGCGACGTACTGTGTCTGTTGCCACAACCGTATCTTGTTCAACTTCTTTTCTGACTTGCACTTCCTCGCGCACGAAGGGTTGCTTTTGAATATCGGCAGTTTCTTCGTAAATTTCCAAACGTGCCATTTCTTGTTGCTGGAAGGCAGTATCTGGATTTACTGGAGTGCCTGCATCTGCTGGAGTAATCCGCTCAATGATTACTCGCTCTTTTTCTACAGGAACTTCAAGTCGTACCGTTTCGGTTTCAACTCGTTTGCCAATTGCTACCTCACCAGCTTTGCGCCGGGTTTTATCTGCAACTAATCGTTCTTCGTAGAGTCTGAGTTGTTGATGATCCCGTTCGTTCATCTGATACAATGCAGGCTCTCGATCGTAAGTATAACTATCGCGGTCGTAAGCAGCATTACTAGGTTGAGAAGAGACAGGATGCGGTGTAGAAACTGGAGTTTCTACAGCCATATAAGTTCGAGCAGCTGCGTCTAAAGGTAATGATGCTTCTACAGGCGCAGATGCTTCTACCGTCGGAGTCCGATAAATACCCCGCACTTGTTCTTCATAATCGTAATCAACTGCCATCCCATGCTCGTATCTGGGTAGGTTTTCTACTTGGTCTTTACTCCGCAAACCTGTTGCGTAAACGCGCCGCCCATTCAAATCAAGGCGAGAAAGAGCGATGGGAAGTAAAACTTTTTTGCCAAAAATCCAAGAACCCGTGTCTACGACAAAATAGCGGAAACGTCCGGTTTCATCTAACAGCACAGTATCTATAGTGCCGATTTTCTCATCGCTATTTCCGGCATACACATCCAGCCCTTTGATATCTTCGCCATCAAAAGCTTCTTGGCGGTAGTTGGGATTAAAATCCTCTATTTTGTAAAGTAACATTGTTGTTCCCCGTACTATCTACATCAAGCTATACACCTACTTTAGATAGATATGATTTATAATGCTTCCTTCTTATGAAGGAATTAAATAATCGATTTAGTGAGTTTTTTAAATGTATCTCTATCTTGGGTTAGATGAATTTTTGGAAATTTTTTCATAAATGAGATGGTGCGTTACGCTACCGCTAACGCACCCTACCAATAGGAAGGAAGTTTTTCATCAATGAGATGGTGCGTTACGCTACCGCTAACGCACCCTACAAATAGAGGATTTTTTTTAAGAAACCGGGTTTATTAGGAATGCAATTAAATTGCCTGAAATTCGGAAGCATTAAGGAATGGATTTGCAGTTTGGTTTATATTTTGCATCGGATTTAGCATCATAGTGGATGTTTGTGGGTCTGTAAAAGGAACAAAATTTGCAGAGTTTATGCTTCCCTGAGATATATTAGTTGCGATCGCAGGTTCAATTGAACTAGCTGTAGCTGCCAAAGGTTGAGATAAATTGTTCCTGGAATCAATGGAATTTCCAGAATTTCCACTATTAGTGAGGTCATCATTTAGTTGAATGCCCGTTCCAGTAATTGGGTCAATTTGCGAACGTACTTGTTGTCCAGTTATTACTGTGCCGGTAATGGGAAAATCGAAAGATTTTTCATCGGCATCATTGGTGCCGACGCCTAGCTGTCCTTGGAAATTACCAGCTATACGACCATCTAGTTCTACTGTAATTTGATCCGAAGTGCCGGGAGCGATCGCACTCGGTAAATTTCCCACAAAGCTAAAACCTCTCGGCAATTGCCAACCATCTAAAAGCAACGATCCAGTGCCTGTATTGGCGATGGTAAACGTTTGGCGAATCGGAGTCCCTAACGTCGTCGTGCCAAAGTTAACGGTTTCTGAGTTCAGATCGAAAATTTCAACCGTTCCCCGCCTCACTTCTATTTCTGGCGACCTCTGTGCATCGGTAAGGTTACTAACAATGCCGCGCAGGGTAAAATCATACGGGGTTCCATTAATGCCATTGTTACTAAATGATAAAGTGCCATTAAAAATACCCGTATTCTGAGTATTAAGCCTAACGTAGAAATCCTCTTGAGTACCTGCTGCTAATATGGGACTATCAAAACCACCCGCCAAACTGAAGCCATCCGGTAAGTTAAGCGTACCCAAGTTAATATCAGATGTTCCCCTATTCTTCACAGTTAAAGTTCTGACAACATCGCTGCCAACTGGGGTAATGCCGAAGTGAACAATCCCCGTGTCGTCGGCTATCACGGCATCATTATCGAGTACCAAAATCGGTGAAGGGGTTGGGGTTGGGGTTGGGGTTGGGTTTGGCGTGCTGCTGTCGTTATCTACAATCGTTAAAACAGCCGTATTCTGATCCCCAATTATGGCGTCTCCTGTGGGAAAAGATAAGGTTAAATTAACTGTTTTATTTCCGTCCTCTACTGTATTGTCATACAAAGGAATCGCCACCGTTTTGGTTGCGGTATCTCCATCTGCCCAATTAACTGTAATAAAGCTATTGTCATAATCTATTGGTGCTGCTAAAGGCGGCGCACCACCAATTGCCGTACCGCCGTTTAGGAGTACGGTTACGCTCACCGCACCAACACTATTACCCGTGCGGTTAATATTCACCGCAGCGACAGGAGTGCCATCTTCATTAATGCTGAAATTAGGGGCTGAAAATTGTAAAGTGCTGAGGGAAGCTGGGGGTGTAATGGGGTCGGCAATTCCAGGGGGATTAAAGTCAGAAACGGGATCGATTATATCGTTACCTGCCTGAAGAATTGCTAAATATTCGCCCGTCCCTTTGTCTTGAATAATTGTGTTGCCTGCGAAAGCACCGTTACCTGCAAAAATATTCAGTTCTGCAAACGTTAAACCGCCAATTAATTCAATAACATCTTCACCGGAAGTAAAGTCTAAAATCCAGTCAGCATCGGTTAGAGTGGAGCCACCTGTGGAACGAAAACCGGGAATATCAAAGCGTCTGCCAATGACAAAGGTATCGTTTCCTTCACCCCCTGCGAGCGTATCTGCACCCAAGTTACCCAACAGGCGGTCATTGCCAGCATCGCCTAACAGTACGTCGTTGCCTTTGCCGCCAAACAGCGTATCGTTGCCATTGCCGCCTGTGACGCTATCATCGCCTTCGTTGCTGCTGATCAAATCGTCCCCGTCACCACCCGATAGCACATCCTTCCCGGCTAAACCATAAAGTGTATCGTTACCCGCTTCCCCATATAGAACATCCGCGCTTTCATCGGCAAAATTGGCTTCTGCTCCTTGACTGCCAAATAGCAAATCATCGCCATCGCCACCGTAGACGGTATCGTCGCCTAAGTCACCGTAGAGCGTATCGTTTCCTGATTCGCCAAATAGCAGGTCTTTATCTTCGCCACCGGATAACCAGTCATTTCCGGCGCGACCAAAAAGTGTGTCATTGCCTGCAAATCCTAACAAAGTGTCGGCATTGGGCGTGCCTTCGAGTAAATCGTTACCGGGTGTGCCGTTAAAAATAGCCATTGGTTTAGCCTCCGCCAATCGGATGCAGGGTAAAAGGGATGAGTTGGTAATATCTAGGTTCGATCATGAGTTTTATCTAAGTAATAGAAATCGGTTAAAAGGTAGAAATGTATACGGGAGCGATCGCGCTTATTTCTTTTGAAGTATTTTTCCACTATTTCTTTGACTTAACATAAAAAATATTTCTGCGAATATACATAATTAATATCTTGATAATTAAATTTAATATCTTTTCCGCTAATTGAATAATTCAAAAGATCATACTTTTGATAGTTGAAATTTGCTAGCTTAAAACATTATGCCCACGGATAGATAACTTGATGATAATTGTTAACTAAAATGCCAAAGTAACAACGTAGAGATGGGATTAATCTTTTATGACATATTATCCAGATAGACCGGGCAGTCCAGTGGTTGAGCCAACAATCGTCAATCCGGTGGTGGATTACCACGACCGAGTCAGGTGGGGGCCAATTTTGGGAGGAATTGCGATCGCACTCAGCTCTCAACTGCTTTTAAGTGCTTTGGGAATCGCGATCGGACTGGGCGCGGGTGCGACGGGTGCGAATGCAGGTTCCGTTGGTACTGGGTTAGGAATTTGGTCGATTATCAGTTTGCTGATTTCGCTATTTTTGGGCGGTTGGGTGATGGCTCAAAGTTGCGGCCCGATGACCAGTAAAACAGCGCTTTTGAATGCAGCAATTCTTTGGGGAACTACATTAGCACTGAGTGCTTGGTTATTAGCCAGCGGTGTATCGGGTGCTTTTGGCGCTGTCGCTGCTAATGCGGGAGAAATTGCCAATCAAGTACAACAACAGGGTGGCGTTAATATACCGAACGTAGACGCAAATCAAGCCCGCGAAATTGCTGGTAATACAGCTAAAGCTGCTTGGTCATTTTTACTTGGATCTTTGTTGGGTTTGGTAGCGGCAATGATTGGCGCCGTTGCTGGCGCTCGCAAACCTCGCGTTTATGCTTAAGGTAGGGGTTAGGGAAATAGGGGCATTGTACTAACTTGAAAATCCGGCAAGCATAGGAGCGAGTCGGATTATTTTATGCCATTATCAGCACTTATGCACTCTGAGGTCAGAAACCGGCTTTCTTTGTAGCTCGATTTTTCAGAGAAACCCGGTTTCTTTGGTTTTATGCCATTGGGATGATGCTTCATTCTTTCTTGGAGAAGATGAGCCATCTAAAAACCTTTTCTAAGGTTTTGGCATAGAGATTTAACAGGAGATAAAGCCATGCCACAAAAGGGAATTTGGCAAAAATATACAACCTTAACCAGTTCGTTGCTGTTGACGGCTACAGTTTTAGTTGCTCCCTCCTTCGCCGCGGATACAAATCGAACGCAGAATCAAGGTGAATATCTACTAGCGCAAACTTCAGAAAGCTGTCGCCAGGTGATTGCGAGGAGTGCCCTGAATGTGCGGCAACAACCGACGGTTAACAGCGAAGCGATTGGTATCATCGATTCAGGAAGAACTGTGACGATTCAAGGTCTTGGTCAGAATGGCTGGGTACCAATTACAGCGCCGCTACAAGGCTACGTATATGGCGGTTTTCTAGGAGCTTGTGAAGTAGCAACTCCCCCGCCTCCTACTAACTGCCGCCGAGTTGCAGCCGTGAGAGGAATTAACGTACATCAAGCACCTTCCAATGATACGCAAAGCGTGGGAGTCGTTCCGAATGGACGAAGAGTGACGATTGAAAGTTTAGGAACTGATGGTTGGGTGCCGATTACAGTGCCTCTGAGAGGGTACGTGCAATCTGAAAACCTGGCATATTGTCGTTAATTGAAAGCAGCAGCAATGAACCAAGAATCAAATCCACAAAAAGAAAATAATTCACCGCAAAAGTCTGGTTTTTTAGATTTCATTGCCGAGACAACAGAATCGGCATTAAATGCAGGCAAAGCGGTGGTTGACACAGCAGTTGATTTGGGGGAAGCTGCTGCCAAACAAACCTATCGATTGATTGGACAAGCAACGCAGGGAACCGGACAGGCGGTAACTTACGTTGGCAATCTTCCCTTTGTCAAACGAGTTGCAGGCGTACTCAGATTAGACTGGTTAGTTGGGGTAAGCGATCGCATCGATTTAGCCAAAGCCGAAGCTCAAGTTAAAGAACTGCAACAACAGTATCCCAACGAATATCCCAGCGAAATTGCCCATCGCATCATGGTGCAAAAAGCGATCCAAGCTGGTGGTGTGGGACTTGCTAGCAGCATTTTACCTGGCGTAGCGGCGGCACTACTGGCGATCGATTTAGCCGCAACAACTGCGATTCAAACCGAAATGGTTTACGAAATTGCCGCCGCTTATGGGATGGATTTGCGAGATCCAGCCCGAAAAGGCGAAGTTTTGGCAATTTTTGGGCTAGCTTTGGGCGGTAGCAACGCCATGAAAGCCGGTTTGGGCTTTTTACGCAACATACCGCTAGCAGGCGCGATGATTGGCGCGAGTACGAATGCAACGATGCTGTACGCCCTGGGCTATGCAGCGCGGGAGTTTTACGAAGCCAAAGTGAGAGAAAATGCCGAACAACCTAAAAGCGAAACGCTGCAAGCGATTCAGCAACAAAGCGAGAACTATCTTGATTTTGCGATCGCACAGCAAGCGGTGATGGATCAAATTATGGTTCACACGATTTTGGCAAGCTACCCCAACAAAAACTGGGAAGATATCTTGCCAGAATTAAAGGCATTGCAAATAAATCCCGATTCTCTCAATCGGATTGCTGCTAACATCAAATCCCCCGAACCATTGGATAAATTGTTAGAGCAACTCAGCCCCGATTTTGCCGTACCGCTCTTAGCTCAATGCCGTCGCATTGCCGAAAGTAGCGGCGAAATTTCTCCATCAGAACAGAGGGTGCTGGATGCGATTTCGCAAAAACTCAACCGCCAAGATGTGGCGGCAATATCCGCTTAAGAGAAATAAGAGCGTGTTCGGTGGCTTCGTTAACGTCAGCCGGGGCGGGTTTATTTTACAATAGCGCTCTTAGCAATTATCTCTCGTAAAACCCGCCCCTACTATACACATCCTTGGGTGCTAAACATAATATCATTGGTGCGTTACGCTTCGCTAACGCACCCTACTTAATAGTTACTTTGCTGCTAAACATAATATCATTGGTGCGTTACGCTTCGCTAACGCACCCTACTTAATAATTACTTTGCTATACTAAAATCAACGTTTTAACCCGTTTCAACGGGTTTTAGCTTTAAGCCAGAAATTTATTTCTCGGCTCTGGTGCAAGATGTGAGTTAACGCACCCTACTCAAAAGTATTAGCAATTAGCCAAAAAATCAGAATATAAAAACCGATAATTAACTCGACTGCTGCTCGTGCAACCAGTTATAAAGTCCCAAGGAAGCTACCGTACCGATAAAGTTAGCAGCAATGCCATTCATATTCGCCATTGCGACAAAAATATCAAGGGATCTAATCAATCGAGCGGGGTTGTAAATTGCCACACCTTGAGGCTGAGAAATCGATTTTGATAGTAGCACGGCGAGGGTTGCCCCGCCGCCCAAGATTGTGAGTAACATTCCCACCAAACCGACAATGATACCCAAGCGCAGAACTCGCAATACCTCTGTTTTTTTCGGATGCAAAATGTGGTGCGGATCGCGAAGCCTTCTGGCAAAACGAGTTTGACGAAAAGCCAAATATGCACCAAACAAAAGCGCTAAAATTCCGCAAAATGCCCAAAAAACACCAATGCCAAGTCCTGGTGTTGTTCCCGCAGCCAAATTATCTACACCCGTTTCCGGTGCCGGGGTGATGGCTTGATTAAAATTCCGCCCAGAAATTGCCAACACCAACATTAAGGCAGAAGCCGCCGCTAAGGCAATTTGTAGCCACACTGCAATCCATCCTACCAATCGTAAAATCATCGCCACTCTTTCTCGCTTGTACTCAGGCTTGCGTGTTTCTGGTTCGGTTTGCATAGAAGTTTTCCGCGCTTTGTAATCAATTAGATTCCGTCCTCACAATAGCGGCATTTTTTTAGAGTAACGACTTCCTAGAGAAATAATGTTTCTCTTTCTAATTGCTTATTTCAATGGAAGGATGATAATTTTTTGCAGATGATTAGCATGGAAAGTAATGGCAGAAATGGAGCTAAAGAAGATGGCACTGGTTAAAATTGGAGACTACTATCAAGACTATGCCCAAGATACCTCGGACACAGAGGATATCAAGAAGTTTTCTGTTTATGCCCAGGGCGATGAAAAAGTGGGTTCGGTTGACGATATTTTAGTCGATGAACAAACAGGACGATTCCGCTATTTTGTTGTAGATACGGGCTTCTGGGTTTTTGGCAAGAAAGTTTTGCTGCCCGTTGGTATGGGGCGCGTCGATTACACAGATCAACGGGTGTATGTCAGTGGCTTGACGAAAGAGCAAGTAGAAAATTTGCCTGACTTCAAAGAGTTAGAAAAAGTTGATTACGATTATGAAGAGCAGGTGCGCGGCGTATACCGTCCGATGGCTGCTACGGGTAGCGTAACTCAACCGCAAACTCAAACTTACGATCGCAACACGTACAACTACGAGCAAGAGCCTTCTTTGTATAATGTGAGCGATCGCGATGCTCAAAGCCTGAAACTTTACGAAGAACGCTTGATTGCTAACAAAGAACGCCACAAAGCTGGAGAAGTTGCTATCGGTAAGCGCGTAGAAACAGAAACCGCTCGCGTTGCAGTTCCAGTGGAAAAAGAGCGCGTGGTAATAGAACGCACAACCCCCACGGATGTGACGCCAATCGATGCGCGTAACGCCGATTTCCGTGAAGGCGATGTGGTTCGCATGGATATTTACGAAGAAACTCCCGATATCCACAAAGAAACGGTTGTGCGGGAAGAAGTTCGAGTCAGAAAAGTGACAGAGCAAGATACAGTCACCGCTGAAGAAACTCTGCGCCGCGAAGAATTAGATATCGATACTGAAGGCCGTCCAATTGTGGAGAAGTAAGGGCTTTTTGGGTAATTGGTAATTGGTAATTGCTAATTGGTAATTGGTAATTGCTAGTTGCTAATTGCTCCTACAGGGATTAATTCCGATGTCACCGTCAGCGATATAACTATAGCTGATTGATTTTGTTTCTGATTTTGCATCAGGTATGCGTTAAAACGGCGGGTGAACGTTCTTGTTTCAAGAAAGCTTCCCCGCCGTTTGGTTGTAGGGACGTGTGTGAAAATTTGATTGCCAGCACAAAGTTTTTCTTTAGCCTTAGTCCCTACTAATGATTTAGATGCAACCGGAATCTATAGTCCTACATCAAGGTAAAATTAGCGCTGGTAATACTATTGGCGTTAATTCCGTCTAATGACGCTAATAGTTCGTCAGTGTCTTTAAGGCTGATCAGGGTATTGTTAACATTGCTACCCGTACCTTGAGTAATTTTGATGTCTTCAAAGGTGAGATTGGTTAATCCCAACATATCTACACCTGTATTGAAGCGGTAAATGGTATCGACGCCAAAGCTGGGAGTAAGTATAAAAGTATCCAAGCCACTACCAGCGTACAAAGAATCGCGACCCATGCCGCCGTTGATGATATCATCACCAGCGATCGCCTCAATCAAATCATCCCCCTCTCCACCATCAATCCAGTCATTCCCCGCACCCGCATTAATGATGTCGTTACCAGCATTACCCAGAAGATAATCGTTGCCGGACATCCCGGTAAGCGTGTCAAATCCATCACCACCTTCTAAGTAGTCGTTGCCAGCACCAGCATCGAGCAGGTCATCGCCATCTTGACCGTATAATTGGTCGTTGCCTTCCCCAGCGGTCACTTTATCGTCGCCTAACCCTGCTTCGATATAGTCGTCGCCGATACCTGCGTCGAGGATATCGTTGCCGGATGTGCCGTAAAGTTGGTCATTTCCGATACCAGCATTGATGTGGTCATCGCCTTCGCCGCCTTCGAGGAGGTCATCGCCTGCACCGCCTGCAAGGCTGTCGCTGCCTGCATTACCGTAGATTTGGTCGTTGCCTTCGCCGCCGGATAGATTGTCGATGCCTTCGCCGCCTTCGAGGTAGTCGTTGCCACCAGTACCGTCGAGGAAGTCGTCGCCAGAGTTGCCGTAAATTTGGTCGTTATTGAATCCGCCGATCAGGGTATCATTATCGTCGCCGCCTTCGAGGTAATCGTTGCCGCTGCCGCCGTCGAGGGAATCGCTGCCTTGCTGTCCGAAGAGGAAATCGTTGCCATCGCCGCCTGCGAGGATGTCGTTGCCATTGCCGCCGTCGAGTTGGTCGTTGCCAGCAAGTCCAGCAAGGTTATCGTTGCCGTCGCCGCCGTCGAGGATATCATCGCCGACGCCGCCTTCTAGGATGTCGTTGCCTGCTTTGCCGAAAAGTTGGTCATCGCCGCTACCGCCATCGAGGGTATCGTTGCCGCTACCGCCGTCGAGAATGTCGTTGCCTTCTTGACCGAAAAGTTTGTCGTTGTTTTCGTTGCCTTCTAGGAAATCATCGCCTTTGCCGCCGTCGAGGTAGTCGTCGCCGGTTTTTCCGATGAGGGTATCGTTACCGTCGCCGCCTTTGAGTTGATCGCTGCCGGTACCGCCATCGAGGAGATCGTCGCCAGCGTCACCGTTGATGCGATCGCTTCCCTCATGACCATACAATTCATCATCGCCTTCGCCGCCTTCAATTAAGTCATCGCCTGCATTGCCTTCGATTAGATCGCTGCCTGCTTGACCATATAATTGATCGTTGCCTTCTCCGCCGATAATTTGGTCGTTGCCGCTACCGCCAGAGATGTTATCGAAACCTTCTTTTCCGAATAGGATATCGGCATCTTCACCACCGGAAATATTGTCGTTTCCGATTCCACCATCGAGGGTATCTCGTCCGGCGCGACCATATAAGAAATCGTTGCCTTCATTGCCTGTGAGAAAGTCGTTGTTTTCTCCACCATCGAGAAGGTCGTTACCTTTACCGCCAAGTAAGATATCGTTATCGCCTTGACCATAAATTCGGTCATTGCCATCGCCGCCGGATAGACTATCTTCGCCGATTCCTCCTTCTAAATAGTCGTCGCCGCTGTCGCCAGAAATGATATCTTTTCCGGCATTGCCGTAAAGTTGGTCGTTACCTTCGCCTCCTTTTAATTCATCATCGCCTTCGCCTCCTTCTAAATAATCGTTGCCGATATCGCCAGCGAGGAAATCTTTTCCAGCATTGCCATAAAGTTGGTCGTTGCCTTCGCCGCCGGATATAGTATCATCGCCTTCTCCGGCATCGAGGAAATCGATACCGCTGCCACCATTTAAGATATCGTTGCCTGCTTTACCGTAAAGTCGGTCGTTGCCTTCGCCGCCGGATAAACTATCGTTGCCTTCACCGCCATCGAGATAGTCATCGCCTGCTTTTCCTAATAATTGATCGTTGCCTTCGTTGCCGAAGATGCGGTCATTGCCGTTACCGCCATCGAGGATATCATCTCCTTCTTGTCCATATAATTGATCGATGCCATCGCCTGCTTCTAGAGTATCGTTGCCGCTGCCGCCTTCGAGGTAGTCGTCGCCGCCTAAACCTAAAAGTTCGTCGTTGCCTTCATTGCCAAAAATGCGATCGCTTCCTTCTCCTCCATCTAATAAATCATCGCCTGCCTTTCCGAATAATTTATCGTTGCCATCGCCACCGGATAAACTATCTTTGCCTTCTCCACCTTCGAGGTAGTCATTGCCGGAGAAACCTAAAAGCGAGTCGTCGCCTTCAGCACCAAAAATACTATCCTTGCCTGCGCCGCCATCGAGGATATCGTCGCCAAGTTCTCCTAACAGCAGGTCATCGTTATCGCCGCCGGATAAACTATCGTTTCCTTTCCCACCAGTAAGATAGTCATCGCCAGCTTTACCTAATAATTGGTCGTTGCCATCGCCGCCTTCTAAAGTATCGTTGCCGTTACCAGCATCAAGGATATCGTTACCCGTTTGACCGAGAAGGTTATCGTCTCCATCTCCAGCGTCTAAACTATCGTTGCCAGCGCCACCATCGAGGTAGTCATCTCCTGCTTCAC
>ERZ1066127.200-NODE-200-length-38463-cov-13.178400_pt1 | contig 38463 bp, 28 predicted proteins | sample MGYA00382774_ERZ1066127 | MGnify/ENA primary metagenome ERZ1066127 (study PRJEB33369, sample SAMEA5778357) | biofilm metagenome | biome: Industrial cooling water; feature: Water cooling tower basin; material: Biofilm | place: United Arab Emirates | collected...
CAATGAGGTCTTTTTGTGCTTGTTCGGAGCCGTGTTGGATGGGGCTGAGGAGGTCGCGGTCGGCTCGCAGGAGTTTGGCGAGCATGCGGGCATCGAGTTGATCGCATTTGCGGTCGTTTTGGTAGATGGCGCGTAATTTACGAGCGTTGGCGACGGTGACGTCCATGGCGTGGGCGATGAGGAAGCGGCTGATCCAGGGGCTGTGGGTGCCGACTTCGATGGCGACGGCGGCTTGGGGGTAATCTTCGCTGAGTTTTTTGAGTGCGGCACGGTCGTTAGGGATGGTGCATTCTTTGAGAATGGTGCCGTGAGTATCGGTGACGCAGACGTGGTGTTTCTTGTCGCCCAGATCGATGCCGATGAATGTTGCGGATGGTTGTTTTGTGTTTTTTGTTTTTGCTTTCATAAGGATGGGGAGGTAGTTTGGTGGAGCGTGCTCGCTGCCTCAAGTCCTTCTCATTCTATCTGGTAGTGGTGCATGCGCTTTACGTTCGACTAGAAAATTCTCATATGGACTTCCTCCAAAAATCAGGAATCTTCGGATTGCCGATCATCCTATTCTTCTTTTTATTGCTCGTGACCGGTATTATTGTAGTCGCAATTACTCGGTCCCGCAGGGCTATATTAACGTTTTCAATTCTGGCATTTTTCCCACTTGTTCTAGGCGTTCTCGGGACAGTCGTAGGGAATATTTTGGTATCTAAGAATATGCAAAGATTTTCAGCGAATCAAGAAGCGGCGCGAGCCATGGAAGTGGAGGCTAGACGCGAGGCGAGTATTCCGGCATACATGGGGTCGGGAGCAACTATCGCTTTGTTGATTGCATGCGGATGTGGAAGCGCATTCACAAAGAAGAAGCTCGAACAATATAGGCTCATCCAACGGCGGGTAACTCCCTTCTTTGAATTTAGGTTTCATTTTCGCCGAGGATGAGTTAGACATTACCGCCGCTGGAGCTGTTACCTTCCCGACCATGAAATCCACTACGATTCTATCTCTCGCCCTTCTGGGCGCTTCTTGCAGCCCTCTCCCTTTGGATCATCCGGATACGAGGATATCCGGTCCTGCGGAGGTTGGAGGGATTGTGGGCATTGGCCTTGGCATTCCGCTCACCGTGATTGCCCTGCCTGTGACGATCCCTCTTTCCCGCCAAAACCCTTCGCCTGATGGCGGTGAAGCATACACCATGGCGGCACCATCACTGGTGATGGGAAGCATCGTCGGGAATGCCGTGGGATCGGTTCCTTGGGTCATCTTCCAAGGTTGGAAATCTCGCGACAAAGAGCAAGGCATGGGCAAGCAAGCTCCTCCCGTGCCGTGAGGTTGTCATGGCTTTTTTCGCCTCTTGCCTTATTTCCGGGATGGCAATTCCAGCCCGCATCCGGCGGAAAAAATAAGAATCCGAAAACAGAAACAAGATGGGAGTGATAGGAAAGTCGGAGATGCCCGCACGCACGGACTTGGATCACGAGATCGCCTTGTTTGCGGAAGGATTCAGGATCACGGCTCTCCGGGCTCCGAGTGCGGAGGTCGTCAGCGTTTGTTGGGATGCGGTGGTGGCTGCCACCGCCTACAAGCGTGACCTTTGGTCCACGGATCAAGTTTGTATGGCTTTCGAGCTTTCCAATGGCACATTCGTGGAGGTGCATGAGAGAATGAAGGGGTGGGTTGAGTTATGCAGCGCCATGCCGGCACATCTTCCCGGAGCACCACGATGGGAGCAGTGGTTCATGAACATGACAAGTCCGGCATTTGAGTCAAACACCACGCTCCTATTTCAGAGATCCGCATCAACAGCACCGTGACAACACAAGGCCCCGGAGTCTAACGGGGTAGCCCGATGGATGCAGCCAACAGCCTGGAGGGGGCACGAAAAAAGAGGTGAGGACCGGAGTCCCCACCTCTTGCGTCAGCAATGGTGTGTGTGAATGATTATTTCGGCAACACCACGGCGTCGATGACGTGAATCACGCCGTTGCTGCCTACGATGTCGGTCTTGACGACATTGGCACCGTCCACGGTGACTTTGCCATCTTTGACTTCCACGGACAGCTCCTTGCCGTTGACGGTTTTGGCTTTCATGGTTTTCACATCGGCGGCCATGACTTTGCCAGGCACCACGTGGTAGGTGAGAATGGCGGTGAGTTTCGCTTTGTTTTCGGGCTTGAGCAGCTCCTCCAACGTGCCGGCGGGCAGTTTGGCAAATGCTTCATCGGTGGGAGCGAAGACGGTGAAGGGGCCTGCGCCTTGCAAGGTTTCCACCAAGCCAGCGGCTTTCACGGCGGCCACCAGCGTTTTGAAGTTATCGGCACCAGCGGCAATGGCGACGATGTCCGGTTTGGCGGCGGCTTTCTCCTCGGCGAGTGCCAAGGGAGACACGAGGCATGCGGCGATGGCTGCGATGGAGGCAAGGATACGATTCGATTTCATGTTGTTTGGTTTGTTTGTGTTTGTTCGTTGGTTTGGTTGGGCACCTGTGCCTAACGGATGTCGTGCGGCAGGTGTGAATGCACTTCTCCGCTAGTTTTGTGTAATGTCAAAAAATTGTAGAAATTTTGTAGAATTTTTTTCTTGGTCCATAGAATGACATGCCGCGAACGAGGAATCGGCTTGCCGCAGGCGGGGATTTTGTGGAGATTTTGTGGAGAAAATCGTGAATGCCACATTTCCCATCCAGGTTGCCTCGCGCATGAGCGGGCTGAGCATGCATGTGATCCGCATCTGGGAGCAGCGCTACGGGGCGGTGGCGCCGGCCCGCACTGCCACGAACCGGCGTTTGTATAGCGGCGAGCACATTGAGCGTTTGATTCTGCTGCGCGATGCCACGCAGGCGGGCTACAAGATCGGCGAGGTGGCCTCGTGGTCGAGCGCCCGCTTGCGCCAGGCAGTGGCGGCCGCTCCGGTGGTGGTGCCGTCGCCTGCTCCCGGTCTATCGTGGCTGGAGGAGTGCCGGGAAGCGATCCGGTGCTTCGACGCCGCAGGTCTGGAGGCGATTTTGCGGCGGGTGGAGACGGAGATCGGGGCCTTGGCTTTGTTGCAAAAATTGTTGGCTCCGTTGGCGCATGAACTGGGGGAATGGTGGCGCGGCGGTGAGATCACCAGCGCGCAGGAGCACTTTGCGACGATGGAGATCCGCCGCTATCTGTCGCAGGCGGCGCAGCCCTTCGGTGACCTGGCTCACGCGCCGGTATTGATGGTGACCACCCCGGCTGGTCAGATTCATGAGCTGGGCGCGCTGTTGGTGGCGGCGGTGGCGGCGAACTTGGGGTGGCGTGTGATTTATCTGGGAGCGAGTCTGCCGGCGGCGGAAATCGCCGGCGCGGTGCGCACGAGTGGTGCGCATGCGCTGGCCTTGAGTGTCGTCTATCCGGCCGATGATCCAGCGTTGCCGGGCGAGTTGTGGCGTTTGCGCCAACTTTTACCGTCCACTCTGCCCATTCTGGTAGGGGGGCGTGCCAGCGAGGCGTATCGACCGGCATTGAAAAAAATCAAAGCGATGGAAGTGAACAGCCTGCTCCAATTGGGCAAGGCGTTGGATCGTTTGCGGACGGGGCGGAAGTGAGGGGATTTCGTCAGAAAATGACTTGCTAGGAGGGTGGATTGGATTTTGATTGGCACTGTGCTGTCCATCCCCTATCTGGTTGTTCCTTTGTTGTTGCTATGCGTCGTGCTGGCGGCGGTATGGCTGGAGCGTTGGAGTGTGCCGGTGATCGTGGTGGCGCTGGGAGCGGGCATTTTGTTTGGCAGTGATGTGCTGAATGTGTGGCATTTTGCGGACCAGCGGCTGGCGAATGAGATGGCGAACATCGCGCTGGTGTTCATTCTGCTCCAAGGCGGGCTGATGACCAATATGAGCAGTTTCCGGGCGGTGGCGCTCTCCGCCGGGGGGCTGGCGACGTGGGGTGTGGTGCTGACATCCGGCGCGCTGTATGCGTTTTTGCATTTTGTGCTGGGCTGGGATCATGTGGCGTCATTGCTGCCCGCGGTGATCATCGCGTCCACGGATGCGGCGGCGACATTTTCCATTTTGCGGAACCAGTCGCTCGCGCCCAAGCTGAGCTCGAACATCGAGATCGAGAGTGCGGCGAACGACCCGATGGCCATTTTGCTCACGACCATCGTGGTGGCCGGTTTGTCATCGGGGGCGGACTTCGGGGCGGCGACGATGGGATTGCTGGCATGGCAATTTGCGATCGCGCCGGTGGTGGGGTATCTGATGGGTCGTGGCGCTGTGGCGCTCTACAACCGTCTGGTGCCGGAGGACCGTGGGTATTATTACATGCTCTATCTTGCGACGGGATTGTTGACCTACGGGCTGACCGATCTGATCCGTGGCAGCGGGATGCTGGCGGTGTTCACGGCGGGATTTGTGATGGGGAATCGCAATTTCGTGCACAAGCAGGGGGTGAGAAATTTCTCGGATGCGGTGTCATCCATCGCAAACATCGGCTTGTTTGTGATGCTGGGTTTGTTGGTGTTCCCGCATCAGTGGTCGGGTGTGTGGCTGGATGGCGCGCTGTTGTTTTTGGGGCTGACTTTTGTGGCCCGGCCGTTGGCGGTGTTTCTCGGCACGGTGTTTTTCCCGCTGAGTTGGCGGGAGCGCACATTCATTTCGTGGGCGGGCTTGCGTGGGGCAGTGCCGATCGTGTTGGCCACCTATCCCGCGGCGGCGGGCATCCCGGGTAGCGAGAGGATTTTCAATCTGATCTTCTTTGCCGTGTTGCTGTCGGTCATCATCCAGGGCTCCACACTGGGCAAGCTGGCTCAATGGCTGAAGCTGTCCACACCCGCGCGGCCGAAGCCCTTGATGAGCCTGGAGCTGCACACCATGGCGCACACGGACTACGATCTGTTGGTGATGGATGTCCCGGAGAGCGATGTGGGCGAGGGTCCGCGCATCCGTGATCTGCCGCTTCCCGAGGGGGCTGTGATCGCGATGATCTCGCGCATGGGGGAAATCATCATTCCCAAGGGGAACACCCGCTTGCAGCCGTGGGATCAGGTGAGCATCCTGGCGCATGCGCGCGATGTGGAATACATTCAGGAGCGGACCATGGCCATGTTTTCACCGGCGAGCAAGGAGGGGAATGAGAAGCACGCTGGCGTGGAGGGCTAGACGCGTAGGTTGTCGCCATGCGCACGACGTCATGTTTCCCGGTTGATTTCCGGCGGGCTTGCGTCATGATGATCGGCGCAATGACCCGCCTGCTATTCCTGTTGCCCATCCTGTTGTTAGCCTCGTGCGCCACATGCTGGCGTGGCGGTGAGCCGCTCCGACCCACCGAGCTTGCTTCCTTGCAGGCGGTGAGCAAGGATTTCCGCCAAGCGAAACAGATCAAAGTGTATCATGGCCTGGCCCATCCCCAGCGGGATGCCCAGCGCTACGCCGAGGAACTGCGCACCACCAAGCACCGGTTTTTTGCCGGTTTTGCGTTTCATTCCTCTCCGGTGGCGGTGCCGCCCGCGCGGGTGAAAGAAATTGTCGATCTCTACTGTGATGCGGCATCGCATCAGGCGCTGGCATCGCCCAAGACCACCTGTGCGGGATTTCATCCGGACTATGCCTTGGTGTGGTCGGACCGCCATGGCGAGCGGGTGTTGCAGATTTGCTATGGTTGCCACGAGTGGAAATACATCGGTCCGGGCGGGGTGTTGCACACGGACATCAATGAGCCCGCCTACTTTGAGCGGATCACGCGCTGGTTGCCGCCCCAACCCTGACGGTTTCTTGCCATGGCCCCTACCGAACAGCCGCGAGCGGAGCTGAGCCAACGCGGTGCATTGGTCCTGGCGGCGGGTGCGGTGGCCTTGGTGACCGGCATGGCGAGGACCGATGGGGTGCTGGCCGCCTGTGCCTTGTTAGGCATGTTGATGGTTCCGCTGGCACAATGGCTGGGCAAGCGCAACCTGCGGCATTTGGTGCTGACATGCCAGGCCGCCCATCGCGCCACAGCGGGCCAGAAGTTTCCCGTGCGATGGAGCCTGCGGCGCGATCCGGGTGGTGCCGCCGCCGTGGAGATCGACGTCCGGGTTCTCCTGCCCGGCGGCTCGCGGCACGATTGTCACTTCCCGCGCATGGAGCACCGTGAGGAGTCTCAGCTGGAGGAGTGCCTGGATCTCACACAACGCGGTGAAGTCTCGCGGTTGGTCTATCAGATCAGCTCGCTGTTTCCCCTGGGCTTGTGGAAACTCACGCAGTCCGGTGCCATCGAGCATGCGCTGAGGGTGGCACCGCGTCCGGTGGTGTCAAAAAAACTCACCATTTCCGGCTTGTGGCGCGAGGGTGTGGCCACCGCAGGCACGAGCTACGCCACCAATGCCGGGGAAATCCGCGGACTGCGGGCCTGGCGGGCAGGGGACTCATTGAAGCGCATTCACCCGGCGGCTAGTGCCCGTTCCTTCGCCCGTGGCATGAGTCTGATGGTGGCGGAGACCGACCCGCCCGGATTCTCGCCGCGGCACGTCACCGTGGTGTTTCATTCCTACTCTGCGGATCGAGCCATCATCCGCCCGGAGATGTTCGAGCGGGCGCTGGGTTATCTGGCCGGCACCATGCGCTACTTGTGGCAGCAGTCCATGCCCGCCACCATGATTGCGGACTTCGATGGCTGGCTGGAGCAATCCTGCCGCAACCGCCGTGAACTGCAAGATTTGCTCGAGCACCTCGCCTGCGTGCGGCGGCAGTCCTCCACGGAACTGCACGAGCTGCAGCGCATCCAAGCGCAACTGGACCCGCAGTCCTCGCTCATTGTCCTGTCCGACATGTCCCCGGATCACTGGCGATCCGCCATAGTGCGTCGTGAAATTCCCACCATCATTCTGCCGGTGCAGCTCGCTGGGGTCCGGTCTCACCCTCACCCGAAGAAGCGATGAAACGAGCATGGATCCTATTGTCCGCCTTGGTGCTGTGCTATGCGATGATGCGTGCATGGCCATCCCACTGGCCCGCAGCGGCAGCGGCCCTGAGCGCCAGCGCCTTGCTTGTCATCGGCTGGAGCCTGGCAGTGGCCGGTTCGCGACGCCGCATCACCCTGGTGGCCCGTGCGGCATCATGGGCGGCCTCCCTGGCCTGCGGCAGTCTGCTGGCCTTGTTTTTCCTCCACGCCCCCGCTGCGCTCGATGATGCTTCCGAGAAATTCATCGCGGTGCTGATGCCGACTGCTCAGCAGCAGAAGCAATCGGTGGAACAACACATCCATCAAAAAAAACCACGTTCCGGCAACTGGTTGTGGAATGAGCAAACCATCCGTCCGCTGCCGCGCCGCGCGAATTTGAAGCCCGGCAATCAACCCGAGGTCTTCCTGCAACTGGACAACCCCGCACATGCTCCCGCTCTCATCAAACAACGGGCGTACATCAGTGCCTTCGCGCTCGGCACGTATCAGGATGCCGCGTGGTCCTTGACAGCGCCGGACACCGCCAATCCCCCGACCTTTGCCGGACGAACGGGCAAAATTCTGGAGTATGAAATTTTCCACCCCAGTGATCCTTCCGGCCAGACGCCCATCGTCGCGCTGCAGGGCATGCTGGACGCCGCCATTGCGCCGCTCTCGTATCGCGGTGACGGCATCCTGATCCTGCCCGCCAGCGACAAGGCCATCGGCTACCGCTACCATGCGCGCTCCGTGCCTGTGAGCGTGGATGATCTGGCCGATGAGGCCATCGCCGCGCCGCGCACAGCGGTGCCTGCGGCTTGGTTGCAATTGCCCGATGACGAGACATTGGTGATGGGCCTGCGCGGTCTGACGGCGGAAATGACCGGCATCGGTTCGCTCAAACAACGGCTGTTGCAACTGCGTGAGGGCATGCAGGCGGAGTGCGAATACTCGCTGGATATCAGCAATCCGGAGAACCGGGATCCGCTGCAAAACTTCCTCTTTCATGAAAAGCGCGGCCACTGTGAGCTGTTTGCCACTGTCGGAGCGCTGGCGGCGCGTGCCATGGGCGTGCCATCGCGCGTGGCCTACGGCTGGGCGGGTGGTTCCTACTATGAAAGTAGTAATTTATTCGTCTTCCGCGCCCGTGAGGCGCACGCGTGGACCGAGGTGCTGATCGACGGTGTGGGCTGGGTGGTGCTGGATTGCACCCCGGCGGCCTCGATCGGACGCAGTCGCAACGCGCCGCCTGAGGAAAAGCCGCTGGCTGATGCGGAGGACAACACCGCCATGCCGGAGAACGATGCGACCGGCCCGGACAAGGCCTGGATTTCCGTGATCTTGATTGGCGTGAGCGCGGTCGCGGCGGGAATGGGGTTGGTGTGCCTGTTGTTGTCGAAACGTCAAGCCGCCGGAGCGGCAGGTGTGACGCCCGAGGGAGCAGGGGCACGCGGGTACTATCGAAACTTCCTGCTGCTCTGCCGTCAGCGCGGGATCATGATCGCACCGCGTTTCACCTTGCGGCAATTGTTGCAGCATTTTTCCCCGCGCCCGCCCTTTGCCCCGGAGTTGGAGCGATATCACTACCGCACCCGTTACGGCGCGAATCCACCCGATCCTGACCACGAGGCCCTGCTGGACGCAGAGATTCAGGCGGAGAAGCGGCGCGGAGATTGACGTGACAGCTTTCAGGGCCATCGCAGCCGGGCACTGACGGGATAGTGATCCGAGGGATACATGCCCTCGCGGTTGTCGTGATGGATTTTCGCGGACTGGGGCTGGATGTGATCACTCGTGAAAATGTAATCAATCCTCGCGCCGTTGTGTTTGCCACTGAATCCGTGATAGGTGCCGGACTGTTCCGGTGGCAGTAATGGCACCACGGCCCAGGCATCGCGCAGCGGACGCTCGCCCGATGTGATGAGCCGGATTGCCGGGTTGTCGGGAGGCGCGTTCAAGTCGCCCAGCAAGATCACGGGAATGCCCGGGTCTTGTTGACGCATGCGCTGCAGGATCAGTGCCGCGCTTTTTTCCCGCGCCGGTTGGGATTCGTGGTCAAAGTGCGCATTGAACACCAGCAATACGCGCTGCGTGCTGTTGTGCCTGAATTTTCCCCAGGTGCAAATGCGTGTGACGTGATTCCCCCAGGTGCTGGATGCGATCACTTCAGGAGTATCCGAGAGCCAGAAGGTGCCGTGATCCATGGTGGTCCATGCTGCCTGCTTGAACAGGATGGCGGCATATTCGCCTTTTTGTTTGCCGTTTTCGCGGCCCACGCCGATCTCTCCGTAGCCCGGCATGCGCTCGTGAATGTCATCGATCATCACGCGGAAGGCCTCTTGCAGGCCGATGAAGTCGAGGTCTTGTTCACGCATGAGTCTTGCCATGTCATCACGGCGGTTGATCCATGTTTTCGCACCGCGATCGCCACCATTGATGTAGCGGATGTTGGCAGTCATCACGTGGACATCGAGCGGTTTTTTCGAGCAGGTGCAGAGCAACAAGCAGAGCAACGAGGTGAGCCATTTCATCTGAGAGGACCATAACAGGCCGCCACCTGGCTGCCACGGAAAAATCGCGGCAGCCGCGGGAGTGACTGCCGCATGATTGCTTTTAAGATACGGGGGCGGGCTACTTCGTGATCGTGACGCGGGCGAAGACGCGCCCGTCAGAAACGATGGCTAACGGAATTTTCACCTCGATGTCATCGGTGGCGGTGCCGTTCTCCGTGACGTTCACGATCACACCATTGCCATCGGCTGCGGCGGAGCTGGCGGGAATGGTGACGGAGTTCCATGCCATGAGACCGGTGGTGTATTGTACGATTTGCGAGCTCATTTCCGCTTCGGCATCATCGCGACGGCGGAAGCGGAAGATTGCGTATTGTGCATCGCGATCAATTTGCGGAATCGTGCTGCTGGCGGAGGCGAGAGGATTGCCGTCGAAGTAGTATTCCTGCAAGTTCGTGAAACCATCGCCATCCGGATCAGCGGAAATTCCATTGTTAGATTCCGTCAAGCCCTTGGCGGTGGCCCATGCGGCGTAGGCGGCGGGAGTATAGACCAGTTGCAGTGTGTTGCCCTGACCTTGCATGCGCCAGCTTCCGGCGCCGGGGAAATTCACCATTTCGAAGGTGGTGAAATTGACGCCAGAGGGGAACTGCGTTTCATTTGCCTGAACGAAGGAGAATGATCGGGGCGACTCGCTGAAATTCGTCATGCCAGTTCCATCGATGCGCACGGTGGTGACGCCGATGCCGAAAATCACATTCGGGCAGACCAGAAGATCATGTCCCGTGCCCGGCGTGGTGGAATTCCAATCCGCGATGTTGATGTGGAACCCTGCTCCACTCATCAGGATGCGGTTGCCGATCGTAAGTGTGCCCACCCCGGTGCCGCCGGGAGAAATGCTGCCATTGATGGGAATGTGGCCGCCGGTGGGAACCGAAGCATCCTGAATGGAGCCAGTACCCCCGAACACGGCGCCGGAGGAAATTTCCAGTCGCGCCGTGGAGGATCCGTTCAACAGCAAGGTGCCGTTGAGGATTCTCAGGGTTCCGGTGTGAGAACTGTTTCCTTGAAGGGTGACGGTGCCGCTGCCGGTCTTCGCAAAGGTAAATGCAGCCGCGCCGTTTTCGATCGCGCCATCATAGGTGAACGATGCATTTCCCGCGCCCACTGTGAGTATGGCACCGGATCCGGCGGAGCGGACGATGGAGCCAGCCCCACCGGTCAGTGAAGCGATGGTATCGCTGGCCGCGACGGCGAAGACGGTGCCCGGGCTCAAGATCACGGAGCTCTGATCCGGAATGCAATCTCGCACGCCCGTGCTGGCGGAGCTTTGCAGAAGGCCGGATTCCACGAACAGATTCCCTGTGAAAGTGTTGGTGGTGCTATCGATGATCACGGGGGTGTCTGTGTCGCCGGTGTTGACGATGAGGTTGCCGTTACCGCTGATGCTGTTGCTGAAGCGGATGCCGGAGGATTCCACGGTGAAATTCCGGCCATTCAAATGGAGCGGTCCTTGGTAGGTCACAGTCTGGCCGAAGATTTTTTTCATCACAGCGCGTGAGGTTGCGGGTGCCGTGCCGAGGATGATGGGGCTGGACAGCACCGCTTGATTCGCGCTGGTTCCCGCAGGCAAGGTCAGCACGGCATCGTTACTGCCACTCGCCATGGTCCCCAGAGTGATGGTGCTGGAAGAGCTGATGGCGTTCGCGGTCTTGAGACGAAGTGTGCCACTCACCACGGTGGTGGCACCGCTGTAGGTATGCGCGGCATTCAGCTCGAGCACACCCGTTCCCATTTTTGTTAGGCTGGAATTGCCTCCAAAAATTCCAACGCCTGTGATTTCCGTGAGTGCCGCGGCAGACGAGGCGACGATGCTGTTTTCCGCAATGACACCGCTGGCGAGATTCAAGCGTACTAAATCCGTTTCCAACGTGTCAGCATTGCCCAATACGACCGTAGCGCTGCCGGCGAATGTCGATTGTGTGGCATTGACCTGACCTGATTGAACCGTGAACGTTCCGCTGAGTGTTGCATTGTCGGATGTGACGCTGATGGGATTGAGGAAACCCGCCGCCATCAACAGTTCACCGGAACCGCTGACGGGGTAATTGACCATCCATGGGTCCTGTCCGAGATCCGGAGACCGCAGGACAACAGTGCCGGCGTTGAGAATCATGCTTCCTGTGAGGGTCAGCGGTACGTCAAAAGTGACGCGGGCATTTCCTGACTTGGTCATTGATCCGGCCTGAATGACACCGCCGTTTCCATCGCTGAACTGATAGCGGCGGGTGGCATTGGTGAAATTCAGGGCATTGGGGGCTATGGGTGAGCTTACACCAATCGTTTGGTCGGCAGCGGGCGCATCAGTGAAGATCGAGTTGTAGCCGTTGAGGAATTTCCGCGCCGTGCTGCCATCGGTCCAGTTGCTGGTGGTGTTCAGATCCCAGTTGCTGCCGCCGTTGCCGGTCCAGGTGAGATTGACGGTTTGGGTGGTGAGGATGACCTGCTTGTCCACCACGGTGAAGGTGGCCGTGGGATAATTTTGCGCGTTGGCTAACACAAAATTTGCCGGTGAGGCGGTCATGGTTCCGGTGCAACTCATCACGACGATGGGATTGGAGGAAACTTGCAGGAGATTCACGGTCACAGTGCCGCTGACCGTGATGTTGCCATTGGCACTCAGATTCCCCGCAGTGCTGGGGTCAACATTGATGGTGGAACCACTGGCCATGGTGAGATTTCCACCGATGATGCCTTTGCCCGAGAGTGTCGATCCGTTTTGAGTGGTGACGCCGCTCGTTGCGCTGCCATGTGTTCCCGAAACACGGAGGTGGCCGGTAACCGTGGTCGTGCCACCAAATGCGGTGGAATTTCCACTGAGTTCCATCACCGAGTCACCCGCGATCACAAGGTGCAGCGGTGAAGCGCCTGTCACAAAAGTGCCGGGGTAGGTATTCACGAGTTGGTTCTGCGGTGCCAATGTCAGGGTGCTGGAGACTGCACCGTTGTTCGTAACGCTGACGGCATTCGTTCCGGTGGGGCGGGTAATGGCGGAGATCATTTGCGAGTAGCCGTTCAGATCGAAAACCGAAGGTCCGTTGGCTCCTTGCTCCAGGATCGCGAACTGGCTCAAGCCCTGTGAGGCGGCGAGGCGGATGGTGCCTTGCAGATGCTGCATCACATCATAGGTGCCGCCGCCGCCGAATTCAACGATACCGCTGGCAACACGAACGGGAACTGTAAAGGCGTTCACTTCACCCATGACGCGCAAGAGGGAATCGGTGGCGTGACCTTGGCTGGCGAAGTGACCGCCCGTGGCGGGTAAGGCTTGGATATCAATGGGGCCGGAGACCGTGGCAATCGATGCTGTGGTGGCATTTCCGGGAAACCCTGTGATGAGTCCCCAGTTGTTGGTGGAATCCGTGCGCCCGACGGAGCGAAGGGTGATGGGCTTGGTGAGAGAAATGTTAGGACCTACTTCCAATCGGGTGGTGAGTGTGGTGGAGCCATCGCCGCCGATTTCCACAATGCCATCGCCGGTGCCGAAAGCGGAAGAGGAATGGGCGCGCAAGACGATGCGATGAATCGTAGTGTTGCCGGTGTAGGTGTTATGGCCCGCGATAGTTAGAGTGCCGCAACCATTGGCCGCTCCCGGATTGCCCAGACTGAGGTTTTTGGGCGAAGGCGGCTCACTCATCGTTTCACTGATGGTTCCGCTGACGATGTTGTTGGACGAGCTGAAATAACTGGCGATTCTCGCATGATCGGAAAGAACGATGTTGCCTGTCAAAAACTGGTTTGATGCATTCAAATGGATGGCACCATCTGGGGAGGTGTTGCTGAGTCCGTTCAGGGTCTGCCCGTTGCCGGCGATTTGGAAATGATTCGCGTAGGTACCCGCTGCGGATAGGTAGGCCTGAGCGGAGTTTTCCACGATGACATCTCCTGTGCCAAAGGCTCTGAAATGAAACGCAATGATGGTGCCCTCTTTGATCGTGGTGTTTCCATCGTATTCGTTCAGAGCGCTCAGGCGCAGCGCACCCGCTCCTTCTTTGGTGAGAGTGAATGCATTTTCTCCATCCGTGAGTGTGCCGTTGATGTTAACGATGTTACTTGAATTGAACGCGGCAGGTGTGATGAGCTTGAGATTTCCCGTCATGAGATTGGAACCGGTGAATGAACAACTGGCATTGCTCGCACCGGAAAAGGGCGTGGAGATGGTCAACTGCGTGGGTAATGTGTTTTGTCCGGCGAAATTGCAAGTGGTGCCAAGGAATGCGTTCATCGTGCTGTTCGCAAAGGTGTGTACGCCGTTGAAGGTCAGCGTTCCGGTTCTGCCGGAGTCACCCAACTGCACAGAACCGTTGAGAATCACATTCCGCGCCAGCGTCACTGCCGTTGTGTTATTGGATGCCAGTGTGCCGCCGCTGAGTTCAAGTGTGTTTCCGCTGCCCAGGCCCGCCGTGGATGCCACGTAGAGTGCGCCGGCCTGGAGCGCGACAGGCCCGCTGAAGGTGTGGGCAGTGGTGCCCGATAGAGTCAAAGACCCCGCGCCATTTTTACTGAGTGAGGCATTTCCGGTAAGGATGGAGCTGCCAGAGATGGTGTAATTTTTACTGGGATTATTGACGCTGATCGAGTTGGGCGCGACGTTCGTAGTAAGTGTGATAGTGATGGGTGAGGCGGCGGCCGGGCTGTCATCGAGAGTGACGTTGTCACCATTGACGAAGGTTGTTCCGGTCCAGTTGTTATCGGCGAAATTCCAATTGCCATTGCTCGCACCCGTCCATGTCAGGTTCTGCGACACCATGGTCAACTGGATCAAATTCGGGGTGCCGGGCACGAGGGAGAAAACGGTGCCGGCTCGATAGCTGGCCATACCGCCGGGCAGCGATAGATTGCTCATGCCGCCGGTCAATGAACCCGAGTAGCTGAGCAGGGTCTTGGTGCCTCCGGGATGGGTTCCGGATAACTGAATGACATTCGTACCCGCCAGAGTCACATTACCCGCCACAGAGGTAGCCGCAGTGGTCGAAGGGTCCCACAACACTGTCGCACCTGTGGTGCTGCCCAGCGTAAGACTGCGCGTGGCACCGCTGTCCGTGCCGAGCGATGGTGCTTGGTCGTTTCCGAGCAGATTGTTCAGGTGCAGTCGTGAGCCATCGGCCACAACCAAGCTGCCACCGAGATTACCACTGCCGAGGCGTAACGTGCCCTGGCTGACTGTGACGGTGCCGGTGTAGGTGCTGGCATCACCCAACAAAATCAGGGTTCCGTTGTGGTTGGTGTTGCTGCTGTTGATTTGCAGATTGCCACTGCCGGTGAGGTTCCCTGCATGGATGCCAAATCCCGCAGCCGTAGTCACGCCGACCCTAGCTCCCCCGGCTGAGACCGCCATGCTGCCGCTGGTGGTGGCATTCGCATAACGCAAAGCACCGACGAGGTTGGCGGAGTCTGTTTCATTCGTCGCCAATGCCACGCCGTTTCCTGCAATCGTCAGAGCATTCGCATACGCTCCCGATATTCCATTCAAAAACAATTGCGCGCCCTCGCTTACAGTGGCCGCGCCGGTGCCGAGGGCAAAATTGTGCGAGGCAGTGAGCTTGCCGGCTTCAATCGTCACACCGCCATCGAATGCATTGACTCCGCTCAATGTCATCAAGCCCAGCCCCTTTTTGGTGATACTGTAGGATGAAGCGCCATCGCTGATGATTCCACTTAGTGTTTGAGTAGGGTTGGTCGCGTTGGATGCGGCTGTGGTCACTTCCAGCGAGTCCATGAGCAGGATCGGCGCACTGATGGTGTTCGCAGCGGTATTGGCAACTACGGGAAAATTCAGGAATGCCGCCGAGGTGCCGGTCTGATCAAAAATCAAGCGTGAGCTGGCAGGTGTGCCAGAGGCTATGGAGTAAGCAAAAAACGAGGACGTGGGATCGCCTATCGTGAGTTGGCCGACAGTGCGATCACCGTTCAAGCTCACCGCCCGAGCGGCGGAAATATCGAAGGAAAAATGGGCCGTATCTCCGGTGCCATTGGGGATGGTGCCACCGGACCAATTCGAGGCATTGTCCCAGCCACCCGCTGCATTGACATTCCAACTCCCCACGGCGGCGGATGCCTTGGCGAGCCATAAACTGGAGAATACAGCGAAGAATTTCCGGGAGTGACGATGAAGTTTCATGGATGGACTGGGGTGTGGGGTGATTTTTCCCGCAAACGGCTTTGCCACCGAATCGCGTGAGTGCTAGTATGCCAGCGAAAAGCAGACCAAGTCATTACACATGTCGCGCTTGATTTTACACGTTTGCTGATTCCTGCCACATGCCAGAACGCCGAAAAATCGTAGCATTGATCTTCCCGCCGCATGTGCGCTACTCGCGGGAGCTCACGCTCGGTGTCATCGAGCAGCACGCCGGATTGCGACAGTGGAGTTTGCTGGAATTACCACGCTGGGCTCCGGGGGTGAGCCCTCTGCCGGATGGGGATTTTCCGCTCGATGGGGCGATCATCTGGGTCGAGCCACGCGATACTTTTGTGTTGGATTTGGTCAAACGCGGAATTCCTGTGGTGAATTGCGGCATCGAGTGGGCGCAGGAATCCAAGATCGTGCGGGTCACGCCACATCCGGAAGATATCAATCGCAAAATCGTCGACCACTTCCTCTCTCTCGGCCTCAAACGCATGGTCGTGCTAGGCCACAAGCTGGACACGCGCCCAGCGACCCGCCTTGTCATGCAAGCCATGGTGGATCAGGCCATAGCAGGCGGCATGGATGCGGTGTTGCGCGACATCGGCGGTGAATACAGCCCCTCGCTCAGTCCTCGACGATTGCTATCATTTGCGGATGAGACACAGTTGAAAAAACTCCTCGCCACCATTCCCAAGCCAGCCGGTATTTTTTGTGCGGGCGATGCCATGGGCTACATGGTTTCCTTGCTTGCGGAAGATGGAGGATGGCGCATCCCGGAGGATTTGGCCATCATGGGCGGCGGGGGAGAAGTGATCGGTGAAATGGCTCATCCGCCATTGACCAGCATCATGGCTCCGATGAAAGAAATCGGACGCACCGCGGTGAACCTTTTGCAAGAATGGTTCGAGACCGGTATCCAGCCCTCATCGCCGGTGACAGTACGAGGCGCGGAGTTACGAGAAAGAGAAAGCACCTTAGGCCGTTCCGGGCGCGTTGTCCTGGCAGCCGTCCGGCGCTACATCGAGGAAAATGCCGCGAAAGGAATAGGGATGAATGATCTCCTCGAAGTCTCCGGCATGTCTGCAAAAAAACTCAATCAAGACTATCAGCAGGCATTTGGCATTCGCCCCCTCGATGAAGTCATCCAAATCCGCATTTCCCATGCCCGCAAGCTGTTGGAAGAGAACAAGTGGCCGATCTGGGAAATTTCCCGGCGCTGTGGATTCAGCTCGCAGGCAGCCTTTTACAACTACTTCCACCGACATACGGGCATCACCCCCAGTGAAATCGGAAAAAAACACCCGTCCCAGTAATCATCCCATCGACCGCGACTGATGAACACGCGCATTTTTTATCAGGAAGCGGAATCCTCGTGTCACAAACCTGTCACGGAGCAAGTCTCCCGTGTTTGTCTGATCTGCGGCATCGTGATCGCACCTTCGCATGGAATTATTTCTGATCGATGCCATCGGGCCGTTCTTTCGTGGCTATGAGAAAGAGCGGATCAATTGGTCGAAAATTCCGTTCACGCACTTGCTCACGGAAGGGGAGGACGCCGAGCGGCAATGGGCACGCATCGAAGCGGATATGCGGCATTTTGCGAGTGAAGTCATGGCGCTGGGCTACAATGCGGTGACTTTGGATGACCTTGCACATCTCGCCGCACACCCGTTGCATGAACCGGAAATCCGTGAGCGCATCGGAGCGCTGCGTATGCGTTTCCGGCACCTGTTCCATCTTCTACAACATGAGTTCGGTTTGAAGGTGTTTCTCACCTCGGATGTGATGCCGCTTACCCCGGCCCTGGAGCAGGCATTCGGCAGCGATCATGTGGCATGGGAGAGCTACTACGTGGATCTCGTGCGGCAGGTGCTGCATGATTTCCCGCAACTCGAAGGGATCATTTTGCGGGTGGGCGAGAGTGACGGTGTGGATGTGAAAGATCCCATCCGCACGCGATTGCATTTGCGCGATCCGATCGAGACCAATCGCTTGCTGCGGAAATTATTGCCCGTATTTGACGCTCAAAGCAAAACCCTCATCCTGCGCACGTGGACAGTGGGAGCGCACCGCATCGGCGATCTGATCTGGCACCGCGGGACATTGGCGGAAACGTTGGAGGGGCTGGACTCTCCGCAGTTCATCGTCTCGATGAAACACGGCGAGAGCGATTTTTTCCGCTACCTGCCTCTCAACAAAGCGTTTTTCCAGGTGACGCAGAAAAAAATCATCGAGCTGCAAGCACGGCGTGAATACGAGGGTGCCGGTGAATATCCGGCCTACATCGGCAGGGCCTGCGAGCGCTTTGCCCGCGAACTGGGCGCTGCGGACGGAGTGGTGGGTATGTCCGTCTGGTGTCAGACCGGTGGTTGGCACCGCTTCCGCCGCCTGGCATTTCTGCCGGACAACCAGCACTCGGATCTGTGGATCCGCCTCAACGTCGCGGCTGCCATCGATGTGTTCCGCCACCACCGCAGTCTGGAGGACTCCATCGCTCGCGTGGTGGGCGATCACCATGTCACCGAGGTGCTGCCACTGCTGCGCCATGCCGATACCGTCATTGATCAGATTCTCTACATCGAGGAATTCGCGCGGCAGAAGTTATTTTTCCGCCGTGTGCGCATTCCGCCCTTGCTGCATGTTTATTGGGACTCGCTTTTCATCAATCATGCGGTGGCGAAAACTATGCGTCATTTCGTCAAGGATGCTGATGCCGCCGTGAGAAGCGGCGAGGCGGCCGCAACGCTGTTTCCGGAAATGATCCGTCTCGCACGTGAGGCGAATCTTCCCGTGGATGATATCGAGCACATGCAGGATTTCTTCGCTCTACTTCTTTTGGCGCGGCGCTATTACCTCCTGCCCTTCGATGAGACCATGGCAGAAACCATTCGCACCGCGAAAAAAGAATACAAACGCCGCTACCCCTCGGACAAACGCCAGCGCTATCGCATCAAAATTTCCTTCGTCCCCTTCAAAGTCAAACGCCGCGTGTTGTCATGGGTATCCTCCCTGCTCCTGCGGAAAAAGCGTGGCTACCGCATGATCGACCACCTGTTCACCCTGCACCTCATCGGTCACCTGTTCCGCTTGTTCAAGCCACGCAATCCCAAGGCGATGCCGAAATTTCTCCGCAAATCCGCCATGGGCATCGACTCCCTGTTCCGATAATCCGCACAAATTTGCTGCGATTTCATTTGCTAACATTCATGCGTGGAGGATGATCACGCCAGCCATGACATTGCGCACACGTTTGCTCTCCCCCTTTGTGCTGGTTCTCCTGCTCGTTCTCTCTTGCTGGTATGGCTCAACCAGAAAATCGGCGGAAGATCCGGCTGCACCCTCGTACATCCACCCACATCGTGATGAGAGGACGATGGATGCCAAAGGAAAAAACGATGCCGCGATAAGCTCCACTGCACCATCTTCAGATCCGCATCAACCATCACCTGTGGATGTGCCCCCAAACGACAACTCGTCATCGGAGCTTGTGTCCACCCGCGCAGCGGCGGTCCCTGACAAGAGTGTGGTCAGCATCCTGGAGGGAGCTGATTTGAGCGATCCGAAAGTGCGCGCGCGCGTGGTCGCGGAAATGGCGGCTCTGTGCGCAACACACACCAGGAATTCAAAGGCCGCGACACGAAACGAAACGCCAGCGCTGCCAATGATGATCACCGCGCAGGTCTCGGGTGCTCATCGCCCTCTCTCTTCATTACATTACCAGCATGAGAATGATGAAGCAGGTGATCAGGAACAAGGGCACGGCCAGGACTTGCAGGATCAAGAACACCATCAAATCAAAGACCCGATCGATCCCTGTGCGTGGCAATTTGTCGCCTTGCACGGCGGTCAGTAAAAAATCCCGTGCTACTCCCAAACACACTGTCCCGATGATCACGAGCAACAAGATGATCCATTCACCCGGCATGTGTATGCGATACCATGGCATCTGCTTGCGCAGGAAAAAATCCCCCGTGCGGATTGTCACCAACAGGCAGGTGGGCATGATGATGGTGAGGCGTAACATCCATCGGTAGGCCGGACTGATCCGGTGGGCGCCATCGTAGGTGCTATCACCCCTGTTTTCGGGTGGCTGTCGTGTGGGATCGTTCATGGCAGGTGGGACGATGCGGGCAACATCATGGAGGACAAGTGCTGTGGCATCAATCGCGGAGCAGGGCTCCCAGGATGACAAACACAAACGTGATCAAGACGAACAAGACTGGCATCAGCAGCAGTTGCAGCAAAAAAAATGACACGACATCGCCGATCCGCTCGAGCCAGGTCCGCGACTGCGTGATGCCGTAGATGGTGTTTCTCAACTTGGTTTCCATGATGCCCGCCGTCACGACGCCCAGGAACATGAGTGACACGAGAATCTGCTCATCCAGCGTATGCATGCGACACCAGGAGGAGTGCTTCTCCAAAAAATCATGCCCGCATCCCAAGGATATAATGATGCAGGTGGGTGAGATCATCAATACGCGCACATACCATACGTAAGCAGCGGGTGCGGCAAAGCGCGGGTTCTCCGCAGAGGCAGCGGGCTGATCTTGCTCCAAGGGATTCCGTGATGGCTCGTTCATGCGGAAAGGTTTTTCCCGGCGTGGTCACAAATCCGGCACCAGGTAAGGCGCGGGTGACGGCGCGGCAGCGGGTGGTGAAAGTTCCCCGCGTTGTTCATCGCCGATGCCATCGAGATAGAACTCCACTTTGCCGCACTGCGGGCAGAAATAGACATCAAAGGCTTCACGATTCACAAAGAACTCACCCGTATTGCCGAACCACGCACCGTAGCGCGCCCCCTCGTGAAAGAGTTTGGTGCCGGCATAGGTCATCCCATGCTGGCAACGCAGGCAATCCGGCAACCGCGCGACTTTTCCCTCATGACGCTCGCGCAAATGTGCCACCTGCTCCTCATCCAGATCGCGCACGGAGGAGCACTTCCAGCATTGCTCCCATGTGTCATCCTCGATCTCCTGTTCACATACTTTACATTTCCACATCGTTTGATCTCCTTGTGTTGTGCGGCTTGTCCGCGATTATTCTTTCGTCAGTCCCACATCCGTCAGCAGATAGACGGCGAAGGAGGCCAGCCAATGCTCGCCCTCGTAGTGACCGCTGGAGACGTGTTTCAGGCCCGCCTGGGTATGGGCGGCGGCACTGTCGGATAATATCTGCTGTCTGGCATCAGCCGCGGGGAGAGAGGCGGCGATGCCCTTCATGGTCCACGCCCGGGTCAGGTTGAGGCCGGCGAGGTGGATGAGATGGCCGTCGCTCGGGTCGCTGACATTCGCCGGTGTCAGCAGGTTGCCGAGTTTTCCCTGCGCCAGATCGGGGAAATACGCGCTCAGCCATGCGACGAATTCTTTTTCCGATAGGACGCGCCGCATCAGATCCGCGACGTTGAGACCGGGGGAGAAGAAGTCATTGCCCGAGGGTTCGTAGGCCACCGGATAGTTCACATCCTTGCCGTAAAAGGCGCGGGCTTTTTCGCGGATCAGTTGCTGCATCGCTTCATCGTGCGTGACCACCGCCCAGTCGAAAAACTGCGAGAGGGGGAATGCCGTTTCCGGATGGAATCCGCAACGCACCGGCCACTCGAGCTTGGGCAGATACTCTTTCAGCAAGGTCGCGAGCTGTTGTTCCAGGGGCTGCAGATAGGTGGACCAGCGCTTCGCATCGGCATCCTCCCAGGTGCGCAGCTCCATGCCCAGACGCATCACCCAGGCCCAGCCGTACATGCGCTCGAAGCTCTTGTTTTCCTTGATCGCAAAGTGCGCTGCTTCCGCCGCGAGGTCCTTTTGATTGAAGCGTTTGTCGAGAATGCCGCGCACCTCCCCGGCCCAGCCGGCCTGTGGATGCAGCTTCAGCAAACGCACCAGCATCCAGTGCCCGTGTACCGATGAATGCCAGTCGAAGTGTCCGTAAAACACCGGATGTTTGACCCGCGGAGCGACGATGTCTGCGGGGGAGTTCAGCACGTTGCCCGGCTTGTAGGGGTGCTCGCGATCGATCCCCGCCAGGGCCATGCGCACGAAGGTGTCAGCTTGTTCCGCTTTCATGGGCAGAGTGTCCGCCATTGCCATCGCGGTGGCAAGAGCGATCCCGCAGACGATGCCGAGGCAGGAAAGAAAGTTCATGTCGGAGAATTCTCGTCAAGCGGCATCATGGCAACATTTTTCTGCATTCAGCGCTCTCCGACCTCTTTGGCCCATGGCCGGTGAAGATCGAGCAGCGTGGAAGCCAGAGCGGTTTTTTCCGGCAGACGATTGATCGTTTCAGCGGGATCTTCTGCGAGATGGTAGAGGGCTTTGGCCTGTGCGCCCTGGCCCATCAATTTCCACGGCCCCTGCCGAACGGCCCAGGCCTTGCCGTGCTGCCAATGCAGCGTGCGATCAGGCAGCGCTCGCTCCTTGCGGAAAACGGGCATCAGGTCGGAGCCATCGATCTTGTGATTCTGCGGAATGGATGCCCCGGCCAGTGCGATGAAGGTGGGAAGAAAATCCATCGTCATCACTACCTCATCGCTTGTCGTCGCGGCGGGAATCACGCCGGGCCAGCGGGCGATCATCGGCACGCGATGCCCGCCCTCCTCCATGCTGCCTTTTTTACCCCGCAAGGCACCATGGGCCGCGAATCCGGGAGGCGCCTGCGGACCGTTATCGGAACAAAAAATCACCAGTGTCTGCCGATCAATCTGCCGTTTGCGCAGCGTATCCATCACCGCTCCCACGGATTCATCCAGCACGGCGATCATTTCCTTGTAGTGTTCGACCGGAGCTTGTTTTTTGTTAGGGTCGCGGCCCTGCCAGGGATTGTGCGGCGCTGCCTGCGCGAGGTAGAGGAAAAACGGCTTCTTGTCGTTTTGTTCGATGAATGCGCACGCGTGTCTGGTCAGCAGATCCGTGGTGTAACCTGTCTCATGGCGGATCTCGCGATCATGCCACCAGTCGAGTTCCTTGGTGCCGTAGCCCGCGATGTGCGTGTGGTAGTCCACATTGCCGCCGATGAATCCGCGGAACTCATCGAAGCCGTGATTCATCGGATGAAACTTGCGGTCATAGCCGAGATGCCATTTCCCGATCAATGCCGTGCGATAGCCCGCGCCGCGCAACAAGGCGGGCAGGGTGATTTCCTGTGCGGACAAGCCCCAGGCCCAGCGCTGCACGGGATTTTCCTCGCGCTGCTTGCGGAACACGGGTGACAGTTCCTCATCCGGCACCCACTTGCAGCGCTGCTGATAGCGACCGGTCAGCATAGCCGCGCGGGTGGGCGTACACATCGCACCGTTGCTGTGGAAGTCGGTGAATTTCATGCCATCCGCCGCCAGACGATCAAGGTGCGGCGTTTTGATCTCCTTGCTGCCGTAGCAACCCAGGGAACCGTAGCCGAGATCATCGGCGACGATCAGCACGATGTTCGGCGGCCGTTCCGCCGCCTGCGCCGTTGCGGCGGCGATCCACATGCCCGCCAACAAACGGGGGAGAAAGGTCCTCATCGTTGGGCATGCTTGAGGATGAAATCGATCAGTTCCCGGCATTCAAAAAACGCCGGGGTGACTTCGTGGCCGCCTTGGGGGATGAGTTTGAACTCGAAGGTTCCGCCCAGAGCCTGGTAACGCTGTTGCAGCAGTTGGGTGTTTTCCACCAAGGGCACGATCTTGTCCGCATCGCCATGTATGGAAAACATCGGCACACGTTGTTTTGCCAGTCCATCGAGCAGGGAGACGGGATTGAATTCATCCAGCTTCGCGCGGAGCTGTGCCTCCTCCATGCCGAAATCGGCGAGGGTTTCTTTTTTTGACAGGCGCAGCGGGTAGCTGTCGAGATTGCACACCGGATAGATGCCGGCCCAGGCGGTGACTTTGTCGGGATTCCTGCAAGCCCAAGCGAGCGTCATCAAACCACCGCGGCTCTGGCCTAACAGAATCGGCTTGGTCGAGTAGCCGCGTTGGACCATGGCAGCGTGGAAACGGGAGAACTTCGCCGTGCTACCGGGCGCGCCGCGCACCTCGCCGAGATCGTAGCTGGCGATGGCGATGCCCGCTTGCAGGAAGGCATCGGTGTACATCTTGTGTTTCAGGATGATGAAATTTCCGCCCACATTCGGCGCATACCAGATCCACGGTTTGCCCGCAGCGGCAGTCGTGGGCGCGCGGAGATAGGCCTTGTGACCCTCCACCTCAAAGGACTCCGGCTGGTCTTGCGCCATGGTCACGGAGGCCGCACAGAGCAGGGCACAGCACCAACGGGATAGCGTTTGTAGGATCATGGTTTCACGTGCATAGGATCAGACCAACTGATGGAACCAGCCTTTGCGGTATTCCTTTGTCAGGAAGCTGTTGGCTTGCTCGTTGTTGGTGAATTTCATGTTGGCACCGTCATAGTTGAGTTTCTGGTTCATCTTGCCCACGCGCAGGGCGATGTTGCCGAGCAGGATCGATTCGGTGAACGGAGCGGCGTAGAGGAAGTTCGAGCCAGGCTTGTCCCATGCGATTTCTCCTGTGATGGCCCGACGCCAGTCCATGTATTGGCCGAAGTCGCTCGCACCGTTCGGCAGACGCTCCAGCATTTCCGGCGGCTTGCCGAGGGGATTGCTTTTCTTCTCTTCCTCGGTCTGGGCGATGCGAGAGGTGTCACCGTAGTTGCCCTCGACGATGAGGTCGTGTTTCGTGCCGAAATAGACATTGCCGCTGGGTGCCAGTTTCTTGTCGGCCGCGAGTTTGGCGGGACGACGCATGCGCTCGGATGCCATCACTTCCACGCCGTCTTTCATGAGTTTGCCCTCATACCAATAGATCACCAGTTCCGGGCGCGGCTTGCCGTTGGGCAATGTGCCAGCGGCATAAGTCCAGCGGAAGATGGCACCTTTGGGGAACGTTTCCTCGGTGTGGCCGTGGATCTCGATGACTTCCACACTGGTGGGCAGTCCGAGATTCATCGACCAGAAAATGCTGTCCATGGTGTGGCAGGCCATATCGGCGAGAGCACCGCCGCCGAAGTCATACCAACCGCGCCAGTTGAAATCGTGATAGACGCGCTTGTCCTTGTAGGGGCGCTCGGGGGCGCAGCCGAGGAACAGATCCCAGTTGAGATTCGCGGGCACGGGATCGCTGCCTTCGGGACGTGCGATGCCCTGTGGCCACACGGGACGATTGGTGCAGCAGTGGATTTCCGTGATATCGCCGAGCATGCCGCTGTTGACGTATTCGTAAATCTCACGATTGCCCGGTCCGGAATGACCTTGGTTGCCCATCTGTGTGGCGACTTTGAATTTTTTCGTGGCAGCGAGAAGTTGGCGCGCTTCCCACACCGTGTGGACCAGCGGCTTCTGGGTATAGACGTGCTTGCCGCCTTCCATCGCCAGGGCGGTGGGGAGATAGTGGTGGTGATCGGGCGTGCAGACCATCACGGCATCGATGTTTTTCATCTCCTTTTCCAGCAGGATGCGGTAGTCCTGATAGAAATGCGAGTCCGGCCACAGTTTCATGACCTGGCCCTGGCGCTTGGTGTCCACATCGCAATGAGCGACGCAAATGTCGCCCGCGCGTTTCACGCAATCGATGTGCGCTGCGCCCTTGCCTCCGGTGCCGATGATGGCCACGCGCAGGGCATCCCCTTTGTTTTGCGCATGCAGGATGGCGGGAAAACCGAGGATGCTGGCGGAAGCGGAGCCGGCCAGTTTGAGAAAGGAACGACGATTGGTGCTGGGAATCATAAGTGGGAATGGAAGTTCTAGATCATTACGCCGAGGCGTGCGGAAGTATTACGAGAAATATCATTCGGTATCTGGTGTGACTGGGCGAGCGCAGGCCCCTGCTATCTCACATCGATCACAGCAGGGGCCTTCTGGTCGAGCATGCGACGGTAGATCGTCACTGCGATGCGATCGAATACAAAAGCGAGAAGCAATCCGCCGCAGAGACCCGCCAGCGAGCCCATCCACAGGACGTCACGCAGTCGATAGGGGAGATCGAACAGCGCGCGCGCCAACCACACACTGCCTATTCCCGCCGGTATCATGAGCACGGCGAAAATCTGATAATGCAGCGCGCGCAGTCCGGCGGAAAATCTGTGGCGTATCACACCCATGCAAGCCGATGAGGATATGATGCCCAGAAGGATCAACACTCCCAGACATAGGGCTGCCACTGCGGCCACCACGACTCCCACTCCGATCAAAAACAGCATCACACACAGGGCGACCAAGGCGAAAAGAAAGAGCATGGGGGAAAAGTCGTCCGCAGGATCGATGGCAGGTGGGCCTGCGGGTTCCTGCCCCATGACGCTGCAGAGCAGGAGGCAGAATAGCGCCAACTTCGCCAACAATGATGCCATGCTTTTGCTCATGAGAGGTGGTGTGGCCCGGTTCCTCTTGGACACGCTCCAGACCTAGCGGAACCGGCCCGTGATGGCGAGACATTTCCTGATTCCGTCCGCTTTGCCGTGAGAGAATGAATCGGTTCTCACCGTAAGACACGCGTGTTTTCCCTGCAATCATTGACTCTCGCCTGTGTTGCCATCACCGTCGCATGGTGCTCGCCGCTCCGCGCCCAAGAAGCTTCAGAGCCGGGAAAGATCTTCTTCGAGCAATATTGCATCAAATGCCATGGGGAGAAAAAAAGCAAAGGCAAGGTCACCTTACACGATTTTCCCTATCAGGCCGCGGATGAGTCACATCTGAAACTCTGGGAAAACGTGCTCGATACTCTCAAGAGCAACGACATGCCGCCCGACGATGAGGATCAACCCAGCGAGGAGGAGCGCAAAGCAATCGTGGCGTGGCTCGAAGCCGGTCTTCATCGGCAAACCCAGCAACACCCGGCACCTGTCGCCACCGCCGCGATCACCCGACGCCTCACCAACTTCGAATACCAAAACACGCTCCGCGATCTGCTCGGCATCGATCTTCATGTCATCGATGACCTGCCCGCCGATCCCACCAAACCCTATCACTTCCACAACACAGCCGAATTCATGCTCGTGGGGCAGGAGCAAATCGACCGCTATCTCGAAGTCGCACGCCGCGCCATGGCCAGCACGATCGTCGAAAAAAACGCACCTGCCGCTGTAAAAAAACGCGCCGAGTGGAAAGCGGATGTCAACCCGCAAAGCGGCATGGCCCAGCACGCCGTGGGGGTGTGGGGCAACAATCGCCACTCCGCAGCGATGGGCCTTTCCCTCAACAACCCGCCCACCACCGGAGAATTCCGTCTCAGTTTCCAAGCCTCTGCCAAGCTGCTCAACGGCGCCAAGGAGGTACCGCTGCGTTTCATCATGGGCTACACGATTCAAATCAACAGTTCGACCCAGCGCATTGCTCCCATAGGCACCGTTCATTTGTCGAACGAAACACCGCAAGTCTTCGAAATGCGCGGCCGCTTGGAAAACTTTCCGCTTCAGCCACCCACATCGGATAAAGGTCGCACCACGCCGCCCGCCTTTCACATCACCCCGCTCAACCTGTACGACGATGGCACGCTCAACGACGGTGTGAATTTCCAGCGCACCCGCAATTCCCAGATGCCGCAAGCACTCATCGACTGGGTGGAATTCGAAGGTCCCATCCACGATGCCTGGCCTCCCGCCCATCACCAACGCATCATGATCGACTCCCCGCTGCGCGAGACCGATCCGCGAGCCTATGCCCGCTTGGTGTTGGAGTCCTTTTTGCCCCGCGCCTTCCGCCGCCCGGCGACGCGAGAAGAGATCGAGCGCTTCGGCAAGATGTTTGACATCGTCTTCCCTGAGAGCCCGTCGCTGGAGCACGCCATCCGTGAAACGCTGGCCATGGTTCTGATTTCACCTCAGTTCCTTTATCACACGGTGGCGGATGGCAAGAGCGTTTCCCCCGCTCACGAACTCGCCTCGCGTCTATCGTATTTCCTGTGGGGAAGCATGCCGGACGAGGAGTTGCTGCAGCTCGCGGCGAACAACCGGCTCAACGACCCGAAAATTCTTGAGCAACAAACCTTGCGCCTGCTGTCCGATCCCCGTTCTCAGGACTTCGTCAAAAATTTCACCATGCAGTGGCTCAGCCTTGCCAAGATGCGCACGGTGCCCATCAACATCGATCTCTTTCCGCGCTTCCTCTATGTGGTCGCTTTCGGCGAGCGGAAAAACACCGAGGAACCCTATCGCCCCACCGTGCGCGATTTCATGATCGAGGAAACCACTTCTTTCATCGCCGAGCTGATCCGTGCCAACGAAAAGCCGCTGCAAATCGTCCACTCGGATTTCGCCATGCTCAACCAACGCCTTGCCGCCCACTACGGCATACCAGGGGTGGATGGCATGAGATTCCGCCGCGTGCCGGTGAAACCCGAGCAGCGCATCGGCGGCCTGCTGACCCAGGGATCCGTGCTCATCGGCAATGGCACCGGCACGGCCCCGCATCCGATCTATCGCGCCGTGTGGTTGCGCGAAGCGATCCTCGGCGAATACGTCGCCCCGCCGCCCGCCGAGGTGCCCGCCCTGTCGGATACCGCCGGAGCTTCCGCCGAAAAAGCCCTTTCGATCAAGGATCTGTTAGCCAAGCACCGCACCGTGGAGGCATGCAATGACTGCCACGCCCGCCTCGACCCCTGGGGCATCCCCTTCGAGCACTACAATGCCATCGGCCAATACCAGCCTCTCGTCCCCAAGGAAGGCACGCGCATCAAAACCCTCAACGATATCAGCGATCAAGGCCGCCAGGCTTATCGGGACTACCTCGCCTCCACCAACACCGTGCCCATCGAGGCGGATGCACGGCTGCCGAAAGGCCCCTCCGTCCGCGGCATGGAGGATCTCAAGCAATACCTCGTGCAGGAGCGCGCGGATGACATCACACGCAATCTCATCCGCCGCCTCATGACCTATGCGATCGGCCGCGAACTCACCGTGCACGATCGCCCGGAAATCGAGTCCTTGCTCTCCCAAGCGAAAAAAGATCAACTCGGCCTGCGCGATCTGATCGTGCGGATTTGCCAGAACCCGGTGTTCCAAGCCACCGCCACCCCCGCATCACCTCAAAAGTAACGAATCATCATGAAACACAAATCCTGGAATCTTCAACGTCGTGAGTTCTTGAAAGGCGGCGGCATTGCACTGGCACTGCCGTTTCTCCAAGCGATGAGCCGCGCTGCGGGACTGAACACCAGCGCGCCCAAGGAGTTGCCGAAACGCATGTGCATCACCTATTTCGCCTACGGGGCCTACATGCCGGAAGCGCAAAACGGCATCCCCATGCCCGGCAAGGAACATGATCCCTGGAGCTGGTGGCCCACCTCCACCCCGGGGCCTCTCACCTTCAATGAATCGTCGAAACCATTTGCCTCGCTCAAGGAGCACATCTCCTACCTGCGCGGGCTCGATCACAAAGGCGGCTGGAAAATGGGCGGCCACAGCAGCGGTGATGTCTTCGCCACCGGAGCTGACATGACCGAGACCCAGCGCACGAACAGCATTTCCGTCGATCAGGTTGCCGCCAACGCGCTCGGCCATCTCACCCGCCACCCCTCACTCGTACTCGGCACCGAGGGCGGTACCGGCAGCTATGGCATGAGCAAAACGCTCTCCCATCGTGGCCCTGGTCGTCCGATTCCCTCCCTCCACAAACCCCAGGAAATCTTCAACCAAATGTTCTCGCCCTATGGGGCGAAGTCCGTCGATGAAGTCCGCGCCGGTCTCAAGCGCGAAGCGAGCATCCTCGACCTGATGATGGAAAACAGCCGCAGTCTCAATGCCCGCCTCGGCAAGGAGGATGCGCAAAAAATGGAGGAATACCTCGACTCCGTGCGCGCCATCGAGCAACGCGTGGAGCGCACCAGCCAGTGGACGCACCAGCCCTTGCCGGGTGTGGATACCAAGGGGCTCAATCTCGATGTCGCCTACAATCAGCCGCTCGACTACATCCGCTGCATGTATGATCTGATCTTTCTCGCCTTTCAGACCGACTCCACCCGCTACGCCACCCTCATGCTGGAAAGCGAGAACTCCAACAGCAGCGAAATGTGGAACTACGCGAACTACGCCCTCGGCTACAAGGGTGCCACCCACGACATCGCTCACAAGCGCCCCGCCGATTTCTCCGGCCAGTGGGATCGCTGGCGCGCGGAGCAACACGCCTACTTTTTGCAACGCTTGAAAAACACCCCGGAGGGCGAAGGCAGCATGCTCGACCGCACCCTCGTGCTGTGGGGCTCCGCTCATCCTCACGCCTCCCACGCGAATCAAAACTACCCGCTGCTCCTCGCCGGTGGCAATCACCTCGGCTTCAAGCACGGCAACCTCCACGCCTTCGAGGGCGATAAAAAAATGCCCATGGCCAACCTCTACGTTTCCATGCTCCAGGCGGTGGGGGTGGAAACGAAATCCTTTGCCGACAGCACCGGTGAAATGAACGTCTTGCGGGCGTGAAAATTCCCCATCGTGTGAAACATCCCGTCTCCTGACGATGTAGCGATTCCCATGGAGTCACCGCTCGAACGCAAGGCTGATGAAATCCAGCGCGAGTTCTTCTCGCGCGTGGGCGATTCACGCCAGTTGCTGCAGTTGGTGGATGCCCTGCACGGCATTCACGTCTTTATCAAAGACCACCTCTGCCGCCACATCGCCGTCAGCCAGAAATTCGCCGAACGCCTCGGACTCAAGAGCGCGAGCGAAATGATAGGCAGGACGAACTACGATTTCTATCCGCAACTCATCGCCGATAAATTCGCCGTCGATGATCAACACATCCTCACCACCGGCGAGCCCCTGCTCAACATCGTGGAAATGCTGCCCTCCGCCTGCGGTGGCTTCGACTGGATCACCACCAACAAAATGCCCATCTTCGATGGCAAAGGTCGCGTCATCGGCATCATGGGTACGCTGCAATCTCACGGCGATTATTTCCGTCCGTGGGCCCAGGGCGCGGGGGTGGGCAAGGCGGCGGAATACATCCAGGCCCATTTCCGCGAGGCGGTCGATTTGAAACATCTCACCAAAGCCGCCGGTTTGTCCCAACGGCACTTGAACCGGAAATTCCACGAAGTCTTCGGTATGTCCGCGCAGGATTTCTGGATCAACACACGCATCCAGCGCTCCTGCGATGCACTGACCGGCACGGCGAAAAACATCGCGGAGATCGCGCAGGAGTTCGGCTTCTGTGATCAGAGTGCCTTTTCGCGCCAGTTCCGCCAGCGCACCGGGCTCTCACCGCTCGAATACCGGCGACGTTACGCCCCACCACGTCGTGGCTGAATCATCCCGAAAATTGGCAAATGGCGGCATAGCACGGCGGCGGATGTGTGATAGAGTGGAAACAGTGCCCCAAACCTGATCCGCATGCTCTCTTCATCCACCATCTCCCTGACACAACGCCGCCTGTTTTCCGCTCTGTTGCTATGCGGCGGCGCGCTGCACGGCCACGCGCAAAGCAGCGAGGACATCACCTTTTTCCGTGAAAAGGTGAAGCCCGTTCTGGAGGAGCACTGCATCAGTTGCCACGGTGGCAGCGATGGCAAGGGTGGCTACAAAATCAAAGGCGGCTTGCAACTCATCAGTCGCAAGGGACTGCTCAAGGGCGGCGAACACGGTCCTGCCTACGATGAAAAAAAACCGACGCAGAGCATACTGTTGGAGGTCATTTCCTATCGCAACGACGAGCTGCAAATGCCGCCCAAAAACAAGCTTTCGGACGAACACATTGCCCTGCTCACGGAGTGGATCAAACGCGGCGCGCCCTGGACGCCGGAAGACGCGGAGTTGATGCGCGAGGTCCATGAACCGATGTCCGATATCACCACGGTCAACGAGAAAACCAAGGCGTTCTGGTCCTACAAACCGATGGTGCGTCCCTCTTTGCCGGAAGTGGCCGGATTTTCCCATCCCATCGATCGTCTTCTCGAAGCGCAACGCCGCGAACACGGCTTGGTCGCCAATCCACCGGCCAGCAAAGCGGAGCTTCTGCGCCGCGCCGCGATGGATCTGACCGGCCTCGCGCCCACTCTCGCAGAGATCCGCGCCTTTGAGGAAGACACCAGTCCGGATGCCTGGAACAAACAAATCGACCGCCTCCTCGCCTCGCCGCAATACGGCGAAAAATGGGGCCGCCACTGGCTCGATCTCGTGCGCTACTCGGAGTCGCAGGGCTTCGAGCGCGACACGAACAAGTCCATGGTCTGGCGCTACCGCGATTATGTGATCGATGCCTTCAACCAGGACAAACCCTATGACCGCTTTTTGTTAGAACAGCTGGCGGGTGATGAAATCCCCGAGCCCACGCGCGATTCGATCATCGCCACCGGCTATCACCGCCTGATGCAGTGGGACGACGAACCTGCGGACCGCCTGCAGCACGCCTTTGACATCATCGATGACAACCTGCGTGTCACCACCGAGACCATGCTCGGCATGACCGTGGGCTGCGCCCGTTGCCACGACCACAAGGGTGATCCCATTCCGCAGAAGGACTATTATCAGTTTGCCGCTTTTTTCCGCAACATCAGCCCCATGGGGAATGGGCAGGACAACTTGCGGCCCGTGCCCGCGAAGGATGCCCAGGGGCCGGAGCAAATGAAACAGTGGCGCGAGGAAAAATCCCGGCTCATCGAACGAATCGGGCTCATGGAGCAGGACTATCAACGCCGCACCGATGCCGCCGGCATCACCGGCCCGGCGGAGGACCTGGCCTTGATTTCGGATGCGCGCGCGAAACCATGGAAATGGCACTACACTTTTGACAAACCTGCCGATGACTGGAAGACTGTGGGCTTCCGTGCGGAAACACAGGGCTGGAAGGAAGGCCTCGCCGGATTCGGCACAGCAGTTCCGGGAGCCAAGGCGCAGACTCCATGGACCGGCAAGGACATCTGGCTGCAAACCACCTTTCTGTTGGAAAAAATTCCCACCTCGTTGGTCATGTCCCTCTATCACGATGAGGACATTGAAATCTATTGCAACGGCCAGTTGGTGCATCGCAAGGAAAAGTATCTCATCGAATATGCCACGATCGAGGCCTCGGATGCCTTCATCGCCGCCTTGCAAACCGGGCGCAATGTCATCGCCGTGCACGTCAAGCAAACCGGTGGCGGTCAGTACTTCGACATGGGCCTCACCATCAAGGGCCGCTCGTTGCGACGCGAAATGCTGGCGCAGGAAAACCCTCACATCACCCCGCAGCAGCGCGAGGAGTTGCGCGATTTGTTAGATCAGCTCACGGTGCTGGAGGCCAAATTGAATCAACCGCAGGAAATGACCCTCGCTGTGGCGGAAATGGGCGTGCAATCACCGCCGACCTTCATCCACTTGCGCGGCAGTGCCCATGCCGAGGGCGCGGAAGTGCAGCCCGCGTTTCCGGCGATCTTCGGCGGCGAGGTGGCTAAAATCCAGCCGCCAGCCTCGGGTCAGAGCAGTGGCCGCCGTTTGGCCTTGGCCCGATGGATCACCCGCCCGGACAACCCGCGCACCGCCCGCGTGATGGTGAACCGCCTGTGGCAACATCACTTTGGCCGCGGCCTGTCAGCCACGCCGAACGATTTCGGCTACCTGGGAACCGCCGCCACCCATGCGCCGTTGTTGGATTGGCTTGCCACCGAGTTTGTCGCCCGCAGTTGGAGTGTGAAATCGATGCACCGCCTGATCATGACATCGGCCGCCTATCAGATGTCGAACCGCCGCCACGATGCCAATCTTGCGAAAGACCCCGCGAACGAACAATGGTGGCGTTTCCTGCCGCGTCGCATGACTTCCGAGGAACTGCGCGATAACATTCTCGCGGTGACCGGTGAGCTGAACCTGCAAATGGGCGGCCCCAGCATTTTCATTCCGATCCCGGAAGAAGTGCTGGCCACCTCGTCCACCAAGGGCAGCAAGTGGGGCAAAAGCGCGCCGGATCAGGTTAACCGCCGCACGGTCTATGCCGTCAGCAAACGCTCGCTCTCCGTGCCGCTGCTGACCGAACACGATCAGGCGGATACCGACAACCCCTGCCCGGTGCGTTTCGCCACCATCGTGCCGACTCAGGCACTCGGCATGATCCACAGCGATTTCATCCATCAAAAAGCCCGGGCGTTTTCCCAGCGCCTGCGCCGCGAGGCAGGCGAGGAAAAACCGGCTCAAGTGCGGCTCGCCTATCAACTCGCCGTGCAGCGCGAGCCATCCGATGCCGAACTCCAGCGCGCGTTGGAATTCCTCACCCTGTTGGAACAGCAGGAAAAACTCACGGCCGATGTGGCACTGCAGCGTTTCTGCCTCGCGGTCTTCAGCTTCAACGAATTCATCTTCATCGACTAACCACCATCCCATCATGATCTCCGTTCCCAATTTCTGCGGTCAAGTCCGCCGCCGCGAGTTCATCCACCAGCTCGGTGGCGGATTCACCTCACTGGCACTCACCGGCTTGTTAGGCCAAAGCGGGTTTTTCTCGCAAGCCGGTGCGGCGGAAATCATGGCCAATCCCCTGGCCCCGCGCGAACCGCAGCTTCCTGCCAAGGCGAAGTCCGTGATCTTTCTTTTCATGTATGGCGGACCCAGCCACATGGATACCTTCGATTACAAACCGAAACTCTATCCGCTCGATGGCAAGACGATTCCCATCAAAACCTTCGGCCGTGGCGGCAAAAAAAACGCCGGTCGCGTGGTCGGCCCCAAATGGAAATTCAAGCAATACGGCCAGTGCGGCAAGTATGTCTCAGATCTCTTTCCCCACACGGCCCAATGCGTGGATGACATCGCGTTCATCCACTCGATGACTGCGGACTCGCCCATCCACGGCTCCGCGATGCTCATGATGAACAGCGGCTCGCTGCTCAGCGGCAAACCTTCGTTAGGCTCGTGGCTGAATTACGGGCTCGGCTCGGTGAATGAAAACCTCCCCGGTTACGTGGTGATGCTGGACAAAACCGGCGGTCCCATTTCCGGCGCAAAAAACTGGTCCTCCGGCTACATGCCCGCCTCCTACCAGGGCGTGGTCTTTCGCTCGCAAGGCGATCCGATTTTGAACCTCGCCGACAAACACGGCATGAACCGCGTGCAGCAACGCTCCTTGTTGGACTACCTCAGCGATGTGAACCACGGCCACCTCAAGGGCCGCGAGGACCACAGCGATCTGGCATCGCGCATCGCCAGCTACGAGCTGGCCTTCCGCATGCAAACGACGGCTCCGGAAGCGATCGATGTGGAAAGCGAACCGGAGCACATCAAGGCGCTCTATGGCATGGACCAGCCGCGCACCGAGGACTTCGGACGCAAGTGTCTGCTCGCGCGCCGATTGGTCGAGCGCGGTGTGCGTTTCATTCAGATCTACTCCGGCGGTGCGCACAATGATGACAACTGGGACGCGCATGGCGACCTGGAGAAAAACCACAACTTCCACGCCGGCAATACCGATAAGGCGATCGCGGGATTGCTGAAGGATCTGAAACAGCGTGGTTTGTTAGATGAGACGCTGGTCGTCTGGGGTGGCGAGTTCGGTCGTCAACCTACGGCCGAATACGCGGCCGGCACGGGCCGCGATCACAACTCCTACGGCTTCACCATGTGGATGGCGGGCGGTGGGATCAAGGGCGGCATGAGTTATGGCGAAACCGACGAGCTCGGCTCGCAAGCGGTCGTCAATCGCTGCCAGGTGAAACACCTCCACGCCACGATCCTGCACCAGATGGGCATCGATCCGAACAAACTCAGTTTCTTCTACAACGGCCTCGATCAGAAATTGGTAGGTGTAGAGGAAATCGATCCGATCCGCGAAATCATCGCGTAATCAGGAGAAGGGTTTTGCAACCCCTTTCATTCCTTTCACCCAAAATTCAGAGATGAGAACCACGGATTGCACGGAAGACACGGATGAAGAGTAGGTTATGGAAAATCTTTCACTCACCCTGCGGGTGAGCTTCCATGGCAACGCAACTCTTTGATCATCTGTGAATTCCGTGCAATCCGTGGTTACTATATTCCTTTCAAGGTTCACTTGTTATACCCCTTGTGATTCATGAATTCCCAGATGCGTCCCATCCAGGTGTAGCTACCCGTTTCGGGGGATGCGGCTCTTTGGAAACAGTGATTGCGCGTGGCCAGCGTGTGGAGATCGGACTGGAGGCCCATGCGGCGAAGTTGCTCCCAGCATTTCACGGAATTCATCGCCGCCCAGCCATCGGCATCGCCGTGGATGAAGAGCATGGGGCATGTCGAGAGATCGAAGGCAAATTCCGGAGCGAGCCGTGAGTCATTCTCGTTGCCGCCTTTGGCATTTCCGGCATCGATGCCATCGGTGAGTGCGTAGGCCGGATAGATCGCAACGGCCCACTGCACACTACAGGGGATCTTGTCGATGTCATCGATGGGTGTGTAGGAACGGGATTGAGAGCTGGTCGCGCCCATCAGAGCGAGATGCCCGCCGGCGGAGGAACCCATGATGCCGATGCGCTGGGGATCGAGCCCTTTCGCCGCCGCCTCGCTGCGCACGAGCCGGATGCAGCGCTGCAAGTCCTGCCACGCGGTGGTGTGCTTTGCCAAGCCGCCCTGGGGTCGCGGTGTGCGGTATTTCATCGTCACCACTGCCATGCCCTTTTCATTGAGATAACGCCGCACCGGTGCGACTTCGAAGTCGTCGGGATTGTTGCCGTTGTAGGCACCGCCCGAGAAAATAATCTGCACCGCCTTGGTCTTGAGTTGTTTCGGCATGTGCCATTCGAGGTAGGGCTGCACCTGCTTGGCCTGCGCATCCGGCATCTTCCCCTCCGGCCAAAGCGGGGCCTTGCGATGGTCGCCACGCGCATCGTTACTGGCATAGCGTTGCATCAGCGGGACTTCCGCACCACGAAGGCCATCGTAATTCATCTGACGCAGGAACTCGGTGACGCGGTCCAGCCAGTGATCGTAGGCGGTGCCGTTTTCACCTTTTTCCGGATCACCCATGAAACCGTGGGGGCGGTCTGCGAAGAGATGAAGCTCGGCGGGGATTTTCATGCGGCGGAGTTGGCGATAGAGTTGCGTTGAACCCAGCGGCGAGTAGGCATCCGTGCCGCCGTGAAAGAGCGCCATCGGGCAGGTCTTGGCATCGAACTTGAATGCGTCCGTGAGCTTCACGTCCGGCGCATCGCCCTCGCGGGTGTTAGGTCCGGTGAGACCATCGGTGAGGGCGTAGGCGGTGTAGATCGGCACCGCCCAGTTGATGTGGCAGGGCTGCTTGTCGAGATCGTCAATGGCCGCGTAGGCGGGAGTGAGGGCACTGGTTCCCAGCAACACCGTGAGATGGGCTCCTGCGGAAAATCCGAGCGCGCCGATGTTTTCCGGATCGTAGCCGCGTTTCTGTGCCTCGCTGCGAATGAGGCGTACGGCGCGTTGCCCATCCTCCCAGGCGCTTTGATAGATGGGCAGATTTTTCGGGCGCGGCGTGCGGTAGGTGAGGCTGGCGCAGACATAACCGAGCTCCGTGAGTTTTTTCGCTACGCGATCAATCCATACGCCATCGACGCAGCCCTGGTAGCCGCCGCCGGTGATGAGCAATACGCACGCGCCATTTTTCGTGGCGGGCGCCTCATACCAATCGAGATGCGGCATGGCATGCTCCGCCGCCTTGAATCCCGGCGCCTTGGTCTCGTTCTGCGTGGCCGCGATTTGTTGGGCTTGGAAATCAGGAATCTTCCCTTCCGGCCAAAGCGCGACACGTTCCGCGGCCCACACCGGAACAGCAAGCAGCAACCACGAAGCAACAAAGAGGAATGTTTTCATACAAGGTCTTTCCCCCCGATGGATTCACGAAGGACTCCGCATTCTGTGCGATGCATGGGTGCGCCCGCAAGTCGAATCGTCACAGCATGGTTGCTGAATATGATGATACGGCAAAAATAACGGGAGCGCGGCTCTTCCGTCCGCCTCGAAACTGTCAGCCATCCAAGTGCTGCGTCTCCGCACCCGGCACAAGACGGCTGTCCCAGCGTAAGAATGTCAGCAGAAAAAACGCCTGCCCCGGGCTGCGATGAGACGACCTGATGTCCGCAAGTTTTTCGGGAAATTCCTTGCCGCATCAGGGAATTCATGGTGTTATTTCCTGGCAGATTTTTATCTGTTCTCCAGGAAACTAACATCATCATATCAAGACAAAATGAGATTCCATCATGCAGTGACTATTACCACGGTCGCTTTAGCCCTTTGCAATTGCGCATCCATCGTCAGCAAGTCTGATTATCCTGTTACCATCACTAACTCAAAACCCACAAAGATAGTTGTCAAAAACAAGGCTACGAATGGCGTTGTTCATACGGGCACCACGCCCACAACTGTTACTTTGTCAGCATCTGAAGGCTATTTCAAACCCGCTAAGTATGCCATCGTTTCTCCAAAAGGCACGAGTAGCCTAGACGCTACCATGGATCCTTGGTATATGGGCAATATTGTTTTTGGAGGAATTATTGGGATTTTCATTGATCCGGCAACCGGTGCCATGTGGAAGCTTCCTAAGAGTATCGACATTAACCAATAAGGAGAGCAAGCCAGCAGTGGCAACAGCTACGACGCCGTGGTTTGTTTGTCTAGTGGGGGTGAATGTTGGATCTCTGTCCTGCGCTCGTACTCTCCTAGCTCTGGCACACCTCAACTTTGCGCTAAAAATCGATGCCCTACATACCTATATTTTTTGGATAGTCTGTTTGGCTCTACTTGGCTGTTGGGGGTGGCGTCACAGGATTGCTGTGGTGGAGGCGTGATGGGTGGATGCGGGCCGTGGTTTCTGTCGTGATCTTCTGCTGCGTTGCCTATCCCGTCCAGTTAGCAGGGATGCACGAATGCTTGGAGGGAAGGCCACCCGAAGTATTGGAGTTCGTGTTTGCCGGACTCGCAGCGAGTCTCCCTTGGTGCTTCGGTCGATGGAAGTGGCCGATCCCACTTGGATTTATGATTCTCCTGTTTGCCGGTACGTATACAGC
>ERZ1066127.205-NODE-205-length-38132-cov-12.043753_pt1 | contig 38132 bp, 28 predicted proteins | sample MGYA00382774_ERZ1066127 | MGnify/ENA primary metagenome ERZ1066127 (study PRJEB33369, sample SAMEA5778357) | biofilm metagenome | biome: Industrial cooling water; feature: Water cooling tower basin; material: Biofilm | place: United Arab Emirates | collected...
GGGCAGGGCGGCGAGCACGGCTTTTTGCAGTTTTTGCGATTCCGCCTGCTGGTAGGTGAAGCCAAGTTTTTCCTGAAGTGACTGGATTTTTTCGGCGAGTGCCTGGTGGGTGCTGAGGCAGACGCTGAGCTTTTCTTTCAGCGCGGCGTGAGCTTGCGTGAGATCGGGAGCCGCCACGGTTTTGGTCGCCGCCTCGGCAGTCAGGCGTTCGCGCTCGGCGGGGTCTTTCGCACCTGCGGCAGCCTCGAGCAGGGTGCTGCGCTCGCGCTCCATCATGTCCACCCGGCTGAGTGCTTCCTTGGTGGCTTTCACCGTGCCGCTCATCTCCGTGACCAGCGCGCTGAGCGCGGAGCCGGCGGCTTCAAATTCATCAATGCTGGCGCGGTTGGCTTCCAGCGGTTGGGCAAACTTTTGCCGTGCGGTGGCGTATTCCGTGGCGATCTGATTGACAAAAGCAGGCGTTTCCTCGTCATCGATGGCCCGCGTGGTGAGGGTCTGGATGATGCCCTCGCGCTCCTGCGCCGTTAGAGATGGCGTGGGCGGCAGGCTCTTCACGGCGGCGGGCAGCAGGGCGGCGTATTCTTTTTTCATCCGCTCCAGCATCTCCGGCGCGGGCGTGCTTTCCTCGATGGCGGAAAAGTAGGCATCGCGCTGACTGGCGGTGAAGTCCTCAAAGTCCGCCACCAGTGCCGCCGATTCGGTGGAGCGATCGAGCTCGCGTTTCGCCTGGCCGTTGATCTCGGCAAAGTAGGCGCGATTCAGCAAGGAGCTGAGTTGCTCGTGGGAGGTGAGATTGCTGCGGGAAATGTCCACGAACTCCATGCCGGTGACCCGATAGATTTCCAGCTCGCGGCGGTAGCCGGGGAAAAATCCGAGGCCCTCTTTGAGCAGGAAGGCGACGATCAGCAGCAGAATCACGATGGTCAGGCCGGCATTCGACGCGAAAAAGTAGCGGATCAGGCGATCATAGGAAAACCCTTTGCTTTGGAGGGGGGGCGAGGAGATCCCGGCAGTGGTGTGGGCTGACATGCAAAAATGGTGCGTTGGGAAAAATGAATCTCGCGCGGAGCCTAGTCGAGCGCGTCGACGCGCTCAATGGTATTTTCGGGGGGAATTTGTGTCGGAATCGTCACATGAAGGCAATTCATAAAAAAGCAGCGCCGCTGGTGCACGGCGCTGCTGGTCGGCGAGGGGATGGTTATTTCGCGTGGATGAATCCGGTGCTTTCCACCAGGGCTTGTCCGGCAGGGGAGTGCACGTAGTCGAGGAATGCCTTGGTATCCGCCTTGGCGTTCTCCGCGATGTAGAGGTAGCACTCACGGGAATAGGCGTAGTTTTTTTTGTTGTCGGGGATGGGCGCGATGCCGTCGATCTGGATCGCCTTGATGCCGCGGGTTTTGGCGTAGGCGAGGCCCACGTAGCCGATGCCGCCTTTGTTTTTGGCGACTTCTTGGGCGATTTGTTCGTTGCCGGCCATTTTCAGCGAGCTGGCTGGGTAGTCGCGGCCGTCCATGGCGAGTTTTTGCCAATCTTTGTAAGTGCCGGAGGAGGTGTTGCGGGTGTAGATCGAGATTGGGCCGGGTGTGCCGCCGATTTCCGACCAATCTTTGACCTGACCGGTGAAAATTTTCGCCACCTGGGCTTTGGTAAGGTTGGAGATCGGGGAATTTTTGTTCACCACCACACAGAGCATGTCGAAGCAGATCGCGTGCTCCACCAGGGTCACGCCCTTGGCCTTGCAATCGGTGAGTTCTTCGTCCTTAGCCTTGCGTGAGGACATGCCGATGTCCGCCGTGCCATTGGCAAGAGCGGGAAAAGCGGTCGAGGAGCCCTCGGCGGCAATTTCGAATTTGGTCGAGGCGTGGCCCTCGGCTTTGTATTTTTCCGCGATTTGCGGAATGAGCTTGGCACCAAGGGTGTCGCTGCCTTTCAGGCTGATGGTTTGAGCCGTGGCGTTGAGCGTGGCGATGGCGCAGAAGAGTGTCAGAAGTGATTTCATAGGACGCGGCCAGCTTGGTGGAAATTTCGTGGCAAGGGCGAATGAGGAAATGTGACGATTTCGTCACATGGTGAAAAATGGCCAGTCCAAGGAGGTGGATGGGGGCCGGGTGATGCCGTTGCATGGATGTTTCAACCGTGATTTGGAGTTTGAAATTCCGCGATGGCCTCGTTGATGGAGCTGAAGCGATTGACGCCGCCGAGCTGCTCCGTCACGCCTTCCCGACGAAGTCGATCGCGCACGCTGGCCAGCATTTCCACCACGCGCACGGTTTTGCCGGAGGCGCGCAGTTGTTGGGCGAGTTGCGCCAGCTCGCGGGCTCCTTGCACATCGACGTATGCGGCGGCAGAGAGATCGATGATGATCAATTGCACCGCATCGCGGGACTCGGCCACCCGTTGCCGGATCGAGTGGCAGACGTGATCGATGTTGAAATACACCAGGCTGGCTTCGGGGCGGAAAATCATCACATGGGGGACCGATTGATTGTCCCCATGGCGCGCCATATCGCTGAAGCGGGAGGTGCCGGGAATGCGGCCGAGCACGGCGACGTGGGGAACGGACACCTTGCGAAGGAGCAGCACGAGCGATAGCACCGCACCGATCAGCACCCCCCGCAGCATGCCGGAACCGAGCACGCCGAGGGCGGCGGCGATGGCGACAAAAAACTCCGAACGGCTGGCATGCCAGAGGTGCATGAGTTGTTTCCCCTTGAACAGCCCGCCCACCGCCACCAGCACGACCGCCGCCAACACGCCTTGCGGCAGATTTTTCAAAAGCGGCGAGAGAAAAACCACCACGATCAGCAGCAAGACCGAGGCGAACAAGCCCGAGAGCGGCGTTTTGGCACCACCGGATTCGTTCACCAATGATTGCGACATGCCGCCACTGATCGGGTAGCCCTGACCCAGCGCGGCGGTGAGATTGGCACCCGCTAAGGCCAGCAATTCCTGGTTCGGCTCGAAGCGATACTGGTACTTGCTGGCAAACATCCGGCCGATGGCGGCGGACTCGACCGTGCCTAACAAAAAACACGCGAATGCCAGGGGCAGCAGTTCATTGATGTCACTGCGGTTGAAGACGGCCATACCGCTACGCGGGAGACCTTCCGGCACGGCACCGAGAATTTTCACTCCATACGACTCGGCGTGCAGCAAGGTCGATGCGACGATGCCGCCCATCACCACAAACAAGGCCACCGGTTTGTGCGGAAGATACTTTTTCCCCAGCAACAACGCCAATAGCGCGACGAGGCCGGATGACAGCGCGTAGGCATTCGTCGCGGAAAGATGGGTCAACACATGTCCGCTGCGATCCCAGAAATCCCCATGCGCGCCCTCAAATCCTAACAGCTTGGGCAACTGCGTGATGCCGAGATACAGCGCGACTCCCGTTTTCCAACCATCCAGCACGGATTCCGATACGAAGTTCACAATCGTGCCGGCATTCACCAGCCAGCCGATGAACGCCATCACCGCGACCATCAATGCCGTGAGCGAGGCCAAGGCGACAAAACGAGTGGCATCCCCCTCGGCCAAGGGGGCCAGCGAGGCACCGATCAGCAGGGAAATCGCCGAGGTCACCGTGATGGACGTATGATGCGAGGAGCTGAACAGCCAGAATACCAACCCACCGAAAAGGCAGGCGTAGAGGCCCGATTGCGGCGGCAGTCCGGCCAGTGAGGCATCGCCAATGCTGCTGGGAATGAGGTAGGCGGCCAGTGTGATGGCGGCAAAAAAATCCCCCCGCAGGTCAGCGGCGCGGTATCCTTTGAGCCACTCCAGAGCGGGCAGCCATTGTTGGATTTTTTTCATCATGCAGGGCGGGCGGCGCGATTTTCAGCCACGAACTCAGTCATCTGTAAGCAGGGATTTTTTCACTGCGGCGAGTTCCGCCTTTTGCTGGGCGCTGACCGTCGGGTATCTCAGATTCAGTGAGGACAGGGCCTCGATCACCGCCGCCACCACCAGGCGGGTGAACCATTTGTTATCCGCCGGTACGACATACCAGGGCGAGTCTTTCGTCGCCGTGTGGCGGATGGTGTCCTCATAGGCCTTCATGTAGTCTTTCCAGAACGCGCTATCGCCGGGATCATAGTCACGCAGACGAAATTTTTTCCCGTTGGTCACGCGGTAGGGCTCGGTGAGCATCCGGACTTTGTTCAGCAGGTCTTTCTTCATAAGGGATCAGAGTTTCGCATTCATCCGTGAGGCGCACGGCCTGGGTGGCAGAGCTCACAGTTCTGGTATTCACGGGAAAAGGCAGTGATGGCCATGGCAGGGCGGGGGGATCGGGTTACAAAGCGAGTTGACTGGTGTCATACGTATCGAAAATCACCGCCTGTGTCCATCAGATTTTCTGTTAGTTAGGATGGTGCACGAAACATAACGAAATACCATGCGCAATAGCGTTACATCAAACATTCGACCAGTGCTTGCAGGCGTCTCGCCTGCAAGCACTGCCTACACCATCAACGCCCTCAACCAATGCACCGCCGTCAATACCTTCGCCCCCATCCATGATGACGACGGCAACCCAATCGATGCCAAAATCAAAGGGAGCGTGGCATGAGATGGGGAAAGACAAATAACTTTTAAGATCAACGGATCATTTTTTGAAGTCCGGAAAATTGTTTGAACGAATCCGCCGGCTCATCGGCTTCATCATTAAATCTTGAACTTCCTTTGATCCTTAACCATAAGAACGCATTGCATACGGATTCCTCGTACCATGAACTGCCTGATACCGATTTGATATCGCGGATCAACAAGGGCGAGGATCGGGCTTTTGAAGCGTTGTATGACCGGCATCGCGACTGGGCGTTCCGCATGGCCTATCGATTGACGGGTCACCAACACCTGGCCGATGATGTGCTGCAGGAGTTGTTTTGCTATTTTTTGAGCAAGTTCCCCGGATTTGTTCTGACTGCGAACCTGCGTACGTTTTTCTATCCCGTGGTGCGCAACCTCTCCCTCAATGCCGTGAAAAAAGCACGGCAGTTCGAGGGCGGACCGGCCGCGATCGCCTATCTTCACGACTTACCGGACACGCAAGCCCTGGCGCATGGGCAGGATGACATGCATGACATCACCGCAGGTCTCAGCGCGGAACATAGGGAGGTGCTGCTCTTGCGCTTTGTGGATGGGATGACCGTGCCGGAAATCGCGGAACTCACCGCCATTCCTCTGGGAACCGTGAAATCCCGACTTCATCACGCCCTGGCCCTCTTGCGAAAAAACCCCGTCATTCGGGAAATGGGCAAAAACATTGAACGAACCGCGCCCCCTCACTCCTTAACCCTGTAGAAAGCACTGTCATGAATGACCATATCCAGCCGCCAGACGAGGAAGAAGACTTCCCCGCAGCCAGCATTCGCGATCGGCTCTTGCAGCTGCCCTCCGAATGCGCAACACCCTCACGGCAGGGTGACCTTGCCATCTTGCGCATGGCCAGTGCCAGGATGGCATCCATCCGCAGACGTTCACGCACCAAGAAGGCCCTGATCGGCATCTGCGCCATGGCGGCATGTGCGGCGCTGGCGATTTTGCTGAACCCGAACAAACCGGGGCCCCTTCCCGCCGAAACACTCGTCGAGGCCGCGCCGGGCAACGATGAGGCGGCGGTGATTCTCAGAGAGGTCTCCACCCTGTTTCCCAATCAGATCCAGTCCATCCAGCGCGATGCAAACGGGATGAAGTTGTTGCTCGCCGACAGTCCCGGTGTTGACTCCACCAATGCCGTGGTGCTGGAAATTTTCACCAACGGCGATGTCCAGCAGATCATTACCTACAGCGGACAAACCATCAAACTCCTCGGACGCGATGTCACCATCCGGGTCAATGGGGATGGCGGCATTTCGCTCAAGGGACAAGGCATCGAATGGGTCAGCACCAAGCCCTCCACCCCGCTTCCCGAAGTAAAAATCCGCGCCCGCCAAATCTGATGCGCTTGCTCCCACTCATCCTCTGCTTGCTGGCATCCATGCACGCCATGGCGGCGGAAGGCATCGCTGTGCACAAGATTTCCATGGATGCCAGCGCCCAACCACCCGGATATCCCGCCAGTCCTACGCCCCGGCTCGCGATCGCCGGAAAACCCCTGCGCATCATTCTGTTGAACCCCTCCGCGAGTGCGGACAGTCCCGTGCGCATTGACCGGATCACCGCCACATCGCGCGTGCAGACGACAAATGCAACCGCAGCCTTTCACAAGGAAGGATGGACCTGTGAATGGACTCCTCCCCTGACGCGCGGCATCGTCACCTACGAAATCCGCTTTCTCGCCCACAAAGACTTTCCCTTGCTCGTGGAGGTCCGTGATCCCGACTGGATCAAACAACAGACCGCACTGCTCGGAAACATGCAGTGGCAGGCCGCCGGACTGAACCCGCAGGAATTGAGCGCGCTGGCGACACTGGGACTGCGCAAGATCGAAGTCGCGGCGCGCGATGCGAATGCCACACCCGTGCTGCGGATGACCGCCAATGATTCCCTTCAGTCGCGCCGCCAAGTCACTTGGGATGACAAGCATCATGACCTGGTCGTCTGGCGCAATGGCGTTGCCGCGCAGGATGCCGATGTGCGCGCGCCGCGTTGGTGGATTTCTCCGGACGCTCTCGCCAGCGATCAAGGACTGATCCGCTTTCTCGATCTATTCACCGAACCACCACATGCCCCGTAATTCTAACAGAAAAATACCATGAACCGCAAACGCATTCGCATCGCAGCACTCTTCTCCGTGCTTTTTTCCCTCACTTCCCTTGGCTTTGGCCAGGAACCGCAAGAGCCCGAGCCACTCAGCGCGGCGGTGCTTGATTTTCAAGATGGCAACCGCGAACTTGAAGGTGTCGGTGCCTCCGTATCCGCGCTGCTGCAAGCACAACTCACCGTTCATTCCACAGCCATCCTCGTGGAGCGCTCCGAGCTGGACAAAGTCCTCGGCGAGCAGGAACTGACACTCTCCGATGCCGTAACACCGGCACAGGCGGCCAAGGTTGCACAGCTCACCGGCGCGCAAGTGCTCGTCAGCGGACGGGTCTTTGCCGTGCAAAATCGCGTTCATCTGGTCGCGAAGGTCATCTCCACCAGCACCAGTCGTGTTTTTGGCGCCACCTCCGCGTATGACCAGGGCAAACCAATTGACGACGCCGTGGAAAAACTGGCCAAGGATGTCGCCAAGCTGCTCACCGACAAAGCCACCGACCTGCGCGGCGGGATTTCGATTGAAGAAAAAATCAACGGCGAGGTGGCCACGTTGTTGAAGGATAAGCCCAAGCAAAAAATCTACATCCATATCCCCGAGGTCATTGTGCAGGCCGCCGTGCCGGATCCCGCTGCGCAAACGGAAGTCGCCCGCACCCTCGAAGCGGCAGGCTGGACCGTCGTGGATGCAGAGGAAAAGGCCGATTTCCTCATCCGTGGCGAGGCATTTGCCGAAACCGCCGTACGGCGCGGCAACCTCTGGTTCACCCGCGCCCGGCTCGAATTCACTGTCCGCGATGCCAAAGGAAACGTCCTCAAGACCGACCGCGTCGTCTGCGGCAATGTCGATCTCGCCCAAGCCGTCGCCGCCAAAGGTGCCCTGCAAAAAGCCGGCCTCCTCGCCGCACCGGTGATCGTGCGTTCCACACTCAACCCCACAACCAAATGAACCTGATGATTGGACAATCCTATCGAATGGCGATCCGGTTTCTGGCGATCCTGACAAGCTTCTCCGCCCCGCTGGCCCTCGCCGCGGACGAAGCGACATTGAACACTCTGCGCGCGACACTGCAGGCGAAATATGCCGACCTCGTCGAAGTAAAGCTCAACAGTGTGACGCAAGACGTGAAGTTCGGGATTGTCGATATGAGACACTCCATCGTAGAAGTGAACGGGAAAAAATTCTGTGCGTTCCGCTTCAAAACTGGCGCCAAAGTCCATCAGTTGACGTGGTGCTTCCGCAAGCCTCCCGGGCTCCGTGAATGGTACATTTTTCGTGAAACCGGTACCATGCGCGGATTCAATTATTTTGATACTTTCATCATCCGAGAGGATCATGAAAGTTGGGGCTCGACAGGAGATTTGTTCTACATCCAGAGCTTGCCCAGCAGCCACTTTGAGCCGAATACCGGCTACATCATGTGGTTTGGAATCAACAGTGCCGGGGATTCTTCCATCAATCTCTCCCTCAACATGACCAACGTGCCCGATGGCTCGCGATACTCGGCGGTTTTTCCCTCCATCAAACTGTGAACCATCTCTTTCACGTGAATCGATATCCCGTCCCATCATGGATCGCAGCACTCGCCTTAATCCCATCCATCTTGATCGCGCAGCCACGCCTGATCAAAGTCTTGCCGGACAACGCCACACTTCCCGATGGTACCTTGCTCGCAAAACAGCAAGGCGAGGTGTTCTGGAAATGGCTTCCTGACAAAGGCAACGGCGGCGTTCTGGAGAGCCGGGCGCACGAGCTCAAAGGCAATGCGGAGCCGCTCCGGGTCGTGGTGGATCAACTCACACCGCACGCGGACTACGAGGTGTTCGGCTATTTCTGGGCACCGGGTTTCAACGAGCAAGACAAGGACAAGGAGATCCGTCATTGGCCCGCGAGGTTTGGCCTCACCAGAGCGTCCATGACCATCTATGGCGGCAAACCAATCAATCGAGTGCCCTGGATCGTCTCCTCTGGTTCCAAAGTGGGGAGCTTTCTCGGTGTCTCCTCCGTCATGGAGGAATCCAGTCCGCTGAAAGGGCTCGATCTTGTCAAAGCGGATGGCGACACCAGGCTGATCCGGGCCAGGGTGGGCGTGGCCAAAGCGGATGCCCAAGGCAAACTCGCCGTCTATGTCGATGACTTTCCCGACAGCATCCATTGCGACAAAACGATGATCGATGGCATTGCGGTGCAGCCCGCGCCCAAAGACAGCAAGCCTACTGCGGGCAAGGGTGATCCGGCGGTGTTGCATCTGGCATTGAGGGCCAACGACTGGCCCAGCGCGCAAAGGGAACTGGAAGCGGGAGCGGACGTCAATGCGCTGGATGCCAGAGGCTTGAGTGCCCTGTTTCATCCGGCCATTTCCGGCGATCAAGACACGGTGAAGAAACTCCTGGCGGCAGGGGCCAATCCCAACATCGCCATGCAATCGATCCCGCCTCTCACCGCCGCTGCGTCCACAGGTGATGGGGAAATGGTGCGTTTGCTCTTGCAGGCGGGTGCCGAAGTGCCTGCGACCCGCATGAAGGTGACCGAGACTCTGCAAAGCCGGACCGCGCCCAAAATAGTGGATGTGGCCTTGCTGCATCCCGCCATCGCCGCCATCCGCGCCGGGTCGCTGGAAACCTTGAAGGCCTTGCTGGAAAAGCAACCGGATCTCAACCTGGAATCGCTGGGCGCGGAATCGAATCCCGATGCGAAATCGAATGAGGAACCATCGATCGCCCTCTTTCTGGTCGAAGACGCCATGAGTCAGGGCCATGACGAATTGGCGGCTTTTCTCATTGATCGCGGCTGCACTTTGTCGGCCGGCATTTTTTTGCAAGGGTATCGATTGCCCGCGCCACGGCCCCACGCATTGTTGGCACGCGCCATCACGGATGGAGCCAAGCTGCAAAAAACGCTTGCGGCTCTGCTGCGCCGCCATGTTTCGCCGATCTACAAACTCGGACCACCCTCCTACTCCCAGATGATGAACCAGACCGGAATCGAACCCTGGGACGGTCTCAGCGCTGCCGTCTGTGTCGCCAATGTGGAACTGACACAACAATTTCTGCCCCAAGCGGAAAACCTGCCATTCTATTACGAGGAGTTTCTTATGGCCATGGCACGCTGGCATGGCGAACCGACGATTCTTTCGATGATCGAGAAAAAATTCCCCGATGCCGGGAAAATTTCCTTCGTCAATCAACCGATGGTCGCACCCAGTGAAAGCGCCGAAGCCGTGCGCCTGCTGTTACCACGCACCAAACCCGCGCAAACGAAACCCCGCCCTGACGAAAATCTTTTGACACTTGCAGTGATCGCCGCGCCTCAAGCGGGCGGACAAGGGGCGTCCCTCGAAGTGGAAGCGAGCACGCAGAAGGGCTGGACCGTTGTCGATCGCATGGATGTGGACAAGGCGCTGCGGGAATCCCAGATCGCCAACCCCTGGAGTGGTGGGGAATACCGCTTTGCGGAACTGGGTGACCGCATGGCGGCGGACTTGTTGGTATTGGTCTCTCGCATTGATGGGGAAAAGATCCAATTGCTCCGCTTCGAGGCCATCGATGTCGCCACCGGGCTGGCGGTGATGCGTGAGCACATGGATGCCAAAGCCTTTGATCCGAAAAAATCCTCGGGGCTGCTGTTGCAAAAAATCAGAGCGGCCATCCTCTCGGCCAGGGCGGGTGATCGACCCACGGCCATTACGCTGTTGCCGTTTTCGGTTGATCAAAAGGTGTGGAGCGCTCAATCGCTGCTGGGAGTTTTCCGCTCCGCCGTGCAATCCGAGGTCGATGCCACACCGGGACTGCTGTCTGTGGGCATGAATGAAATCAAAGCCGTAGGCGGTGAGCAGTCCTTGGGAGGAGAGGGATCGTTCTGGGCGGCGGCCTACACATTGGAGGGTGGAGTTGCTGCGTTGGACGGAGGAAAAATCGCGGTGACATTGCGCATGCAATCCTTGCAACAAGGCAGTGGAAAAGCCGTGGACCATACCGAAACAGGGCAGCCCGCCGAGCTCCCGTCATTGGTGGCCAAAGCCTGGCTCGCCATGCTCAAGTCCCGGCAACTGGCTGTCACCATGCCCGATGCTCTCAAAGCACAGGATGGCAAACAGAAAACCGCGGAAGCCACCCGCTTGTTGCGGGAAGCGGAATGGTTGCTGGCGTCCAGGCTGTACTCCGATGCCGTGCCACTGCTGGAACGCGCGAACCTGCTGGGTGCCGCTCCCGAGGCACTCGTTCAGGCGCATTACAGCGCGCTCATCCGGCAGATTCCCTTGTTGCGGAACATGGGCGGTTTGGAAACCTCCGGGATTCGGATCACCGAGCACCCGCTCACCCTCGAGAGTCAGCAGTTGCTGCTGACTTCCTTGACGGCCGCCCAGGAACTGTTAGATCAAATGATCTACTATCAATCCCGTTTCGGCAGCGCATCCCTTGCGTGGAAGACGCAGTGTTTCAATCACACCTTGATCGCCCTGTGCTGGATGCGCTCTGCCATTCCCGCAGTGCTGCCCGCAGGAGTGTCGCGGGAAACGATTCAGCAATTTTGTGAAAGTCTGGATCTCTACACGACGGAATATTTCAAGATCCAGATCGGTGCCAAAAAACCTTCCCTGTTGCCCAATGGCATGCAGTCCTACATGCGCAACCAGGAAGAATATGTGACCGCGGCCATGCTGCATCGCAACCCGCAGTTGCGCAAAGGATGGGTCTCTTTGTTGATGGCGGCGTCCGCAGTGGAATTGGATCAGTATGTATCCGATCATCAGTTGGGAGTGCTGACGGGCGGCGGATCCATCGATCGCTACGGCAAACAGAAGATGCTGATGGAGGAAATCGCCAGGCAGATGGATCATCTGCCGGCGGAACAGCGCCCGCTGCGTGAGGTGGAATTGGCGTACTGGAACAGCTCGGGTGATCTTCGTATCGCTGCCGCCAAAGCCTATTGCCATGCCGTCGCCCATCAAGGTCGCACGATGTGGCAGCAAACACCGCCCTGGATCAAGCTGGCCGACGTGCTCGATCGCTATGGCATGTCATTTTTCGGCAGGATCTATGACAACGAATCGCTGATCGCCTCCATCGTTCATGAACCCTTTGGCAGCCATGATTGGCTCAGCGAAGGCGGCTACGACTGGATGATTCGTTATGTGGTGCGACTCGAAAGGATGCCTTACAAGGATGCCCAAAAACGCATCGAGGCCAATTCCCCATGGAATAAATTGGCCCAAAGGCTGGAAGCCGCATCGAAACTGGCAGATCAAGAAAAAACCTGGAATCAGGTGATCGACGCGGCGGGTCTGTGGGAAATCATCCACGGGCGATTGATTCGCAATGAACTGGATCAACATTGCCGCCGTTTGTATTCGCCAGACATCAAGGCCGGCGAGGGACTCAAAGCTTCCCTGCTGGTCGATTTGAGAAAACTGGATCCCTCCATGCCCGGCATGTTCACCATGCCCACGGTGGACAAAAAAAACAGGGATGTCATGTGGCTGCGGTATCAACCGTTCGAAAAATCTCCCCAGACGGGTTCCTTTCCGATTCCACTCGGAAGACATCCCAAAGTCGTCGGGATTCGTTGCGACACGGGAGAGATCCCCGTCACAGCCGACATCCTGAAGGCGTTTTCAGGCAATTCCAACTCCATCGAGAAAAATTCGCGGGGCATTTATGATTCTACCGAAGGTTTTCTCGCGCAAAGCGATGAACTGATACTGACCTCGGCGAGATGGCCGGGGATGAACGATACGGGCGTGCTGATCCGCAAAGATAACGGACAATTGATCAGCCTGAAATCCCCCGTGGCCCTCCGGGAAATGAGGGATCTGTCTTATGGCACCATGTATGCTTTCGGCGCGGTGGCCATTGGCAACCAGTTTATCACCGCAAGAAGGGCGGAAGGACATGAGGAAGGATATGGCAATTCCTCGTCCATACCGCACGAACTCATCAAAATCGATGCGGATGGAACGGTCACGCCACTGACGCAACATGGTCGGCGCCCACAGGTGACGCCCTTCGATCCGATCGACCGCATGCCCAAGATGATGGTGCCCGATGGCAACCGTGTCCTGATCATTCATGACTGGAATTATGCTGCCCGCTATTCGCCCGCAGACAACAGCTGGCAGATAAATGAAGGGGCTGCCGACCAACTCCGCAATTCCACCAAGCTCACGGTGGATCGGGATTTCCGCCATCACATCTTTTCCTGCCACAGGATCCCCAAGAGTGATAGTGCGCCGGAGATCATCATCGAATGGAATCAAACGTTGCCTGACATGCTGGCCCTCTCGAAACGAGGCGAGAGCATCCGCCGCCTCAAAATCAACCTCGATTTCCCCGAAGGTTTCGCCAACGAGATCGTATATTCATTCGATGCACGTGACAGCGAGAACAAGAACCAGTTCGTCAGCTACGGGAATCAGAAGGATCCGAAAAAATTCTCGATCGTGGTGTTGAACCAAACAAAAACGCATTTGATTCTAGCCATGCAAGTGGGCAACGGATTCCACTGGTCGGTAGGCAAAAGAACAGGCGAGTATCTGCCGTTGTTATGGTCGCTTCCCATCAAGGATCTTCAGGAGGGATTGATGAAGCAGAAGTGAAATGCGCCGTTGCACTCTTGATCACAAATGAAAATCCTCTCACACGCATGATTCCTCCATCCCTGAATGAATCGATTTGCCGCCGCATCGTGATCGCTGCGGCATGGGGCTGGCTGTGCCTGAATGGCCTGTCATCCGCCGAGTCCATTGATTTCATTCCCGCAACACCGGCAAACACCACTCTCGCGGATGGCTCGCCCTTGCCGGAACCCCGGGAGTCGATCGGCTGGCGATGGCAGTCGGACAAGGGCCATGGCGGCCTGTGGGAGAGCATCACGGATCAGGATGCCCCGACTGCGATCCTGATGATGCATGCATCACGCTTGCAACCCGGTGCGATCTATGAGGTCTTTGGATACTTTTGGCAGGATGATGGGCCAGTCGGGGGCGCGGCGGGACAACCACAGGATGCGGTCCAGCTGGGTCTTTCTCTCGCCATGATGCACCCGTTTGCTGGCAGCAGACCGGATGATCTGGTACAAAAAGAACCATGGGTCATCACACCGGGTTATCAAACGGGACAAGCCTTCGGCTATGAGGCGGTGGAGGAAAAAAGCGACCCGCTGCCGGATCTCACAACGTTGACTTGCACTCAGGGCAACGCGCGGTTGATCCGGGCCCGACTGGGATTTTCCCGGGCTGGCAAGGATGGCACGCTGCCGGTTTTCTTTTCCGCGAACTTCGGCTCGCGCTCACCCGGCGTCGCTCGCATGAACGGCATCGCCTTGCGCCGCGCGCCCGCCGATGCCTCACCGAATCACGGCCGCGCGCCTGGCACCCAACTCCACCTCGCCGTTCGCGCGGGTGATCTTGTGACGATACGCCGTGAAATCGAGGCAGGAGCGAATCTCAATGCTTTCGATGAGGAAAAGCTGACTCCTTTGTTCTATGCCGCCGCAGCTGGTGAGAAAAAGCTGTTGGAAATCTTGCTGCAACACGGAGCCAAGCCCGAACAATCCGGACAATCGGTCTCCCCGCTCACCGCCGCTGCTACCATCGCCCATGAGGATATCATCCGCTCTCTCTTGAAACACGGCGCGAAAGTGCCAACCAAGCCCACGACAGACCAAGGCGCCCTTGCCATCAAGATCGACCCACGGCGTCTCCATCCCCTCGTCGCCGCCATCCATTCGGGTTCGGTGCCTGTGCTCCGGTTGCTGCTGGAGGCGAACCAGGAAATCCAGCTTCCGCAATTCGAGCAAGACCTCGACGCCATGCATTCGGGACCCACTTCCCAACTCAATTCGATTTCTCTAACAGGAGATACGATGCTGCGCATGGACTGGGAGATGGCCGCTTTCTTGATCGACCATGGCGTTTCGGTCACATGCCGCAACAGCGGATCAAGTCCGGAGGGGGTCGTCCTCGGCTATGCCGTGCAAGCCTTGCCGGATTCCAAACCTGCCATGGAAGCCATGCTGCGTCGTGGTGAACCTGCGGTAACCCATGGCGAGGACGCACTCAATACCGCCGCGTTGCACGGCAACTCCGAACTCGTCCGCCGCTTTCTGCAGCAGGCCAAGGATGTCGGCCGATCCTACCAAAACGGACTCCTGGAAAACGCCATCGCATCGCGCAACGAGGATGTTATCGCGATGGTCCGCAATCAGTTTCCCGATGCGCAAGCGCCGCGCTGGGCACCGGACGCGACCCCGGAACAAACTCCGGCGTTGGAAGAATCCGCCAAACGATGGTTCCTCCCCCGCACCAGCCCGCCGCCTGGAGGCGCCGATAACCCCGCAGGTGGCAAGCATGTGCTCGCCGTCGTCGCTTCGCCCGACTCGCAGGGAGTCGGCGACATTCTCGCAGTCCATGCATCCCAATCGGATACATGGCAAGTGGTGGATCGCGAGCAACTCGAATCCGCCTGGAAGGAAAAACGATTTTCCAAACCGTGGAGCGAGGGTGAGCACAGGCTCTCCGATTTGGGCGATTACTTGAAAGCCGACTGCTTAATCGTTCTCAGCGCGATCCAAGCCGGCAAGGAACCCCTCCATCGCCTTGAAGTGGTCGAAACCGCCACCGGCATGGAAATCCACCGCGAGCATGTCCGCAGCGATGCCTTGGTGGACCCCAAGGAAATCGCTGGCATTCTGGAACGCACCACACAGGCCATCGATGCCGCCACGCGCAACCAGCGTCACCAGGCCGTCACCCTACTGAGCTTTTCCCCGCAGGGAGCCATCCGCAATCCACTCGCCGTCACCGGATTGCTGCGCGCTGCCATTCAGCACGAAGTCGATTCCACCGCAGGCATGATCTCGATGGACCGCAAGCAATCCGCCAGGCTCATCGAAGAACAAGCTCTGGATGGGAAAAACTCCGTCTGGGGTGCGGCACACACACTGGAAGGATCAATCTCCGCCCAGGATGATGGATCGATCCGAATCACTCTCCGCTTGGAAACGTTCCAAGCCGGCAAGCCGCCCGTCAAAACCGATGCCGAAGCCACAGGCAAAGCCACGGAGATTGCGGAAACCGCACGCGCCGCATGGCAACGCTTGCTGTCATTGCATGGAAATGAAATCACGCCCCCTGTCGGCCCGCCCGCGGATCCCAATCGCGCGCTCACCGAAGGCCGCAGGCTGATGCGCGAGGCGGACTGGCTCCACGCCATCTACGCCGATCCTGAAAGCTACCTGCCCATGATCGAATCCGCCCTCGCACTCGGCGTGCCTGCCCGGGAAACGATCCTGCTCGATCTGGATGCGCGCTTCCGCCATCTGCTGTTCCTATTTCAAAAAAACTCCTCCGCCTTGAGCGACAGGAACAACGAACATACCTCTTCGCTCCAGCACATTCCGGATCTCCTGACCTATCAGCAAGCCTCACTCGCACGCTCGGATCAGATGGCCCACCATCTTCCCCAGGCACGTGCCCTGTTGCATCAGACCTCGTGGTATCTGGAACACATGGGGCCTGAGGGCCTGGAAGGCGGCACCGAACTCATGCAGGTGTACGGTGCCTACCAAAACAACGAGATTTGGTATGCGATCCAAGCGCTTTCCGCCGCCCGCGCATTCATGGCTCCGGCCTTCATTCCGGATCCTCTTCGCGAAGATTATACCAACTTTTGCGACGAACTGGATGCACTCACCACTCGCTATTTCGCAGTCCTGAAAACCGTTACAGAACCGGATTTCTACCGCTACTACCTGCAGATCGCCGATTTCCGGATGATCAAGCACAACCCGGCTCTCGCCTCAGGATTGACGGAAATGGCTGCCGCCAGTGCATCGCCCGCATTGCTCCTGCGTATGAATATGGAAGGCAACCGGAAGTTCCAATGGATGCAAACGTGCCGTGAACTCGCGCAAAAAATAGTCGTACGCATGGCTCAAGAAACATCCCCTGGCATCGCGATGGCAAAGGCCGACATCGAATGCTTTCTCGCAGAACCTTCCCAGCGCACAAACGCCGTCCGCCGGTTTGCCCAAGCTGCCGCCGAAGCGCGCTGGCACACCCAGCCCACACGCAATCAAAACGGCACATTTCTGGTTTCGCAAGAAATATTGTCTATCTGCTCCACATCAGGCATGTTCGATTGGGAACCACGCATCAGTTCGCTGGAGCACAATGGTAGCATCATCCCATCCGTGTTATTCTCGGCACAATTCGCCCCCGATCTCTCCATACGTTTCCACACGTATCACAAAATATTCCACATCATCAACCAGCGCGAGGCATGGGCAAACAGCAAGTCCGAAGTCCATTTCGACTCCTTCCGCGCCAACATCGGCGGCTATGATCCATGGGAGTTGCGCCGCTTGAAAGCCATTCGATCGGACACCAAACCCTCCAACGGCATCCCTTCGCAAACCGGCTTCACCTTACAACATGGACCGCCAGGCACCATGGCCAAACCCGCCGCCAAGGAATTGAACTCGTTGGTGTTCGGTGCCGCCAAAAAGCCCGCAACCCAACGCGAGCCGGAAAAACCCGTCACGGAGAAGCCGCAACCGGTACCCCTGCAAGCCAGCCTGCTTGCCGACCTGCGGATCACTGGCTCACCGGGTACGATCATCTGGCCCATGGTCGATAAGACAGATCCGAATCTGCTCTGGGTGTTCCATTTTGCCTCGGATCGCGATGCCATCTGCGTCAACCAGGCCGGCGGAGAGGGTGCATTGAACTCGGGCCCTGTGTACGACAAACGCATCCTCTACTCCGCCCCTTGGCTGCTGTGCATCGACTGCCGCACTGGTTCCCTCATCCACAAAATCAACCTCCACTCCGCGGTCGGCGAAGCCTACGGCATCGATCTCTCGAACCGCAAATGCGATGTCTGGCGTATGGCACTCGACCAGACAAACGACCGCATCCTTACCCGCGTCGGTTGGCACCATGAAAATTATTCCGGAAACAAGATGGGATCGGTCATCATCGACAAGAAAACCGGCAAGGCGCATCCGATTCCCCGCAATCCCGAAATTTCAAGTGGCAAGGGAGATGCTATCACGTTCGACCATTGGAATGGCACGTTAAATGGAGTGGCCGCCGTGGGCGATCACTTCTTCTTCGTTGATGACGCAGGGGAATGGACCGGCGGTGCGATCAAAGGCATCCGCTCGTCCGAGCATGCCATCTTCCAGGTGTTGCCGGATCTCACCGTCCAACCGCTGACCCTGATGGGACGCCGTCCGGAACTCACCCCATTTGACGCGGAAAATCGCGCGCCCATCGCGATCACCCCGCATGGCGAGCGCCTCAGGGTCATGCATCCCGCGACCGTCGCCGAATACGATCCTGTTGCGAACGCCTGGACCATCATCGCATCCCTTCCGGCGGAGAAGCCCGGCAACAAACACACCAACCCCGTGGTGGATGCGCACTATTGGGAACACCTCCGCTCGGTAAATGAAATCCGAATCAACGGTGCGCCCACCGAATGGATCGCCGTATCATTGGCGATGCAACATGGCGTCCTGCCTTTTGCCTCCCGCGAGAAAGGCTGGCGCCGCATTCCCATCGAAGTCGTCATTCCAGAGGATTTCTTCGAAAAAACGCAAGCCATCGAAGAACTGCGCGCCAAGGATGGCACCACCCGCGAAAAGCAAACACGCATGAAGGATCACCCCAGATTCAAGAAGCCCATCCCCGTCGTAATTGCTCAAACAGACACCGACCTGATCCTCGGCGTGCAAACCAACGACGACTACGGATGGAAAAATCCCTCCCGCAACTCCCACCACCTGCCGTTTTTGTGGAAGGTATCCAAACAGGATATTCTCCAGCAATTGAACAATGACTGATGCAAACATTCGCCCACATAACATGCCAATGTTCCAAAAAATATTTTCGGTGTCCGCTTCAATGAGGCAACACGGCGTAGGCAATTTGCGGTGAATTTGTTTGCCAGCGGTTGGGAAAACGCTAGCATCGCGGCCCCCCTGAACCGAATTTATGAGCGATATGAAACACGTTGCAATCGTCGGAGCCACTGGTGCCGTGGGTGAAGAAATGCGTTTGTGCCTGGAGGAAAGAAATTTCCCCGTGGGCAAGCTGACCTTGCTCGCATCCAAACGTTCGGTGGGGAAAACCTTCTCTTTTCGCGGGCAGGAGATCGCGGTGCAGGAACTCACGCACGATTCTTTCGCCGGGATCGACATCGCTTTGTTCAGCGCCGGTGGCTCGATTTCCAAAGAATTCGGCCCCTCCGCGGCGGCCGCTGGTTGCGTGGTGATCGATAATTCGTCCGCCTTCCGTATGGAGGAGGGCGTGCCGCTGGTGGTGCCGGAACTCAATCCGCAGGCGGCGCTGGACCACCCGAAAAACATCATCGCCAATCCGAACTGCACCACCATCATTTCGCTGATGGCACTCGCCCCGCTGCATGCCGCCTTCGGCCTGAAGTCCATCATCGCCTCGTCCTACCAAGCGGTGTCGGGCAGCGGCGCGCAGGGCATCGCCGAGCTGGAGCAGCAGGTTCACGCCATCACGCACGGCCTGCCGCTGGAGCAAAAAGTCTATCCGCGCCAGATCGCCTTCAACGTCATCCCGCAGGTGGATGTTTTCACCGACAACGGTTACACCAAGGAGGAAATGAAAATGCTGCACGAGGGGCGGAAAATCCTCGGTCTGCCGGAGTTGAAAGTTTCCTGCACCTGCGTGCGCGTCCCGGTCTATCGCTCGCACTCGGTCTCGATCACCGCCGTGTTTGACAAGCCCATCACCGTCGAGGCCGCCCGCGCGGTCTATGCCGGCAAGCCGGGCGTGCAACTCAAGGATGATCCCGCCAACGGCGTGTTCCCCGTGCCGCTCGATAGCACCGGCAAGGACGATTGCCTGGTCGGTCGCATGCGGAAAAATCTCGTGCTCGACAACGCGCTGGACCTCTGGGTGGTGGGCGATCAGGTGCGCAAAGGCGCCGCGCTGAACGCCGTGCAGATTGCCGAACTTCTCTAACATATTTTATGCCCGACGCAGCATTCGCCCGATACCTCAGCGATTCCGCCAAGCGCGTGGACAAGGCGCTGGATGGCTTTTTGCCCAAGGAAAAAACCGCTCCGCAGACGATCCACAAGGCGATGCGTTACTCGGTCTTCGCCGGTGGGAAACGCCTGCGTCCCATCCTCTGCCTCGCCGCGGCTGAGGCCTGTGGCGGCGATCCCGAAAAAGCCATGCCCGCCGCCTGTGCGGTGGAAGTGCTGCACACCTACTCGCTGGTGCACGATGACCTGCCCTGCATGGATGACGATGACCTGCGCCGCGGCCGCCCGACCTGTCACAAGGTGTTCGGCGATGGCATGGCGGTGCTCTGTGGCGATGCCCTGCTCACTGAGGCCTTTCTCATTCTCGCGCACACCGCAGCCACCCCGCGCTACAAAATCGATGCCTTCATCAAGGAACTGGCCCTCACCAGTGGCAGCCGTCATCTCATCGGCGGCCAAGTGATGGACCTCGAAGGCGAGGGGAAATCCCTGACCAAAGCGCAACTCATCCTCATCCACAAAGCCAAAACCGCCGCGCTGCTCACCAGTTCGCTTTGTCTCGGCGCCATGGCTGTGAATGCCACGCCCGCCAAGCTCGAAGCGCTCACCACCTTCGGCGAGTGCCTGGGGCTGGCCTTCCAGATCATCGATGACATCCTCGACGTGACCCAAAGCACCGAAGTGTTAGGCAAAACCGCGGGCAAGGACGCGAACGTTGCCAAGGCCACCTATCCGGCCATTGTTGGCCTCGAAAAATCCCGCAAGGAAGCCGCCGCGCTGACGAAAAAAGCCATGGCCGCGCTGGAGGTCTTCGGGAAAAAAGCCGATCACCTGCACCAAATCGCCGAGTTCCTCGTGGTGCGCGAGTATTGATAGAAAACATGACGCAGGAGTTCAGTCCTCCACCTGCCAAGAATAGGCATCAAGATCTCTCAGGGCGCTTTTCCTTTTTTCCTCCATCTCCCGTCGTCGCATCGGCATTTGATCGATGAGGGCGAACCATGGAGCGAGATCAAGACGTTTCGACTGACGGGCTTTTTCCCCACCGTCCTTGCCGATGAGGATAAACACCGTTTGCGCCTGTTCGCCAGCCAAGCGGTATTGTTTTCGCAGTGATGCGACCTGCTCATCACTCAGGCGCAAGGTGTGTGCGATCTTGGTTGGTTGGGCGGAAAGATCGATGATCTTCACATCGCGCTCCTCCAGATCAGCACGGAATTTTTCCAGAGTAGCCGTGAAATTTTTCGCACTCGCGGCATCGACCACGGAGAAAAGAATCAGGCGGTTTTTGTTTTGATAGGCATCGAGCGCATGAGACATGGCCACCACGGATAAGCACCAGGAAATCGTCAAGGTGAGAATGCAGCGCATGATGGTGGGCATGGTGTGGGTGCCAGCGATCAAGGCAGCTCACGAATGCGGAGTTTGCGGAACTGGATCGGGGAGCCCTCGCTCTCGAGACAGAGATAGCCTTGGGCCGGGTCGGCCCCGTTGCCGCCGGAAACTTCCTCGCCATTGACCCACAAGCGCACCTCGCCATTGATGGCGCGGATGTAGTAGTGGTTCCATGCGCCGTGACCCTTGACGAGGTTTTTGCGCGGAAAACTGCGGCTGCCATTCGGAGAGAGCGGCGCGAAGTGATTCAACTTCACGCCCACGGCAAACACATCGCCGTGGCAGGTGAACCAATCGGTGGCTTTCCCCGCTGCTTTCGTTTGCGTTTCATAGCCGAGATCGAGAATCTGCACTTCGATGCCTTGGGGTAGCCCGGGTTTGCCCGCAGCAGTGAGTTTTTCTATGGAAGCCGGAGTGGTCCAGACAAAGACGCCGGAATTGCCCGCGGGCTTCTCGTGCATCCACTCGACCACCATCTCGAAGTTTTTGTATTCCTTCGCCGTGCGCATCACACTGACCGGTTGTCCCGTGCAGTGCAGCACGCCGTCCTTCCAGGTCCAGGTGTCATCAGCGCTGTTGACTTTGGCAAAATCCGCTGCCGTGAGATCACGGAAACCGAGAGCCCGGTCATCGATGACGGCACGTGTGATTTCTCCGGCATGGCAGGATACAACGAAGGCGAGAGCCAATAGCGTTTTCATGCACTCAATCTGCCCGCATGGGCGATGGCGTGCAAGGGAATTAGAGTGGCATCTTACGGCGGGGAAGTCGGCAAACACCTAAGAAACCTGCGTCAGAAATCGATCGCACTTGCAAGTTTTCCGCAATACGGCGGTATTATGCGTCATGTCTTTGGCGAAATTACCGGGTATCCTCCTGCTCACCTGTTCACTCCTGCACGGAGAACATGGCGGCACCACGGAGTTTGAGAAAATCACAGGCAAGTACTTCGGGATATCCCAGACTCCCGTGCGCAATGCGAAGATCAGCTTCGGTTGGACGGAGGATGAGTCGCGTTTGATCTATCAACTGACCGGCGAGGATGGAAAGTCGATCACGAAGGCCTACGAGATGTCATCGGGAAAAGAGTCGGAGACAGGGGATGCGGTGCCTGAGGTGAAACCACAGGGACGTCAGCGCGGGCCACGCCGCCCCGGTCATGAAAATGCGAAATCCGAAGACGGCATCTGGGAAGTCACTCACCGCGAGGGCAAGGTGATGCTGAAAAATCTCACCACCCAAACTGAGACCGAGCTCGCCACTGATGACGAGCAGGGACGTTTCGGCGGCAATCCCAACTGGTCGCCCGACTCAAAAAAATTCGTGCTCTGGAAACGCAAGGATGTGCCGGTGCGCAAGGTGTCCTACGTGCGCTCATCTCCGGAAAAACAATTGCAGCCGGAGCAGTTCACGATCGACTACCCCAAACCCGGCGACGAGTTGGCCATCGCGGAGCCATGGATTTTTTTCACCGATGGCAGCGCGCCCATGCCCGCCGATCGTAGCCTGATCGCAAATCCCTTCGAGATCAAAAATGCCGAGTGGCGCGAAGATTCGGAACGTTTGACCTTCGACTTCATTGAGCGTGGGTTCGGTAAAATGAACGTCATGGAAATGAATTCTGCCAAGCGCAGCCAGCGTGTGCTGATCCGCGAGGAGAGCGACACTTTTGTCTATGCGTATGGCTACGGTTTCCGCCGCGATCTGCGCGGAGGCGAGGAGATTCTGTGGAATTCCGAACGCGATGGCTGGAATCATTTGTATCTCATGGATGGCAAGACCGGCGAGGTCAAAAAACAACTGACCAAGGGGAACTGGGTGGTGAAAAAGGTGTTGCGTGTCTCGGAACAAAAGCGCCAGGTGTTGCTAAAAGTCAGCGGCTGCTATCCTGCGCAGGATCCCTACTTCGAACACTATGTCATGGTGCACATCGACAGCGGAAAAATCGTGCCTCTCACCGCATCGCCGGGTCAGCATGAGGAACCGGTCTTTTCTCCTCAAGGCAACTACTATGTTTGTCGTTGGTCGCGCATCGACAAAGCGCCGGTCCATGAGCTGCGCCGGACGGAGGACGGGACATTGCTCAAGACCTTGAGTGAGGCGGATGATCGCGAGCTGCGTGCCAAATGGAAATTGCCTGAGCCCTTTGTGGCCAAGGACCGGGATGGTAAATTCGACATCTACGGCCTGGTGATCCTGCCGCCGGATTTCGATCCCTCGAAAAAATACCCCGTGGTGGAATCGATCTACGCCGGTCCGCACGATGCCTTTGTCAAAAAGTCATGGGGCCCCTGGCTCATGCCCATGCATGAGGTGGCGGTGCACGGATTCATCGTCGTGAAAATCGATGGACGCGGCACGGCCCATCGCGGCAAGGAGTTTCACCACTTCTGTTACAAAAATCTGAAGGATGCGGGACTGCCGGATCGCATCGCGTGGATGAAAGCCGCGGCGGCGAAATACCCGCAGATGGATCTCTCGCGCGTGGGCATTTTCGGCGGCTCGGCCGGCGGTCAAAATGCCTTGGGCGCGCTGTTGTTTCATGGTGATTTCTACAAAGCCGCCGCTGCCGATTGCGGCTGTCACGACAACCGCATGGACAAGATCTGGTGGAATGAGCAATGGATGGACTGGCCGGTGGGTCCGCATTACGCCGATAACTCGAACGTGACCCATGCCAAAAATCTTCAAGGCGCGCTGCTGCTGACCGTGGGGGAGGTGGATACGAATGTGGATCCCTCCTCCACCATGCAAGTGGTGAATGCCCTGATCAAAGCGGACAAGGATTTTGAATTGGTGGTGGTGCCGAATGCCAATCACGGCGTCGGCGAGTCACGTCATTTGCAGCGCAAACGAGTGGATTTTTTCCGCCGCAGTCTGGGCGGCCCGGTACCCCGATCATGAAGCGCATCGGAGAAATATTCAGTCAGTGGTTCCCGCTTTGGATTCTGTTGTGTTGCCTGTGGGCCTGGCTTCAGCCGGGTGCCTGGACATGGTTCCAACCGTGGATTTCCGCGGGGCTGGGCGTGATCATGTTAGGCATGGGGCTGACCTTGCGCTTCGCGGATTTCCGCGAGGTGCTGCGACAACCGAAATGGATTTCCATCGGCGTGGGGTTGCAATTTCTGATCATGCCGCTGGCCGCGCTGGCGTGCAGCAGGCTATTTGGCTTGAGCAAGGAATTGGCTCTGGGCTTGATTCTGGTGGGCTGTTGCCCGGGCGGTACGGCATCGAATGTGATCTGCTACCTTGCCCGTGCGAATGTGGCCTTGAGTGTGCTGCTGACGATGTGTTCCACCTTCGTCGCGGTATTTCTCACACCTCTGCTGACGCAGTGGCTGGCGGGCCAGTTGATGCCCGTCGATGCCTGGGCACTGTTCCGCTCGATGATCGTGGTCGTGCTGATTCCGCTGCTGTCCGGGCTGGTGATCAATTCGTTTCTGGACCGCAGTGCCTATCGGGAAAAAAGCCATCGCGTGATCGGGGTGGTCGGCCCGATGCTGAGCGTGTTGGTCATTGTGCTGGTGGTGGGAAGCATTGTGGCGGGAGCGAAAACGGCGATCGCCAGCGCCGGGCCGCTGCTGTTTGTGGCGGTGTTCGGCATGCATGCGATGGGATTTTCGTTAGGCTATCTCATCTCGCTTTTGCTGGGAGGTCATGCGGCGACGTGCCGCACGGTATCGGTGGAGGTGGGGATGCAAAACAGCGGCCTTGGGGCCACCCTGGCGAAACAGCATTTCGCGCAGTTGGCGATGGCTCCCGTGCCCGCCGCGATATCAGCGGTGTTTCACAGCCTGATCGGCAGCTTCCTGGCGTGGTGGTGGAGCCGCCGGGGTGGTTCAGCCGATGAATAATCCGCGTTGATGCAGATGAGCCAGCAGCTCATGCAGGGCGTGCGCTTGTTTTTCATCGCGGCAGGCCTTGATCAGTTGCTCGAAGCTGATCGTGCCATCGCAGAGACGCAGCCAGTTGCGGTCATTGGCGGAGAGTCGGCAGGGGCGGTGATAGGCATCCACCACCGGTTTGCCTTGGGCGAGGTGATCGAGATTGAGCGCGCTCAAGCGCGGATGGGAGGGCATCTCCGCAGCGATACGAACGGGACTCAGGCGCAGGTGAATCATGCCGAGTTGCAACAGGCGGATGATGACGGGAATGACGTCCGCCAGCGCGAGACGGGGTGATTTCTCTAACAATTCAGCAAGAGGCAGACAATCCGGTTCCGCCGCTGCGATGGCGCTGGCCAGGGCATCCGTAACGGCGTGGCCGGTATCCGGAATGGGCATGAGCGATTCCACACACAGCGCGCTCCATTCTTCGGCACTGGGCATGCTTCTCACCACATCACGGCGGGCGATGAGGCTGCAGCGAAATGTCCGCCCGGTGAGGAAATCCGCCATTTGTTCCATCAGCAAGGGTTGCCCCTGCAGCGCGCGGAGGGATTGCTGGGCGGCGGAACCCAGCAACTGGGTGTTGGCCAAGGTGCTGTCTGTTTCGCCCACGTAGGTCAAGCCCGCCTGTTCACACCAGTGGATGAACTGGCTGAAATAGCAGGGATCGTTGATGGGAGCGAGGTCATCGAACTTCAATTGCTGATCGCCTTTGGCCCGGGTGTCCTGGATGATCTCTAACAAATGCCTGGCGTAGTTGTCATCGCGGCCTGCGAGCGATGTTTCCATCCACCCCAGGGCTTGTTCCGCCGAGGGCAGGGATGCGCCCAAAGCCAATGTCATTTCACGTAGCGGTTGCCGCAGCGCCCAACCGGGCTGGGTGTTGTAGCTGATCATCGCCACGCCCTGTGTTTTCAACGCGCGATGACAGAGCGAGAGAAGGGCGGATTTCGTCCGGTCATCCACCCAGGAAAAAACGCCGTGCGCGATGATGAGATCGTAGTGCTGCGCGGGCGCTTGCCATGTGCTGAGATCGGCACAAAGAAACTCAATATTACCCAAGTCGGCGAGACGTGCGAGACGTTGTGCTTCGGCGATGGCATCGGCATCCACGTCGATCGCCGTGATGCGGGCCTGCGGATAGGTTTCGGCAATGGGCAGGATGTGATGTCCGCTGGCACAGCCGATTTCGAGGATCTTCCATTCGTGATCGGGAGCCAGGCGCACACCACCCAGCCATGCGGTGGCGGCCATGAGGGAGGGATGAGCCGGTGGGTGGCTCATGGCGGGATAGAAGTCTGCGGAGTCGGGTGTCATGATGCGGGAGAAAGGGATGAGAGGCGGCGCACGGAAATTTGATCCCAGTAGCTGCGATCACGGGCTGCGGCAAAGCGGTCACGCCAAGGGCGCAAGGCCGCGGCACCGGCGATACTCGGGCCGCCACAGAGGGTTTCATTCAAACCGAGCGGCGTGCGTACTTCTTTGACGCAGGGGAAATGATGCCGATAGAGCTGGCGCACTTGACTCTGCAAGGTGCGGTGGCCCGCTCCGCGCACGAGATTGGTGAGCAGGAGTCCTCCGGGATTGAGCAGGTTCTTCAGCTGTTGCATGACGTCCTGCCCCCAGGTGCCCGGTCGATAGACATCGGTTTTCCCGGCGAGATAGACGTCATCGATGACAATATCGAATCGTTTCCGGCATTGTTGGATCCAGGTGTAGGCATCGGCGATGTGGACGTCGCATTGCAGGGAATCCAGATGCATGTGTTCGCGTGCCAACTGGATCAGCTCGCCATCGATGTCCACGGCCGTCAATTCCGCGTCCGGCAGCAGATGGCGGAGTGCGTGAAAACTGGTGCCACCGGCCAAGCCCAGCATCAAGATGGAGCGAGGTGCTCGGGACGGATGCAGCAGCGCGGCAGCGATGATGTTATCCCATGCCAACCCGGTAAGGAAGCGCTGCGCATGCCACCAGGCATGCACCGCCTTCTCCACGCGGAACTCCACCTGATGCGCGGATTTCCAGACCTCCACGGTTTGGAATGTCGTATGGGCAATGGCGCAGCGCTGCATGCGCTGACTTTGCCAATGATTTATGATTAGGAAATGAAATTTTCCCAAGAACCTGAAAATGAAACTTGCATGAACTGGCCGGATCCGGAGAACCCTAGGTGGCAAAAAGACTGATGCGGAAAGCGGATGGAATGCCGCCGACAAAGGTTGCAACTCATGGAAATCGTGAGCTTGGAAGGAAATCATGTGTCTGGTTTCGCATGTGAAAGTGGCAGATAGACCGCATTTTTTCTCATCGTATCTCCCATGAGACATTCCCATCCTATGAAAAACAAACGTATCCCTATCATCCTCGCGGCGGTGACAAGCGCGCTATTTCTCGCCACCTCGCATGCCCGCAGCTGGACCAGCGCGGATGGTGTCAAAACCTTTGAAGGAGAACTCAAGAGCTACGATCCGGAAAAAGGAGTTGTCGGCGTTACCCTGGCGAACGGCAGAGCGCTGAATTTCACCCAAGACAAGCTCTCCGCCGCAGACATCGCTTTTCTCAAAGAGCAGGGTAAGTTTCCTGCGGATCAAGCGGCCAGTAGTACCAGCGTCGCAGCTCTTCCCGATGTCCTGCCGGATCCCGATGGCAAGGAGGCCGATATGAGCAAGCCAGTACAGGTATTCATCATGATGGGTCAGTCCAATATGTTGGGCTTCGGCAATCCCGGACCACTCAAGGCGGTAGCTGCGGAAAAATTTCCCTATCTGGTCGATGACGGAGGAAGCTGGAACGTGCGGAAGGATGTGCGCAATGTCTTTTTCTGCATGGCCCAACTGAAGTACAACGACTGGCTCACAGCGGAAAACGGGAATGGCGGCGGAAAATTCGGTCCGGAAATCGGCATCGGGAATTATTTGGGGCAGGCGATCAAAGCCCCCGTTCTGTTGCTGAAATCGTGCGTGGGCAATCGTGCATTGGGCTGGGACCTGCTCCCTCCCAGCGCGGTAGGCACGGGGAAAGACGGCAAATCCTACCAAGGAACCTCGCAGAGCGGGAATCGAAAAGTTTGTGAGGAAACTAAAGCGAAAAGCGGTTGGTATGCCGGTCTCCAGTATGACCAGGACGTGGGTGCCGCGCAACAGGCGCTCAAAGAGTTGGCCACCTATTATCCGGGAGCCACAAAATTCGAAGTAGCCGGATTTTTCTGGTGGCAGGGTAATGCCGAGGCAGGCAAGGGGAGCATTGAGAATTACGACAAAAACCTCGCGTTTCTGTTCAATGACTTGAAAAAGGACTTCAATGCACCTGATGCCAAATTTGTCTGCGCCACACTGGGGGAACACGACAAGAATGCACCTCTGTCGCAGAAGATGTATGATTTTGCGGAGAGCGCGGAGTTCAAAGGCAAGGCAGCCGTCTTTTTTACGAAACCTGTGGCCAACGGGGGAAGCAGCGGCAGCCACTATGGCGGTAACCCTGAGACCTACATGAGCGTGGGGGAGGGAATGGGCAAGGCGATGGTTGAATTGTTATCGAAGTAAACAAGCGGGAGGCACGGTAGTCTGCGTTGTGCCCTGTGCCCCTGTCGCCTATTTTCTGACCCGGGAAATCCCTTCAAGAGGGAGACCGCGGGCCACTGTGACGTATGGCGTCAGGCTCCCTCCCGGACCGTGTTGGTTTACGGTGCTGATTCGTGGTGGGACGATGCTTGGGCTCGGTCTTTTTTGGCTTTGGCGCGAAGGGCGAAAAACAGGCCGAGGCCGACGATGATGAGGAAGCCGCTGATGAGGACGCGAAGAATGCGCTGGAATGCGGAATCGACTTGCTCATCGGATACGGTGGCGCGGGGGATTTCGCCGGGAACGCGCCGCAGTTCCAGCTTACCGGCCTTTGCTTCCATGGCCGTGAGTTTTTGCAACACAGGGCCGAGCACGGCATCTTGTTGCAACTCCAGACCGAGGCGATAGGGTGGGATTTGTGCGATGAATTCACGCGGCACGGCTTTGTCCGGCACCTTGAGTTCCGCCACCTGAAAGACGAGGGTTTTTTCCGCCAACACCGGTTTGAGCAAGATCTCGGCGTTGAGATAGCGCTTGGTGTCGGAACCGGGCATGCCGTTCATTGGGCGGGTATGGTCGGCCACGATGACACCATCGCGGATTTCCTTGATGAAAAAGTAGCCCTTGTAGTCGCGCAGTGGCTCCATGGTGGCAAGCACGTAGTTGAGATCGGTGGCGGACAGTTCGAGGGTCGCCGGGGCATCGGAGTTGTCGATCAAGGCCTCGCGGAAGCGCTGCAAGCGGGCGTGGAGTTCGTTCAGTTCGCTCTCGCGGCCTTCCACCTTGATTTCCGGCAGAGTCATGGGGGAGGGGGCTGTGAACTTGTCGATCTCCTTGTTTTGCCGGATCAACGAGTAGGCGGAGACGGAGACGAGAAACACGGCCACGGCGGCGAGGATCAGCATGATCACGCAGCCGGCGAAGGGCGATCGGGCCGGGGCATTGTCGGGTGGAGCCATGCGCGGAGTATGGCGGGGAAATGGCAACTGCCAAGCCGCGAATGGTGGCAAATCTCGTGCTTCTGCGTCAATCGCGACAGTTTGTCACAAAAATCCCGGCTTTTTCGTACTTGGGGCTTGCCAAATGAGGAAAAATGTGATTACTGGCTCGCCCGGCTGTCGCCTTGCACTAGAATCATGTTACCAGACAACATCATTCCTTTCGAAACACCCAAGGCGGAATACCGGTATCCATCACTCCCTATGAAAAGTGAGCTCGTTTACAAAGCTGCCGAAATCATCGATGATCCTCAGGTGTTGATCAACCTCGTTTCCAAACGGGTGCGTCAACTCAACAGCGGACGCTCACCGCTGATCCCCACCGTTCCCAGCATGGGCGCGGCTGATATTGCTCTCACGGAAATCATCGAAGGGAAGATCAAACTCCTGGAGACGACCGTGGAGCCGTCCTGAGCGAGTTTGCTTGTTGACCATGCCTGCGCATGAGTGCTGAGATCGCCACCAATCGCAAAGCGGGCCGGGATTTCCACATCAGTGAGAAGTATGAGGCCGGCATTGAACTCCGTGGCACCGAGGTAAAGTCCATCCGGGCCGGGAAGATCAATATTTCCGATGCCTTCTGCCGCGTGGAAAAGGGGCAGTTGTTTCTCTATGGCTGCGACATCCAGCCTTGGGAAACGGCTTCCTTGTGGTTCCAGCACGAGTCGAAGCGTCCGCGCCGCCTGCTCCTGCACAAGCGGGAGATTTTCAAGCTGGAAAATGCCAGCGCTGTGAAGGGAGCCTCGTTGCCCTTGCTGCGCATGTATTGGAAAAACCGCAAAGTCAAAGTCGAGATCGGCGTGGGCAAGGGCAAGACCCACGGCGACCAGCGACACGATTTGAAAAACCGTGTCGAACTTCGCGAGGCGCAGCGTGAAATGGCGCGCTTCAATCAGCGGGCATAAACGCCGCAGGGGGAGGTCACTGCGGCAGGTCCGCCGGAGATGCCCACGGGAGGAATCGTCACGGCGACGTCACCGCCGTTGACCTTGAGTGTGGCACCGGCAGCCGCGCGCTCCAGACCTTGCTGATGGAATGGAGCCATCGCACTGGGGCTGCGTTGAATGAGTGCCGCGCCGCCGAGGCCGGAAAACGCCACTTCAAACACATGTCCGGCTGTTTCCACACGGGCGGATGCGGTGTCGCCTTGATGCGTGATGTCAATTTTTGCTTCCAGCACGGGAGCGTTTTCAAATGGTGTGCCGGCAAAGATGTTCGCGCCGAAATAGGCACCTACTTTGGCATCCGTGCTCACAAATCCGCAGACCACGGGCGCGGCATTCGCGTCCGGTTGCCACAAAATCATACCCGAAGGAGCGGAGCCCACCGGCGTGTGCACCATGCGTGCCACATGGACGATCACATTCGGTGCCGCGGCATCCGCCTGCGTCATTGCCACCAAGTCCACTCCACCTTCCCAAGACATCCATTGATTCACGTTCATAGCGCTGGCACTGTGGCGATCTGACGCCCGTCTGCCAAGCCAAAAATCGGCAGGTTGGGAAAACCATCGCATGTGAGGTGAACCGATTTCCCGGATGAGACGCAGTCGCGTTTTCAGCTCTTGCGATGGAGTGTGAAATCTGCCTGAATTCCGCCAGATGAACGCACTTGACTCTTTTCGCGCGCTAGCCCGTGAATGCAACTGGATCCACACCACCGCCTCCGTCCTCGGCTGGGATCAGGAAACCTACATGCCGCCGGAGGCATCGGCGTTCCGTGCGGAGCAGTTGTCGTGGTTGAGCGCGCGGGCGCATGAGCTGGCGACTTCCCCGCGCTGGCTGGAATTGCTAGAAGGTGCTTTGGCGGAAATCCCGGCGGAGCAGCAGGAGGTGCGCTTGGATTTGCAGGAGATGAAACGCCGCTACCTGCTGGCCACGTGTTTGCCGGTGGAATTGGTGGCACGCGATACGAAGACCAGCTCGTTGGCGAAACATGCCTGGGCCGAGGCGCGCAAGAGCGGGGACTTTTCCCGCTTTCTGCCCCATCTCTCCGCGCTGGTGGAGATCAATCGGGAAAAAGCCGAGCTGTGGGGATACGAGCATGAGCCGTACGATGCCTTGCTTTCCTGCTTCGAGCGCGGCAGCACAACGGCAAGACTTTCCGCTGAGTTCGATGCACTGCGTCCGGCACTGGCTGAGGTCGCCAAGTCCGCGGTGGAGCGTTCGCGCACGCGTCACAAGCCCTTGCCTGCCGGGCCGTATCCCATCGCCGCTCAACAGGCGTTCAATGAAAAAGTCGCCCGTGATGTGGGCTACTCGTTCACGGCGGGTCGCATCGATACCACCACGCATCCGTTCTGCACCAATCTCGGGCCGCGCGATGTGCGCCTGACCACGCGCTATGATGAAAACGATTTCTGTTCGTCGCTGTTAGGCGTATTGCACGAGGCCGGACACGGCATGTATGAGCAGGGGCTGCCTGCGGATCATCCGGGGATGGCCTCCTGCGATTCGGTTTCGTTAGGCGTGCATGAGTCGCAATCGCGTTTGTGGGAAAATCATGTGGGACGCTCCCGCGCATTTTGGGAAAAATGGTATCCTGTGGCTTGCGAGCACTTTGCGGCTCTGAAGGGGCATTCCCTGGATGATTTCATGACGCATGTGCATGAGGTGAATTTCACTCCCATCCGTGTTGAGTCGGATGAAGCGACGTATGATTTGCACATCGTGTTGCGATTTGAGCTGGAGCGCGGGATCTTTCGCCGTGACTTCGACCTCGCCTACTTACCAGCGGTGTGGGACGAGTCTTTTGAAAAACTGTTCGGTTTCCGTCCGCCGAATGCGTCGCAAGGTTGCTTGCAGGACATTCATTGGTCGATGGGGGCCTACGGCTATTTCCCCACCTACACCTTGGGCAATCTCAACGCCTCGCAACTGATGCAAGCCGCGTGTCGCGAGCCGCTAGTGGCGCAGGGCATGGCGCGGGCGGAGTATGTGCCGTTGCTGCAATGGATGCGTGAGATAATCCACCGTCACGGGGCGCTGCATGACCCAGCTGTGCTGATCGAGCGGGCTACGGGTGAAATGCCGCGTGCGGCTTATCACCTGGAGCACTTGCGCCGTCGTTACGTGACGGGCGAGTGAGGCGTCACTGGATTTCCAGTCCCGAGGTGGGCCAGATCCAGCGCATGACCTTGCCGCCCTGGATCAGGGCCTTGGCTTGGATGTTTTTGACGCCGAAGATGGTTTCCGCTTTGTAGGCGGCCAGGCCGGTTTGGTATTTCTCCCCCTCGAACTCCTCTTCCTCGCCGGCTTTCCAGCCTATCACCTGATCGAAGGTGAACTCTTTGATTTGTCCGCTGCGGATGCTTTCCTGCATCAGCTTCACGATGTCCTCGGCGGACATGGCGGCGACGACAGGCGCCGGGGCGGGCTGTGGTGTGGGTGTTGGTTCCACCACCACTTCCGGCTGCTTGACCGGCATCGGTTCCACGACGGGTGGAGGGGTGGGTTCCGTTTGCGTCACGACAGCAGGTGGCGGTGTGGTCGCGGGTGGGGGAGGATTGGCGATGAGTTGTTCCACCAGGTTCGTTTGGTCCACGGCGATCTTGCCCTGGGCGGTGCCGAGCACGGAGAAAAGCACGTCCTTGCCCTCGATGCGCATGGGTTTCACTTTGGTGCCGGCGGGCAGGGGAACGCTTTCCGTTTCTCCCGGCGCGGTGGCCAATGCCTGAACCTTGAGCACGATTTTTTCCGGCAACTGGCTGGGCTGGAGGTTGCTGTAGTCGTAGCCGGGCGCGGCGACCGGGGATGGCACAGCCGCAGGAGTCACAGGTGCCGCGGGCAGGGCGGGCTGCGGGGCGGGGCGTGTGGGAGCTTGACCCGTGAGCGCGAGGCGCATGTCCGGTTCCAGCACATAGCCGAGAAAGCCTGCGCCAATGATGCCGATGGTTGCCAGAAAGAATTTCATACGATGGATGTGAGGTTTGGGTTCTTTACGGAGGATTTCACACAAAACGATCAAATTAGTAGTCGCGGCGCATAAAAATTGTGGCAGCCAGCCCCAGCACCAGCAGTTCGAAGATCAACGAGGAGGTGATGAGGGCAAGCCAACTGTGGCGCAGCTCGCGTTTTTCCATGGCTTGTTTGACGACGGGGTCCATGTCACCACCGGCGTACACCGAGCCGAAATCCATTCCGGTGAGGAGCGATGGCCGTTCGCGGAAACGGATGAGGCGTTTGAGTGACAGGGTGCATTCGCGGGCCTTGGGCAGCACCGCGGTGATGGTCTGGGTGGCGGCATGGTATTTTTTCCAGGTCTCCGCGCTTTCATCCGTGGTATCCTCCAATTGCCCGGTACTGAAATTCATTTGCATGCCCATGGCGGGAAAAAGATAGGCGAATTGATAGGTCAGGTCCTCCGTCCACTGCGCCACCAGCGTCAGGGCCCAGAACAACAGAGCCCCGAGCAGGGAAAACACCGTGGAGCGGGTGAGCACGCCGATGAGCACCCCCACGCAATAAATCAAACTGAAGGCGAAGGTGATGATGGGTACCGCCCAGAAGATGCTGACACTCCATTCCTCCAAGCGCAGGCCGATGGCGACGAAAGCCACAAGGCAAAACAAGCTGGTTTGCACGGTGACGAAAAGCAGGCCGCCGAGGTATTTCAGCACGAAAAGTCGCAGCCGGCTCACGGGCTTGGACAGCACCAATTCGATGGAACCGCTCTGCAAAAACTGCGGGAAGATGGAGCAGGTGGAAATCAGTGCCAGGATCAGCGCCAACCAGCCCAGCCAGAAGCGCGCGATCACATCGGTGAAGATCAGCAGGTAAAATGTCTCCGCCTCCTTGCTGCCTTCTCGCAGCAGCGCCATGTCAAACTTGGCCAGGCCAAAGCCCACCGACACACCCGTGGGGGTGAAGCCGATGGAGGCATACACCAAGGCGACAAAGGTGGAGATCCACATCGAGACCCAGAACAATTTGTTGGCGCGCAGCATGCGCAGGGAATCCAGCAAAATGGTGTAGGCCTGGATCATGAATGGCCTCCTTTCGTGGCGGATGGATCGGCCTGGGCCTGGGCGACTGCTTGGAGGAAAAATTCTTCTAACGAATAACGCTCCTCCTTGATCTCACAAATCACCACCAGTGACGCGCGCAGTTGATCGATGAGCGGCTGGATGGCCAGGGCATCCGTGGCGTGACAGGTGATGCTGTGGGCGGAAATGCTCATCTCGCGCTGGCCGCACCAGTCGCGCAGCGGGGCGGGGATTTCACCGAGGTATTTGATTTCGTAGCGGGACTCGCGGCGGGTTAGCTCGGCCACCAGTCCTTGTTGGATGATGCGACCTTTTGATAAAATGGCCACGCGGTCTGCCACTTGCTCCACCTCAGAGAGCAGGTGGGAGTTCACCAATACCGTGCGGCCTTCATCCCGCAGCGAGGCGATGATGTGTTTGAAATCGATGCGGCCTTGGGGATCGACGCCATCGGTGGGCTCATCGAGAAATACCACCACCGGATCGTGGATCAGTGCCTGGGCCAGCCCGATGCGCTGTTTCATGCCCTTGGAGTAGGTGCGGATGCTGCGGTTGGCTGCCTCCGTCATCCCGACTTTTTCCAGCAACGCATCGCAGCGCGCGCTGCAGGCGGAGCGCGAGAGGTGGGCGAGACCGGCGGCGTATTCGATCACCTGGCGGCCCGTGAGATAGTCGGGAAAACTGGCGTGTTCCGGCAGGTAGCCGACCTGGGCGAGGGTGGCTTTGTGGCCGATGTTTTTGCCCAACATGGTGCCGCGGCATTCGGTGGGGCGGAGGATGCTGAGCAGTGATTTCACCAGGGTGCTTTTGCCCGCGCCATTGGGGCCGATCAGTCCGAAAATGCTGCCGTAGGGAATTTGCAAACTCACGCCTGCCAGAGCTTCCACGCCGTTGGAGTAGCGTTTGCGCAAGGTCTGGAGATCAACGGCAAACTCGCTCATGTCCCTTTGAAATCAAGGATTGCCGTAGCGTTCGCGGAACTGGCGCAGGAGTTCATTGACGCGGTCGCCTTCCTCGGCGCTCGCTGCCGGAGCGGTTGCTGGTGGTACCGGGGATGGCACCGGAGTGGGGACTTGCGCTGTTTCCTCGGGAGTGAACGGTGAGGAGAACTCGCCGTGGGCCGGAGCGGCGGCGTGAAAGCCGAAAGCTTCGCTCGGTTCGGCGGGCGGCGAGGCGATTTGGAACGGCGAGGCCATCGGAGCTGCGGGCGCGGCGACCGGTTCTATGGCAGGTGCGGCTGTTGGCTCAATTGCTGTGTCGCCTGTTGCTTGGGCTGCCATGACGGGCAAGGGGCCATGGATGCGGGCGGCGCGCAAAATGGCACGGGCGTAAAGGTCGCCGCTGATTCCGAGTTGTTGCAGGTTGATCGCATTCGCGCTGGGGTAACGACTTTGCAACAAGGCAAGGGCTTCCTGTTCCGTCAGCGGAGCGAGGTGGACCATCGCTTCCGTGAGGCGGTCGATCAAGCCGCCGCTGAGCCGCGGTGTGAAGGCGCTTTCCCAGATATCATCGTTGACGGAAAGGATGACGTCGATGCGCTCAGCTCCATGACGCAGTGTGGTGAGGAAGGTGGCGAGCCGCAGGGCTGCCTCTGGATTGGCGGAGAGGCCTTCCAGTTCATCGACCACCAGCACAATGCGCTGCCACTGGGAGAGGATGTGAAGCAAGGCGGCGAGACGATCGTGAGCGGCGGTGGCGGAAGAGGTGGCGATGGCCGCGAGCAATTGGGACAAGCGGCTGGGGTATTCCGGCGGCGTTGCTGCATAGCGAAACAGCACCTCGACCCAGAAGGTGATATCGCGCATGGGCGTTTGCAGCATTTGTGACAACTCCACGATCAATCGCGGGCCCAGCACCTCGAAATGCTCGCGCGCCCAGTGGGCCGTGGCGGCCGATGGGTGATGGAAGTCAAAGGTTTCCGTGGGCCGTTGGGACAGTGCGTGGAGGGCGCTGTCGCGATCCTGGCAGGGCACCTCTCCGGAACGAACGAGAGGTTCGAGGCCCAGAGCGAAGAGTTTTCTCGTCAGCAAGTCCAGCGGGGTCAAGCCAGCACCACCGGGCAGCGCCCGCGTGAGCTGAGTGAGCACGTTTTCCAGGCAGGCGCTGGCATCGAAACGGTTGCCATCGGCAGCATGCAGCAGCACGAATTCATGGCTGCCGCGCAACTCCTGTTGCAGGCGGCACAGCAGATGGGACTTGCCATAGCCCGCGCGTGGCGCGCGCAGCAGTGTGCAGAGACCGAATTGATCCAACGGGCGATGCAGGATGATGCGGAGTTTTTCCAGAGCCGCGCGGTTGATGCAGTCCACATGGTCGGCGGTGTCGCGGCCAAACATCTGAAACAGGGGCGTGGTGGCTAGGGGAGGGGTCATGGATATGGATTAGGATGGAAAAATACTGTCGGACCCGTGGTGGGGAATCAAGCACAGAACAGCATTATTCGGCTAATTCATTCTCGATGCTGCCACCCGTGTTGGCTGGCGTGGTGCCGGACTCCTGTGGAGGGCTGCTTGCCACGGCTTTTTCCAGAAGTGCGGCGAAATTGTCCTCGGGCTTGCTGGGTTTGCCACCGAGTTTCACTTCGCACCACAGGTAGCCATCCTCCTGGCGGGTGAACACTTGCCTGAGCGCGCGGTGCATTTCACCATCAAACAACAAGGAGCTGGGCAGCCCGACTTGTAGCGTCCCGCTCAATTGGTTGCTCTTGGACGAAACATCGCCCATGATGATGAAGTGGCCTTTCTTTTCCATGCGCAGTCCCTGGATTTTGGTCTCTTCCATGGTGCGCACCAGTTCCCCTTCGAGCCGGTCGGAAAAAACATACTGGCGTGCATACTCGGGGTTTTGCAATTCGCGGCTCAGTTCGTTAAGAAAGGGGAGGTTGCGGATGGTGAGGGCATCCCGCTCGCTGCCGCGGAAACCAAGTTGCATTTTCAGCGAGGCCAGGTCTCCCGGCACGACCGAAAACAACCGGTTGATGGCGGTGGTGGGGGTATCGACAAGGCCGTTGAAAATGATGTCCAATTCATGGCCCAGCAGCAATTCAATGGGGAATTCTTCCAGTAACAGTTGGATCTGGGATTTTTCCGGGCTGTAGAGTTCGATGCTGTTTTCCATCTCCAGCATGCCGACGCCACTGACCGGGCGAAGCCGCAGGTTTTCACAGCGCATTTGGCCCTGTTCAAAATAGACGCTGCCGCGGTCGATGCGCATCGGTTGGAAACCCTGGAGCTTGAACAGTCCGCCGACAAAACGTGTCTGCGTGCCGCGTGTGGTTTTGATCAACGATGCCTCGGTGCCCTCGATCACAATCCATGGCTGGCGATCGGATTTCTGTCCGACGATGTCGAGTTTTTCACAACGATAGCTGGAGAAGGCGAAAGGAAAGGTGCTGCCGTCCGGCACGTCGCCGATGCGTTTGGCGGCAGCTGCATCGGCATCCGAGAAGACAAGTTTGCCCGATTTGCTCACGACTGAAGTGCCGCCCCATTTCTTGCCAAGGAAGCTGGAGATGTCGAGATGGGCACTGGGGTAGGAGACCTGCAATTGGCGCAAGTAGTTGCCGGCCGGCCAGGTGAAATG
>ERZ1066127.208-NODE-208-length-37752-cov-12.673024_pt1 | contig 37752 bp, 35 predicted proteins | sample MGYA00382774_ERZ1066127 | MGnify/ENA primary metagenome ERZ1066127 (study PRJEB33369, sample SAMEA5778357) | biofilm metagenome | biome: Industrial cooling water; feature: Water cooling tower basin; material: Biofilm | place: United Arab Emirates | collected...
ATGATGAGCAACTCCATGATGTTATGGTTGGTGGGCGGGCAGGAAGGCTGGATGATGTAAACGTCATCACCGCGGATGTTTTCGTTGATTTTCACGAAGGTCTCGCCATCCGGAAAGGCGGTGACGTGCACGTCGGCCAGAGAGGTTCCGATGTTTTCGGCGATTCGTTCTGCCAGGCTCCGGTGGGCTGTTCCGCTGATGAGTTTCATGCGCGGGGCCAGCATGCACAAGCGATCGCGGATGTGCAATCATTCGTCGCTATGGCGGTGTATTTTTTTCCCAAAGCCTGATTACAGCTCTTTGAGGCGGCTCTGGCACCATTGCAGCAACTCCCGATATTCCGGATGTTTCGGTTGTTGTTGCAGCAGTTCCTGCCAAATGGCGAGGCTGGCGGCGAAGCTGCGTTTGGCTTGTTCTGTGTTTTTTTCGAGCTGGCAGGCGTGGCCGATATCGCTGTGCAGGTAGCCGATGTGGCGGTGGATCTGCTCGGCGCGCAGGTCGCCTTGATCTTGTTTGCCCAGTTGGAGAAAGCATTCCATCGCCTGTTGGTAGAGGGCGATGCCACGCTTGCGATCACCACTGACACCGGTGATGCGTCCTTTTTCCCACAGCAGTCGGGCGTAGTGAAAGATGGCGAGGGGACTGGCTTTTTCGGTGGTCACCGAGCTTTCGAGAAGTTTGATGCCGTTTTCCACCACATCGCGGGCTTTGGCGACCTCTCCGCGATCTTCAAGCAGGCTGGCGACGATGATGCGTTGCGAGGCCAGTCGGGTGGTGACGAGGTGATTTTCCGGTTGCTCGCGCAGCAGTTGTTCTAACAATTTGATGGCGTTGCAACTGAGTTGATCGGCGGAGGTGACATCGCCGGCGAGCATGGAGGAGTCTGCCATGGCAGCGTAAGTGCTGGCGAGTTCGAGGCGCAGGTTGAAATCCTTGGGTTTGTTTTTGAGGAGTGAGACGAGTTCATTCACCGCCAGCACACGGGTTTCTCGGGCATCGCCCATTTGCCCCATGCCTTCGAGGATTTCGGCGGAGCTGAGATAACATTGGGCCAATTCCGAGCGCAGGATGGTGACTTCCGGTCGCACGTCGGCGAGGGCATTGAGCTGGGTGGATGCGCGCATGAGTTGCTCCAGGGCCTGGGTCGAATTGCCATTTTCGGCGAGGATTTTCGCCTCGTGGTATTCGAGGATGGCTTGCAATTGTTTGATCCGATCCAAGTCCACGCCTGATTTGGGCAGGGCCGCGATGGATTGGCGGGCGGCGATGAAGCCATCGGCGCAGCGGGCATCTCCGCCGCGTTGCCACAGCAGGGCGAGCAGGAGTTCGTCGGTGGCGATGCGTAATTGCCAATCGGCATCATGCTCGTGTTTTTTGATGAGCGGCAGAACCGCCTCGAAGCGAGCGGACGCTTTGGCGGCATCGCCCTGGGCGAGAGCGATTTCCGCGAGCTGGAGTTGGGCGCGTGACCGTTCCTCGGAGAGCTCGGGCAGCAGCGCGGATTCACGGATGAATTGCTGGTAGTAGGAATCCAGCGATTGCAAGCGCGTTTCCCGGCCATCGAGAGGCGGCAGATCGCGGTGGCCTTTGTTGAGCGCCCAGTGGAACAAATGATCGCCCACATCGCGCGAGGCACGGATTTTTTCGATCCACTGCGTGCGTTCGTTGATCAAGGTTTGCTCGGCTTTTTTCTGCAAATCCACGGCGGCGGTCACTTCCGTGTTGCGCAGTTTCTCGGCCATGGTTTTCTGGTCGAGGGCTTGTTCGGTGGTGTTTTTCAGTGCGCTGACTTCGGTCAGGCGCGAGGACTTTTCCTGTCCTAACAAATGCTTGGTGCGCCACCAGTTGGCTGTGACAAGGACAAGTCCGGCGAGCAAAAGGCCGCTGATGACCGTCAACAGCGAGGCGAGGTGACGGCTGCGACGGCGCTGGTCGAGCAATTGGTCACGGTGCTCTTCGGCATCGTGGCGGAAATCGATTTCCTCAAAGCGGCGTGACACGTCGGCCATGTTCGCCGGGCGCAGATGGGCATCGAGGTGCAGGCACTGAAGCAGCAGGTCGCGATACTCCTGCTCGCGCGCATTGGCTGCCTCCGTGGGCCAAGGGGCGAGGTGATCCGATGCCAGGCCGAGGGCGATTTTTTGCGTGTCGGCGACGATGCTCTCGCGTCTCGATTCACCGAAGGGTGGTGCCACTTTGGAAAATGTCTCATGGCAGCGCGGGAACATGCCGGTGAGCAGGCGGAAGCTCAGGCAGGCAAAGGCGAAGACATCCCAGCGGTAGCCCGCCTCCTCCAGGTAGCCCTCGGGGTGGAGCAGTTGTTCCGGAGATTGGTAGAGAAAGGCATCGGTGTAGTCGAGGTGCGAGATGCCCGGCATGTGGCCGAGGGTCCAGTCGCTGAGCAGAAGTTCACCGGATTCGCCGAAAAAGATATTGCTGGGTTTCAGGTTGCCATGCGCCACTTGGCGGTTGTGCATGTGCGAGAGCGCCTGTGCCAGTTCGCGGATGACATCCCACACCACCAAGCTGGGATCCTGTCCCCACAGATGTTGCAGATTGCCTGGCTTGCCTTCATCGTCGCGGTAATCCGCCGTGACGAGGACTGCGGGGCGGGCATCGAAATCCGCGGAAATGACTGGCATCACCCCGCGCGGCCAACCGCCGATTTCCAGCCGCGCGGTCATTTTCTGCCACAAGGCGCGGTTGATGGACATGCCCTGAAACACTTTCACCGCCACAGGCTGGCCCGGCGCTTTTTCCGCCGCATAGACAGAGCCGCATACGCCAACGCCTATCGTTTGCGCGATGTTCAGTCCATCGATGGTTGGTGCATCCATTCACGCCATACTTAGCCTCTGCGGACAGCTTTCGCAACGCAATAATTCCGAGCTTTGCCGCATAAGCTGCTTCAGCGCAAAGAGCCGAAGGCACTCGCCAGATCCTGCAAGGCAGCAGTCTCCACGCGATCCGCGGCGATGATGGCCTGCTTTTGCATCTCGACCAATCGACTGATGCCGCCCTTGGCGAGTTCGAGCATGGCAGCCATTTCCTCGGCGGAAAAGACCGCTTCCTCGCCGCTGCCCTGAACCTCCACGAATTTACCGCTCTCGGTCATGACCACGTTGAAATCGACGCTGGCATCCTTGTCCTCCGGGTAGTTCAGATCCAGAATGGCAGAGTTTTGATAGATGCCGCAGGAAACGGCGGCCACCAGTTGACTCAGCGGGAAATCCTTGATTTTTCCCGCCGCGATCAGGCGGTTGCAGGCAATCGCGGTGGCCACGCAGGCCCCGGTGATGGAGGCGGTGCGCGTGCCGCCATCGGCTTGCAGCACATCGCAATCGATCCACAAGGTGCGTTGGCCGATTTTTTTCAGATCCACCACGGCGCGCAGGGCCCTGCCGATCAGACGCTGGATTTCCGAGGACCGGCCATCGATCTTGCCGCGGGTGATATCGCGCTGTTTGCGCTCCAGCGTGGAGTAGGGCAGCATGGAATATTCCGCCGTCAACCATCCACCTTTCACGCCCTGCTGTTTCATCCAGCGCGGTACGTCCTCCTCCACACTGCAAGCGCAGATCACGCGGGTCTGGCCGAAGGATACCAGCACCGAGCCCTGGGCATACGGCGCGATGTTGGGCGTGAAAGAAATCTCGCGAAGTTGTGCCGCAGCGCGGCCGTCAGGTCGGGTCATGGCTCCCACGATACCCATGTGCCGTCCGGCGTCCAGACTTTCATGACCCGCCCGGGCATTTTCGTCTTTTCAACAGCAGGCTTGCAAGGCAACTTCTCGCCAGTGAAGGAAACCATCGATGACTTCGAACGCTGGGCCTCCGATGTGATTTTCGGTCGGGCTCGCGGTTTCCGTGCGTTTCTCACCCGCTGGGCCCTGCGCGCTCTATCGGGATTGTATCGTGCCATCATCCAGACGCGGAAATTTCTCTTCACCTCCGATTTCAAGGAGCGCCATCATCTCGGCACACTCACGATTTCCGTCGGCAATCTCACCGTCGGCGGTACCGGGAAAACTCCCGTCGTCGAGCTCCTGTCGCGCACCCTGCGCGATCGCCAGCGCCAGGTCGCGATTCTCTCACGCGGCTACAAAAGCAAAGCTCTCAGCGAACCACAAAAGTGGCAATCTCCTCATGGCCGCCCGGCTAAACCCGAGAAGCTGCCGAAAATCGTCTCCACCGGACGCGCCTTGCTGCTTGACTCGAAATACGCGGGCGATGAGCCCTTCATGCTCGCCAACAATCTCAGCGGCGTCTCCGTGCTAGTCGATCGCGATCGCGTGAAATCCGCGCGTTTCGCCATTCGCGAACTGGGTGCGGATACCCTCATCCTCGACGATGGCATGCAATACCTGCGCATGGCCCGTGGACTGGACCTCTGTCTCGTCGATGCCAACACGCCCTTCGGCACCGGTGCCATGCTCCCGGCCGGCACCTTGCGCGAGCCGAAACACAACCTCTCCCGCGCCCATTACATCATTCTCACGAAGTCCGATGGCTCGGACCACGAGGCGCTGAAAAAGAAACTCCGTCGCTACAATCCCACCGCGCCCATCATCACCACCACCCACGGGCCGAAATACCTGGAAAATCTCGCCACCTTCGAGCGCAAGCCGCTGGATTACCTGAAAGGGAAACACATCGCCGCGCTGTCGGGCATCGCCGTGCCGGAAAATTTCGAGAACTCCCTCGTCAAACTCGGAGCCATCCTTGATGTGAAAAAACGCTTCTCCGATCACCATCGTTTTTCCAGTCGCGAGATTGAGAAATTCACCCACCGCTGCCTCGAGCGCGATGTGGAAATGATCGTCACCACCGAAAAAGACGCCGTGCGCTACCCGCGCAACACTCTTGCCGAGGTACCCGTGTGGTTCCTGCGCATCGAGGTGGAAATTCTCGCCGGTCATGAGCATTGGCAGCACATGATCGATCACATCTGCCAACCCGCCGCCCACGGCAGTCCCGTGCTGCGTCAACGCCTCGCCTTCGTCGGATAAACCCCACGTTATGAAACCTTCGCTACTCGGAATCACCAAAGAAGAATTGGTCGCCCATCTCACAGAGCACGGGCAGCCTGGGTATCGTGCGGATCAAATTCTCGACTGGGTCTGGAAAAAACGCCCGGCATCGATCGACGCGATGAGCAATCTGCCCAAGACGCTGCGCGCCTATCTCGAAGAAAATTTTTCGCTTTATCCGCTGACTCCCGCACGCGAGCTGGGCTCCACCGACACGACGCGCAAGATGCTCTACAAACTCCACGATGGCCGCTACATCGAGAGCGTGCTCATCCCCGCCAATCCGGCGCTCTACGGTGGCCGCGCCGATCGTCTCACGCTCTGTGTTTCCTCGCAGGTCGGCTGCGCTTACGGCTGCAAATTCTGCGCCTCGGGCCTGGCCGGATTCACCCGCAATCTATCGGCTGCCGAAATCGCCGCACAGGTTCTGCAAACGGAAATGCTGGCCGGCGATCGCATCGATAATCTCGTCTTCATGGGCATGGGGGAACCGCTGGCTAACCTGAAAAATTTGCTGCAAGCGATCGAACTCATCACCTCGCCCTGGGGACTGAATCTCGGCGCGCGCCATCTCACGATTTCCACCTCCGGCCTGGTGCCGCAAATCCGCGAGCTGGCCCGCCACCCGCGCCAGATCCGCCTCGCCATTTCCCTCCACGGTGCCACCGATGCCGTGCGCGATCAGATCATGCCGGTGAACAAAAAGTATCCCACGGCGATGCTCTTCGAGGCGCTGCAGGACTGGAACGCGCACAAAAAACAACACCTCACACTGGAGTATATCCTCATCCAGGGCGTGAACGATGATCTCGAGCAAGCACGCATCCTCGCCAGCCATGCCCGCTCGTTTCAGGCGAAGGTGAATCTCATTCCTTACAACACCGTCGAGGGCTTGCCGTGGAAGCGTCCGGAAATTTCCCACTGCCAGGCCTTCCGCAACGTCCTCACCAAAGCCGGCGTCACCGCCACCCTGCGCCTCGAAAAAGGCCACGACATCGAAGCCGCCTGCGGCCAACTGCGGTTGATCAAGGAAACGGAAGAGGGTATTGTGGAGAGAAACTGATCGTTGGTGCGAACAGGATTGGGTGAGTGATGCGGAGTTTCGGCATTGTCAGTTTTGCTTTCACCGCACCAGAGCCGCAGCCACCGCACGGAAGTTGGCGAGGCCTGCCTCGATGTTGTCGATGATTTCTTCGGCCAGATCGGCGGGCTCGGGGAGGTTGTCGAGATCGGTGAGGCTGTCGTCCTTGAGCCAGAAAAGATCGAGGCTGGTTTTGTCGCGGGCGGCGAGTTCCGCATAGCTGTATTTGCGCCAGCGGCCTTCCGGATTGGTCTCGGCATGCCAGGTTTCCTTGCGCTTGTGGCGATTGGTGGGGTTGTAGCAGTCGATGAATTCGCGCAGGTTCTCCAGTCGCAGCGGATTGCGCTTGAGGGTGTGATGGATGTTGGTGCGGTAGTCGTAATACCACACTTCTTTCGTGGCGATATCCTTGCCTGCCGCGCGGTTGTCGAAGAAGAGCACGTTCGCTTTCACGCCTTGCGCATAGAAAATGCCCGTGGGCAGGCGCAGGATGGTGTGCAGTTCTGTGGTTTCCATCAGCTTGCGACGCACGGTTTCGCCCGCGCCACCTTCGAAGAGCACATTGTCCGGCAGCACGACCGCCGCGCGTCCCGTGGTCTTGAGCATGGAGCGGATGTGCTGGAGGAAGTTGAGTTGTTTGTTCGAGGTCGTCGCCCAGAAGTCCTGGCGGTTGTAGGTGAGTTCGTCTTTCTCTTGTTCGCCTTCCTCGTTGGTAAAGGTCATGCTGCTCTTTTTGCCGAAGGGCGGATTGGCGAGCACGTAGTCCACGGTTTTGTCCGGCTGCATGACCAGGGCATCAGTGGAGGAAATCAGGCTGTCGCCATCGATCTCGCCAATGTTGTGCAGGAAAAGATTCATCAGGCACAAGCGCCGCGTGCCGGGCACGATCTCGTTGCCATGGAAGGTGCCGTTTTTGAGAAAAGCTTTCTGCGCCTTGTCCAGCTTGTGATGTTTCACCAGATAATCGTAGGCGGAGAGGAAGAAACCACCGGTGCCGCAGGCGGGGTCGGCAATGGTTTTACCGGGTTCCGGGGCGACGCATTCGACCATCGCGGCAATCAGCGCGCGCGGGGTGAAATACTGGCCGGCACCGGATTTGGTGTCCTCGGCGTTGCGTTCGAGAACGCCCTCGTAGATGTCGCCCTTCACATCGGCATCGAGCGTGGTCCACTGGGTTTCATCAACCATGGCAATCAGCCGCGACAGCTTGGCCGGGTCCTGGATCTTGTTTTGTCCTTTGGTGAATATCTGGCCGAGCATGCCCTTCTCATTACCCAATACGCGCAGCGTCTCGATGTAATGATCTTGCAGTTCCGCGCCCTTGAGCTTTTTGAGCGCCGCCCAGTCGTATTTCTTCGGCACGCCGACGTCGCGATTGTAGGGCGGGCGACTGTATTCATCCGCCATCTTGAGGAAAATGAGATACGTCAGTTGCTCCAGATAATCGCCATACCCCACGCCGTCATCGCGCAAGGTGGTGCAGAAACTCCAGACTTTGGAAATGATGGTGTCGGTGGTCATGGGGCGGCAGTGCGATTCAGAGATTCACTGTGATTTTTTCGTAGGCTTCGATTGCTGTGGCCAGCGCCATAAGTTCGGCCTCTTCCGCTGAGTCCTCTGCGGGATCGATGAGCATCAGTTTTTCCAATCGAGATAAAGCGCGTGAGTGCTCCTCACGATCTTTAACGGTCATTTGATTTATCTCGTCAGGGTTCATAGGGTCCATCCTTCTTTTCTCATAAGTCCTAGCAAATTAATGCAAGGAATGCCCAACTCACGGCACACATCAGGCACGTAAAATTCGCGCTTGGGCTTGCGCTTTTCGGATGCTGGTGTTTCGGAGGTGACGACGATACCATCACGCTGCAATGCAAGCGCAATCACATAGGCATCGGCTTCTTCATACTCCGCCTTAGGGTCGAGCAAACCCGGAAAGCGGGATTGAATGGACAGAGCTCCCGCTAGGCTCTCCGAGCTAGGCACCCAAATCGGCTTGCGTTGATCGGCCCATTTGCTAAGTTCGCCCGTTCCGACCGCATCAAGCTCTTCATGAACAAGTTCGGGCGAAACGAAACGATTTTCACTGATAAGACCGTCGATTCTTGCAATGAGAGAAAAAAAGACGTCAGTAGGATAGAATCGGGCCTGCCAATCCATATACACATTGGTATCGACCACATAGACGGGTTTGACCGAATTCACTTCACTCATCCACACCTCCTGTTCCAGGTCGTGAACGCAATGCATCTTTGAGTTTGTTGAAATGCTCGATTTTCAGATCCAATTGACGTGCTGCCTGATCCGATGTGATGCGTTGGGCTGTCATTGCTTCCAAAATGAGTCGAGTGAATGGTTTCCCTGCTCGCCCCAAGGTTTTGCCCACAGGAGTGGAAAACCCGCCACTGCGTGGTTTGAGTTCAGCGACATAAGCTTGCCACTGTTGCTTCCAGAGGTTGTAGGAAGGCCAGGACATATAGCCTGAGGCGCGTAACCGGGTCGCCATCGCAAGCGGTGTTACACGGAACTTTCGTGCTAAGGTGCGAACTTTAGAAATGTCCCAGTCGTCACTGTCGAGCTTGCTTGCGGAAATCATGGCTCTCAATGCGTTTTCCGCAACCAGCACATGACTGGCCGTTTCCTCTGCAAAACGTTCTACGATTTCCCAGTCAGCGTCATGACGCCGCTCTTTTGCAGCGGGCAACTCATCATGTCCCGCTGCCAGCATGAGATGAACGATTTCATGAATGAGTGTGAAACTCCTCGCTTCGGGAGACATTTCCTTGGAATTCACGGCAGCAACCGGAAAAGGCCAACTCAACAGCGAAATGCCGCGAGCTTCTTCAAGAGGCACCTTCGGAAATTGAAATACCAATACCCCGAGCTTCTCCGCGGCATCCCGCCAAGATGCCCACGCTTCCCACTCGCTGGCCCATTGGAATTGCGTTTCCAGAGAGACCCGCAAGGCATTCCTCAACCGCTCAGCAACGTTGGGTGGACTTTCATTGAGATGTGCTTTCAAGTCGAATGATGCCGCTTCCTCTCCCGATTCTTCGAGCAGATCGATCATCAACTGCCGGCGATTGGACATTTTTCTGATGGCCAACCGCATCTCGGGTGACTCGTGGCCCGGCACCAACCCATTTAGGCGTCTGTATTCAGTGGCGAGCGGCGGAATGACCGGAGGTTTTGTGCGAAAAAACAAACCCAAAGGACGGTGATAAAACTTCGCCAAATGTTCCAACTGTCGCATGGTAGGCACTTTGTCACCAGTCTCCCATTCCTTGAGTCTCTCGGGATTTACGCCCAGCTTTTTGGCGACGACATCAACCTCGAAGCCGCTCTCCTGCCTCGCCCATGCAAGGACGGAAGGATTGGGAGCAACTGGCGCGACGAATGGCATACAGCAATCTACATGCAATCGTTCCCTGTAGTCAAGATTTGCTTCCTACTGTGCTTCCTACTGCGACGGCGACGTTTACTAAGATCAATAATTTCTGGGGGTTTTAGATGAAATTGATGCAAATTAAGGAGTTTATCGCATCGCGATAATTTCGCTAAATGCCATCAATTTACGCTTGAACCTGGACGAACGGTTTGCCTTTAGCCAATTGGTTCTTTTGCTCCCAAATCCGCTCCAGCAGGGTGGAGGCGGGTTCGTCGGTGGGGTCTTGGGGGACGAGGTGGCCGGTGAAGGCTTTTTTCAGGATGGACTGGCGCAGGGCCTCGCTGCGCTTCAAGGCGGCGTCGATCTCACGCTCGTTCTGGGCGATCACCTCGAATTGCGCGTCGAGCAGGCGGACGATTTCTTGTTGCTCGGGGAGGGATGGTATCGGCATCGCGAGTTGAAGAATTCCAGTTTGAGTGAGATTCACGCCGCTATCGTTAATTCCGGTCTTAAGCTCCTCGATCGCTGCCAATGCGACAGGCGAACATAGTAAGCGTTCAACATACTCAGGACTGGTAGCCGATTTGGACAAAACCAACCGATAAGCTTTATCGCACAACATCAGTTGCGGGTGGTCGCCTCGCACTCGACAAACAACTCCGCAGCGTGATCTTGGACCAGCACGAGTAATCAATATCTCGCCTTCGGTAAGCGCCAGCCAACGTCTAGGAGGAAGATTCTTAGGCAATGCCTTGTTGGCAGTTGGATCAAATTCTCCGAACTGAATTGCTGTAGTCTTGATGACAGCCCATTCGCCGTCTGCGGCATTACGATTCTCGCATTTGGGACTCCAACCTTGGCCTAGTTCTAGAACAAACTGGGATAAATTCAGAACACACCAGCCACTGGGGAAATCGACGCCAAAGACAGGAACGAACTCATCGGATGGAATCATCTTTTGCGGCTTAGGTGGTCGCTTTTCATCTGTGACGGCTTTCTGCCATTCACTCAACGCCTGCTCCCAATCTTTGATCTGTTGCTGGTAGTGGGTTTCACGTTCCGCATGGATGCCAGCTAGAAGTTGGTCGGGAGATTCGAGGAGGTGGGGATTTTGTTCGCGCCAGTGGGCGGTGAGCTTGCCCTCGAAGGCTTGTTTGAGGAGGGACTGGCGATAGACGCCGAGTTGCCGCCGCGCGCGACGCAGACTCTCCTCCCCGGCGTCGAGTTCGGAGAAGAGTTCCTCGATCTTCGCTACAATCCGCTTCTGCTCGGCGAGGGGTGGGAGGGGGATTGTCGATTGTGCAATGAAGTCGATTGGCACGCGGCGCTGTCCCACGGCGCCAGTCATGTTGCGTTCCGCCTTTGATCTGTAGATGCGTGATGAGAGAAAGTAAAAAAACCATAGAGGTGGAAGTTCGCCTAACGGACGAATCACGTGAAATTCGGTCGATCCAAGGGCGAGGTCGTGATCCAGCTCGGGAACAACGGCAACTTTACCGTTCTCCATGCAAGGCGTGATCTTGGCGAAAATGACGTCGCCGCTTTTGAAAGGTGTATAGCCCTTCTTGACCTCGGAAAATGGACGCAGTGCGGAGACATCGACCTTGTTGACCAAGGCTTCGACAGCGGGCATTGGAACAAAATGAACGATTTTTGAATCCGAAATATCGGATTTATTGATCCGAGGGTTTAATGCACAGCAATCCTCAATTTGACATTTCACCCAACTAACCGGCAATTGTCCCGCCCCTTCAGGGCTTGGATTTTGTGGGGGCGGTGGACCCAGGGCGGCGTCGCGTGGCTCCTTGCCCTGGGCTGGTATGGTTCGCCCCGTTGGGGCTGGGGAGTTTGAGGAGGGGATTTTTTGGGGTGATTTGCTCATGCCACCAACTCTTTGTTAAGTTCATCGATCAGCTCGTCCATTTGATCGCCGAAGAGTTGGAACATTTTCCCGAGACCGCCTTGGGCGTCGAAGGGGGCGTAGTCGAGGTCGTCGCGTTCGAGATGGACGGAGGTCATGATGTGGTCGCGGATTAGTTCGAGCCAGGCGAGTTGCGCGGGTTGAAAGGGCTGGCCGGCGTTCTTTTTGAGGATCCAGTCGCGGTAGTTGCGGCGGACGGTGTCGCCGAAAGGGGTGAGTTTGCCATCGATGCCGCAGGCGCGGCGGATCAGGGCGACCAAGGCGGTGAGCTCGCTGAGCGGGGTGGCATTGGTGGGCAGGCCATCGAGGCGGGCGTAGGCGTTCCAGACGTTGAGCGGCGCGAGGTGCGGGGCGCTGGCCTTGAGCAGATCGAGCACTTCCTTGATCTGGGCGAAGGTGACTTCCTGGCGGCGCTGCGGTTGATCGTAGTAGATGGTGAGGGCGATGAGCGTGTCCTTGTGATCGCGGAGGAAGCTTTCGAAGTCCTGCTGGTTCTTCGGCGCATCGATGGCGCTGGTGTCCCAGCCCGCGCCTAAGAGGACATCGATGGTGTGGTGGTCGATGGTCTGGAGGTTCTTCTTGCAGGTCTCGACGATGTGATTGACCAGCGCGCCGCTGAGCGGGCGGATGGCGGCGGCGACGAGTTCCTGTTGCGCCTTGTTGCGGGCGAAATCGCCGGGGTCGGTGCCGGGTGGCTGGCCGGTGATGGCGAGGGCGCGTTGTTCGATCGTTTCGCCATCGATGGCGGTGAAGAGGTTTTTCGTTAGCGCCGCGAGCGAGACGCCGCCGGTTTTCTGTTCGAAGTCTTTTTTCTGTTCGGGAGAAAAGTTCCGGTCGATGCGGGCGAGGCGTCCGGCGAGCGACGAGACGGTATCGGCATCGCAGGAGCCCATGACGACTTCCATGGCGAGGTCCTTGAAGGTGACGGTGGGCTTGGTGATGGGTGGGCGGCTGGCGGTCTTGAGCGACTTCGTGACGCCGATGGCATCGACGAGCACGTAGCGGGACTTCGCGGTCTTGGCGGCGGAGGAAACTTTTTTCAGGGCATCGTGCTCCAGCGTGCGGGTGCCGCGGCCTTTCATTTGCTCGAAGTAGCTCTTTGATTTCACATCGCGCATGAAGAGCAGGCATTCGAGCGCCTTCACATCGGTGCCGGTGGCGATCATGTCCACGGTGACGGCGATGCGCGGGTAGTAGTTGTTGCGGAAATCGGCGAGGATGGTTTTGGGGTCTTCGCCGGGGATGACCTGGCCTTCCTGGTCGGTGCGGTCTTCGTGGCTCTTGAAGGTGACTTTTTTGCAGAACGCGTTTCCTTCATCGAACTCCTCGCGGACGATCTGGATGATGTCGTCGGCATGGGAATCGGTCTTGGCGAAGATGAGGGTTTTCGGCACCTGGAACTCGCCGTCGGCATCGGCGCGGTCGGGGAAAATCTCGGGGAGCTTTTCGTTGAAGGTGCGGATGACCGTGCGGATCTGCGAGGGGTTGACGATCTCGGTATCGAGCTTTTTCGCACTATAGGCCTCTTCCTCGTCCTGCTGCTCCCAGCGTTTGCGGCGTGTGAGTTTTTCGCGTTTTTCCACGAGGCCTTTGAGGACTTTGCCGCCGCTGGCGGTGACTTCGGTCTCGATGGTGTAGATTTCGCCTTGGACGTTCACGCCATCGGCCACGGCTTCCTCGTGGGTGTATTCGGAGACGAGGTTTTGTTTGAAGAACCCGTAGGTGCGGCCGTCCGGCGTGGCGGTGAGGCCGACGAGGAAGGCATCGAAGTAATCGAGCACCTGCCGCCAGAGGTTGTAGATCGAACGGTGGCATTCATCGATGATGATGAGGTCGAAAAACTCGGGCGGAACTTTCTCGTTGTAGGTGACGGGGAGCGGGTCCTTGCGCTTGAGGGTGGACTCGGCGGGGCTGTGTTCGTCCTCGCCCTCGGTCATTTCGCGGCCCTGAAGGATGGAATACATGCGTTGGATCGTGGAGATACAGACCTGGGCATCGGCGGGGACGTGAGAGGAAGAAAGGCGCTGGGTGGCGAAGAGGGAGGTGAAAGAGCGATTGTCGTCGGTGGGGGTGAAGGCGGAAAATTCCTGTTCGGCCTGCTCGCCGAGGTTGCGGGTATCGACGAGGAAGAGCACGCGTTTCACCCGGGCATGCTTGAGCAGGCGATAGATCGAGGTGATGGCAGTGAAGGTTTTTCCCGAACCGGTGGCCATCTGGACGAGGGCGCGGGGTTTGGCTTTCTTGAGCGAGACTTCGAGGTTGGTGATCGCGTTGACCTGGCAATCGCGTAGGCCTGCGGGGTCGAGGTTGGGCAAGTCGAGCAGGCGGGTGCGCAGGGATTTTTCCGAGGCGAGCCAGTCACGCAGCGTTTCCGGACGGTGGAAGGCGAAGACCTCGCGGGAGCGGGGTTTCGGATCGCGCTGGTCGGTGAAGCGGGTGATGACGCCAGTGGCTTCGTAGAGGAAGGGCAGCGGGATGCCGGTGGACTGGATCCATTTTAGTTTGGCAGCGGCATAGTCGGCGGTCTGCTCTTCCACCGTGGTGATGTTCTGGCCGAGGGTTTCCTTTTTCGCCTCGATCACGCCGACGGGTTTGCGATCCACAAATAGGACGTAATCGGCGGGACCGGAGTCTGTGGTGTATTCGCGGACGGCCTGGCCTTCGCCTTCGTTTGGATTGAAGGAGTCCTTCCCCTGCACCGCCCATCCCGACGCGAGAAGCTGCGCATCGATGGTATCGCGCGCGATTTGTTCGGGGTTCTGGTTCGGCAGTGTGGGCATGAATGGCAATTGATCACAACCGACTACGCATCAGATTGTCCTTATTTTCCTATCAATAGTGTGGCGATTTGGCAAGTCCTTCGTGATTTTCGTATCGTTCGTCACATTTTCACGCAGGGGGATAGAGTCCTTGCCACGCTGTGATTGACTTTCTTCAGCGAAGAAGCCCTTGGAGTCACAACCGCTGCATGCTTTCCACCAGGGCTCCGGCGCCGCTGCCGGTTTTGGCGGAGACGGGGAAGATTTGCGGTTGGGCCGTGGTCCAGAGGGACATTTCGTTTTGGAACAATTCGATGTTCTTTTTGATCGCATTCGGTTTGCCGCGATCGATCTTGTTGAAGACCAGGGCGAAGGGGAGTCGCAACTGGATCAGCCACTGGACGAACTCCAGATCGATGCGCTGCGGCGTCAGAGTGGCATCGAGGATGACGTAGGTGCAGGCCAGTCCCTCGCGGGCGCTGATGTATTCGGCGATGACGTCGTGAAAGAAGTCGCGCTGTTCTTTTTTCACTTTCGCAAAGCCATAGCCCGGCAGGTCCACCATGCGCCACTGGTTGTTGATGATGAAGTAGTTGATCATCTTGGTGTGACCGGGGGTGGCGGAGACTTTGGCGAGGTCCTTTTTGCCGGTCAGCATGTTGAGCAGCGAGGACTTGCCGACGTTGGAACGTCCGATGAAGGCGCACTCGGGCATGGTCACCTCGGGGCAATCGGCCAAGGTGGGGGCGCTGGTTTCAAAAATGGCGGACTTGATGCGCATGAATCGGCGTGTTCCGGTGACGGAGGGGCAGCATCGCGTAGAATGGGGGGACTTGTCAATGCGCATCCACGGCGATCAAAGTTCGTGCTTGATTCGGGGCGAGATTGGTTCAGGATCAACGACATGAAAACGCTATGGCTCGCTGTTGTCGGAATGCTGTGTCTGCCCGTGCAGGCTCAGATCATGAATGACATTGATCCTGCCAAAGCCGCGGACACGCAGTATGTGCGTGTGATGCGCAATCAGGATGGTTCCACCGCGATCTTCCGCCGCACTCCGAGCAATGAAGTGCTGGAAAAGCGCACCTTTGATGCGGAAGGGGTGTTGACGATGCTCACGGTTTATCGCATGGATCGGCAAGGGAATCCTATGGGTTGCAAGATTTATGATGGTCTCAAGCAGGAGCTTTTCAAGGCCCGCTACGGCTATGACAAGGACAACATCCGCCTGGTGGAGGAGCAGTTGTTTGACTCGCGGGTGAAGCGTCTCGATCCCACCGGTGCGTATGAAATGCCGGTGAGGCGGTTCCTTTACACCTACGATGCGAACGGCAAGCAGAACAAGCCGATTTGCATCGTGCTGCGCCCGGGGAAAACCGCGGATGAGATGTATGCCCGGCCCTCGGCCTTGCAGCAAAATCCCTTTGATAAGCCGAAAAAATAACTGCTCTTCGAATGAGAGGATTGTCATCGACGCAGCTACTGCCGCTGCTGCTCGGAGGAGCGATTGCTGCTGCCGGATGGATGCAGGGCCTGGCGTGGAAACGGGAGGCTGGATCCGCGGAGAAGGTGGACTCGGTGGAGGTGGTGGCCTTGCAGCAGCAGGTTGATCAGCTCACACGCGAGAACGAGACACTGCGTTCGCTGGCACAGGGGGGTGGTGAGTTTTCCGTGCCGCCGGAATTGGTGGCGCGGGTGGAGGCTCAGTTGGGCTTGAGTTTTGTCTCCTCGCCGGTGGTGCATCGGCTGGCAGGGGAGGAGTTGCGGGATCGCGTCAAGGCATCGCTGGAGGCGCGCTATGGCGAGGGCGGGCTGGAGGACAGGCAGAAAGCCTATCAAATGATAGGCTGGCTGGGGCAGGAGGATAATCTGGTGGGGCAGCTCGCGGCCTTGAGGGCGGTGGGTGCGCGCGCTTGGTTCAATGAAGTCACGGGTGAGGGCTGGGTGACGGATCGGTTCCAGATCGCGAATGTGCCGGACCAGGCCTCGCTGTTGCGGGTGTTGGCGCGGATTTTGTTAGATCAGCATTTTCCGATGGCCAAGGGTCCCTTGCGCGATGACGAGGTGCGCGCGCGCGATGCCTTGCACACGGGTGTGGCTGCCGGGGTGGAAGCGAAGTTTTTCCAGGACAATGCGCGGGCGATCGGCTTCATGCCGATGAAGCAAGACACGGAGGCCCAGCAATTGTTGCTCAGCCTGCCGCCCTTCATTCAGGGCTTGTCATCGTTTCTGGGGATTGAGGGGAAAACCTACGCGGATCAGTTGTTGCTCAAAAGCCGTGACACGTTGATCGGGGCGCTGCGTCAACCGCAGCAACGCAGCAGCGATGTGATGTTTTTGTTTGAACGCGAGGAGGTGGACAGGCGGGTGGCCTTGCCGGAGACGCCGGGCGAGGTGGTGGCGGAGGACTCCGGCGGCGCGTTGGGATTGCGGCTGTGGCTGGAACCGCTGGGTGATGTGCAAGCCGCACGTGATCTGGCGGAAGCATGGGTGCATGATTACTGGCGTCTGTTTGCCACGGATGACCGCACCCATCATGTGGTGTGGTGCATCGAGTTGCGCGATGAGAAATCCACCGAGCAGGCGCTGCAATCGTTCTGTGCGCTGGGATCGGCGATTGCCGATGTGCCTGAGGATTTGGTGCCAGGGCAGGCGGTGAAGACAGCAGGTGGCTCGTGGTTGCGCGTGGAACGTACCGGCAAGACATCTCTGCGCTGGACCCATGCGAGCATCGAGGCGGTGATGCGGGTGATCCGCTGAGATACGGGTTGCCGCTTGCGTTTGAGGTGAATTCCGCCAAGCTGTGGCGATGAAACGATGTGTCGCGCTCGTATGGTTAGGTCTCTCTCACGCATGGGGAGTCACGAAAGTGATCGAGGCCCCATTGCCGGATGATCTGCCCGCCAAGGTGGAAAATATCGCTGCGCCGGTGGTGATGGCTCAGTCGTGGACGGGGGCCGAGGCCAAGGCAAAAGTGCGCGAGTTTCTCAAGGCGGATCACAGCGAGGAGGAAAAAATCGCGGTGCTGACGTGGTGGGCCGGACAAGCGGAGCGACAGGATTTTTTGGTGGATCTCGCGCGACGTTGTGCGGTGGCTGGACGCCTCGATGAGTGCATTTTCTGGTTGCAGCGTGCGGCGCACGAGGATGTGTGCGATCCGGGTGAACTGGAAAACGAGCCCGACTTTGCGCCGCTGCTCAAGGATGCGCGCTGGCCCAAGCTCAAGGCATTTCTCCGTGAATGTGAAGCGCGTTGGCAGCAGACCACGTTCTATCGGGATGTGCTGACGTTGCCGACGGACTACGATGGCAAGACACCGATTCCGTTGGTGGTGGGCCTGCATGGCTACGGCTCGGTGCCTGAGGATTTCGTCGGCGCGGATTTTCAAAAAATCTGCGATGCGCAACACATCGCCTTTCTCGCGGTGAGCGGGCGTCGTCCGCTGGGGCGTCATGCCTTCATGTGGACGGAGAGCTTTGAGAAAGACCGCCAACACATCGAGCAGGCGATGCTCCGGAGCTTGCAACACCTGCAAGTCGCGCCCGGTCGCACGGTGGCAGCGGGTTTTTCCCAAGGCGGACAACTGGCAGCCGAGCTCGCCGCCGCGCAGCCGAACAAATATCGCGGCTGCCTCTCGATGAGTCCCGGCTCGCGCTATGCGAGTGAGTTGTTGTCGCGGCTGAAGCAAACGAATGCCTCGCTCACGGGGCAGCAGTATTTTTTCTCGTGGATCAGTGGCGAGGGCCGCGGGCCGGCGCAACGTGTGAAGGAATGGCGTCCGGCACTGGAGCAGAGAAACGCCCGGGTGTACGAATACGAATTTCCCGGCAAGGGCCATGAGTGGCCGCGCCATTACGAAGACTACTTCGCCATCTCGTTGCAGGTGTTGTTGCGTTAGACGGCTGCCTCGCTCGCTTTCCACCTGAATCGGCAAACTTGTGTTGGCAATCCCACGACACGCTTCTACATTGAACGCGCATGGCATTTGAACTCTGCAGCGACTACCGGCCCAGCGGCGATCAGCATCAGGCGATCGAGAAACTGGTGCGTTCGCTGGAGGCGGGAAACGGGCACCAGACCTTGCTCGGCGTCACCGGCTCGGGGAAAACATTCACCATGGCGAACCTGATCAAGCGCGTGAACAAACCGACGCTGATCATGAGCCATAACAAAACACTGGCGGCGCAGTTGTATTCGGAGTTCCGCAACTTTTTTCCTAACAACGCGGTGGAGTATTTTGTGTCGTATTTCGACTACTACCAACCGGAAGCCTACATCCCGCGCTCGGACACCTACATCGAAAAAGACTCTTCGATCAATGATGAGATCGAGCGCTTGCGCCTCAGCACGATGGGCTCCTTGCTGACGCGTGAGGATACCATCGTGATCGCCTCCGTGTCCTGCATTTACGGCTTGGGCTCTCCCGATGATTACCAAAACATGATGTTTCCCGTGCGCGTGGGCGATACGATCAGCCGCGACCAGTTTCTGGTGCAACTGTGCGATCTGATGTTCGAGCGCAACGACATCGCCTTCGGTCGTGGGAAATTCCGGGTGCGCGGTGATGTGGTCGAGGCCCATCCGGCCTACCTTGAGCAGACCGCCATACGCGTCGAGTTTTTCGGCGATGAGATCGAACGCATCAGCGCCATCGATTCCCTGACGGGGGCGATCATGGAGCGGCTCGACGACTACATTTTTTTCCCGGCCAAGCAGTTCGCCACGCCGGCGGACAAACTCAAACGCGCGATGCAGACCATCCAGCAGGAACTGACCGAGCGCGTGGAGCACCTGGAGTCTCAGAAAAAGCTGTTAGAGGCGCAGCGCATCAAGATGCGCACCGATTACGATCTCGAGATGATGCGCGAGATGGGATTTTGTCAGGGCATTGAAAACTACTCGCGCCACATCACCGGTCGTGAGCCCGGCGCGCGGCCCTACACCTTGCTCGATTTCTTTCCCAAGGACTACTTGCTGCTGGTCGATGAAAGCCACGTCACCATCCCGCAGATCGGTGGCATGTATGAGGGGGATAAGTCGCGCAAAACCGTGCTCGTCGATCACGGCTTCCGCCTTCCCAGCGCCCTCGACAACCGGCCTTTGAAGTTTGCCGAGTTCATGCACATGACCCGTCAGCGCGTCTATGTCAGCGCCACGCCAGGCGCTTTCGAATTGGTCAATTCCCGGCCCGACAACAAGAGCTACATCGATGTCAAAACCCGCCCCGAACAAGCGGGCTACGTCAATCGCAAGAAGCTGGGCATCAAGGCCAGTGGCGCGGATGACCCGCTCGAGTCCTTTGCTGTCAGCCGTGCCGGATTCCCCCTGGTGGTGGAGCAAATCATCCGCCCCACCGGATTGCTCGATCCGCTCATCCATCTTCGCGAGCTGAAGGGGCAGATCGATGAAACCATCGAACTCTGCCGCCAGCGCGTGGCACGGGGCGAGCGTGCCTTGGTCACCACACTTACCAAAAAAACCGCCGAGGATCTATCGGAATACCTGCAAAAAACCGGACTCAAGGTGCGCTACATCCACGCCGATATCGACACCGTCGAACGCGTGGAAATTTTGCGCCAGCTCCGCGCCGGAGCTTGTGATGTGCTGGTGGGCATCAATCTCCTGCGCGAAGGTCTCGATCTGCCCGAGGTTTCGTTGGTATGCATCTTGGATGCTGACAAAGAGGGCTTTTTGCGCAACGACACCTCTTTGATCCAGACGGCGGGACGCGCCGCGCGTCATGTGAATGGCGAGTGCTATCTGTTCTGTGATACCGTCACTGATTCGATCCAGGCCTTGCTCGATATCACCACCAAGCGACGCGAGCGTCAGATGGCTTACAATGAGAAGCACGGCATCACCCCGCGCAGTGTGGTGCGCGGCGTGCAGGAGTCCTTGCAAGTCGAGTCGCCCACCTACAGCACGGAGGACGCCGGAAGCACTGCGCTGGCGATGGAAGACGAGACGCCCTATCAGGCGGAGGCTGTTATCGCGCAGTTGGAGAAGCAGATGCGGGAGGCATCGGCGAAGTTGGAGTTCGAGCTCGCGGCACACTTGCGCGATCAGATCCAGGCCCTGCGCGAAAACAAGGGCACGCCCGCAGCGCCGCCAATCCCTGTGCGCCGGAAAAAATAAGCGTGCGCGGCTGGTGAGAATTTCACTCTGGGTGCTGGACAAGCCATGGCCGAAAGCATAGCGTCTGGGTCGTGAAAACTCATACCCTTTCTGTTCGTGCCCGTGCGATGGTTGATCGCGGCTTCACTTTGGTGGAATTGTTGGTGGTGATCGCCATCATTGCTGTGCTCGCCACCTTGATTTTCGGCAGCGTCCGCAGCGCGGTGTTGCGTGCGCAAAAAGTCCGTTGCACGGCAGCCATCCGTGAGGTGAACACGGGCTTGCAAACATTTTCCGCCGACTACATGCGCCCTCCCATTCCGGTCAATCTCCAGCCCGGCACACTGCCGGACGTGGTGTTCGGTGATCCGGGTGGTCGCTACACCAACGACTACATCGTTTCCGTGCTCGAAGGGGAGGACAAGAGCTTTTCCTTTGAAGGTGGCGACTGGAACACCCGCAGCACCAATCCCAAGCTGGAGGAATACATCATTTTCCCGCGCAATCTGGAGAAGAAAAACGGCGTCAACAACGTGCAAGGTGATGCCCGTTTCGGCCAGATTCTCGACCCTTGGGGAAATCCGTTGCTGATCGCCATCAATGTGCCGCCTTTCACCAACGAGCGCAGCGAGGGCCTGAATGACAAGTGGATGGAAACATACGGACTGGGTGTCTATCCGGATTCCGAACCGCGTGTCGAGCCCTTCGTGATCTGGTCCTACGGCCGCGATGCCGCCAAGGGCACGGCGGGCAAACCGCAGGCCAGCAATCGCCTCAGTGCCTCGGATGACGTGGTTTCCTGGTAAGCGGGTCTTGTCAAATTCCGCTCGGCGGCGTAGTTAGTCGGCATGACGAAAATGCGTGCAGGAGTGGCGGGAGCGGGAGCGATGGGGCGCAATCATGCGCGCATCTACTCGTTGCTGGAAGGTGTCCAACTGTCGGCGGTCTATGACGCGGATCGTGTTCGCGCGGAGGCCGTGGTGGCGGAGTTCGGCGGCCAGGCAGTGGATACGCTTGATGAATTGGCGGCCTGTTGTGATCTGGCCTCTGTCGCCGTGCCGACCGTGGCCCATCGTGAGGTGGGTTGTCATTTGCTGGAACGCGGCGTTCACGTGTTGATGGAAAAGCCGATTGCCCCCACGGTGGCGGATGCCCAGGCCCTGGTGGATGCCTCGCGGCGTTTTCAGAGACTGCTGGCTGTGGGTCATGTGGAGCGCTTCAATCCCGTGCTCAAGCCGCTGGAAGAGCGTCTCACCCAGCCACGCTTCATCGAAGCGCATCGACTCTCGCCCTTTCCGAACCGCAGCGTGGACATCGGCGTGGTGCTGGATTTGATGATCCACGATTTGGAAGTGATTTTGCACCTGGTGAAAAGTCCGGTGGTCAGCATTGATGCGGTAGGGGTATCCGTCCTTACCAACACCGAGGACATCGCCAATGCGCGCTTGCGCTTTGAAAACGGCTGCGTGGCCAATGTCACGGCCAGTCGCATCAGTCCGGATCGTATGCGCAAAATCCGCGTGTTTCAGGAGGATTGTTATCTCTCGCTGGATTACCAGCAACAGGAGGGGCAGATGTATGCCAAGGTGGACACGGGCATTGGCAAGTTCGACGTGGAGATTGAAAAAGGCGAGCCATTGATGGGCGAGTTGCAGGCCTTTGTGGATGCGGTGGCACGCGGGGAAAAGCCCGCCGTCACCGGACAACAAGGGCTTGCCGCATTGGAGTTGGCCCTCAAAGTCACCGAGCTGGCCCGGCTTGGCATGGCATCAAGCAGCGCGCCGTGACGGCGAGAGATGACATGATGTCACCTTTTACCCCGGCAGTGGGATAGGATGTGTCAGGGGAGTTTCCAAGCGCTGCGCTGGCGTTGGTAGTCGGCGGCGGGGAGGATGATGTAAAGGGGTTGTTGGGTGGGATCGATGCTGGCGATGAGGGCGCGCAGGCGGGCCTCGTCCATGGTGGTGCAGCCGGCAGTGGGGGAGCCGCCGCCGTTGCGCCAGATGTGGAAAAAGATCGAGCTGCCCGCACCTTGCACCACCTTGGGGGGGGCGTTGTGGGCGATGAAGAGCTTGAGCTTGTGAGCGGCATCGTTTTGTTTCATTTGCTGCTTTTTCTCCCACGGGGTGGCGGGCTCATGGGGCAGGATGACGTGGCGATTGTAGGAAGGCGATGCCGGATCCTCGACCCACAGGTCGCGCGAGGTGACCTGGCGGTAGGGGAGTTTGGCATGCTTGCGGATGGCGGCATCGCTGCCCCAGGCTCCGCCGATGCGGAAGACGCCGGCCGGTGTGCGGCCATCGCCCTCGGCTTTGATGGCGGCGTTCGCGGGGTTGGGATGCAGGCCCAGGCCCCAGACCAGGCCTTTTTTGCCGAGCCGGCCATTCCAGGCGGCACCGGATTTCTGCCAGGTGTTGCCGGATTTTTGATAGAGTTGCAATTGCACGTGGGAGGAGTTCCAGTCTTGGGCGATGCCAACCACGCACTGGGTGGAGGAGCGGGGCAGCTCAAAGGCGGAGGCGCAGAGAGTGAGGGCGAGTGTGGCGAGGAGGCGGATCATGGCGGAAGCTAGCACAGAAGCGCGGTGACTGAAATGATTTTCCGGCAGTGGTTTAGGATTGCCAGTGGTGGGGCGGCTTGGCACAAGGGCGGCATGGATGAACTGCGAGCGGTGTTGTTTGACTTCGATGGCATCTTGGTGGACACCGAGTGGGCGATCTATCAGGCGTGGTGCCGGTGTTTCGAGGCGGAGGGCTGTGAATTGCCGCTCTCGATCTACACGCGGTGCATCGGCAGTGACTTTGCGACGTGGTCGCCGAAAAACTATCTGGAGGAAATGACCGGAAAAACGTTCGACTGGGACAGGCTGGACCGCGAGCGGCAAAAGGAGATCGTGCACGAGCTTTCCGACGAAGGGGTGATGGACGGCGTGCATGAACTGATCGACACGCTGCGCACGCAGGATGTTTCGTTAGGTGTGGTATCGAGCAGCTCGCATCACTGGGTGGACGGCTGGCTGGACCAACTGGACATCCGTCATCACTTCACGCACGTGGTGTGCCGGGGTGATGCGCCGCGGATCAAGCCGGCGCCGGATTTGTGGCTGGAGGCGGCGCGGCGATTCGCGCTGCCGTCCGCGCATTGCCTGGCGATCGAGGATTCTCACAACGGCCTCATCTCCGCGCAGGAGGCGGGCATGCCGGTGTGGGTGGTGCCGAATCGGGTCACCTCGGTGCTGGACTTTTCCGCCGCGCAGGCGCGCTTTGATTCGATGCACGGCATTGTTGAGCGCTTCAGAGCCCGGGTGGGTGGCGCATAATGTAGCCGGAAACGCCGCGTTTCCAGGGTTTCCACTTGGGTCCGGAGCGCGAGCCATCGCCGCCGGTATCGAGGCGCAGACCGGCGATGGTCATGAAGACGTGGCCGTTGCGCGAGTAGATGGTGATCCACTTGCCTTCGCCGCGTTTGCCGTAGTTGAGATAGGCCTTGGAGGGCATGCTGCCCTTGATGATGCCGGCCTCGCGCAGGACGTAGGAGACGGTGCCGGAGCAATCGTAGCCGCTGTCATTGTGGAAGCGGTGGCCGCCGCCCCACTTGTAGGGTTTGCCTTGCAGCCGGTTGCCGGCGGCGATGGCGGCGATCACTTGTTTGGGCGCTTTTTTCGGTGCGTAGGCGTGGCCGTCTTTGAGCAATGCGGTGCGGCCGGGGTCGAACTGATAGACCACGGGCTCCTTGGCTTTGACCTGGAAGCAGGAGCTTTGCGACAGTGCGGCGAGGGCGATGAACAGGAGTGTGAGATAACGCATGGGGTCAATCGGGAAGTTGCGCCAGCCACTCCATCGCCTGGACCAGGGCGCGCGAGCGGTGGCTGAGTTGATTCTTGATTTCGGCACCGAGTTCGGCAAAAGACGCCTCGTGGCCAGCGGGGGCGAAGAGCGGATCGTAGCCGAAGCCGCCATGGCCGGATGCCTCGGTGAGAATGCGGCCCTCGACGCTGCCGCGGAAATGCGCCAGTGCCTTGCCATGGCGGGCGATGACCATCACGCAGATGAAACGGCCCTGGCGTTTTTCTAACGGAACGTCTTTCATTTCGTCGAGCAGGCGGGCGTTGTTGCGGGCGTGATTGCCTTCCTCGCCGCCGTAGCTGGAGGACCAGACGCCAGGGGCCCCGTGGAGGGCATCCACCTCGAGGCCTGAGTCATCGGAGAGAACGTAGCCGTCCACGCAGTCGCTGATGGCCTCGGCCTTGAGTGTGGCATTTACCAGAAATGTGGTGCCGGTTTCCTCGACCTGCGGGAAATCCGGGAAGTCGTTCGCATCGCGCACGAGGCAGCGCTCGCCGACCATGGCGCGGATTTCCTGCGTCTTGTGGGCGTTGCGTGTGGCGATGATGAGGGTGCGCTGCGGCATGGGCGGAGCTTGTCAGTGGCGTCGGAAAATGGCGAACGTTTTTTGAACAAATCCGGGCGCAATGGCCGCTACCTTGGTGATGAGAATGTTTCACAACATCATAAAAGTCGTGGTCGCGGCAGTGGCCATGGTGGGTCTGAGTTTTGCCGAACTGGAAGGCTGGCACACGGATCTGGAGAAGGCGCTGGAGTTGGCGAAGAAGGAGAAGAAGCCCTTGTTGGTGGAGTTCACCGGTAGCGACTGGTGCCCGCCATGCATCGCGATGCGCAAGAATGTGTTTTCCAAGAAAGATTTCGTCGAGCAGGCGTCAAAGGATTTCATCCTGGTCGAGCTGGATTTCCCGCGTGGCAATGAGGAGCTGAAGAAGAAAAACGATCCCTTCGCCAAGCAATACAAGATCGAAGGCTTCCCCACCGTCATTTTGATGGACCATGAGGGCAAGGAGTTCACCCGCTTTTTCGCCTCCGAGCATCCCACCACGGAAAAATTCCTCGCCCACCTCAAAGCGGCGTTGGAGAAAAAAGATCTCGACTGATTTTCCCGTCCTTCGTCAACGGCCCTGAGTCTCACTGACTCAGGGCTTTTTGCGTTATGGGAAGAGCTGCACTGAAGTCTTTCTGTCAGGACTCACGACAACCATTTCCCCTGTGGGATTCATGAGCCAGCAAATTTCAAGCGAAAGGGTAAATCCCCATGTTGCCGCCTGGGTTTTTCTCTCCCCTATGATTCTTCCGCATCGGCCTTCATGCGTGACGTCGATAGGAAAAGGAAAATCAACGGCAGGCAAAACACCGGCAAGAGCAGCAGGCCCAAGGGGCCGAGATTGAAGTGGAAAGAGCTGCCGGTAGCAATGGAGATCGCGGTGGCGCTGTAGAACAATCCCAGCGGGATCAGATAGATCCAGACAAACAACCAGGTGGTGGTCTTCCAGCTTTGTTCCGACCTCTCAAGACCAGTTTCCTGGCACAGCCAACGCATCGCCACGCAGAACACAACGGTCGCAGCCATGGCAAAAACGCCGATCATCGAGAGCATGAATGAGAGGGGCTTGGGAGTGTCATAGATCAGGTGGCTGTGAAGCGCATCGAAACAGGACAGAAAAGCACTGATGATCACAAAGATCATCGCTATCCGGTAGCGTTCATGCACACTGATCTTCGCCAATTGGCAGACGCCCCACGTGATCATGAGCATGCCGACGAGATCGTTGAGGAAGTCAAACTTCCATCCCTCCCCATTGACCTTGCGGCTGAAAGTGACATCGAACACACAAATGAGTCCGCCCCAAAAAATCATGCGCAGAGGTGTGATGGCGGTTTTGATGGGATGATGCGATAATCTCATGATGGTGGTTTTTCTCTCTTCGGTGAAGGCAGGGCCCCGGATGCGGCAGGGAAACGTAATGATGCCGAGCGGGAAATCGTGAAGCCGGTCTCACCCGCGTTTCGGGGCGGCTTGATCGGCGATTTTTTTGGCATCGGCATCCTCGTTGCTCCCGGAGGCGGTTCCGAGGATTTTCGCCTCGCCCTGGTGAAGCGCTACGATGATGAGTGTGTTGCGGGATTTTTGCTCGTTCTCAGGGTCTTGGGCGCTCACGCGGTAGATGATGGCATAGGGCGTAAAGACGTTACCCTCCAGTATGCCGCGCCATTCCACGGTATCATTCGCCTTGTGCACGAAAAGCCCGCGCCCGGCATCCATGGTTGCCGCATTGAGGTCGCTGGTTTTTCCTTGGTAGCGGACATCGAGATGGCTTCTCAGGTCGCCACCGCGGTGCAGCAGCTCGTAGCCACCGTATCCGGGACAGAGGTGCTCGAAGTGATCGATCTCCGGGTCTTTTTCCAGATCCGAAGAGGAAATCACCGCCACGTTCTTCTGTTCGGTGGAGGAATAGAAAGAAGTGATTTTTCCGGCAAAACAGGGAAGGCACAGAAGGCAGAAAATCCACAGGTGTTTCATGGTGTGTGATGCTCGAACATATCGTGATCCGTGGCAATGAAATTTTTGGCGACATGAAATTTTTGGCGCGAGAGGCGTCGAAAGAATGAGCCATGCACTGAGGATGGCCTCATGAAATTGATTCGACCTACAATGAGCTCATCCCGGGCGGGGTTGGGCGAATTCAAACGGCGAGCTTTTTGTTCACCGCTTGTGTTTCGGGAGCTTCAGCCAGTCGGTGATTTTTTCCAACGAGAAGGTGTTGATCACGTCTTCGCGGCGCAGCCAGCCTTTGCGGGCCAATCGCACGCCGAAGTGGAGGAACTGCAGTTGTTCGGTATTGTGGGCGTCCGGGTTGATGGAGCAGAGCACACCTTTGTCGCGCGCACGATGCCACCAGCGCCAATCCATGTCGAGGCGCATGGGATTGCAGTTGAGCTCGATGACGGTGCGCGTCTCCGCGGCGCAGTCGATGATCTTGCTGTGATTCACCGCGTAGGCTTCCCGTTTCAGCAACAGCCGCCCGGTGAGGTGGCCGAGCATGGTGACGTGTTCGTTTTCCATCGCACGGATGATGCGGCGGGTCATCTCGTCCTCGCTCAGGGTGAAGGCATTGTGCACCGAGGCCACACAGTAGTCGAGTCGGGCGAGAATTTCATCGGGGAAGTCGAGTGAGCCATCCTTGAGGATATCCACTTCCGATCCCGCGAAAATCCGGAATCGCCCGGTCGCGGCGTTGAAATCGCGGATCTCGGCCACCTGGCGCAGCAGGCGCTCTTCATCGAGGCCGTTGGCTTGGAACGAGGACTTTGAGTGATCGGCGATGCCGAGGTATTGCAGTCCCAGTTCCTGGGCGGCGCTGGCCATTTCCTCTAACGAATTTCTGCCGTCGGATTCGGTGGTGTGGTTGTGAAAGGTGCCGCGCAAGTTATCGATCGCGATCAAACGCGGCAGGGTGCCGTTTTGTGCGGCTTCGATTTCGCCGAGGTTTTCGCGCAGCTCCGGTTCGATGAACTCCAGCCCCAGCGCCTGATAAATGTCCTTTTCCTCATGGACCTGGGGCAGGGGATCGGCTTCGTCGTTGACGCGGGTGAAATCGTATTCGTTCAGCGACCAGCCACGGCGCAGGGCGAGCTGGCGCAGCGCGACGTTGTGCTCTTTCGATCCGGAGAAATATTGCAACGCAAAGGGAAATTGCGCGTTGGAGACCGCACGCAGATCGCATTGCAGGCCGTTGTCGAGAATCACCGATGCCTTGGTGTCCCCATGGGCGAGGATTTTCTGGATGCCGGGAAGAGTCGTGAAAAACGAGGTGAGATCGGCAGGGTGGGCGGTGGCCACGAGCAAGTCGATGTCGTGCACGGTTTCCTTTGATCGACGATACGACCCACAGGCCGCGACGCGCAGGGCATCGGGGTGGTCGCGCAGTTGATCCAACAAATCTTCGACAATGTGTGCCACGCTGCCGAGGCGGAAAATGCCGGCGTAACTCGCACGGTGGGCGATGGCTTCCAACAAGTTCGCCTGGGTTTTCGCGCCGAAGCCCGGAGTGCCGGCGATGCGGTTTTCCTCACAGGCTTGTTTGAGTTCGGCGAGGGAGTTGATGCCGCATTCGCGATGCAGGGTTTTGATCTTTTTCGGGCCGAGGCCTTGCAGCTCGAACAACTCAAACAATCCGGCAGGAAATTCCGCACGCAGGTTTTCATGGAATGCCAGCCGGCCGGTGGTGGCCATCTCGTGGAGTTTGTCGCGCAGGGCTTCGCCTATGCCTTTGACGCCCTTGAGTTCGTTTGCCGCCGCAAGCGCGACGATGTCATCCGGGTAGGTGCGCACGGTTTCGGCACCAGCCCGGTAGGCTTTGATTTTGAAGGGGTTTTCGTCCTTCAGTTCCATCAGAAGAGCGATTTCCTCCAGAACCCTGACCATTTCCTCGCGTGACATGCGCTAACCCTACGTCACGGCGGCGAAAAGAAAAGTCTCGAATCAGGACAACAACTCGTCGCGGAAGGCGCGGTGGAGATCGTGGTGCGGATCCGTGGTTTTCTGGGAGGGAAACGGCACCAGCTTTTGCGAGTGCAGCAGCCAGAGGTGGAAGGGGATGCCGGTTTTTTCCTGCTGCTGTTGTGCCCGGGCTTGAGCCTCCTGCCAGAGGCGTTCCGACGATGGAGTGTGAGATCGTTGTTTCATGGCGAGAGCCCGCATTTCAGCAGCTCACGATGAAGAAATGATGAAGGTGTGGTGAAAAAATGTCTCGGCTCACGCAAAGGCCACCACCGTGATTTGTTTTTCCTGGCACAGAGTGGCGATGCGTTCCTTTTCCAGCAAAAGGGTTTTGCCTGCTTCCACCGCGATCACACTCACCCCGGCTTCGGCGCAGGTGAGGATGGTTTGCGCGCCGATGACCGGGATATCAAAACGGAAATCCTGATTCGGTTTGGAAACCTTCACCATGGTCACAGCCTTTCCTCGCCCCAGCTCGCCACCGCGTTGGATGCAGGCGTTGGTGCCTTCGAAGGCTTCCACGGCGAGCACCGTGCCGTGGCGCACGATGACGGTTTGTCCGATGTCGAGCCGCGAGCTTTCCTTGGCGATGCGTTGGCCGAAATGCACGTCATCCCATGCTCGTGATTTGAGCGTGGGGCCGAAAATATGACCGACCGGAGCGAGCAGATCCTCCATGAAGGTCGTGGCCGGTAGCAGGGTGATGCCGTCTTTTTGCAACTCATCGGCAATGGCTCCGAACAGGCTCTCGGCATTGCGTTCCTTGACCTTGGCCAGCATGAAAAGCAGGCGCAGATCGGGGCGCAGGTCAAAGAGGTTTTTCGGCGCGATCTGTCCCACCATGATGGCTTCCGTAACGCCTTGGGATTTGAAATAGCGAATCAGCTTGCCGAGTTGTCCGACGCGGAACCACTCGATCGAATCCACGTGCGGAGTGATCAAGGCGGCATCGGTTTCATTCTCGAACGCCGCCACACTGAGGCGCACGGGTGTGCTCTGGGCGCGGGCCGCACGGGCGAAGGTGGACGGATAGACCCCATTTCCCGCGATGATGCCGATGTTGCGCGTGTTTGCCATGTCGGGCACAGTTTTCTGTAGGTTGGAGGTGGTGGGCAATTCTTTTTTTGCCGGATGAAGTTCGGGCGGGTTGACTGGCGGAGCTAAGCTTGTGCATCGATCACTTGACCACGATCGGTCGCAGTGCCTGGGCCAGGCGCTGGTAGCCAGCTTCGTTCGGGTGCAGACCATCGCTGAAAAGCTTGCTGTTGAGCTTCTTTTCTTCGTCCAGAAACACGGCCGACATATCGTAAAAGTGCACCCGTGGCATGCCTGCGAGGTGTTGGTGCAGCTGTTGGTTCACTTCCGCCGGGCGGGCGAGGATGTTGGCGGGCAGAGTGCGTGGCAAAATGCCGATCACGTGAATGCTGGTCTGCGGCAATTGCTTGTGAATCGCCTGGCACAGGGCCTCAATGCCCATGCGGATCTCTCCCGCGCTGTTGAGTTGCAAATTATTCGTGCCGATCAGCAGGATCACCTTGGCGGGCTTGAGCTCCTTGAGCTCGCCGTTTTTCACACGCCACAATGCGTTTTCCACACGGTCCCAGCCGAAGCCGAGGTTGACGACCTTTTTTTCCTGAAAAAGCTCATTCCAAGAAGCCTCGCCGCGCACGATGGGCGCTTTGGGCGCGCCGGCCCAGTAGTGCAGAATGGAGTCTCCCAGCATCACCACGTCCACCGGTCCTTGCTTGCCGAGTTCCATCACGGCCTGATGGCGGGCCGCCCAGTCATACACGGCCTTGTCGCGATCCTGGGTGACGGGCAAAACGGTAGCGGGTTTGCTCACAGGCGGCGCTGTGGGTTCAGCAAAACAGGGCAGAACCATGAGCATCACAAAAATCGGAAAGCGCGGCATGAGGTGCGAAAAAGGCATACGACCTTTCGGACGTGTTGACCACGATATTTGTTCAAAATCTTCTGCCGTCATATGGATCCCATCGCGCCAAGCCCCCGTGCCCACCCCGGCTCTCCAAGCGTCCGTTTGAGGTGTTTTCACAACTTATTCACAATCGGCATGAATCGTGTGCATGACTCGATCCGCGTTCTGCGCCCCACAGCCTGGCACCTCGTGAAAAACCAGGTGCTGAAAACGCTGTTGGTTTCTGACAAGCATCCGTTTTGAAAAATTCCAAGCAAACTCAAGGCAAAATCAGGGAAATTTGGTTTTCTCGATCATTTGGTCATGCGAACCACATCGCCGAAATTCCCCATTGTTACGAATTCTTCACAAAGTAAAACATGATGACAAAAGCATGTTGGTAACGTGAGCGCCAAGATGTTGTGAGTTTTTTCCCAAGTTATTCACAATGTTCCCACAGCTTGCCAAATCGAGCTTAGGACGGTGAAAAAAGAATGCGTGGGGGCAGTGTTCCTGCTTGCGCGACCGGCTCAAACTTGCTCCATTACGCGCGCACAACGTTTTTACCATCATGGCCTATCAACACATCACCCCACCAGCCGGCGAAAAAATCACCATCGAGAATGGCGTTCTCTCGGTCCCCAACCATCCGATCATTCCCTTCATCGAGGGTGATGGCACGGGTCGCGATATCTGGCGTTCCTCGGTGCGTGTGCTCGATGCCGCGGTGGAAAAGGCCTACAATGGCACCCGCAAGATTTCCTGGTTCGAGGTGTTCGCCGGGGAGAAATCCTTCAACATGTATAAAGACCAGGTCAGCGATCTCGGTCAGGCCTGGCTCCCCGAAGACACCCTCACCGCTTTCCGCGAATTCCTCGTCGGCATCAAAGGCCCGCTCACCACTCCCGTCGGTGGTGGCATCCGCTCGCTCAACGTCGCGCTGCGCCAGATCCTTGACCTCTACGTCTGCCTGCGCCCCGTGATGTATTTCAACGGTGTGCCCAGCCCGGTGAAACATCCCGAACTCGTGGACATGGTGATTTTCCGTGAAAATACCGAGGACATTTACGCCGGCATCGATTTCGAAGCGGGCAGCGAAAAAGCGATGAAGTCGCTCGAGTTCCTCAAGGAGAATTTCCCCGCCGATTTCAAAAAAATCCGCTTCGGCGCTGAGGCTCCTGAGACCGTGGGCGTGGGCTTCAAGCCCGTATCGAAACTCGGCACCCAGCGCCTCGTCCGCGCCGCCATCCAATACGCCATCGATCAAAATCGCAAGTCCGTGACCATCGTTCACAAGGGCAACATCATGAAATACACCGAGGGCGCTTTCCGCGACTGGGGCTATGAGTGCGCGAAAAATGAATTCGGCGCCGTGGAGCTTGATGGCGGTCCCTGGTGCGTGATCCCCGAGGGCAAACCCGGTGCCGGCATCGTCATCAAAGACGCCATCGCGGACATCACCTTGCAGCAGGTGTTGACCCGCCCCACCGACTTCGACGTCATCGCCACCCTCAACCTCAACGGCGACTACCTCTCCGATGCTCTCGCCGCACAAGTCGGCGGCATCGGCATCGCCCCCGGCGGCAATGCCAACTACATCACCGGCCACGCGATTTTCGAAGCCACCCACGGCACCGCGCCGAAGTATGCCGACAAAGACCAGGTCAACCCCGGTTCCGTCGTGCTCTCCGGCGAAATGATGTTCCGCTACATGGGCTGGAACGAAGCTGCCGATCTCATCATCAAAGGCCTCAACGGCGCCATCGGCTCGAAAAAAGTCACCTACGACTTCGCCCGCCTGATGGAAGGTGCGACACAAGTGAAGTGCTCCGAGTTCGGCGACAACATCATCGCTCACATGTGATCCTCCAAGTGGGGAGTGATGAGTGAGCAGTGGGGAAGACATGACTTTCCGCTCAAGTCTTATGTCTGATGTCTGAAAGTCTTTCCTCTTAATCTCCATGGACGAGCCACTCATCGACCTCCAAAGCGACGAGCACTACATGCGCCAAGCCTTGCGCGAGGCGCATAAAGCTCTCGCCGCGAAGGAGGTGCCCATCGGCGCGGTCATCGTGCACGAAGGGAAAATCATCTCCCGCGCGTGGAACCAGGTCGAGACGCTGAAGGATGCCACGGCGCATGCCGAAATGCTCTGCCTCACCGCCGCGCAGAGCGCGATGGGTGATTGGCGCTTGGAAGGCTGCACCCTCTACGTGACGAAGGAGCCCTGCCCGATGTGCGCCGGTGCGATTGTGCATTGCCGTCCATCGCGCGTCGTCTTCGGCTGCCCCGATGCCAAGGCCGGTGCCTGCGGCGGCTGGATCAATCTACTGCAATCCAATCCTCCCCTCAATCACGCCTGCGAAATTTCCGCCGGTGTGCTCGGTGACGAATGCCTCCACCTGATCCAGGAATTTTTCCGCGATGCCCGCGAGAAAAAGAAAGAGCAAAAAGCCCGCCGCGAGTACCGCTTCGACGAGGGAAACTGAGAAAAGGCGGTTTTTTGGGAAATTATCCTTGTTATTTTAACATCGGATGTTAAATTTTCAAGGATGGTTGCACGAGGGCAGATCATAAGCAGAATTGAAAAAGCGCTGAGTCGTAGCCGCGTTGTCGCTCTCTTAGGCCCCCGCCAGTCGGGGAAAACCACCTTGGCGCGTGCGATCGCGCAGATGCACGACGCTGCCTTTTATGATCTCGAGGACTCGGTGGATCTTGCGAAGTTGACATTGCCGCGCGAGGTCTTGTCCTCTCATCGTGGTCTGGTCGTATTGGACGAAATTCAATTTCGACCCGATCTATTGCCCCTGTTACGTGTGCTCGCTGACCGCAAGCCCTTGCCAGCCAAGTTTTTGATCCTCGGCAGTGCGAGCCCCGATGTCATGCGCCATGCCTCCGAAAGTCTCGCAGGCCGTTTGGAATTTATCGAAATTCAAGGCTTCCATCTGATGGAAACGGGCATCGAAACGCAGCAGGATCACTGGCAACGTGGCGGCTTTCCGCTATCGTATCTTGCCCAAAATGACGAAGATAGTTTTGTGTGGAGGGAATCGTTCATCCGCACGTTTTTGGAGAGGGATCTTCGCGCCTTTGGTTTCAATGCGTCGCCCCATGCAATGAGCCGTCTCTGGCGCATGATCGCCCACTCGCACGGCGGTCAGTTGAATTGCTCGGAATTGGGACGATCGCTGGGGGAATCCAGCCCCACCGTGCGACGTCACATCGAGATTCTTGCCGGTGTTTTCATGGTTCGCTTGCTGGAGCCATGGCATGAAAATCTCGGCAAACGATTGGTCAAGCAGCCGAAAATTTACGTGCGCGACAGCGGCCTGCTCCACACTTTGTTAGGCGTGGGAAGCCATGATGAATTGCACGGTCATCCGAAGTGCGGTGCATCCTGGGAAGGCTATTGCATCGAGCAATTGATCCAGCAACACCCCGATGCCGCGCCGTACTTTTGGGCCACTCAAAGCGGAGCCGAGCTGGACCTTTTGCTGATCAAGCGCGGCAAACGCCTGGGCTTCGAAATGAAATACTCCGAGACTCCCACCACCACCAAGTCCATGCACGTGGCCATCGCGGATCTGCAACTCGACAAACTCACGGTCGTCCATCCGGGAAGTGCGCGCTTTCCTCTATCGGAAAAAATCGAAGCCGTGCCACTCGCGTCGCTTTTGGAGGTATGAATTTTCCTCACCATACCGCAAAAGTCAGAAAACCCCCGCCTGTCGCATCGCTTCCTTAGAAAGACATGATCACGAAATTCCTCACCGTCTGTTGCGCGTTCCTGGCGATGGCAGTTTCATCTTTTGCGGCGGATATCACCATCACTGTGCAAGGAGTGCGCAATGCGAAAGGGCAGATCGCCGCGCTGGCATTTGTGGACGGCAAGGGATTTCCCGATCGCGTGGTTGCCGCCAAGGCCCAGGCACTGGTGCCCGCGCGCGCCGGTGCGGTGACTTTGGTGTTGAAAAATGTGCCGGAGGGAAAAGTCGCCCTCACGATTCTCCACGATGAGGATGGCGATGGCAAATTGAAGCGCAATATCATCGGCATACCCACCGAAGGTGTGGGCATGACCGGCAAGCCCTTGGGCAACAGGGCACCGCGCTTTGAGGAAGCGGTGGTGGAAATCCAGGGCCATCAAAAGCGTGAGATCACCCTCAAGTATTGGTGATGCGACAGCTGTGAATGGAGCCGAGGCCTGAGATTGCGTCTTGCCGTTTGTGGCCGCGGGCCTAGTATCGTTGCATGGAAAACGTGCATCCGCTCTCGCGTCGAACATTTCTTGCTCTGGGGACCATGGGCACAATCGGTGCTGCCGCGCAGGGCGCTCCGGCCCAGCTCAAAGGCCAGTCGCAAGGCATACGCATCGAGAGTGTGCGCTCGGAATTCCAGGAGTTCCGCTACCGCAGTCCGTACAAATTCGGTGGCATTGCCGTGGATCGTGTGACCTTGCTCAACGTGACGGTGGAGGTGTCCACCACATCAGGAAAGATCGTCAAGGGATTCGGCTCGATGCCGATGGGAAACGTCTGGGCCTATCCCTCGAAGGAGATGGGTTACGATGCCACTTTGGGAGCGATGAAGGAGCTGGCGGCGCGTATGGCCCTGATCACCGGTGGCTTCCGTGAACGCGCCCATCCCATCGAAATCAACCACCAACTGGAGCCGGAATACCTCAAGGCCGCCGCGGATCTATCGCGTGAAAAAGCCCTGCCTACTCCGATTCCCAAGCTCTGCACGCAGGTCACCGCCAGTGCCTTCGATGCGGCGCTGCACGACGCGATGGGGAAATCGTTAGGCGTCAGTTGTTACGAAACCTACACCCCGGAATTGTTAGGCCATGATCTCTCGCGTTACTTGAACCATGATTTCAAAGGTCAGTCGCTGGCCGATGCCGTGACCGCGAAGCCGCGCGACTGGATCTGGATGTTCCACTCGGTGGGCGGAGTGGATGCCGTGGCCGCCTCCGAACTCAAGGAAAAGCTCAACGACGGGATGCCGGAAACGCTGGGCGAGTGGATCAAGTTCGACCATCTGCAACGCATCAAAATCAAGCTGCAAGGGGAAAATCTGGAGTGGGACATCGCGCGCACGGTGGCGATCGATCGCGTCGCGCGTGAGACTACTCCCGATGTGGATTGGAAGTATTGCGTCGATTTTAACGAACGTTGTCCCAACGTCGATTACGTGCTGGAATATCTGCGCAAGGTGAAAGAACAGGCGCCGCGGGGCTATGCCAGCATTTTGTATCTGGAGCAGCCGACGCAGCGGGATTTGCGAGCGAATCGCGGCAACCTCATGCACGCCGCGGCGAAAGATCATCCGGTGGTCATTGATGAGTCGCTCACGGATTTGGAGCATCTTCTCATGGCTCGCGACATGGGCTACACCGGAGCATGTTTGAAAGCGTGCAAAGGGCAGTCACACGCCGTGTTGATGGCAGCGGCGGGCAGGAAATACGGCATGTTCCTGTGCGTGCAGGATCTCACCTGTCCGGGGGCCTCGCTGGTGCACTCGGCGGGCATCGCCTCGCACATTCCGGGACTCTCCACCATTGAGGCAAATTCTCGCCAATACGTGCCTGCCGCCAATGCGGGATGGGAAAAAACGCACCCCGGGATCTTCGCCAGCCACGACGGCAAATTCCACACCAAGGACCTCACGGGACTGGGTTTGGGCGCGGTGCCCGCCTGACGGATGCCGCACTGTGTTGTTTCAGCGCTGATAGATTTTTTCGGCCTGGTCGAGGTATTTCGACAGGTGATCCTGGTGCTGCAACAGTCCTTGATCCAGGCGCTTTTTGAGCTTCATGTAATCATCGAACACACCGCTCGTTTCCCGCGCGCGGGTGATCTCGAACCAGTCGAGGTAATCGATCGCGCGTTTGCCGCGCTGGCTCATCAGCAAACGTGTCTCTTCCAGTTCGCGCAACTTGGCCGCGATGTCGATTTTCGGCTTCGGCTTGACCATCGCTTGCAGCAGCAATTGATAGTCTAACAGCAGCTTGCGATACGAGGGGAAGCAGCGGTAGCTCAATCGCACCAGGGATTCCTCGGCATGGCGCACGCCGATGATACGCGCGCCCTCATCCAGTGCCGCGAGTTCCTGCCAGGCGCTGATCTCGCGGTCGCGGGCGATGCCGTTTTCGTCGCGGAAACGCAGCTTCAGCGCCTCGCCCAGCGCCAGCTCCGTTTCGGCGATGCTCATGACTTCGCTGAGGGAATTGCGCGATTGGTTCGCGAGCTGGAGGGTCCACCATTTTTCGAGACTTTTCTGCGAGAGATTGAGGCTGGGAAAATGCTTGCGCAGCAGCAGCGGCATGTCGCCGCCGAATTGGGCGGCTTCGCTCATGAACGAGCCGAAGGCCTGCACTCCCCCCGGTTGCTCCAGCAGGGCCATCATCAGACCGCAGGAGGAGACGCGGAAGGCGGTGCGCATGGCGCTGTCGGACTCATCAAATTCCTTTTGTGAGAGGTCGAGCAGTTCCTCCAGTTGGTAGAGTCCGCCGGCTTGGAAAATCGATTGATAGAGACGGCGGTCGTAGTTGCCGCGCCGCCACTCGATCATTTCCGCGAGGCCCTCCACCAGCCAGGGGCGGACCAGCAGTCGCTCATCCAGCGGGCCGGGTTTGATGGTGCGCAGGGATTTTTCATACACCAGTGTGGCGAGAATGGCAGAGCGCAGGCGGGTGTGGTCGATGCCCTGGGCGAGGTGCGCGTGCAGGTTGAGCTTGAAGCCATCCTCCCCCCATTGCAGGTCGATGACGATGCTGCGTCGCGGAATGGCATCGCCTTGCTTGCCGTGGAGCATGATCGAGACGGGCACTTTCCACAGATCCTTCTCCTTGGTAAGTGCGAGGAAATCGGTTTTGGTGTTTTCCGCGAGGAAGGCGATGGTGGAACGCAGGGCCGGCTCTGATCCGCTGATGCGGAATTGCTGGCTGCTGCTGGTGGTGATGGCGTTTCCTGTGGCCGCGAGATCGGGGAATTCCACCAGCGGCTTGGCCTCTGGCGCGAGCACGGCAGGAGCTGCCGCTTCCTGCGCGTGGCAGAAAGGCAGGAGCAACAGCAGCCATCCTGTGGACCTCATGGGCGTGAGCATGGCAAATGCGGGTGCGTTCGGCAAGCGGAATGGCTCACACGATGAGTGTAGAAGGTTAGGGTGATTTTATCATCCACATTTGGGTCAGGCGG
>ERZ1066127.209-NODE-209-length-37687-cov-11.549293_pt1 | contig 37687 bp, 34 predicted proteins | sample MGYA00382774_ERZ1066127 | MGnify/ENA primary metagenome ERZ1066127 (study PRJEB33369, sample SAMEA5778357) | biofilm metagenome | biome: Industrial cooling water; feature: Water cooling tower basin; material: Biofilm | place: United Arab Emirates | collected...
CTGCTAATGGAGGAGCGGCCCATCCTGCCCTTCGCCTGGCAGACGCGGAATTACCTGCATCACACCTCCGTCAAGGGCTGGCATCCATTGTTGTTAGACAACCACCCGTGGAAAGAGGTCTATCTCGAAGAAACCGAATGATTTTATGTTGCGCGTCTTGTTTCATCGCCTGCTTCAAGGCTTCGTTGTGTTGATCGTGCTGTTCACGATCACGTTCTTCCTGTGCCGTGCCTTGCCCGGCGGGCCGTATGTTTCGGAGAAAGAGATCCCCGCGCACGTCAAGGAATTGATGATGAAGCGCGATGGCTACGATCAGCCGGTTCACAAGCAGTATCTCATGCGCCTGAAAAATCTGCTGCAAGGGGATGCCGGGCTCTCGACGCGGTTGTCCGGACGTCCGGTCAATGACGTGATCGCGCAGTCATTTCCCGTTTCCTTCCAGCTCGGCTTGATTTCCATGTTCGTCGCGCTGGCCGTGGGGGTGCCGTCGGGCGTGATCGCATCGTGGAAGAAAAACATGGACGTTGATTTCATCGTCATGGCGGTGGCGATGATAGGCCTGTGCCTGCCCTCGTTTGTGGTGGGTCCCATCGTCGGTGAGCTCATCGGCCGCAAATGGCAACTGCTGCCCGCGATGGGTTGGGATGCGTTTGATCCCGCCACCTGGTTGCTGCCGATGTTGGTGCTGGGCATGGTCTATGCCGCCTATCTCGCGCGGTTGACGCGCACGGGCATGCTCGATGTGCTCTCGCAGGATTTTGTTCGCACGGCACTGGCCAAGGGCGTTCCGATGCGCCGCATCCTGATCAAGCACTGCCTGCGCGGTGGTTTGGTGCCAGCCGCCGCCTACCTCGGTCCGGCCTTTGCGGGTATCATTTCCGGCTCACTGGTGATCGAACTGGTGTTCCAAATCCCCGGCCTGGGCAGGCATTTCATCAAGGCCATCGAGACCAATGACGTGAATGTCATCATGGGCATCGTGCTGTTTTACGGTGGCCTCGTCGTGCTCGGAAACATCATTTCCGATTTCCTCATCCTCTGGCTCAACCCGCGTGCCCGTGCGCAATCCTGATCGATTTTTCCATGTCACTTGTCATTCAGAAAGGAACATCCCTGCGCGCCGATGCGATGCAGCGCCTGAAAAAAAACCGCGCGGCGGTGATGGGCGTGTATTGCCTGGCGCTGATTGTGCTTGCCTGTCTCGTGCTGCCCTTCACGCCGTGGCTCAAGGACCCGAACGCCCAGAGTCTGATCGATCAAAACCTGGCACCCTGTGCGAAATATTGGTTCGGCACCGATAATGTGGGGCGCGATATCTTTTCCCGCGTGTTTTACGGCGGTCGCATTTCCATCGCCGTGGCGGTGCTGACGACCTTGGTGGCGGCCACCATCGGCGTGACCTACGGGGCCATTTCCGGTTACGCCGGCAGCAAGGTGGATGCCTTGATGATGCGCACGGTGGATGTGCTCTACGGCATGCCGTTTTTGATCGTGGTGATTTTGTTCGGTCGGGTGCTGGAGAAGGAGACGGCGAAGTGGTCGAATGCGGTGGTGGATTTGCTCACCGCCGACAATGCCAGTGCCGCGAAAATCAACGACGTGCGCACGGCGGTGGAGCCCTTGGTGACGATGGCGCCGCTGTTCATCGCCATCGGCGCGCTGTCATGGCTGACCATTTCCCGCATCGTTCGCGCGCAGGTGCTGACGGTGAAAAAGCTCGAATTTGTCGAGGCGGCGCGTTCGCTCGGTCTCTCGCACGCGACGATTTTGTTCCGCCACATTCTGCCCAACTGCGTGGGGCCCATCATCATTTACACCACGTTGACGATTCCCGGCATCATGTTGTTTGAAGCGGTGCTGTCCTTTCTCGGCCTCGGCCTCAAGCCCCCCAACAGCTCGTGGGGTGTGCTGATCAAGGAGGGCGCGGATCTGATGCTGACGAATCCGTGGTATCTATTCTTCCCCAGTCTGTTTTTCTCGCTGACATTGCTATCGCTCAACTTCATCGGTGATGGCCTGCGCGATGCGCTCGATCCGAAATCCTCGAAAGATTGATCGCATGGATGCCGCCGCGCCACGACCGCGTATCTATCAATTGCTGGTGCGGACCTTCGGCAATGCCAATGAGACACGCAAGCCACATGGCAGCATCGAGGAAAACGGTTGTGGCAAATTTCACGACATCGATGACAAGGCGCTGTCCGTGCTCAAGGACATGGGCTTCACGCACCTGTGGCTGACGGGCGTGCTGGAGCAGGCCTCGACCACAGCGTATCCGCATCGACCGGCGGATCACCCGCAGTTGGTCAAAGGCCGGGCCGGCAGCCCGTATGCGATCTGCGATTACTTCGATGTCTGCCCCGATTACGCGCTCGATCCGCAGCGGCGTTTGGAGGAATTTCAGGAGCTGTTAGACCGATGCCATGCCTGGGGATTCCGCGTGATCATCGACTTCGTGCCGAATCACGTGGCGCGCTCCTATGCCTCGGATGTGCGGCCGGAGCTGAGCTTCGGCGTGGGCGATGATGCCAGCTGTTTTTTTGCGCGGGATAACAATTTTTTCTACCTGCAAGAATGGCATCCCGGTGGTGGCGCGCCATTGACCTTGCCCGGTGACGGTCACCAAGGTCGCTACGAGGAGTGGCAGGGGCGGGTGAGTGGCAACAACGTCGTCCACTGGCGGCCCGGCCCGCATGATTGGTATGAGACGGTGAAGCTCAACTACGGTCATGATTTCACGACGGGTCGCGATACCGCGCATTTGCCGCCGGCGCAGGCAGCCCTCGGTGAGGTGCCGAAAACCTGGCGCATGATGGATGAGGTGATCGCGTATTGGCAGGGCAGGGGAGTGGACGGTTTTCGCGTGGACATGGCGCACATGGTCCCGATGGAATTCTGGCGCTGGCTGGTGCGGCGCGCCCGTGAGCGCCAAGCGGACGTGTATTTCATGGCGGAGGCCTACGATAACGATCCGGCCAAGCTGTGCGAGGGGCACGTGCTGGATGGGTTGTTAGCGGCGGGCTTCGATGCCGTGTATGACGACCCTAGCTACGACCTGCTGATGGGGCTCTACGATGAGGGCAAGTGGTGCAATGATCTCGACGCGATGATTTTCACCGGTGAGCGTTTTCATCGATCGCTGCGCTATGGCGAGAATCACGATGAAGTGCGTTTGGCGCATCCGCGCGAGTGGGGCGGGCTGGGCATGGCGGTGGGGCGACCGGTCTGTGCCGCGCTGTTTGCCATGGGTCGCGGGCCGGTGATGGTCTATCACGGCCAGGAAGTGGGCGAGCCTGCTTGCGGCGATTACGGCTATGCCGGGGACAATGCACGCACCACCATATTCGACTACTGGTCGCTGCCCACCCTTTGCGCGTGGCGCAACGGCGGCCTGTGGGATGGCGCGGGCCTCACGGCGGAACAGCGGAGCCTGTGCGACTGGTATGGCCGCCTGCTGCGCCTGATGGCCGAGCCTGCGTTCGAAAAGGGCGAGTTTTACGGGCTCAACCACGAGAACCGCGAAAACCCGGATTTTGGTCGACTTGACGGAGAAAGCGTGAGTGGTCATTGGTTGTATGCGTTCCTGCGACATGATCCAAAGTCGGGGCAAGTTTTCCTGGTGGTGGTGAATTTCCATCCTCATATCACATGGCGTGACATCTCTGTGCGGATTCCCGATGATGCTCATGCGGGTTGGAACCGTGGTGAGAAGCAGGAGTGGAGAGAGCGACTGGGGGAGCCGTGGACAAGCTTTTGTAAGCGCGAGGCACTCGCGCATCGAGGCGTCAGCCTGCCATTCCTTTTCCCTCTTACGGCGTCCATGTTGGAGCTGGTATCCGGCGAAACCACGCAAATGTCAGGAGGAAGATGATCCCTTACACCCCTGAGCATGACAGAATCGCCAGTATGGATTTCCTTGACCGCTCGCGTCCACATACATAGATCAACAGTATGAAGCGTATCTCTTCGTTCATTGCTGTGATGACTCTTGTGGCTGCCAACGCGCATGCCCAGTCGTCAGCCACCTCGATAGATTATGAAACCCGCGTCAAATCCGTGGTGACGTTGAAGGAGCACATTGCCGCGCGAGAGGAGCGCTTTGAGCTGCTGAAAAAAGATCTGCTGGCCAAGGACGAGCGTTTGGAAAAACAGGTGGACGCGATCATCAAACGGCTTTCCGAGTTGACCGATTCACGCGATTCCCGGACGAAGGTCGCCAACATGAAGGATCATGTCATTGAGGGATTGGTGCGCAACTTGTGGGTTTTTCGTCAGAAGCGCATGGCTGTCTTTGAACGCATGCGCCGTGAAAACATCGTGCCCAAAGAGGAGTTGGAAAAAACCCTCGCGGCCTTTGATGCACGTATCAACAAAAGGGTTGGCCAGATCATGGAGGTCGCCAAGTCCTATCCCGGACATCAGGACCTCGAAAAATACGAAACCTATGGCACCTCCTATTACGATGGTTACGAGCATGAAAATGTCCGCATCAGCGAGGATTGGAAACAAAACCGGCGCGATGACGTTTCGGGACGACAGGCGCGCAAGGATGTTCTCGCGCAACTGGACAAGGCCATTGAGAACCAGCAGAACCGCCGTGTGATCATCCAGAACAATCTTGCCAGCAAGAAAATCGACGAAAAGGAAAAGACCTTGCAACAAGAGGAGCTGGGCCGCATCGATGCCGCCATCGATCATCTCCGCAACCAAAGGCGGGATCTGGTCGTCCCAGATGGTGGTGCAGGCAAGGAGATCGGTGGTGACGAAGCTCACGAAGTGGAACAAATGCTGGAGGATGCCCGTCATGATTTATCACGCGATTTTGCCGATCTGATGCGTCTCTACAGCGATCTGGAAACGGAGCGCACGCGCATTTACGGATTGAAAAACAATTTGCAGGCGCGCGAGGAGTGGTTGAAAAACAATCCGTCTCCGGGCAAGTGACGGGTCAACTTGCGCCATGATACGCCTCATGTGCGTCTTTGGACTTTTCACACATCGGAGTGTAAGGTTAGCAAACACTCATGGCATCTCAGCGGTATTGGGCGTTTTTATCCTATACTTCCAAGGATACGGCATTGGTCAAAAAACTGCATGCACGGCTGGAGACTTTCCGGATGCCGCGTGATTTGATCGGTTGGCCCAAGTTGGATGAGCCGATCCCCGCCAAGCTGTTTCCCGTCTTCCGCGATCGCGACGAGTTGCCATTGGCAGCCGATTTGGGAACCACGATTCAGGATGCGTTGCAGGCATCCCGCTATCTGATCGTCATTTGCTCCAAAAATTCCGCGCGTTCCCAGTGGGTGAATGAAGAGATCAGTCACTCAAGCCCACCCCGGGCACGGGCGGACATCACATCCGGCGTTCTGAATTCGATGAGCATGGCAATGAGTTGGAGCGCATGTTTTTCGGGACGAATGACGAGGCGGTGGAGATCGAACACTCCCTTCATCGCTGGGTGGCACGCTACAATGAACGCGGACAGTTGTTGGAAAAGGCCTTGTTCAACGCCAAGGGAGAACCGATCTGCCATCCGGAGGGACATTCGACCTGCCCCTGGTCTCGAAAAAGTCATTTTACGACAGCGACGGTCAATTGATCGAGGAGCAAAAGTTCGACATCCGAGGCAACCGCGTGGAAAATGACGGCAAGTAGTTGCCATTACCCCGTGGATCGGAGTATCCATGGTCACACTGAAAATTTCAAGCCCGCCTGCAGATGGAAGAAGTGAGTCACGTGCCTAACGAGAAAAACTAACAATCATCCCATCCCATCATGAAAAAGAAAATCATTTCCAAAGGATCGACCAAGCCGAAAGTAAAGCCTCCCGACGAGGAGGCTGCCGCGAAGAAGAAAAAATCATTGATCATGCCGCACGAGCAGTTGTTGATCAACAATCGTGAGTGGGCGAAAGAGGAATCCATCAAGGACCCGGAGTTTTTTCATCGCCTGGCCCACGTGCAAAGTCCCAAGTTCCTGTGGATCGGCTGCAGTGACAGCCGCGTGCCAGCCGACCGCATCACGGGTACGCAGCCGGGTGAGATTTTCGTTCATCGCAACATCGCCAACATGGTGGTGCACACGGACATCAACCTTCTCGCGGTGCTGGAGTATGCGGTGTTTCACCTCAAGGTGGAGCACATCATCGTGTGCGGACATTACAACTGCGGCGGTGTGAAAGCGGCGATGACGCAGCACAACTTCGGCATCATTAACAAGTGGATTCGCAACATCAAGGACGTCTATCGGATTCATCGCGATGAGATCGATTTCCAAACCAAGGAGGATGAGCGCTTGAACCGCTTGATCGAGCTCAACGTGCAGGAGCAAGTGATGAATCTGGCCAAGACCAGCATCGTGCAAAAGGCATGGAAAGAGCACAAACGCCCGCACCTTCACGGCTGGGTCTATGGTCTGGAGGATGGGCTGCTGAAACCTGTGTGCGAAATGAACCACGGGGATCACCTGGACCCGCTCTATGAGTTCGACGACCTGTGAAGCACGGGCCGCTGGTCCCGATCAGTCGTTTTCCGGTTTGGGGTCGCGGGAAAGCAGATCACGCAGGGCGAGAGCGGCGGGTCTGTCCTGATAGAGAATGCTGTGAACGGCATCGATGATGGGGGTGCTCACGCCAGCGGCGCGGGCGGCTTCGTAAATCGACAGCGTGTTCGGCACACCTTCGGCGATCATGCCGATGCTGGCCACCGCTTCATCGAGTGCCTTACCCTGGCCCAGTGCGAGGCCCACGCGATGATTGCGCGAGTGATGGGAGAAGCAGGTGGCGATGAGATCACCGATGCCCGACAGCCCGGTGAAAGTTTCCTTTTGCCCTCCCAAGGCGGTGCCGAGGCGGGTCATCTCGCTGAGTGCGCGGGTGACAAGAGCGGCGATGGCATTGTCGCCCAGACCCAGTCCGGCAGCGATTCCTGCGGCGATGGCGTAGATATTTTTGATGGCACCACCCAGTTCAATGCCGGCGATATCGGTGCTGGTGTACGTGCGGAAGTGGGGCAGGGTGAAGAGCTGTTGCAAGGCTGAGGCGAGTTCGGCATTGTGGGAGCCGATCACGGCACAGGTGGCGAGGCGATGCGCGATTTCCTCCGCGTGATTAGGACCGGAAATGACGGCGAGTGGGTTGCGCGGAAAAACCTCGCGGAGGATCTGGCTCATGCGATCGCCGGTGTTGCGCTCGATGCCTTTGGCGCTGGAAACGAGTGCCGCGGTGGTGCCGATGGCAGCCAATTCCTGCGCCGTGCTGCGGGTGGCGGAGGTGGGCACGGAAAAGATGATCAAGCTGTGGGACGCGGCATCCGCGAGCCGGGTGCTGGCCGTGATGTGATGGTGAAGCGGGGCCTCGCTCAGGTAGCGTGGATTGCGATGCTTGCTGTTGATTTCCTCGGCAACGTGAGGATCGCGACCGATGAGAGTGATGCGGTGGCAGCGGTCACCGAGCAGGAATGCCAGTGCGGTGCCGAACGAGCCGCTGCCGATGATGGCGATGGAAGGGAAGGTATCCGAGGAGAAGGGCATGGCGGTGGCTCAGGATTTTTTCGAAAAGCGGTTTTCCGTGCCGTTGCGGAGGCGTTGGATGTTGCTGCGGTGTTTCCAGACAGCCAGCAGGGCGATGACCACGGAGAAGGCGAACAAGGGCTTGTTCCAGGTGCCGGCTTCCCACAACGTGGGCTGAGCGGGATCATTGTTGAGGTGATGGAAGCGCGCGCCCAGATGGGTCATCAGCGGCAAGGCGATCGCGGCGCCGATGCTGGCCACGGATACATAACGGGTGGTGAAAAAGAGCAGTGCCCAGATGATGACCAGAATCACAATGGCTGCGGGCATCAGGGCGATGACAACTCCCGCGGAGGTGGCAATGCCTTTGCCGCCTTTGAATCCGACCCATGGCGAATAGTTGTGGCCCAGGATCGAAAGCAGTCCCGTCAATACCACCAGCATCTGGGCCGTGAACTGCTGGGCGGCGGGAAAGTGGTAGGCGTGGGGCAGGAGTTGGGGAATGGAAAGACCCAAGGGCTGCCCCTCGAAACGGATGAGTGAAATGGCCAACACGGTGGGGATCACGCCTTTGAGCACATCCAGCAGAAAGCAGGGGATGCCGCAGCTTTTACCGAGCACGCGCCAGACGTTGGTGGCACCGATGTTACCCGAGCCATGCTGACGGATATCGATGCCCTTGCATTTGCCGAAGAGCCAGCCGAAGGGGATGGATCCACAGAGAAAAGCCAGCAGCGGGCAGAGCCAGAGTTGCATGTCAGTGAGGGGTGGGGGCGGTCTTGCGGATGCGCAGGTTGATCAGCTCGACACAGAACGAGAAAGCCATGGCGAAGTAAATGTAGCCTTTGGGCACGTGGAAGCCCACGCCCTCCGCCAGCAAAGTAGTGCCGATGAGGATGAGGAATGCCAGGGCGAGAATTTTCACCGAGGGATGCTTGGAAACGAAGCCGCTGATGGTGCCCGAGGCCAACAGCATCACGGCGATGGAGATGATCACGGCGCACATCATCAGGGAAATGCGCGTGGGATCATTGACCATGCCGACGGCGGTGATCACGGAGTCGATGGAGAAGACGAGGTCGATGAGCATCACCTGGAACAGAACGGAGGCCAGCGAGGTCACGGCTTGGCCGGTTGTGGTTTTGTTTTCATCCACACTCTCGACCTTGTGGTGGATTTCCTTGGTGGACTTCCAGATGAGGAAGAATCCGCCGAGGATGAGGATGATGTCCTTGACGGAAATGCCCATGTAACCGGCGGCATTGACCAGCGCGTGGGCGGGATCCTCGTGCTGGTTGCCTTGCAGCACTTCGAGCAGAGCCGGGTGGATGGGGACGGAGAAGACATCGTTTTTCAAGCTCATGATCCAAGTGATGGAGGCGAGCAGGACGAGCCGGGCGACCATGGCCAGTCCGAGGCCGAAGTAGCGCCCCAGCTTGCGGTCCTTTTCCGGCAGGCGGTCCACCAGGATGGAGATGAAAATGATGTTGTCGATGCCCAGCACGATTTCCAGCAGGGAAAGCGTGAGTAGCGCACCCCAGGCATTGGCTTGGCTGGTCCAGGAAAAGTCCAAATATGAGGCAAGGAATAGGTGGTCTGTCATGATGGTGAGGAGAATTGGAGGGCGCGCTGTTTCATTTGCGTGGCCATCAGTGAGAGGGCGTTGGCGCGGGTGGGGGCAAGGTGCTCCTTCAGGCCGGTTTGTTCGATGAATGACATGTCCGCGGTCAGGATGGCATCGGGGCTCTGCTGGTTGAGGACCTCGATGAACAGCGCGATCATGCCCTTGGTGATGAGGGAATCGGAATCCGCGAAAAATTCGACCTTGCCGTCCTGGCAGGTGGCATCGAGCCAGACTTGTGATTGGCAGCCTTTGATCAGGTGATCGGCATCGCGCGATTGCTCAGGGAGCGGCGAGAGTTTGCGACCGAGGGCGATGACGTATTCGTAGCGTTCCTGCCAATCTTGAAAAAACGAAAGTTCCTCCAGCAGATGTTGTTGTTTCTCGGTGATGGTCATCTCCGCGCCCTTCTTATCGCAAGAGGCGTAATCCGGCAATTGTGAATTTTCACTGTAGAGAATTCTATTGAGCAAGCGGGCGCATGCCGATACGATGGCGGCGGTATGATTCCGTTGCGGCGGATGTTCTGACCTCTCACTCTGTGATTTTCCTGTGAAAAAAACCTTAGGCATCTTTGTCGTATTCATTCTCATCTGCGTGTTGACCTCGTCTCTGAGCGAGGCATTTTTGCGTCCGCTCAATGTGGAGAATCTGATCATGCGGATCGGTCTTTACGGCATCATGGCGATCGGGGTGTCGTTTGTGATCATGACGGGCGGCATTGATTTGTCGCTGGGCTCGATGGTGTGTCTGACGGGATGCGGGTTGCCGTGGTTGTTGGTGAAGGCGGGGTGGTCGCCGCCGGCGGCATTGTTGTTATTGATGGCGCTGACCTTGTTTCTGGGATTTGCCCACGGCTGGATGGTGACGAAGTGGCGCTTGCAGCCTTTCATTGTCACCTTGTGCGGGTTATTGATCTACCGCGGAGTGATGCGCGGCGTGGCATCGGACCAGTCGTTAGGCTTCGGTACGGCTCATGACTCGCTGCGTTGGATAGCGACGGGGAAAATCCCGTTGGGTGGCCTGCCGATCTCGTTACCCATGCCATTTGTGTTGTTGCTCATGATCGCGGCGGCGGCGGCGGTGTTTTTGCGTTTCACCGTGTGGGGGCAGCATTTGCTGGCGCTGGGGCACAATGAGGAGGCAGCACGGCACAGCGGGATCCGCACGCACCGTTTGATCATCGGCTGTTACATGGTGTGTGCGTTTCTTTCCGGCTTGGCGGGGGTGTTGTTCTCGATGGATGTGAACTCCTCTCAGCCCTCGGACTTCGGCAATTTTTATGAGCTCTATGCCATCGCCGCCGCGGTGCTGGGGGGCTGCAGCCTGCGTGGCGGGCAGGGCGCCGTCCTGGGAGTCTTGATCGGCACGGCTCTGATGCAGGTGTTGCGGAATATGATCGTGCTGGTGTTCCCGGAGCGCCAGAACATGGAGTTTGCCATCATCGGTGTGGTGATTTTGCTGGGTGTGTTGGGAGATGAGGTGTTCAAGCGATACTTCGCACGGCGTATGTCCTGAGGGGAAAGTTCTGTTGCCCCGGGCTGCCGCTGTGATAAGGAATGGGCATCATGCATCAAGTCACGCCTTCCCACGGCCATCAGTGTCAACTCTGCGGTTGCAACAATCCCAAGCTCCTCCGCCGCGGCCTGCTGGTGCGCCCGGTGCTGCGCGCGCTGATGGAACAAGATTGCCCGACATGGGATGACAATGGCTGGGTCTGCCTGGACGATATGCAGAAATACCAGCAAAGGTATCTCCATCAATTGTTGCGGCAGGAAAAGGGCGAGTTGACCGAATTGGAGAATGAAGTGCTCAAGGATTTGAAAGATCACGAGCTGACCACGAAAAACCCTCTGACGGAGGATGAGGATGCCGCGGCAACCTTCGGCGAGCGGATCGCGGATCGCATGGCGGCCTTCGGCGGCAGTTGGAAGTTCATTCTATCGTTCTGTGCCGTTCTGGTGCTATGGGTGATATTGAATGTGGTGGTCTTAGCCGCTGATCCTTTTGACCCGTATCCCTTCATTCTGCTGAATCTCTTTTTATCCGCGCTGGCCTCGGTGCAAGCGCCGTTGATCATGATGAGCCAGAACCGGCAGGAGGCTCGTGATCGCCAGCGCTCGATGAATGACTACCAGGTGAATCTCAAGGCCGAGCTGGAGATCCGGCACTTGCATCAAAAGATCGATCACTTGCTCTCGCGCCAATGGGACCGCCTGCTGGAGATTCAGGAAATCCAGATCGAATTGATCCAGGAACTGCGTGCGCGCAAGTGATCGGATTTTCCCTGTGAATTTGGTTTTCTCTGCCAGGGAAATCCGCTTGAATGCCGATGTGGAAACCATCTCCATTCATGGCGCGCGGCAGCACAATCTGCGCAATCTTTCGTTAGAGATTCCCAAAGGCAAACTGGTGGTCATCACCGGTCCGAGCGGCTGCGGCAAGTCATCACTGGCATTTCACACCTTGTATGCGGAAGGGCAACGGCGCTATGTGGAGTCGCTTTCCGCGTATGCGCGACAGTTCATGGAGCAATTGGAAAAGCCGGAGGTGGATCGCATCGATGGCCTGTGCCCGGCGATCGCCATCGAGCAACGCAGTGGCGGGTTGAACCCGCGTTCCACGGTGGCCACGGCGACGGAGATTTACGATTACCTGCGTGTACTGTGGGCGGCGGTGGGCGTGCCGCATGATCCGGTGACGGGCGAGCGCTTGGTGCGGATGAGTGCGAAGGACATCGTGGCGCATTTGCTGTCGCTGGAGGAGGGGACCAAGGTGATTCTTCTGGCGCCCGTGGATGTGAGGGCCATGGGGGATCTTTCCTCTCTGTGGAATGATTTGCGGCGTCAGGGATTCGTGCGGGTGAGGGTGGACGGTGTGTTGCAGGAATTGGAGGAAATTTCCGCCGCGCGGGAAATCCGCTCATTGGAGATTGTGGTGGACCGACTGGTGGTACGGGCGGGAGCGGAGTCGCGCGTGGCGGACAGTGTGGAGGCTTGCTTGCGTTTGTGCGGCCTGGAAGCGCGGGCCATGATCCAGACGGGAAGCGCGGATGGATGGAGCGAGCTGTCATTCCAGACGAGCTATCGGAATGCGGCCACGGGATTTGTCATGGGCGAGCTGACGCCGAAACATTTTTCCTACAACTCGCATCTGGGCGCGTGTGCCGCTTGCGAGGGGCTGGGCACGGAGATGTTTTGTGATCCGTCGCTGTTGATCAGCGATGCGAACAAGCCGGTATTGGCGGGGGCGGTGAGCGGTTGGTGGAAACCGAAGGGACCGCGTGAGTTGCAATTTTTGCGCGAAGCGAGGGCCTTGTTGCAGTCGCGGAATGTGTCGGAGGAATCGACGTGGAGTGCGTGCTCTGATGAGGTGAAAACCATATTATTGCAGGGGGGCGAGCTGGACACCGGGTGGAAGCTGGGCCGTGAGCAGCGCAAGCAGATCAAAACGATCGAGGGGCTGTGCCCGGAAGCCGAGCGCAAAGTGGGCGAGGTGAAATCCGAGGCGGCGCGGCGGCGCTTGCTGCGGGTGATGGCGCACAGGCCGTGCCGTGTTTGCCACGGGGCGCGCTTGAAGCCGGAGTTGCTGGCGGTGAAGATGGAGGGATCCGGGGGCAGGTGGCTGGGATTGCAGGAATTTTGCGACTTGCCTGTGGACGAGGCGATCGAGTGGCTGGAAGGTGCGGAGCTGGAGGATGAGAAACGCCGGGTGGTGGAGGGGATCGTAGCGGATATCCGGCAACGTCTTGGGTTTTTGCAGGATGTGGGCCTGGGCTATCTTTCACTCCAGCGGGGCAGTGGCACTCTTTCCGGCGGGGAGGCCCAGCGCATTCGCCTGGCATCGCAACTGGGATGCGGACTGTCCGGAGTGCTGTATGTGCTGGATGAGCCGAGCATAGGACTGCATGCCAGCGATACCGGACGTTTGATCCGGACGCTGCATCGTCTGCGCGATTTGGGCAATACGGTGGTAGTGGTGGAGCATGATGAGGCCATCATCCGTGCGGCTGATTGGTTGATTGAACTGGGGCCGGGTGCGGGGCGCGAGGGTGGGGAGTTGTTAGGGCAGGGGGTGATCAACGATCTGCCACATTTGCCCACGGTGCAGTGGTTGCAGCAAGAGCGTTCCTGGTCCGCGCCGCTGCCTGTCACGGAGCAGGGGCCATGGCTGACTTTCCGCGGGGTGAGTGAGCGCAATCTGCGCGGCATCGATGTGCGCATTCCGCTGGGGCGTATGGTGGCCCTCACGGGTCCGAGTGGCAGTGGGAAATCCACATTGGCTGAGGACGTGATCGCGCGAGCCATGGTGCGCCATTTCTCGCGCAGCGGTGAAATGCCCGGCGTGTTCACAGGCATGGAAGGAGCCGAGTGGTTGAGCAAGGTGATTTTGTTAGACCAGAGTGCCATCGGCAAAAGTCCGCGTTCCAATCCCGCCACCTACACGGGATTGTTTGACTTGATCCGCGATTTGTTCGCCAAACTGCCCTTGTCCCGCCAGCGCGGCTATCAGGCAAACCGTTTCAGTTTCAATGTGCGCGGCGGTCGTTGTGAGAGATGCGAGGGCGCGGGCCGCATCCGCATTGAAATGCATTTCCTGCCCGATGGCTGGGTGACGTGCAGTGCCTGTCAGGGCAAACGATTCAACCGCGAAACGTTGGAGGTCCTCTACAAGGGGCATCACATTGCGGATATCCTCGCCTGCAGCGTGGATCAGGCGGCTGAGTTGTTCCAACCCATACCGAAAATCCACCGCCTGTTAGAAATCATGCATGACCTGGGTTTGGGCTATCTGCCGCTGGGGCAGGCGGCCCAGACCCTGTCCGGCGGCGAGGCGCAGCGGATCAAGCTGGCGGTCGAGCTGGCTCGTCCGGCTTCGGCGCAGACCTTGTATCTGTTTGACGAACCCACCACCGGCTTGCATTTCGGTGATGTGCGGAAGCTGGTCCACGCGCTGCGTCGTTTGCGCGATGCCGGCCACACGGTGCTGGTGGTCGAACACCAGCTGGATGTGATCGCCGCCTGTGACTGGGTGATCGATCTGGGGCCCGGTGGGGGCAGGCATGGTGGGCAGATTGTGGCGCAGGGAGCACCCTCGGATATCGCCCGGATCGACAATTCCGCCACTGCCCGGGCCCTGCGCGACTGGCATCTGGGACAATGAAAAATTCAAACAAAACCCGCCATGGAGATCGTTACCCCAATGAACCCTGATGATTCCATGAGTGCCGCCGTATCCTTATCTCCCTCTGCAAGTGCTTGGCGCGACTGGCTGACTGAGAACGGTCCCCGACTTCTCCTGTTCGCCAAAAATCAAACGCGCAACGCCCAGGACGCCGAAGATGTGTTGCAAGATGCCTTGGTGAAGCTTGTCGAAAAAATTAACAGCGCGACCTTTGACGGCGGGCAGGAAATGTGGATGGCGTATCTCTACACCACCATCCGTCGTCTGTCCATCGACCTCGGGCGTAAGGATGACCGCAGGCGCAAGCGCGAGGATTATGTTTCCGACGAAATGGAATCCGAGGCCGCACAGAAGTTTGATCCCTGGTTCGAGTCCGATGCCTCGGAGGAGGAGACTCGCACCCAGCTCGAGCGTGGATTGAAAGATCTGCCACCGAAGTTTTCCGAGGTGATCGTGCTCAAAATCTGGGGTGACAAAACCTTTGCCGAAATCGGCGACATGCTCAACATCTCTCAAAACACCGCAGCGTCCCGCTACCGCTACGGATTGGAAATTCTCAAGCGGAAACTGATCGAATCAAAATCGAAAGGTGACCTCTCTCTCTGATCTACTGACTGAAATACTAACTTGATATGGAAACAACTCGCAAAGAACTGGAGCAATTGCTGCGCTCCGTGAAACCTGCCGGACTCAGTGAATCGACACTGCAACGTCTCGAGCAGGCCATGAGTGGATCGATCATTCTCGATACCTCCCTGTTGCCGGTGGAATCCCAGCTGCGGGATTGCAAACCGCGAGCATTATCGGACAGCTCCCTGGAGCGCATGATGAACACCGTGAAAGATGTGCCGTTTGCGTTGGATCAGAAGGTGGTGCTGTTCCCCGGTGCCCGCAAGGAGGCAAGTGTCGCCGTTCGTCCCCGGCAGGGATGGCGTCGCATGGCGGCCGTGGCCGCTGTGGCTGTGTTGGGTGCGCTGGCCGCCATGTGGACTCCCGCTCCACTGCCCTCGAACGTCGCGACTGCTACTCCTGCCGCACCCACGGCTCTTCCACGTCCTGTATCGGCTCCGGCCAACGGCATCGTCGCCACCAGCTTCGGCACCGGCATCGAACGCGCTGCCGATGAGGGGGTGATCTGGACCGAGGGTCATCAGCCCAAGCGCGTGCTCCGTTTCGAGTATCAGGACCGTGTTCTGGTGAGGGATAAAAACGGCGTTGAGCGCATGCTCTTCATTCCCCGCGAAGAACTTTTTGTTGTCCCGGAAAAGGTGGATTAACAACAACAGCTGGAAAATCCATAAACTTCAAACAACACAGACTACAATGAAACTGAAAATCATGACTTTGCTGGTGCTGGGAATTTCCTCATTCCCGGGGTTCTCTTTGGAGGCACCGCAGAAAATCGAACCGCTCGCGCCGAACCAGGCACCTGCTCAGGAGCCGGCCGAAAAGGAGAAGGAAGTGGAGGTCGTCGATGAGGCGAAAGAAGCCCCGGCTCCGCCACAGCAACCGGAAAAAATGCCTCTGGTGCAAAACGCGAGAGCCTACCTCGGATTGGGCGTGGATCCCTTGCCAGCCGCGTTGGCGGATCACTTGGGCTTGGAGGCCGAGTCTTGCGCGTTCGTGCGCTTGATCGATCCCCAGGGGCCGGCCGCCGGCGCCGGGCTGAAAGAGGCGGATATCATCGTCAGTGTGGATGGCAAGGCCATCAAAAGCCAGCGCTGTCTGAGCAACTTGATGGAAAAACATCAAGCCGGTGATGAAGTGAAAATCTCCTACATTCACCGCGGCAAAGAACAGGATGCGACGGTGAAACTCGGCGCTCGCCCGGATCAGGAGGTGGCGGGCATGGACGGTGCCCAAGGTGCCGAGGACTTGCTGCCGGAAGAAATGCTCAAGGGCCTGCCCAAGGAAATGCGCGATGCGATTGAGAAAAACATGCAAGCGCTCGGCGGGGTCGGACGCGCCCAGGCACGGGTCATCCCCATGGATGCCAACGGCATGCCGGATTTGCAGAAGCGTGTGGAGAAAATGATGCAGGGCATGCAAATGCAACTGGTGCCCGGTGCGCCCGGCGTGCAGGCGCAGATGAAAAGCACGCTCAAAATGATGGACAACGAGGGCAACATTGAGATCACCCGTGATGGGGAATCCTGTGAGGCAAAAGTGTTCGACAAACAAGGCGAACTGCTCTGGTCCGGACCGTATCAAACTCCTCAGGACAAAGCCGCCGTGCCGCCGCCAGTGCGTCATAGACTCGATGCCTTGAATCTCGACACCTCGGGCAAGGGCATCCAGTTGCGCATGTTGCCTCGCCGCTGAGTGACGGCATTTTTCCACGAAAATGACTCGATATCATGGAGCGCTGTGGTAACAATCGCGCCGCATCCGCCATGAACCGCTGTCCCTTCCCACTCCTGCTGCTGCTCTTGGGCGGCAGCATGTTTTTTTTCCACTCGTGTGCCGTGCGCATGCCCAGTCCGGCGGCTCCACCGCCAGCGGTGACGGCACACAGCCCGGCCATGCAGAAGACAGCAGCGGGAAAAGTGGCGATCTATCTGATCGCGGACAGTCTTCACACCTCCCTGGCCGTGCCCTATGACTGGTTGTTGGAGGGGGGCTATGTTGCCCCGCGCGGACTGAAATTTCCCCAAGGCCCGCTGCGCTATGTGGTCATGAGCTGGGGGGATCGTGTGGCCTACGAGCAGCGGCGCTGGTTGCGCCCCAGCGAGGTGTTCAACGCACTTTTCATGCCCTCGGAGTCAGTGACCGAGATCATTCCCATTTCGTGGAAAGTCGAGGAAGTTTGCTTCCAGCAACGCATCTATCGCATGGAAGTATCCCGCCGCCAGGCGAAATCCCTGGCCGCCTTCCTGAATGCCAGCAATCGCATGAACGAGGCGGGCACGCCACGCATCATCGGCACATCGAGCTGGGGCGAGGGTTTTCTGTTGGATTGCCAGCATTCCTATTACTTCCCACGCATTTGCAACGTGTGGACAGGACAAAGCCTCGAGGCGTGTGGGCTGAAAATCTCCATGAAGTCCGCCATCAGTGCCAATGGCCTGATCCGTCAGGCTTGCAAGCAGGGGTTTGAAATCGTTCACCAGGGGGAAGCGGCCTCGCGCTTTGGTCGCAATGCCGCCAAGCCCGCCGCAAGATGAGTGAGCGCACCCACTGGCGGGGGCATGAAATCGAGGAGTTTTTGCTCTTCGTGGCAACCGAGCGCGGACTTTCCACCGCCTATCAGCTTTCGATACGTCAAACACTCGAAGCCTTGCGCCACTGGTGTCAGCAAGCAGGCCATGGGTTGGAAGATCTGGGAACGGATGAGCTGTCTCGTTTCCTCACCCAACGCAAAAGCGAATCGCTCGGGGCCTCCTCGCTGCGCATCACGGCCGTGCATTTGAAAATTTTTTTCCGTTGGCTCGCGGGGAAAGGCCGGCTTGCCATGGATCCTGCGGAGCCTCTGCGCGCACCCAAACCGGAACAATTGTTGCCGGAAACCCTGCATGCGGCCGATTGCAAGCAGTTGCTGGAAAGCATCGATGCCAAGGAACCGCTCGGTGCCAGAGACCGCGCCATCCTGGAGCTGTTTTACTCCTCCGGCTTGCGTCTATCGGAACTGTGCTCGGCGCGCCTGGAACACATCGACATGGAGGAAAAATTCCTTCGCATCACGGGCAAGGGGAACAAGACGCGCATCGTGCCGCTAGGGGGATGTGCTCGCCAGGCGTTGGAGCATTACCTGAGCCTGGGGCGACCGGCTTTGGTCAAACGTCGCACGGGTTCCACGGTCTTTCTCTCGGTCCGCGGGGCGGCGCTGTCACCTGAACGTGTCAGGGAAATCGTCAAGCAGCGTGCCGCGCAGGCGGGGTTGGATCAACGTGTCTATCCGCACTTGCTGCGGCATTCCTTTGCCACTCATTTGCTCGAAGGTGGAGCGGACTTGCGGGTGATCCAAGAGCTGTTAGGACATGCCGATATCGCCACCACGCAAATCTATACCCACGTTGATCAAAAGCGTCTAAAACAAGTACACAAATCCTTCCATCCGCGCGGATGACGCAGATTATTTTGAGATTTTTTGTTTTTTATTGGAAATTTGTCATACGGGTGGTATTTACATCGTTGTCCGAGCGATAAACCCCAAGCTTCTAACTGAAACCCTACTACATATGTTAAGACACGATTCTTTACGTCGTCTGAGGAAATCCGAGAACCGTGGTTTCACCCTGGTGATCACGATCAGCCTGCTGGTGCTATTGACCATGATCGCGATTGGTGTGTTGTCCCTATCGAGTGTGCAACTGCGCAGTTCCGCTCAGGGCGATGCGATGTCGCGCGCGCGCAGTCATGCCCGCATGGCTTTGATGATGGCGCTGGGAGACTTGCAAAAAAGCATGGGGCCTGACGGTCGCGTCTGTGCTCCAGCGGAGCAAATGGGTGTGACGGGACCGCATGCCAATTGGGTGGGGGTCTATGACGCGTGGGATCTGAGCCGGGGAGTAACGACCCAGCCATCGCCTACTTTTGTGCAGTGGCTGTCCGGTTATCCCAATCAGAACTCTCAACGTCTGAGGGATTCCGTGCGAACTCCAGCGGGCAATGAGGTTACGGTCGTGGGCGCGGGAAGTGTGGGCGCTGCCAACCAGTCGGAATTTGTGACAGTGCCACGGATTGCCATCACGCAAAATAACGGCCTCGGACAAGCGGCCTGGTGGATTGCGGATGAGTCGATGAAGGCGCATGTGAAATCCGGTAATGAGCGCAATCCGGTGATCAACCGGGCTCAGGAGCTCTTTGCGGCGAACGCGGGCATCTCTGCGAACGGTGCCGTGCTCGACAACCTTGGCGAAATTCCGGTGAATGCGCCGGAGCGCTCCAGTTATATTTCCCATTCGCAATTGGCGCTGAAAAACCAGCAGTCGCGGGTTTTGTTCCATGATGTGACCACGGACAGCCTGGGCTTGCCTGTGGACGTGACACGCCGTCGCTTCAAATATGACTTTTCTCTGTTCAGTCTCCAGCCTCGGCAGTCGGTCACCAACCTTCCGCTCTATCGTGCGGATGGCCGCATCAACAATTTTGTGAATACCGCGGGCCGCCTCGCCAACGACAACGATTTCCGCGCCCTGGCCACCAATCCATTGGGCAATTTCGGAAACACCACCACGCAACCGGGCATCAACATGGAGGAGTTGTGGATTCATGCCAATCTCTATCGCAACATCCAATGGAACGGCAGCACTCCATCACTGCAAATGATGACCGGTGCGGAAACCAGATCCAACCCGGACTTCCGCCGCACCGCGCTGTCTGATCCTTGGTTCAACTACGCCAAGCCGGTATTTGCTTCGGTGCAGTTCGTGCTGTCGTTCGTCTCGAAACCTGAGGTCAACAATCCGACGAAGTTTCGCATGCTGATGCAGATGGATGCTTTGGTCAAAGTCTGGAACCCGAACAACGTGCGCGTGGTTGTACCTCCCGGAGCCAGCTTTGCCGCACAGTTGTTGTCATTGCCATTCAAAGTCCAGTGGAACATCACCAGCACGCAGCCGGGTCAACCGGCGCAGCAGCAGTCGCAGTTGGGCAACAATACCTATGCGATGACGCGTGGCACTTGGAACAGTTCACGCCTTGCGGGTGCTACCTCGGGCAACGGAACATTCGGGCACCCGGAGTTCCAGTTCCTCCGAGGAAACATCGGTGGCTTGGCTCAATCCGGTACCAGCGCGGGATACACGCTCGAGCCGGGGGAATGCAAAATTTTCGGCTACGACAGTGAAATCCGCAGCGGTGGCACGGGCGATCCGAATGTGAACCTCGCTCCCGGTTGGGGACCGGGTCGTCAGCTTCTGATGGATTCCAATTTCGGGGCGCGCAATCTGAATCCCACGGACATGGTGGAGTTTATCGTCACGCCGGACGCCGCTTCCATTGCTTCCACGGGCATTTTCACCTACTGCAACAAGTGGATCGGTTGGCGTGCGGCTGGTTCCCAAGCCTCGGGCGGCAACGGTGGTCTGGCGATCGGATCCAGCAACCTGCCCACCAGCATCAATTTCACCACTCCTGATCCCAATTATTTCCCGACCATCCGCTCCAGCCAGCGTCTGAGTGTGGCGCAGTATTCCAGCGCCAAGCCTTTCATGATTTTCGGCCACTACCTCAATGTGGAGCAATCCACGCCAGGCACGCGCGATGCGTTTCCGAGCGCGCCACGGTGGTTGACCAATTCCCACATGACACTGCGGAATTTTCGCAACACCACCGCGAGCCAAATGACCACGGCTCAGGAAATCTGGCGTGCGGACCCGATGCCGTTGGCCTATGATTCTCCACTCATTGACATCAATTCCCGTGACCAAGGTCGCTTCGGCGGCAGTCACTCGGTGTCGCAGGGTGTGCCCCGTTGCGCGACCCGTCAACTGGACCTCACCCCGCCACTGTCCCTGATGTCGCTGACTCATGCGGCGGCAAACGGTTGCTCGGATCGTTTCGCTCAGGCGGCCGAGCGCCAAGCGGTGGGGCTGAACAATCTGCAGTCAGACGGTCTCACGGGGAATTTCCAATTCGCTCCCACGGACATCGCTTTCTCCACAGTCTCCTACGCCCCACCGCAAATGGAGCGAGCGATCGGCAATGCCTACGCGCTGCCCTTCCTCAGCACCAACCGGGTGGTGGGCAGTGGGCCATATCATGCGTCGATCACAGACATTGTGCCGGTGTTCGATCACTCCTACCTTGCGAATGCCGCCTTGTTTGACAGTTGGTTCTGCTCCAGCGTCTATGACGGCAGTCTGATTCCGCGCGGTGCGCCTTATGCCGATTCCCGCAGTACCGTTGCCGTGCTGACGGATTTCTTCGAGGATTCCCAAACCGATCCACGGGCGAGACTCTTCAACAGCCGTGTTGTTCCCGCCACAAAATGGGACCTGGCTCGCACGCGTTTGCTCAATGGCTCGACGTTGCACCCCGAGGCCATCTCCCGTCTCGCCGCTCATGTGTTCCTGGATGGTGCGTTCAATGTGAATTCCACACGCAAACAAGCCTGGATGGCCGTGCTGGCCACCGCGCGCGGCAATGCCAAGCGCTCGCCCATGGGCACGAACTTCGGCACCACCTCACAGACACCGCTGGGAGCCTCGGGGCTTGTGACGGATGGTGTGGCAGTCCCCCTGGGATCACCCGGCGAGATTCAACAATGGTCGGGCTTCCGCTCGTTGACAGATCAGGAAATTGAAACTCTCGCGGAAAATATCGTCACTGAGGTGAAAGCGCGCGGTCCTTTCCTCTCGCTCGCTGATTTCCTCAATCGTCGTCCCTCCAGCAGTGGCAGCGCTGCGCTGATGGGCACGGTGCAGGCGGCGATCGAAGCAGCGGGCTTGAATCGCGCGATGAAAGCCGGCAATCGTACGGTGGCCGCAGCGGATTTCGCCGGACTGCCCGGAGCATCGGCGGCCACAGCGGGTGGGGGACTTTCCCGCTCCACGGGCATTCCCGGCACCATCATGCAGGCCGATGTGCTCGCGCCATTCGCCAACGAACTCTCCGCCCGTGGTGACACCTTCCGCATCCGTGGCTACGGAGCCGCACTCGATGCCAACCAGCGCGTGACGGCGGAAGCCTGGTGCGAAGCTGTGGTGCAGCGCGTCGCAACTTACGTTGACAGCGCGGATGCCGCTGAGCTACCATTTGCCTCACTGACCCGCCCATTGAACCGCGTGTTTGGCCGTCGCTTCCAGATCGTGTCCTTCCAGTGGTTGCCCCGCGGTGCCGTCTAATCCATGTCCGTTATGAAATTTGTTCTCACTCTCACGCTCGCCTGGCTCGGTAGTTTCGCCTTGCATGCGCAAAATCCTCCGGTCAATCCCGCTCCCGCTGCCGCGGAAAAAAAAGCGCCGCACAGCCTGCGTTTGCTCTGTGTGGAAGCGGCGGCAAAGGCATCCCAGTTGGTCGTCGCGGAAAAAACCGACGATGGCTGGATGGCACGCTGGAGGCTCAGTGTATCGTCAGCCTATCTGACCGATCCCTTGGGCCTGGCCACCCGCAACATCGCACTGGCCATCGACCCCACACCGCCCGCCCCCAATGGCGGCTTCAACGGTCCCGCCGTGCTGATCAAGGAACCATTTCTTGTGAAGCCGATCACGGAATTCGAGTTACCGGCCACGGATACGGCTACCGCTATCCTGGTCCCGAATCCTGCCGACCAAGCTTCGCCCTATCGTGTCATCGTCATCGACTCACAGCAGCAGCGTTTCGGGGCGGGGAAAATTCTGGTGCAAAATTTCACCACCCACACCGTGGCGGGCTTGTTTGGTGGAAAGTCGGCCAAATTGGCATCGGGGCAGTCCAGCATCATCGAGCCAGGCGTTGATCAGGAAGCAGACATGGCACAAATCACTTTGGCCAAACAAGTGGGTGACCAGTGGGAGCCGTTCTGTGACACACGCTGGCCCGGCAAAGTGGACTACCGCCGCTACCTGCTGCTGATTCCTCGCGGCGATGGCAGCATTCATCCGTTTGTGATGCCGGAATATCCGCCATTTCGGTAACGCTCGTTCGATCGCCTTGATTTGCTGCGCGAGGCGAAAATTGTGATAAATATTCGCACAGAATCCAGTAATTGCTTCATGCGTTGGATTCATCTTGTTAGTTTCTTAGGAATGGCCGTGGCTCAGGCGGAGGAGGGCAATTATACCATGCCCGATGCCGTCACGGCGAACATGCCCGCCGATGCCGTCACGAAAATAATGACCACGGCCGTCGATCCAGCGGTGCTGGCGGATTTTCAGAAAAAGCATCCGGCGGCGTTCTGGGTCTTCGGCGAGGACAGACAGCAGGCGGTGCGCAAGGGCATCATCCCGGCGCATTGGTTCGAGGGCGGGGCGCGGCAGTATCGCCAGTTTTTCGGCATCGCCCAGCCCGGGGAGTTTTATGTGTTTCAGGCCTGCCTGATCGGTGCTCCGGCCTTGCGCGCGGCGGTGGAGTTCCCGACGCTACCGGGGGCCACGGCGCGCGTCATTTCCCCGCAGGGGCAGAAGCTGGACGCGATGTGGCTTGGCTTGTCCATTCCGCAGGATGCCAAACCCGGGCGCTACACGGGCCGGGTGCTGTTTTACCCGCAGACGACGGATCCCAAAAATCCGGCACCGGCCCTGGAGGAGAGCCTTTCGTTCACCATCGAGGTCAAGGGCGATGCCCTGGCCGATGGAGGCACGCACGATGCCTGGCGGCTCGCACGTTTGCAGTGGCTGGACTCGACCATCGCCGAGAGTGACACCGAAGTGACGCGTCCTTTCACGCCCATCCAGGTCGAGGAAACATCGCGCACGCTGAAAATTCTCGGCCGCTCCGTGCAGCTCGATGCCAACGGCATTCCCGCGCAGGTGACGAGCTACTTTTCGCCGAGCAATACCAGCATCGTGGCGCAAGGGACCGAGGCATTCGCCACGGCACCGGAACTCCAGTGCCTGTTCCAAGGCAAGCCCCTTGTGTGGAAACCGCTGACATTTTCCTTTGAGAAAAAAACGCCCGTGGCTGTCTCCTGGACGGCCCGCAGCGAGGCCGGGAATCTGCACCTGACCGTAAAGGGCTTGTTGGAGTTCGATGGCAATCTCCAGTTGCAGATGACGCTCGATCACCCCGCGTCCGGTGAGGTCGCCCTCGACGATGTGCGTTTTGTCGTGCCCTGGCGCGCGGAGGTCGCCCGCTATGCGATGGGGCTGGGACTGCAAGGAGGCAAGTGCCCGCCCAAGCACGAGTGGAAATGGGACGTCAGCAAGCACCAGGATGCGATCTGGATGGGCGACGTGAACATCGGCGCGATGCTGCGTTTCAAGGATTCGTCGAATTTTCGCCGACCGCTCATCAATGCCTACTATGACTTTTCCCCGCTGAATCTTCCGGCGTCCTGGGGCACGGGTGGTGTGAAATGGGAACAGGGAGAAAACACCACGAATCTGATCGCCTACGCGGGCACAAAAACCATCGGCACGACAAAGGCACCCTTGCACTTCGATATCGATTGGTATCTCACGCCTTTCAAACCGCTCGATCTGAAAAAACACTTCTCGGATCGCTACTTTCACAGCGGGCAGGGGAGTCCGGTCGAGAATACGGCGAATTTGAAAAAAGAAGGCGCCACGATTCTGGAGGTCCATCACAACCGCCTGTGTAATCCCTACATCAACTACCCCTACAACGACGACTCGATCACGCACCTCAAGGAATTTGTGAAACAGGCGCATCGCGATGACATGCGGGTGGCGGTCTATTACACCACCCGCGAGCTGACGCAGAATCTGCCCGAGTTTTTCGCGCTGAAAAGCATGGGCGGCGAGATCATCCTGCCGCGCAAGCCCGGCGTGGCATGGCCGGTGACGAACCGCAGCGGCCCGCATCCGTGGTTGTTGGAAAATGTGGGCGATGACATCGTGCCCGCCTGGCGGGAAAACCTGCGCTTTGCCGAATACCCCGCGAAGCTCGACCTCGCTGTCATCACCACGCCGGACTCGCGCTGGAACAATTTCTACCTCGAGGGCTTGCAGTATCTCATCAAAAACGTCGGCATCGATGGCCTTTACATCGATGACACCGCGCTCGACCGCAAGTCCATGCAGCGCGCGCGGCGTTTGCTCGATGCCGATGGCAACACGGGGCGCCGCGTCAGCATGCACTCGTGGAGCCATTTCAACGGCCTCGCGAAATGGAGCAACAGTTCCATCGCCTTCCTGGAGCTCTACCCCTACTACGATGGCCTCTGGCACGGTGAGGGCTTCAATGCGAACGCGTCACCGGATTTCATGCTGGTGGAAATGTCCGGCATTCCCTACGGCCTGATGAGCGAGATGCTCGATCACCCGAACGCCTGGCACGGCATGGTCTTCGGCATGCGCACGCGCTGGCCCTGGAGCGGCGATCCCCGCGCGCAGTGGCGCTTCGAGCAGCAATTCGGCATCGAGGACTCCGAGTTCATCGGCTGGTGGGATGAATCCTGCCCGGTGAAAGTCGATCATCCCGAGTGCAAGGTCTCCGTCTATCGGAAAAACGGCAAGACGCTCATCGCCCTGTCCAGTTGGGCGAAAACGAACGCGAAAGTGAAATTGCAAATCGACTGGAAAGCCCTCGGTCTCTCGCCGCAAAAAGCCACGCTGTGGGCACCCGCCTGCGAGAAATTCCAGAACGAGGCCGTCTTCGCCGCCGATAGCGAAATCCGCGTGGAAGCGAACAAAGGCTGGATGTTGATCGTCGATGAAACACCGCGCGAAGTCCTGCTACCCTCCGCCATGAAAAACCCGCGCGAGGGCCTGCACGAACTGGCATCGGCTCCTGCCCTGGACCTCCACATCCCCGCGAACACCGTCAGCACCAAGGACCTTGCGTGGGTCAAGGGCGCGACCGTCGCCATGGCGCAGCTCGATCCGAAAAAAGACGCCGGCCAGTCCTGGGGGCTGGGGCTCGCTCTTGTTTGGAAAAATGGCAACTACCTGCAAATCAACGCCCGCACCGATGGCCGCTGGGGCCTCCGTCGCAACGGTCAGGAACTGCTGGAAGGCGAGCAAGCCGTCGGCCAGCCCGCCACCGTCGCATTCCGCCTCACCGCCGATCAGGTCCAACTCCTCGCCCACAACAAGGACGGCGAGTGGGAACTGGTCAAAGCCTTCCCGCGCAACGACTTCCCCGGCGAACCCGTCACCGTCCGCTACGGCAAAATCGGCACCGCCTGGACCGGCCAACCCCACAGCGATCAAGGAACCAAAAACCCCTGCCGCGTGGAGTGGGTGAAATTGTATGGAAACTAACAAACACCGGGGGAAGAAAGCCATCTTGGCTGTCCCGGCAGACGGGCGTCCCGCCTGTCCCAACAATCCAAGTTCGCGCCATCCCATCTCCCACCGCATAGCGGTGCCACAGCCGTAGCCGTGGGATTCATCCCACGGACCGCATTCTTACGCTCTCCTTGTGCCGCGTAGCGTCACAACCCTTGGTGCATGGGTGAAACCGCCCTCCATTTTGCCTCAAATATCATATATGTGCTGGCCTAACAGAAAATCAAAATGCGCATTTCCAAGGATCCCACCGGCTACGGCCCCACCGACAAAGAAAAGTTACAGCAAACGCTGGAAAACGTGGGGACTTTCCACGGCGCGCATCGTCGAAGAATACCCGAAGAAAGCATTGACTCAATGATCCGCACCTGTTTGATTATGTCTTGTAAACCAATGAATCTACGCGCTCTGTTCTGCGCGTCTTTCCGAGAAGCCTGGTGCGGTAGTTCCGCACGCTGCGACTGCGAGGGGGCGTTGAGCAATCGGCGCCCCTACTTCAATCGACTAATAATGAAAATTATACCGCTATTAATCCTTAGTTTGTCGATTTACGCTAAGGCTGCCGAAACTGTAACGATAGACAAAGTCGCCACAAATACACAACGGGAAGGCCGTCTAGTGCTACTCGATCAAGGATACATCGGATCCTTCACTTTTACGGAGGGCAGTTACCTTGTTGATGAACGAGACAAGAAGAAATTCGAGTTTACACACGCCAACTTGAATGATCGTGGACTTGGGAACCGTTTTCCCAAGGCTCAGTCGATTGTCGTCGGCATCGACTCGAGCGATAACCGCATATCATACCGTTCAGAAGCCACGTATGCTAAGAAAATCCCGTCGCTTAAGGATCTAATGGCATTCAAAACCGTTGCGGATTTCGAGAAGGTGTTTGGCTCGTTTCGTGGTATGACAGATTGTTGGGGTTCTCTTGAGGAGATGCATTCATCGGTTGGCTGGATGGGCTTTTCCCTCATGGATGATGGCTCTATTCGTGTCGTCGACGTCTTTCTCTGGACAGTGAACAGAGGCAAAGGATGGGAGATCGACCATCGGCGAATTGGAGATGGCATATTCAAACCGACTGGAAGAATCCCACGCCTTGAACCTCAACTAATCCAAGAAGTCGAAAAAGCCGGCACAGGGCAACCCGCTACCCGCCCTGATTCGAAGTCGACGGGTAGCGACAAACCTCAACCTGAATCGGAGGGGCGCTCCCGTTAGCGGGTTGCCAGGCCTCGATGTTAGTCCAACTCAATGTGCTTCGATGACTCCAAAACCAATTCAAATTGATCGGCAATTCGAGGATGTGGAGACACTTTGGCAGGCTCTTCTCGACCTTGTCACAGATGAGCACGAGTTCTGCCCATACGAGGAACACGAGGACTTGTGGCTCAATGAGTTCAGACAGCGTTGGAGTTCTGATTCAGAGGGCGTCCGCTGGGAAGTTCTCCAGATTTCGAGGGCTATTGATGGATTCTTAGTCAACTTGACTGTGGGGGATATAGATTTCTATACTGTGGCATTTCTTCGAGACCTGCTCAATAAGACGCGACCTCAAGATTGTGTCTGTGTCGGTGTTTTCGATCCACTGATATCCGGCGATTCAATTCACGTCGGCTCGCTTGTCGTTTTCGGTAACCACACGTGGTGTACGGCAGGACTTTTGGCCCACTTGGTTGCAGCAAAAGTATGATTGCTACCGCACATGGCATGTGGGCGAACAAGTCATGCATGGAGACGTTATTCAAGCCTTTGTTGACATTCTAGCTTGCCCATTGCGCACCATCACTTTATCGTTGGATTAAAGAAAATGAACCACTTTATCGAAAATCCAGTGAGTCGGGCGCTTGAAGGAGCAGGTGGCAGTTTTCTGCACACCTTCGGAGGAGAGCTTGAGCACCCAGTGTTTCCTCCTGGAGGGAAGGCACCTTGCCATCTCCTCTACACGATAGACACGGACGACCCGCTTTTTCCCGTGAAGATCGACGGAGTTCGCATGCTCCCACTGATTTATTGCCAACAGTATCATGCTGCCGCGATGGGCTATCGGTTAACCGGCAGCGGAATTGAGGTAGTCTACATCGAATCATTGGAGTGGATGGATGATTTTCCCTACGACCGCTACCCATCCTCCTTCCCTCGGCGAGACATCCGACTGGAGCAGGTGGGACCGGATGTTGTCGACCTCTTGGGGCGCTACATTGACGCGAACGAGACTGTTCCCAGAGATTGGGACAACATTCACGCGTGCAAGAAGGATTTGAAGGCGCTCGGCTATCCATTCACTCAATTTGGAGGACGGCACATGATGTGGCAGGACATCCCGGACGTTGATTGTCCATCTTGCCACGGTTCCAGCATGGGACTTTTCGGCGTCGTCTGGAACGTGCCTGTGAAAGGGGTCTGTCTTTGGGACGATGATCCTGAGTATCGGGATTGCTGCAATGTTCAGATTATCTACCAGATCTGTAGCGATTGCTCCACGATACATGTCTGCAACCGGTGCACTTGAAATCGCCAACAATCCGACACATCCAACGCCACTTAACGACCTTTGTTGAATTCGGGCTTCCATTCCTGCCGTGGATGGCCTATTCGTTCTAAAGAAAATGCATTCAAGAATTCTACTGTTGGTCCTGATCTGCACGATTTCTTCTTGCAGTAATTTCAAATCCAATTCGGTTCCTGTAGCTATCAAGCCGTCTTATGCTTCCGTTTCCACCCGTCATATCGATAGCTTAAAGGATCGAATTGCAGCTATCCCGAAAGGTAGTTCCATGCCAATTTCTCAGGTTCTCAGTCGTCTGGGTCTGTGGAAATACAGGCAGGAGACCTATTCATGTAGGCGTTCGAATGCAGTGGGGTTGTATTTGAACGAGACTGAGACCGAATGGATCGTATTTGTTGCCGAAGAAGAACCAAAGGCCATCACTCGCGAGCAAGCAATGCGGATGGAAAGTGAGTGGGATCGCGATTTCAAGCATCTTCACGTCTGCAGAATTATATTTCGTGGCATTCAGACCGAACTCAATTAGTCGAACAAGTCAGTCGTGGCAACGGCGCGCAACGTCTCTAATTCGCTTCGCTCTGGACACCCAATTTCCGCCTGCCAGAATTTTTTACGTGCAATAAAAATGAATATCTTCTTCGCCATCTTTCGCATTTTTTGCCTTCTTCCATGCGTCGTTCATGCAGAGAACAAAATGCCACCTGAGGTGCGACGCGTTCTGGACCAAATTCAGAAGACCAAGGCAGGCGACACGCTTGGTTCATTTCTATCCGACGCGAAGATTAAGGCCGAAGCTAAGGAGATCGACGGAGTAGGCGGCCACAAATGCTACTTTCTGACATGGACGATTGAAGGCTCAGGGCACTGGCTGATGTTTACAACGTCACGACAAGTTCCAAATGGAGGCGACGATCGATCCGATGGCCAGTGGTCGGATCGAAGAAACCGTGGGGAACTCATAAGCGTCTCAGTCTATTTCCGCGATAATGTTAGTGAGGCTTTGGATTTTCAAAAACATAAGCGCCAATTCCCCTATTTTTCTGGACGAAAAGTCCATACCCCAATGGAAGCCGAACCAGCCGGTACTGAAAAACCCGCCACCCGCTCCGAGTCGAAGTCGGAGGGTGGAGACAAACCTCAACCTGAATCGGAGGGGAGCTCCCGGTAGTAAGCGGGTGACAGCCCTTTTTGTTCATTTCAGAAAATGAAACTCATCGAGACAACTGGAACGGAAATTGAGCCCGCCTGGGACTCGTTCGGCATCAGCCGTTGCGATTTCCGGTCGCAGTGGGACGGCGACCTCGTGAATCTGTTTTCGGTGGTCGACATCCAAGAAGACGAATCGACCACCGAGCAGTTGATGAAGGAGTGTGCCCGAGCGATTGCGAGATGGGTTGGCGAGCACAAGAACCAGTTCGGAGTCGAAGATCGATTCCAGATCATCATTGGTTGGCCGAAGAGCATCCGGACGACCGGGCGTCAGACGATCAAGACTGGGGGCACCTACGATGATCTGATTTCCATTGCCTCCGGCGATTCCGAGGTCGAGATGCGGCGCGGTTGGTCACTCGACGTCTTCACCAAAAACGACCAAGCGAACTAGCCATGCGTGGCAACCAGCGAAAACGCTCCTGGTTGAATTCGGAGCTTGCCCCGCCGGTGCCACCACTCTATCGTTGGCTCAATATCAATGAAGATCATAACCCGTACGATTGCTTGGACTGGTGTCATTATGTTGGCACTTCTTAGCATAGGATTGGTGCAGACGATGTTACGTGCTCCTGCTCCTACCCTTGCCGATGTGATTCGGGAGCGTGACAATAATATTCTTACTGAGATTCGTAATGAACACCGAGCATTGGGCTACAAATTTGAGATCTATCATGGAGAGTGCCCATTACTGGTGGTGAAGGGGCCAATAATCGAGAACGATGCGGAATCAATCGAGGCGAGTCTGATAAGTGCTCTTAAGTCAGGTGGTTTTATCCGAGCCAAGATTATGTATGCACCTTCGGATGGATCCGGAGGCGGCAGCACGGTTGTGAGGCTGATCGAGTTTCCGTGACTCAACACTAGAATACCCACAAGCCTTGAGATGCCGTCGTCGTCAATGTCTCTCATTTAATTCGGGATTGCACCACCGGTAGATTCACAGCAACGTTTTCTTTTGTGAAGAAGGGAACAACTCAGAGTTATGTATGTGAGCAGGCCTGATTTTCGAGGACCGGCTCATACTCCTATTTTTGCGGGAATTGATGGAAGCGGGAACATGCTGATTGACATCCATAACGCATGCGTTATGGTTTTTTTGTGAATGGAACCACGATTACTCTGAAAAACGTGCCGCCGGAAATCCATCGCTCGCTCAAGGAGTGCGCGAAGCGGAATAAGCGTTCGCTCAACCAGGAGGCGATTCTTGCCTTGGAGTCATCGCTATTTGGTCGCCGCGAGCAACGATCCACACTGCGCCAGCCTCCTCCCTTGCGGAGCGTGGGCAAGGTTCTTGTGAGCCGCGAGCAACTCGATGCCCGCGCGGATGATATCATGGAGCGCGGCGCATGATCGGGATCGATACCAATATTTTGGTCGCTTTCGTCATTCCGGAGCATCCGGATCACGGCAAGGTGAGGGAGCGTATCGATCAGTTCCAGCGGGAAGGTCGCCGTCTGGCAGTGACCTCGGGCATTCTCGCCGAATTTGTGCATGTCGTCACCGATCCAAGGCGCTTTGAGAATCCATTGACCATGACCGAAGCCCTCACATGGGCGACATTCTGGAGCGAAGCCGAGGAGGTCGTGATCGTATCCACGGATCGCATCGCCCATGAGCAATGGTTGCTTTGGCTGGGGCAACACCACTTGGGACGGAAGCGTCTGCTCGACACACTGATTGCCGCCACTTGGTGGGCGGTAGGCATCCGGGAAATACTCACGTTGAATCCAGCGGACTTCACAGTGTTTGATGCATTCCAGTTCCACTCCTTGTCGTGATTGATTCCAGCCAGGCAGAGGGGTGCCAGCGGTGAGGCAAGTGATACGAATTCCCAGACGAGATATGCGAAGGAAGCCGCCTGGGCGATCAAGCTAGGGAATCGATGGCCAACCGTGATTCTCATCGGAACCAAAAACCCCATACTTCCTCTGTGCGCTCTGTGTCATCTGTGGTGGAACTTCGGATTCCGGCAGCAAATCACCATTTTTCCTGATCTTGCGATTCTGTGAAATTCGGGAATTCTGTTCCACGGGGCTGAAATCACCAGAGCGCGGATGATTCTGGCTCTTAGGATTAGTCCGTTCGATTCGTTTTCCCTCGCTTGATCGCGGTGGATTTTCTTGCACGGAATTCGTCTTGAACGGGACATCGCCGGGCGCGTTCCTCTTGCGGTAATATTTTGATTTTCTGTTAGCCTAACGGGTTAGGGGTTTTCTGAGGGAGAGCAAAAGGAGATTACAACCAAGGCACCATGGGATGTGACGCTGCGGTGGAACGAATCCCACGGCTATGATGGTGATGGCGCTATGCGGCGGGGGATTGGATGTCCCTGGGCATCAGCGTCCAATCCTTTGCCGAGAAATAGGGCATCAGGTGTCCGACCTTGGTCCTGCGGTGACAGGCTGCGTGGAAAATGCGAACTCTGGCAAAAAATTTTGAAAAGTCCGCGGGGTGTGCTACATAGAGCGCTCTTTACCTGCCTCGCTTCCTTACACCATGTGGATCGTCCTTTTTGCCCTCCGATACAAATACACCATCGGAGTCATCACCATCATCATTCTGCTGTTCGGCATCATGTCGAGCAAGCGCATGTCCACCGATATCCTGCCGCGCGTGGATACGCCGGAGATCACTCTGGTCTGGTCGTATGGCGGTCTGAATGCGGCGGACATGGCGTCGAAAATCACTTCGTTTTCTGAAATCGCCACGCTCAACAACGTCGATGATCTGTTAGAGGTTCGCTCGGAAACCTTCAACGGTGTGGCTCTGGTGAAATTGAAATTCCAGCCCTACGTGGACATCGACACCGCGATGTCACAGGCCACGGGTGTTTCTCAAACCATTCTCCGCCGCATGCCTGCGGGCACCACACCACCGCTGATCGTCCGGACGAGTCCATCCAGCGTGCCCATCGTCCAGCTCGTGATGTCCTCGGACTCGATGACCAATGGCCAGCTCTTCGACTACTCGCGGCTCACCCTGCGCGCCCAGCTTCAAAGCATCCCCGGCATGAGGATTTCCTTGCCCTACGGCGGCGCCTCCCGCCAGGTCATGGTGGATCTGGACCCGGATGCGCTCAACGCCTTCTCCATCACCGCCTCCGAAGTCAGTGCCGCCGTGAGCCGCCAGAATCTCACACTACCCTCCGGCATCATCCGCGAGGGGGGCCGTGAGCTGCCCATATAAGTCAACGCCAGCCCGGAAAATATCCAAGGCTTTCTCGACATCCCCGTGCGCACCGTGGAGGGAAAAACGATCCTGCTCCGCGACGTGGCGAACGTCCGCGACGGTGAGGCCATTTCCACCAACATCGCCCGCCTCAACGGTCAAAACGCCGTGATGATTTCCATCCTCAAGCTCGGCAGCGCCTCCACGGTGGACATCATCGATGGCATCCGCGAACGACTGCCCGAGATCCGCGCCTCAGCTCCTCCGGGGATGAACATCGAGCCGATCTTCGACCAGTCCGTTTTCGTCCGCGCCGCGGTGAAGGGAGTGGAGCATGAAATTCTGTTAGTCGGCGGCCTCGTCGCGCTGGTGGTGTTGCTTTTTCTCGGCTCATGGCGCTCCACGCTCATTGTGCTGACGTCCATCCCGCTCGCGCTGCTATGTTCCATTCTCGGCCTCTATCTCACCGGTGCCACCTTTAACCTGATGACACTCGGCGGACTCTCGCTCGCGATCGGTATCCTGGTGGACAACTCGTTGGTGGAAATCGAAAACATCAAACGCCAAATCGCTCTCGGCAAGGACGTGCAACAAGCCATCATCGATGGCGCGCGTGAGGTTGCCTTTCCGGAGTTTGTCTCCACCATCTCGATTTGCATTGTCTTCCTCCCCATTTTCCTGCTCAGCGGCACCTCGTCCTTCGTCTTCCGCCCGCTCGCTCTGGCCGTGGTTTTTGCGATGATCGCCAGCTATCTGTTAGCCCGGACGCTGGTTCCCACCCTCGCTTCCATCATCCTTCCCGCCGAAGTTCGCGCCGAGCAAAAACGCGGTGACAAGAAACCCGGCGGACTGTTTCGCATTCATCACGCCATCGAATCAGGTGTCGATCGGGTAGCGGTGATCCAAGGGAAAATCCTCCGTTTTCTCCTCCGACGGAAAATTTTTCTCCTCCTGCCTCTGCTCGCTAGCATCGCGCTCGGAGTTTTCGCCGCAGTTCAATCTGGGCGCGAATTTTTCCCGAAAACCGACGCGGGACTGATCCGGCTTTTCGTCCGCATCCCGAGCGGTGTGAGGATCGACGATACCGCGCAAGTCATGGCAGAAATCCAGCGCGAGATCCGCGCCATCATCCCACCGACCGAACTCCAACTCATCGTCGAAAACATCGGCGCGCCCAACTCGGTCAATCTGGCCTGGGTGGAATCCACCTCCATCAGCTCCTCCGATGGGGAAATCCTCGTCCAACTCGCTCCCGGACATGGCCCTAGCGAGGGATACGTCGAAAAAATCCGCGCCATGCTCGCGATCAAATTTCCCTCGGTGCAGTCATTTTTCCGACCGGCCGATGCGACCAGCCAGACTCTCGCCTCCGGCGCGCCGACGACCTTCGAGATCCGCCTCATGGGGCGCGATGTCCCGGGCAATCTTGCTCTGGCCAAGGAGCTGCGCGAGCGTTTTGCCAAAGTCCCGGGGGCCGTGGATGTCACCTTGCGCGAGGTTCTCGACCAGCCTAGCTACGCCATCCGCATCGATCGCGCGCGTGCCAGCAGTTTCGGCATCAACGTGCAAGATGCCGCGAGTGTATTGCTCGCTGCACTCGGCAGTGGCGGTTCGGTCGCGCCGAATTATTGGTCGGATCCTACCACCGGTGCCTCCTACGATGTGCAAATCATCGCCACGCCCAAGGATCTCCAAGCCGTCGAACAATTGCTCAATCTGCCGATTCGTCCCTCCACGGGCGGCTGCGCGACAGTTCCACTGCGCTCCTTCGCCACTGTGTCAGAAAAACGCTCGCCCGCCAGCGTCAGCCGCACCTCCCTGCAGCCGACTTTCACCGTCGTCGCCAATGCCTCTGGTCGCGACATCGGCAGCATCACCCAAGACTTCGAAAAGATCCTCGCCGACCTGCGGACAAAACTCAAACCTGCGAATAAAATCGTGCTCTCCGGCCAAGCAGCGCTGATGACGACTGCCTATACCGAGCTCATCGGCGGCCTCGGACTCGCCGCCGTGCTGGTGCTTCTCGTGATGGTGGTGAATTTCCAATCTTGGACACTGCCCTTCGTCGCCATCGCGGGATTGCCCGTTTCCGTCTCGGGTGCCTTGGTGGCACTGTGGCTGACTGGCACGCCACTGAGCGTTCCGGCGCTGATGGGAGTCATCATGGTCGTCGGCGTTTCCACGGCGAACAGCGTGCTTGTCAGCAGTTTCGCCCGCGATCTTTTCGATCAGGGCAAAACGGCCTACGAGGCCGCCGTGGAGGCAGCCACCACTCGTCTTCGTCCCGTCACCATGACCGCGCTGGCGATGATTCTCGGCGTCATCCCGATGGCTCTCGGCCACGCGGAAGGCGGCGAGCAAAATGCGCCCTTGGGCCGTGCCGTCATCGGCGGCTTGGTGTTCGGCACCTTCGCCTCGCTTTTCCTCGTGCCAATCGCCTTCGCCGTCGTGCGCGGCTTCACCCACCGCAGACAGCTCAGAAAACAAGAACAAGAAACCACACCACTGCCACTCACCAGCCCATGAATTCACCTATCCTATCGCGCACTCTGATTGCTCTGTTTGCCGCATTGTCGCCACTGCTCGCGCAGGAGAAAACGACCGTCCGCACGGTGCTGCCCGTTGTCAGCACAGCGGAGGGAATGTACGAACTGCCGGGCCGCACCGAACCCATCGAGATGGCCACGATTTTCACCCGCGCCACCGGCATTGTGCGCGAGCGGAAATTCGACATCGGTGACCGCGTGAAAACCGGAGAAATTCTCGCCATCATCGATGCCCCGGAAATCGACCGCGAGGTCGAGGCCGCACGCGCCGCCGTGGAACTGGCCGCCGCACGTGCCGCGAGTGCACGCCAGCTAGCCAACCGCTCTGCCTCGTTGCTGGCCACTCGCGCCGTGTCCCAAGAGGAGTCGGAGCAGCGCGATTCCGTAGCCGATGAGACCGATGCCTCACTTCGAATGGAAAAGGCCGAACTCGCCCGCCTCGAGGAGATGCAAAAATTCGCCACCGTGACTGCGCCATTTGACGGCATCATTACGGCCAGAAACTTCGACCGTGGCGACCGCATGCGCGGCGATTCTGCTGATGCCGGCGGCTGGCTCTATCGGCTGGCACGAGTCGATACTCTGCGCTTCGTCATCAGCGCGACGCCCGATCTCGCATTGCGGCTGACGCAGGAAAGCGAGGCCACCGTGCGCTTCAACGAACTCCCTGGCCAATCCTTCAAGGCGAAACTTTCGCGCACCAGCCAGATATTTGATACAACCACCGGCACCATGCGCATGGAATTTCTGATGGAAAACAAGGAGCTACAGCTCCCCGCGGGACTCTCAGGCATTGCCGCTTTCAAGCTCCCGGCGGCGAAGGATACCTACGCCCTGCCGAATAATACGCTCGTCATCCGTCAGGGGAAACCGCTCGTCGCCACCGTAAAAGCGGGAAAATTGGCCTTCATCGAGGTGCTGCCCGGCAAAAACCTCGGGCCGACCGTGGAAATCACCTCCGATGCACTAACACCCGATACCCCGATCATTCTCAACCCGAACGCCATGCTCAAAGAAGGCGATGCCGTAGAGGTCACTGCGGCAGGGAAGTAGCGGTTTGATGAGGTGTCCGGTTGGGACGCAAAGGGTCTTGTGGGTAACGGATCCCCACGGCTGCACCGTGGGCTGGAATGAATCGTCCCGTTAGGACGGAAAGGCAATATAGTCGCACAGGGACAGACATGCTACACACTCCGTCCCCCTGTGCCGCGTGGAGTGGGTAAAATTGCATTGATGCAGACCATACGCTAAGAGAAGAGCTCCTGAACCCCTGCCTTGAAACTGTTGGGGCTGGTCATCCGCCAGCCTTGGCGCTCGTATATTAGCAATCAAATTTCCCCGCCTCGATACTCGGAGCGCCGTCCTGATATACGAACGGTTTTTTGAGAATCTCCTTGTCGTAGCAAAGAAAACCTGATTTTCTCCCTACTGAAACACCCACCTGATATAACGGTCAGTTGGGATACGAATAAACACTGTTCGCAATACAAAATGAAACTAAGCGAGTGGCTACTGAGACGCAAAATTAAACGTGCTACATCGGACAAAGAAGCATTTAAGCTCTTCTTTAACTATACGCAGGATCGGATATATCGACGTGGTTCAACGTTGGTGGAAAACTACATACTTAGCTCATTTAGAGAACCATGGAAGACAATAGCATTTGCACACCAGATATGGGGATCAATTGGAAATAATGGAATCTACCAATATCTCGAAGACGAATCTGTCCAAATATTCGATTCTGTTCTGGAATCGGCATTTGGAATGCTCGAATTAGGAGGCTATGATGTCATCGCCGATTACCGTAATCGAGTTTCCGAAGACCCTGAGTTTTGGAATCGCGAGTGGCATGACCACATTTTCGTTTATCTTCCTAATTCTAAACCCAACCTGCCGCCAACAGCGGAGGCTAACGAAGTGTGGCAAAAGTATCGCGATCTTTTCGGTCGATTCTGGGATGCTTCACGTGATTTTGAAACAAAGGCTGGAGTATTTCTCCGTGCAGAACCATAAAAGGCGAACAAGCCAGTCGTGGCAACAGCCAGGGCGATTGGCAGGAAACAATACAGCCATTGAAGAGAAACAAAACTGTATT
>ERZ1066127.210-NODE-210-length-37674-cov-11.472474_pt1 | contig 37674 bp, 25 predicted proteins | sample MGYA00382774_ERZ1066127 | MGnify/ENA primary metagenome ERZ1066127 (study PRJEB33369, sample SAMEA5778357) | biofilm metagenome | biome: Industrial cooling water; feature: Water cooling tower basin; material: Biofilm | place: United Arab Emirates | collected...
GCCCGAGCTGTATTTGAACCGTGCCGCCGATCTGGGCCGGACCCTCGACGAAGCCCAACGCGCGGTTTTCTGGCGTGATTTGCTGGCATCGCGCGAGGAAGTCATTTCCGCCCGAGCCGCCCTCGATGGACTCTATGCCGAACTCGAAACCGCCAAGGAACGCGAACAGGCTGAGCAAGCCGCCCAACGTGCTGCCGAGCAACTAGTGAGGGATGCACAGCAAGCCGCCCGTGCCGATCTGGAATCGCAGATTGACCATCACCCGCTAGTCGTGGAAGCACAGCGCAAGCTCGAGCCGTATCGCCGGCGTGGTGAATTGGTAACAAGCTGAAAAATTTTGTCTGGATGCGAACATTAAGGGCGTGGTCGTGAGTGCGATCACGCCCGACTTGTTTGTGCCTATTTTATCGGGACTTCGCGCGCGCGTATTGGTCATCCACTGGTATGGGAAATTCGGGCACCGTTCTGGAAAATTCGGGCACTATTCGGGCACCACGTTTTTCAAACTAACGATTTTCACCACCCCTCAAATTTGAAATTTCCTTTATTCTGTAAGGCTTCCAGAGAGGTGGCTCGAGCCGGGATCGAACCAGCGACACGCGGATTTTCAATCCGCTGCTCTACCAACTGAGCTATCGAGCCATGCATTGCTGCATCTTGGTGTCCCACTCGCAGTGGGGGCGCGGATTATGATGAGGATCTGAGTTTTGGCAACCAAAAAAATGCATGTTTCGTAAAAAAATCTTCGTCGTCGTTGCCATGATCCGTGCCGGAGCTTAGATTCAGGGCATGCCTTTGATTGATCTCGGAACTCGTTGTTTACTCCAAATTCATGGACCAGATGCCATACGGTATCTGAATGGTCAAGTGACCCAGGATGTGAGACTGCTGGCAAAGGAACCCGCTAAGGCCCTGCCTGCGTTTGTGACCGATGCCAAGGGACGTTTGCAGGGCTACGTGACCATGTATCTCAGAAAGCATGAGCCTCTCACACTGTGGGTGGAAGCACCACAGGAGTTGAGGGAAATCATGTTCGCTCGGTTATCACGCTATCTCATCGCCGATGATGCGGAGATCGACGATGTGAGTGAGGAATACCGTCTGCTGCACGTGATCGGAGAACAGCCGGTTGACGGGGATTTTTTCCATCCACGTTACGGGCTGGGTGGGTTCGATCGCTGGGTGCCAGCGGCCATGGCCATCGATGAAGCCACGCTGATGTCAGCGGAGGCGGCGGAGGCACTGCGCATGGAAAACGGCATCCCGCTGTGGGGCCGAGAGCTGACCGAGGGCATGCTGGCCCCGGAGGCCGGACTGGAGCAGCAGGCGATTTCCTATCAGAAGGGATGCTACATCGGCCAGGAGGTGATCTCGCGCGTCAAGTCGGCCGGTAAGATGAACCGCACTTTGACCCGATTTTTGCTAGATTCATCCTCACCTGTTGAGGCGGGCACGGCATTGCTGGATGAGAGCGGGACGGAAGTGGGTGTGCTGACCAGCATCGCCCATCCGCATGCGCTGGGGTATTTGCACAAAAAAGGTTTCGGGCAAACAACCTTCGCGCTGGCGGGAGGACAGGGAAGCTGCCGCATCAGGGAGGAGTGATGCGGCAAGGAGGCGGAAACGTCTCCGCCACGGTGGAAACATCAGCGCTGATAGAGGAAGATTTTTTTCTCGCTGTAAGTGATCACGGCGTCGAGTTCGCGCATGAAATCGGCACCGAAAAGGCCCACGTAATCGAGTTCACGACCGCTGCGGGCGGACATGTCGGTCGCAAGAGTGCGGCGGTTGGTGAGCTCCACTTTGCCAAGACTGATTTTTTTCATGACGGTTTCACCTGCGGGTGCGGAACCACCGATGCCATAGACCTTGTGATCCATGGGGCCGACTTCGCAGCCGCTCTTGTTGGCCTGTTTGAGATCAAGCAAGGAACTGTCAGCCCCCGTGTCGATCATCCAGGTGACATTGGCGTCGTTCAGAGTGCCATCGACGAAGATGTGGTTGCCACGGCGCTCATACTGGAAGGCGTTGTATTTGCGCAGGTTGAGCAATTCCTCGATGGTGAGCGCACCGCAGAAACGGAGGAAGAAATCGCCAGCCTCGGTCCAGGCATCGGCGTATTTCTGATCCTCATCGGACAAGTTGGTGATGGGCACTTGTTGCGATTTGCCGTTGACCAGTTTCACCGTCAATACGGTGGAGGTCTTGGAAACGATGTTGGCGCGGAACGTTTTACCATCTCGTGTTTTGAAGATGCGGAAGTTGAGGGCTTCGTCGCTGTGTTTCACCTCACCCTCGATGCCGGCGTCCTCCGATTTCGCCCCCTCGCCTTCGACTTGCGAGCGATCGGATTTGTCCGGACGGAAGAAAATGCGGTTTTCCTTGTAGGAAATGACCGTGTCGAGCTGCGCCAGCAAATCGGCTCCGAAAAGTCCGGCGGTGTCGTTGGAGCGAGCCCCTTCGGGCTTGTCCTTGTCCATGTCGGTGGCAAGAATTTTGCGATTCTTGAAGAGTGACTCCCCGATGGACAGGGTGGGCACTTCCACCCAACCGGCCGGGACGTCACCCGCGACGCCGGAAACGATCTCAGTCATGGGCCCGACCTTGAGATCGCATTTCTCAGCGGTCTTGGTGTGGAGCAGGCTGGTACCGGCACCGGTGTCGATGATGAACTTGGCATCCTTACCGTTGAGCTTGGTGGTGACGATGATCGAATTGCCCTGCAGAGTCATGGGAAACGACTCGTAGCCGCGAAGTTCCAACAATTGGCGGACGCTGAGGCCCAGACATTTTTGCAGGAACAGGGATTTTTCCTTGCTCCAGCTTTTGATGTATTCCTGATCGGCTTCCGAGAGGCTGGTGAATGGCACCACGGCGCTCCGTTTGTTTTCCAGCAAGAGCGTGGCCGTGGTATCGGTTTTATCGATCAAAGCGGCTTTGATTTCCTTGCCATTGGAGCCTTTGAATACGCGGACTTCCTGCCCCGGTGTGGCATCCTGGGCCATCAAGGATGAGGCGGCGAGAACAGCGGCGAGAACAGCGGCGAGAACAGCGGTGAAAACGAGTGTGTGAAATTTCATGTGCGTCAACGAGCGATGAGTTGCGGTGAGATTGTTTATTTAAAGTCGTTGCTCTTGATGTATTCGATCCAGTCGGCCTGCATCGCTTCGACACTGTCGAAGCCATACATTTTGGCCAGCTCCTCCAGCTCGGGCATGGCATTGTTCGACTCGACGCGGCGCACGAGGCGGGCGAAGGCGCAAACGCGTTTCGGCGTGCTTTGCAGGTAGTTGGCGAGGGAATAAACCAACACCAGTTTGGCAGGATTGAGTGTGTCTGACTGAACGGCGTAGATCTCCTCAAGGTTGGGTTTGATTTTTTCGCGTTTCACCTCGGACTTGAGGATTCTCGGCCAGGCGGTGCCGTCATCGAAACCGGATTTGGAGGAAATTTCATCCCCACCGGTTCCGCTCACGTCGAGCAAATGAGTCTCGGTGACTCCGGCGAGTCTGATTTCCTTGTAGTAGGCATGGCCGGTGACAATGGTGAAATATCCCTTGGTGCCCACGCTTCCGGTGCCGCCCATTTGCTGGTTCAAGAGGTGACCGGCGAGACAGTGAGTGGGGAATGCGGTGAAGACTTTTTTGAACTCGCGGCCCTTGTCCATATTGAACACGGAGGCCATGGAGTGGAATTTTTTATCGGCGCAGAGTTCATCGGGGAGCTGAATGCTGGTGCCGCCCAGGCGGTCCCAAGTGGCAGCGTGATGTTGCACGCGTTGCTGGCCTTCGGCATCGTTGGCCTTGGCGGACAATTGCTCGGAATACCAATCGCCCAGATATTTGTAGGACTCGCGATCCTCGCAAATGAAGATGACACGGCGTTTGTCGCCCCAGTCGCGGCGGAAGTTCATGTGGAAGAATGCCATGCCGTGCCAGAGGCGCTCGGCGATCTCCGCGACGACCTGCGGACGCACATCACCAGAGTAGGCGATGAGAAAATGCTCGGTCTCCATTTGTTCGAAGACCCCCTCGGATTCATCTTTGCCGAGAGAGAGTTTTTCCGGGAGTTTTTTATAAGTCCCGCTATCGATCTTGACGTTTTTTTCCGGCACGCTGAGCTCACCGGCGGTGAGAATGGCCTCCGGTGCCTGGAAGTTTTCCACCAGATACTGGCGGTCTGCCAGGGAAAGCTCCGTGACCGGCAGCTTGATCTCCTTGCGTTCCTTGGTTACGAGGATGGCGGTCGGACCTTCCAGTTTGCCCAAGGTGGCATCCACAGTGGATCCTTTGAGAGATGTCCAAGTGCGAACGTCTTCCGCTTGCACCAAGGCGGATGCAGCGATGCTGGCTACGATTGCTATGCGATAGAGTGTATTTTTCACGTGCTCACTTTCTGTTTCCCGCACCCTGAGCGCAAGAAAAAACGCTCGCCGGAATCAGGGAAGGATGTAGATTGTGATATGGAATTTGATTTGCAAGGAATCGACGAGGAGCGAGCATACGCGTTGTTGGCCTCCGTTGTCAGTCCTCGCCCCATCGCGTGGGTGACGACGCTGAACGAGGATGGCAGTGTGAATGCGGCACCGTTTTCATTTTTCAATGTGGTGGGTGACGAACCACCGATGGTGATGGTCTGCCCCGGCAACCGCGAAGACGGGACGCCCAAGGACACGGCACGTAATATCCGGCGCAGCGGGGAGTTTGTGGTGAATTTGGTCGATGAAGCAGTGGCCAGCGCGATGGTCAGAACCTCGGCATCTCACCCTTATGGCGTCAGCGAGGTGGAGCAAGAAGAGCTGGCGGTGATCGCTAGCAGCAGCATTGCTGTGCCACGCATCGCCCAAGCCCCTGCCGCGCTGGAGTGCGTGCTCCACGATATCCTGGAAATCGGCCAAAATCGCATGGTATTGGGGATCGTGCGGCGCATTCATGTGCGGGACGAGTTGGTGGACTCGGCGACGAAACGCGTTCTGCGCAAAAAATACCAACCAGTCGGTCGCATGGCGGTGCCGGATTGGTATTGTCGCACAGCGGAGCAGTTTGAGATCTTGCGGCCGCGATAGTCGGTGGTCAGGTGGTTTTCACCCTTACCATGCGTTTGATACCGCGCATCATGGCTCCGAGAAGGGGAAACTCGCCATAAAGAACGAACGATGCATCCCAGAAATCTTCCTGGGCGATGACGAGGCCTTTTTCGTTGAAGCGGAAATGGCTGACGCCCGGGATGGAGCGGGATTTTCCGCGAAAGTCATAGTGCATGGTCCAGACCAGGCAACCGGCATTCTCATCGCCGTGCATTTCCCTGACCACGATGCGGATGTTTTTCAGTTGGTGGAATAAATCCGCCATCACCGCCTCGATGGCTTTGGGGCCGGTGGCTTCGTTGATGGGATCGCGAAAGGTAGCGTTTTCGGCATAGAGTTCAGCCACGCGTGTCACGGTTTGCGGGGACATTTCCTGAAACAATCCCGCCATGCGGGCGAGGGCCAGTTTGTGATTTTCCAATGTCATGCCGCACCCTACATGCAGAGAGCGCAAATGCAAAAAGCCTTGGCAAAAATCGAGGGGGGCTTAGCGAAAACGGTTGCGCTCTTTGCTCAAGCCTGTGGTGAGATCTACGAAAAGACGGCGCGAGTAGAGCAGGTGTTTGCGCATGGCTTCCGAGGCCTGATCGGGCTTGCCGTTCTCGATGGGTTCCAGGATGGCCTGATGGGAGTTTACGATAGACTGGAACCAATCGCTGTCACCGCGGTTTTTACGGGCATAATCGATGCATTTTTTCTCCAATGCGCGCAGCACCGTGGCGTAGATGCGATTGCCGGATCCACGCGCGATGGCGAGGTGAAAGGCGATGTCCAGACGGGAAAATTCATCGCGATCGTCCTTCGATTGGCGCATGGCATCCATGACCAAGCGCAACTCGCGAATCACCCCCTCCCCCGCATGCATGGCGGCCAGGCGCGCGCATTCGCTCTCGATGAGAATGCGGAAATCAATGAGTTCTAGGAAATCCATGTCCTCGGCCAGCACGGAGTAGGCTTCCATCGCGTTGGCGAGGGTGTCCAGGTTCGACTCGGCGATGAAGGTGCCGGAGCCCTTGATGCTGCGCAGCAGACCGCGACCGCGGAGTTGTTGGATCGCCTCGCGAATGACGGTGCGACTGACACCGTAGCGTTCGCACAATTTTTCCTCGGACTCCAGGCGTTGGCCCACGGGCATTTTGCCGTTGAGAATTTCGCTTTCGATCAACCGAATGATTCTGGCACTGCGTTGCATCAATCCGTTATAAGTCGCATTTTTGCAGTGACAAGCGCGGAATCGATAGTATCACCAATGCATCGCTTCTTACGCCTATGTTGCAGACCGGAATCCTCAATCCTCACGTGCTGGAGCTCATCGCCCGCATCCGCCATACCAACACCCTCGTGATCGCCGACTGGGCCTTTCCCTATTGGCCGGAAATCGAAACGGTGGACATCTCCCTGACCAAGGGCCTGCCCATGGTGCTCGATGTGCTGGACCTACTGAAACCGAATTTCAAGATCGGCCGCATCTGGCAGGCGGAGGAATTCCTTTCCACCAATCCGCAGGAAACGGTCGACCGCTTCGCGAAATCCTTCGGCAACATTCCGCTGACCCGCGAGCCGCACCTCGATTTCAAAAAACGCGTGCCCCACGCCATCGGCCTGATTCGCACCGGTGACCCCACCGCCTACGGCAACATCATTCTCGAATCCGAATAATGAAAACCGCCGTCACGCTTTGCCGCGTCGCCGAAGCCGCCGCAGGACCCTTCGTCTTTCACGACTCGCTGCCCGAGGGCTTCGCGAAGGCCGCCGCGCATGGCTTCGATGCCGTGGAGCTTTTTCTCCCGTCAGCAGATGCCGTAAGCGTGGCGGAAATTCAGCAACTGCAGAAGCATCACGGTCTCGCCGTGGCTGCCGTAGGCACGGGCGCGGGCATGGTGAAACATGGCCTATCGCTCACCGATGCCGATCCTGCGACCCGCCAAAAAGCGTTGGAGTTCATTCTCGCACTGGTGGACTTCGGCGGAACGCTCGGCGCGCCCGCCATTCTCGGCTCCATGCAAGGCCGCAGCTCCGCCGCAGTGCCTCACGACGTGGCACTCGGTTATCTGGCCGATGCCTTGAAAGTCATCTCAGCCCGCGCCGCGACGCATGGCGTGAAGTTCATCTACGAGCCGCTCAATCGCTACGAGACAAACCTTTTCAACCGCATCGGCGATGCCGCGGCGTTTCTCGACAAGCATCGACTGACGAATGTCACGCTGCTCGCCGACCTCTTCCACATGAACATCGAGGAGGCATCGCTGGAGCAGGCTCTCGCCGAAAATTTCAGCAGCATCGGTCACATCCATTTCGCCGATAGCAACCGCCGCGCCATGGGCTTCGGCCATACGGAATCTAAGGCCTTGCTGCTGTTGTTGCACCAGCTCGGCTACGAAGGCTATCTCTCCGCGGAAATTTTACCCCTGCCCAGCGCGGATGAAGCCGCGGCGCAATTCATTCTCTCCACCCATCTCTAACACATCATGGAAACACGTCCTCTCGGCAACTCTGGTCTGCAACTCCCCATTCTCTCCTTTGGTGCCTCGTCGCTGGGCGCGGAGTTCCGCTCGGTGGATGTCAACGAAGCGCTGCAATCCGTCCACACCGCCTTGGAACACGGCATGAATTTCATCGACACCTCGCCGTTCTACGGTCGCGGCATGTCGGAGGTGCTGTTAGGCATCGCACTGAAACAACACAAGCGCGAGAACTACCTGCTCGGCACCAAGCTCGGACGTTACTCGCTGGAACATTTCGATTTCTCCGCCAAGCGTGTCGAGGAGTCCGTGCATGTCTCGCTGCATCGCCTCGGCACCGATTATCTCGACGTGCTGCTGCTGCACGACGTGGAGTTTGTGAAACTGCCGCAAATTTGGGAGGAAACCGTGCCCGCCGTGCTGAAGCTGAAAGAGCGCGGTTTGGTCAAGGCCATCGGCTTTTCCTGCTATCCGATGAAAACGTTCGACACCGTGCTTGATCACGTCGAGAACGACATCGACTGCGTGCTTTCCTACAACCAATACACCCTGCAAAACACCAGCTTTGCCGATCACCTCATGCCGCGCTTGCAGGCCAAGGGCATCGGTGCGATCAATGCCGGGCCATTCTCCGCCCGCCTGCTCACCAATGCCGAGCTCCCCGCCTGGCTGAAGGAGCCCGAGGAGGTCAAAGCCGCCGCCCGCGCCGCCGCGAAACTCTGCGCCGACAACGGCGTCGATATCGCCCAGCTCGCCCTGCAATTCTCCTGCGCCAACCCCGCCATCACCTCCACCGTGGCCGGCTCCGCCAACCCGAACAACATCGCCAAGTGGGCGAAATGGCTGTCCGAACCGATGGACCAAAGTTTGTTAGAGCAAGTGCTAGCCATTTTCGCTCCTGTCAAAAACATCGGTCACAAGGAAGGCCTGCCCGAGAACAACTAACCGTGGCGGCGGATTCCATCCGCCAAGCCAACCCTCCCTCATGCCCTCCAAAAAACAGTCCCCCAAAAAAACTGCGGTCAAATCCGCAGCCCTCATTTCCGCGGCCCTCGTCCCGGAAACGCTCGCCCCCCTAGTCATCCGTCTCCGCCGAGAAAACGTCATCCTCGATTCGGATATCGCCGAGATTTATGGAGTTGAAACCAAGCGCCTGAACGAAGCCATCAAAAGAAACATCGAACGCTTCCCCAAAGATTTCATGTTCCAACTCACCGAGGAGGAATACGAAAACTTGAGGTCGCAAATTGCGACCTCAAAGACCCGCGGAGGGCGCACCTACCTCCCCTACGCCTTCACCGAACAAGGAGTCGCGATGCTCTCCTCAGTCCTCCGCTCCCAGCGCGCCGTTGAAGTAAATATCGCCATCATGCGCACCTTCGTGCAACTGCGCTCCCTCATGCAGTCGAACAAACTGCTCGCAGAAAAAATCGAAGCCCTGGAGAAAAAATACGATCAAAACTTCCACATCGTCTTCGATGCCATCAAACAGCTCATCGCCGCCGACCAGAAACCCTCCAAAGAACTGGGCTTTCACACCATCCCACAAAACACTGCTCACTGATCACTCATCACTGCTCACTCACCACTTTTCATGAAAGCTATCGAATTCACCGAACCGAAAGTCATCACGGTCATCGACCGCCCCGACGAACTCACACCCGCGCCCGGCGAGGCCGTGGTGCGCACGCACCGCATGGGCATTTGCGGCACGGACCTATCCTGCTATCTCGGAAAATTCCCGTTCTTCGCTTACCCGCGCACCCCCGGTCATGAGCTGGGACTCGAAGTCGTCGCCGTCGGCGAAGGCGTCACCAACGTGAAACCCGGCGACAAATGCTCACTGGAACCTTACGTCAACAATCCTGAGTCTCCGACTTCGCAAAAAGGAAACTCGAACTGCTGCCCCGGCGTGCAAGTAATCGGCGTCCACAACAACGGCGGCCTGCGCCAAGGCACCTTTGTCGTGCCCGCCCGGAAGCTCCACCCAGGCAACGACCTCACCTACGATCAGCTCGCCCTCGTCGAGACCCTCGCCATCGGCTACCACGCCGTGCAGCGCGGCAATCCGCAACCCGGCGAAACCGTGCTGGTCATCGGTGCCGGTCCCATCGGCCTCGCCTGTCTGGAATTTCTCAAACTCATGGAAGGCGTGAACGTCATCGTCATGGACATGGTCCAGGGCCGCCTCGATTTCTGCGCGCATAACCTCGGCATCAAAAACGGCATCCTTGCCAAGACCGATGGCTCCCACCTCGTTGACCTCGAAACCATGACCAACGGCCAACTCGCCGACGTCATCATTGATGCCACCGGCTCGCCGAAATCGATGTCCACCTGCTTCGAGTTCGCCGCCTTCACCGGACGCGTTGTCTATGTGGGAATCACCACCTCCGATCTCCAGTTCCCGCACGCCCCCGTCTTCCACCGCCGCGAGCTCACCTTGCTCGCCTCCAGAAACGCGCTGCCCGCCGATTTCCCGAAAATCATCGACCTCATCCGCCAAGGAAAAATCAACACTGACCTGTGGATCACCCACCGCATCTCCTTCGATGAGGTCTCGGAAAAATTCGCCCAATTCACCGACCCCAACCTCGGCGCCATCAAAGCGATCATCGAAGTCCGATAACACACCACTGATCACTGCTCACTTCCCACTCACCACTAAATCAAATGAAAACTTGCCCTAAATTCACCTTCGGCGTCGGCGATCGTTTCGCCCATCAAGCAGAATCCCAACTCACCGCCTTCATCGAGGCCGCCAAGCTCGGTGCCGACATCGTGCCGGTCTGGAACAAATCGAATCGTGAGCACACCATCATCGGCTCCGAACCCAGCGGCACCCGCGAGGCCGCCGATCATGCCGTCGCCGCGCTCGGTTGGAAAAACGAGTATCTGCTCGATGCCGACCACATCAACCTCAACACCGTCGATCGATTCCTCGAACCCTGTGATTTTTTCACCCTCGACGTCGCCGACGACATCGGCCAACCCGCCAGCGCGGAAGACGTCAGCGCCTTTCTCGACCGCCATCCGGAACTGATCGGCACCATTACCATCGAGGGCATCGATGCCCCCTTCGAAATCTCCCGCGAGGAAGCCACCCGCATTGCGAACAAATTCCTGCTCGCGACGCAAAAAGCCGGTGCCATCTATCAATTCATCATCATGCACAAGAGCGATGATTTCGTGACGGAAGTCTCGATGGACGAAACCGACAGCCCGCAAACGCCCGCCGAATTGTTGGTCATCCTCGCCGCCCTCAGCGATGCCGGCGTGCCCGTGCAAACCATCGCGCCGAAATTCACCGGTCGCTTCAACAAAGGCGTCGATTACGTCGGTGATGTCGCCCAGTTTGAAAAAGAATTCAACGACGACCTCGCCGTCATCGCCCACTCCATCAAGGCCTACTCCCTGCCTGCGGGTCTGAAACTCAGCGTCCACTCCGGCTCCGATAAATTCTCCATCTATCCCGCCATCCGTCGCGCCATCCAGCGCACGGGTGCCGGTCTGCACATCAAAACTGCGGGCACCAACTGGCTCGAAGAACTCATAGGCCTCGCCGAAGCAGGTGGTGATGCCCTAGCCCTTGCCAAGGAAATTTATGCCAAGGCGCTGGACTACAAAGATGCCCTGTGCCAGCCCTACGCGACCGTGATCGACATCGATGACAGCAAGCTCCCCAGCGCCGAGACCGTCAACGGCTGGACCAGCGAGCAATACGTCAACGCGCTGCGCCACATCCCCACCTGCCCGGACTACAACCCGCATTTCCGCCAGTTGCTGCACGTCGGCTTCAAGATCGCCGCCCAGCTCGGCAGTCGCTACACCGATGCGCTGAAACTACACCGCGCCGTCATAGCGAAAAACGTCACCACGAATTTGCTCGATCGCCACATCAAGCCGCTTTTTCTGTGAGCTGAATCTTTCCACGTTCTCGGCCTCCTTCGCCTTCTTGGTGCGGGAGGATTTTTTTATAGCCAAAATTCACACTTCCTGCGCATTTCGGCATCTTTTATGCTACGATTCTTGATAAACTCTGCCATTGCGTTAGCGTAATGAGAGTCACCCATCTGGGTATGATAAAAAATCAAGATCGCCAGATTTTGCATTGACATGGTAAATACGCGATGTAATTTCATCGAAAGTCTCTTCTGCATCACTGCCATGAAAACCAAAAAAATCTCACCACTTCAGGGCAAAACGGCTCTCCCACAAGAATCGTCTCGTGGTTTCACGCTTGTGATCACGATTTCGCTGCTAGTGCTACTGACATTGATCGCGATCGGTCTGCTCAGTCTGTCATCGGTCACCATCCGGGGTAGTGCGCAACAGGCGAAATTGTCCGAAGCACGGGCGAACGCACGCATGGCTCTCATGCTGGCCATCGGCGAGCTGCAAAAGCAAATGGGGCCGGATCAGCGGATTTCCACAACGGCCGATCAAATGATGGCTCCGGGTGGCGATGGCAGCACCAGCTCCGCAGCAGCGGGGAATCGCCACTGGACGGGTGTGTATGATTCGTGGGCGGCCAATGTCGTGAACCGTCCGGCACCGCGTTTCCGCAGTTGGTTGGTGTCCGGCGATGCCAACTTTCTCAACAGTGCTGCCAGTGCCAATACCGCCTTGAGCGCGGCGAATTCCTTGGAATTGGTGGGCGCGGGTACGCTCGGCACAACCGCTGGTGAACGGCAAGTGCGAGTACCAGCGGTACGGGTCAATGCAGGCGTCAACGCCACTGGCCGCCTGGCTTGGTGGGTGGGCGATCAAGGAGTGAAAGCCGCAGTAGGCGCTCCCGCGCCCCTCAACGACACATCCCTGGCCTTTGCCCGCAACAGTCTCCTATCCCCCGCCCGGCACGCCGTGGAACTGGCCTCCGTGGGCAGTGTGAAGCCCTTTGCCAACCTCACACCTGCGGATACACGCCTGCCGCTCGTGACCAGTTGGCCACAGGCTGGATTTGTGGCCAGCGACGTCCAGACACCGCGCGCCCTGTTTCATGATCTCACCGCTTCGCACTCCGGTTTGCTAACGAATGTGCGGGCGGGAGGTTTTCGCAAGGACCTCTCGATGAAACTCGAAAGCTACAATGCCCCCCCGGATCTCTCGGACCCATCGAACGTGCTCTACTACGTGCAGGGTGAAGAGGGCATCAATTTTCAAGAGCTGTGGTCCTACTACCAACTCTACAACCAGTTGCAATACAGCGGTGGTTCCTACACCACAGGCGGAAGCATTCCATCGACCGCCCCCGTGCTGCGCACGGCGGACTCCTTGGATGGCCTGCAAAACGACTTCTGGGATCGTTACAAACATCCGATCACCATCAACTATCAAAATGTTCTCTCGTTTGAAATGCGTCCCGCTCCCCGTGATCCGGGACGACAAGCCCTGTTTGTGACCATGGACCCCATCGTCACCCTGTGGAATCCGCTCGATGTGGCCGTGGATGTGAGGCCCCACACCAACCAGCAGGGCGCAAGAAAATGCATGATGTATGTGTATTGGGTGATCCCCTATGACATCAACGTTCAGGTCTCGGGTTCCGGTCTGAGACGTTGTTCGATCATGCGCTCTGTGTACAACAAGGACTTTGCGAACAGCACAGGCGGCATCGATTACAACATGATTCGTCTCAATGTGGGCGAGGTGGAACAACTCACGCTCAAGCCGGGAGAAGTGCTGAAGATTTCCCAAACCGGAGCTACGCAGGGCAACAACGGTGGATTTGTCGGCCTGAATGGCTCTAAAGGATTCAATTACGGTGGTGGCGCGAGATTTCCGCTGCTGGATGAAAACGGACAATACATCCTGCTGGATGGCGGCGAGCAGATCAGCTACAGCGTTTCCCCCAACAACCTCACAGCCGGACGCGACAACGGATCGGGCGGCAATATCATCGCAGGGTTCGGCCAGAATAACTCGCGCCGCTGGTCCATGTCTCACAACAGCGTGGTAATAGGCAGCCCCTGGGGCGACAATGTGCACATCGGTATGGTAGGGATCGACCACTGCTACGGCTACCGTCGGGCCAAAGTGGGAGAGACTCGCTCCGCCAGCTCGAAAACACTTTCCAACTCCACGCGGGTCTTTGCGAATGATCCCCAGTATGCGGAGGTGTTTCCCGTGATCGCAGGGCCGCAGCAAACACGTGTGATTCCCGCCGCCAGCATCAATTCCCGCAAGGCTCCCTTCATGCTGCACTCCTACAGCATCAAAACGGAGATGGAAAACAAACGCGGCAACCGCATGATGGCGCGCTTCAACCCCAAAGCGCACAATGTCGATTTCTTCAACTTGTCCGAGCAAGAACGGGACATGCTCCCCTATCAAGCAGGCGTGATCGGGCTCACCAGCTGGCTCAACGCGCCGCTGGATGAGAGCACCACGGGCCAAGGATTTTTCGGCTCCAGCCTCGGCGCGGAGTTCGGCTCCAATTTTGTGATCACCCACAGCGTGCCGCGCCAGCCCATCATTTCTCTGGCAGCTTTTCAGAACTCCTTTGCCAACGGTTTCAATCGCTTGAATGAATCATTCCGCACTGAGCATGCCATGGCGCGCATGCCCCTGCTGCCGCAAATCTCCCACGCGATTGGAAATTCCCTCGCTCCCGCCGTGATTCCACCCAATCAAACCGAAGGCAATTTGCCTAGCAGCCCTCATCCTCTTGCCGACCACTCGTTCCTGGCCAACCGCGCACTGTGGGATGACTGGTTCCTCTCCGGCATTTCTCCGCAAAACCGCCCTGCTTTTGCCGCCTCGCGCAACCTGAGATCAGTGGCCACGGACATTTTCAACGGCACCCGCCCCATGATCAATGCCCGCTACCGGGCCAAAATCGAAGGTGCCAATCCCACACAACTGATCACTTCTTTCTTTTCCGGCAATTTCCCTAACAACAACGCGATCAACAACGTGGCCAGCTACCTGGTGGTGGACGGGATGTTCAACGTGAACTCCACCTCGGTCGAAGCTTGGAAGTCGGTGCTGGGTGCCCTGAAAGACCGTCCCATCGTGGTGCGCAATGAAAACGGAGTGGAATCCATCGCACCGCGCGATGCCAACACCCCTGTGATCGGAGTGAACGGACCGCGCGATGTGGTGATCCGCGACGATGCCGCGATGCGACGCGAACAATGGAACGGTCGCCGCACGCTCAATGATCAGGAAATCGAAGAACTGGCCCGCGCGATCGTTATCGAAATCCGCAAGCGCGGACCGTTTCTCAGTCTGGCGGATTTCGTCAACCGCCGCGTGGGGAACGACCGCGAACTTGCCAAATCCGGCGCCATCCAGAGCGCCTTGGATTCACGCACCGTGAGCATCAACCGCAATCAAAACGAGAGTCGTGCCGTGGCACCCACATCCGCCAATCGCATGGCATTTCCCGATGCCGAACGCGGCCCCATGGCCTACGGTGCGCCTTCTCTGGTCAAACAAGGCGACATCCTCACTCCCATCGCACCGCATTTGTCCGCGCGCTCAGACACCTTCATCATCCGCTCCTACGGCGAGGCCACCGATGCCAATGGCAACATCGTCGCGCGCGCCTGGTGCGAGGCAGAACTCCGCCGCGACCGCAACTTCATCGTCAACGCCGATCGCGCGGAGACACAGATCAACAGCCTGACCCGCCCCCTCAACCGGGCCTTTGGACGCCGTTTTCTCCTGACCTCGTTCCGCTGGCTGCAATCCAATGAAATCTAACACATCAATCACATGTTTCGCCTGACCATCCAGATCATCGGACTTCTTCTCGGAATTTCCTCGGCCTGGGCTGAGAAAAAACCGCAACTGGAAGTACGTTTTCTCGCTGAAAGCATTCCCGCCGATCTCGGCCAGGTCTCACTGGCTTTGGGGGACCTGAGAACCAGTCCCTTCGATCTGCCGATGAACAACTTTTCCATGCCGCAAATTCCCCCGGGTCGTGCATTTCAACTGTGGCTTCCGGACAAAAATCGTGCCATTTCCTCCATCACACTGCCGCAAGAGGGCGAGTCGTTTGTCGTGCTGCTGCTCATCTCCCCCAAGGGCGGCTACACCCCGGTGGTGATGCGTGCCGACAATCCCGACTTCAAACCCGGTGACATTTTTTTCATCAACAACGCGGACAAAACCGTGCTCGGCTATGTGGGCACTTCGAAATTCACGCTGGATCCCGCCAAGTCCACCATCCTCAGACCGCAAGGCACTCGGGCCGAGAAATTCTACGACGTGGGCCTGGGTGTGCGCGAGGAAGAGGGCGATCGCGTGCTCACCACCACCCGCTGGCCGGAAGACAACATGTCGCGATTCTACGTGTTTTTCTATGTCAATCCCGCCACCAAGCGGGTTGCCTACCGCGCGGTGGACGAATTCGTGCCGCCCGCTCCTGTCAAACCTCAGTAAAACCGACTCCGGAGAGAGGAAATTTCATCCACTCATGGCGCGGATGTTGCTTGTTGCAAGCGGGAGAATGTGCTACCATTCCGCCCCCCTCAGCAGCCACGACATGCCGAAGATGAATCCGTTCTACCACTCCACCACGCCACACGATCCTCTTTCTCTTCACAACCTGCGCCAGGAGCACGACAACTGCGGCATGGGAGCCTTGGCGAACATCCATGGCAAACGCTCGCATGAGATCCTCTCGCTCGCTCTGGAATCAGTCTGCAACATGACGCACCGCGGTGCGGTTGATGCCGATCAAAAAACCGGCGACGGCTCGGGTATTCTGACACAACTCCCCTACCCACTCTTCCGCAAAGCCCTCAAATCCATGGGCCACGAACTCAAGGAAGACGCCGATCTCGGCGTGGGCGTGTTCTTTTTCCCCTCCGCCAGCGATGAGTCCTACGGTAAGATCAAAGGCATCGTGGAGGAAATTCTCGCCCGCCGCGGCATCCGCGTGTTCGGCTGGCGTCAAACTCCGCTCAACCACGCCGCGCTCGGCAAACTGGCGCTCGCCACCTGCCCGCACATCGAGCATATTTTGTTAGAAAAACCCGCCGCATGGGACGGCGATCATTTCGAGCGACAGCTCTACCTAACCCGCCGCGAAACGGAGCATCGCACAGCGGACATTCACGGCTTCTACATGCCATCGTTGTCCTCGCGTTTGATTTCCTACAAGGCACTCGCCATGCCTGCTGCGTTACGAGCGTTTTATCTGGACTTGCAGGATCCGGATTACACCACCGCCATCGCCCTCTATCACCAGCGTTTCTCGACCAACACCTTCCCCGCCTGGCCACTGGGGCAGCCGTTCCGCATGATGTGCCACAATGGCGAAATCAATACGGTCGAGGGCAATCGCAACTGGATGTCCTCACGCGAGGAGTTTTTCTCCTCTCCGGTCTGGGGCGATGAAATCGATCTGGTGAAAAAACTCATCCGCCACGGCGAGTCGGACTCCGCTTCGCTGGACCACTGCCTCGAGCTGCTCGTGCTTTCCGGGCGTTCGTTGGAGCATTCCATGTGCATGCTGGTGCCGCCGGCCTATCGTCACGACGAGGAAATTTCCGATAACCTCCGCGCCTTCTATCAATACAACCGTTCGTTCTCCGAACCATGGGACGGCCCCGCCGGTCTGGCCTATACCGATGGCACGAAACTCTGCGCCTCGCTTGACCGCAATGGCCTGCGCCCCTCGCGTTACAAACTCACGGAAGATGGTCTGCTCTACCTCGGCTCCGAAGCCGGTGCGGTCATCCTCGATGACGCGAAGGTCATTCGCAAAGGTCGCCTCGGCCCCGGCCAAATGCTTTCCGCCAACACCGCCACGGGTGAACTGTTGTTTGATCGCGAGATCAAGGAAAAGATGGCCAAACAAAAGCCCTACCGCCAGTGGATCGATGAAAGCCGATTGGAACTGAATCAGTTTGTCTCGCCGGAAGCCCACGCACCGGAAATCGACTTCGCCCCGCTCGATCTCTCCCGCCAGCAAGTGGCGCACGCGATTTCGTTAGAGGAGCTGGACATGGTATTCCCACCGATGATCAAGGGTGCGCAGGAAGCGGTCTTTTCCATGGGCGATGACATCCCGCTAGCCGTGCTCTCGCATTACCCGCGTCTGCTTTTCACCTATTTCAAACAGCTCTTCGCCCAGGTCACCAATCCTCCCATCGACCCCATCCGCGAGTGGGCCGTGATGTCTCTGGCCTGCGGCCTCGGCCCCGAGCGGAATTTGTTAGACGAATCACCTGACCACAGCCGCGTGATCAATCTCGATTCCGCCGTCCTTTACGAGCACGAGCTGGAGAAAATCAAGGCTCTCACCGAGCATGGATTCCCCTCGGTGGTGATCGATGCCACCTGGCTCGTCAGCACCGGTGCCAAGGGCCTGCAAGCGCGTTTGTTAGAAATCTGCGAAGAAGTGGAAAAAGCCGTGGATTCGCAGGTGAACATCGTGATTCTATCGGATCGCGGCACCTCCGCGACACGTGTTCCCATTCCCTCTCTTCTCAGCATCGGAACGGTGCACCATCATCTGCACCGCGTCGGCAAGCGCATGCGCACCTCGCTGGTGTTGGACTCGGGAGAAATCCGCGACACGCATCAAATCTCCTGCGCCTTCGGTTTCGGCGCGACCGCTGTGTGCCCGTATCTCGGCTTCGCCACGGTGCGACAACTGGTACGTGCGGATGCCGGAAAAAACAAACTCGGCGAGAGCATGAGCGCCGCGAAGGCGATGAGCAACTACCGCAAGGCACTGGAAAAAGGCGTTCTCAAGATCATGTCGAAGATGGGCATCTCCGTGCTGAATTCCTACCAAGGCGCGCAGACCTTCGAGGCCATCGGCATCGGCAAGGAAGTGGTGGATTTTTCCTTCACCGGCGTGTCGTCGAAAATCGGCGGCATCGGCTACGAGGAAATCGCCCAGGAAAGCCTGGTTCGCCACTTCGCGGCCTTTGAGACCCAGGTGCCCGAGGGCGAGACGCTCGATCTCGGCGATCCCGGCTACAACCGCTATCGCCGCTCGGGTGAACGCCACGCCTTCAGCACCGAGGTGATCAAGAATTTCCACACCTTTGTGAAATCCGGCAAGGAGGAGGACTACGAGGTATACGTCCGTCTTTCGTTAGAAACAGGACCTGTCGCGATCAAGGATTTGTTCGAGTTCGTGCCCGCAGCCAGCGGTCCGATTCCCTTGGAGGAGGTCGAGTCGTTTGAATCGATCCGCCGCCGTTTCACCACCGCAGCGATGTCAATGGGTGCGCTCTCTCCCGAGGCCCACGAGACGCTGGCCATCGCGATGAACCGCATCGGCGGCAAATCGGACTCCGGCGAGGGCGGCGAGGATCCGGTGCGCTACAAACCGTATCCGAACGGCGACTTCGCCCGCTCTTACATCAAGCAGATCGCTTCCGGGCGTTTCGGCGTTTCCGCCTTCTATCTGGTCAATGCCGATGAGCTGGAAATCAAGATGGCGCAGGGTGCCAAGCCCGGCGAAGGCGGCCAGTTGCCCGGTCACAAGGTCAACGCGCTGATCGCCCGCTTGCGTAACACCCAGCCCGGCGTGCAGTTGATTTCCCCACCGCCGCATCACGACATTTATTCGATCGAAGACCTCGCGCAGCTGATCCACGACCTCAAGGAAGTGAACCCGCGCTGTCGCGTCACCGTCAAACTCGTGGCCGAATCCGGCGTCGGCACCGTGGCCGCTGGTGTGGCCAAAGCATCGGCCGATAACATTCTCATTTCCGGTCACGAAGGTGGCACAGGTGCTTCGCCTCTTTCCTCGACGAAACACGCAGGCGCACCATGGGAACTCGGCCTCGCCGAGGCGCAGCAAACACTTCTGCTGAACAACCTGCGCAATCGCATCACCCTGCGCACCGATGGCGGCATCCGCAACGGTCGCGATGTGGTGATCGCCGCCATCCTCGGCGCGGAGCAGTTCAACTTCGGCACCACGGCGATGATCGCCATGGGCTGCGTGTATGTGCGCAAATGCCACTTGAACAACTGTCCCGTCGGCGTGGCCACCACCGATCCGAAGTTCCGCGCGAAGTTCAAAGGCACGCCGGAAATGGTCATCAACTACTTCGACGGCGTCGCCAAAGAAGCCCGCCAGATCATGGCGAATCTCGGCGTGAGAACGCTCGATGAATTGATCGGACGCCCCGAATTTTTGCGCCAGCGCGAGGTGCCGGATCATCCCAAGGCCAACACGCTCGATCTCAAGCCCATCCTGCGCGATGTCATCCCCGTTCTTGCCGAAGCGCAGGGCGTGCCTGCGGAGTCCCTCTCCCGCATCCGCACCCAGGAACGCAACGACGGCATTGCGAAACCGGCACTGGATTTGCAAATCCTCGCCGACATCAAAAAAGCCCTCGGCGTCGAGCCCGATGCCACCGTGCCCGCAAAAGCCTACGGCATCCCCGCCGATGTCAAGCTGGCCGAGGCACTCGCACTCCTGCCCGACCGCGCCCCGATCGAGCTGCGCTACGATGTGGTCAACACCGACCGCAACATCGGCACCCGTCTCTCGGGCCGCATCGCGGAAATTTACGGCGACCACGGCCTGGCGAAAAACACCATTTCCCTCACCTGCCACGGCACCGCCGGACAATCACTCGGCACCTTCCTCGTGTCCGGCGTCCGCTTGAAAGTCATCGGCGAAGCGAACGACTACGTCGGCAAAGGCATGGCGGGTGGTGAGATTATCGTCATGCCACCCAGCGATGCGAAGTTTACCCCCAGCACCAACACCATCATTGGCAACACCTGCCTCTACGGCGCCACAGGAGGTCAACTCTTCGCCTACGGTCGCGCGGGCGAACGTTTCGCCGTGCGCAACTCCGGAGCCACCGCCGTCATCGAAGGCTGCGGCGACCACGGCTGCGAATACATGACCAATGGCAGCATCGCCATCCTCGGCAAGACCGGGAAAAATTTCGGCGCCGGCATGTCCGGCGGCACGGCCTACATTTACGACATCGACGACCGCTTCTACTCGCGCCTCAACGATGAAATGGTCGTGGCCCTCGCCGTCACCCGCGAGTGCGACAAAGCGGAGCTGCGTCAACTCATCGAAAACCACCACGCCAAAACCGGCAGCGAGCGCGCCGCCAGCTTGTTGGCCGATTGGGAGACGTCGTTGAAAAAGTTCGTCCGCGTCATCGCCAAGGAACGCGCCGCGTTAGAAGCCGCCGAAAAACAACACGAAGCCGCCAGTTCCCGATAACGTGGCGGAGGCGTCCTCGCCTCCCTGCCAAAATTCAAATCCTTAAGCATCTTCCCAAAGACCAATTCGAGCTATTCCACATGGTAACTCATCCAATAATCATTCTAGCTTAACCAATACCATCCAGTGAAAATAGCTATTCTGAACCTTTTGCTGTCTACAGCGAATCTTGTCGCTCTCGACGCCGATGCCATACGAAAGATCGCGGCAGAACCTCACAGCCGCGAAAACCTAGTCGCCGAACTCAAGCTGTATCCCGAAGCTCGCGAATACAAAATCACCGAGAGCAGCGGAAAAACAACAGACAGCATGGAGGCGGGACCAGCGGTAGTCGCCAGCGAGAAGACCGTGCAAGGACGCTACATCGTGACAAAGGCTATGTTGCCCGGCACCAAGGATCCCATGATCATGGTAGTCAGCTACGAAAAAGAAACCGACACATTCAAAAAATGGGTTCTTCTCCCCAATGACATCATAGGTTCATCAACCGGTGTTGCGGATTTCGACAAGCGTACAATTGCCTGGATAGCGGACAAAACTCCCGATGAGTCAGTCACTACCATACTCACAATCGAAACCCATGCGGATAACAAGAGTTCATGGAAGACGACCATTCAACAGGACGGAAAAATCATCGCGATCAGCCGGGGCTTTGCGGTGAAAACGAAATAGCCGACAGACTCTTCCAAGCGCCAAGCCAACTCTAACAAAATTCGCATCAAGGTTTCACCTTCAGCCCTTCGGCTTTGGCAACCTTGCGCTGGCGCTCGTCAAAGCTCAGAAATATGTCTGCATCCGAGAGGAGCGCAGCTGCCACATGCAGCAAATCCAGACTGCGAGTACCGAATCGAGAGCTGTGACGATCTGCGAGCTCCATCGCCCTGGCGAAAAGCGCAGCGCTGGCAATCGGTGTGATAAGGAAAACACCATTCTCCACATCCCTGTAAAACAACCGTTGCAGAGCTGATGCCTCTTTGAGGGTAAGTTCATGCCGAAAAACAGCAAGCCGCAGCGCATTGCGGAACTCAAGCTCCCCGAATTGCGACAATCCTACAGCCTCCGTCTGGCGACTCATCCAATCACATGCCACCTCACTCGTGGACTCCTCCTTGTAGAGTGTGACGACAAAACCAGTGTCCGCGTATGCCTTCATCGGTCACCACGATCGTAATCGACCACCCGGGATAATGCTTCGCGAGATTTCTGTTGGGCCATTGATTTGCGCATACGAGCCAGGAAATCAGGCATGACAAGAGGTTTCGGCGTTTCCGGAATGATGGGCTCAAGCCGTGCAAAAGGCTTTCCCGAACGTGTGATTTCCACGCATTCGCCTTCCTCGATCCATTGTGCCACCGTGGGAAAAGCGTTGCGAAGATCGCGTATCGATGCAGTTTTCATTGTGAGACAAATATGTATCACGCCCCAAAACATGTCAATCGGGATTTTCCGATAGCAAAGTGCCTGAAATACAAAAATCTGCTACCATCCGCTCACCCCATCAAGAGAGCCTATCGCCATCTCCACCATTCCCAGCCAGAAAACATTCTCCGTTTTCTGTCGTCAATTCGCGCCTTTGCCTCTACGCTCGACGTAACAGCAGCTTTTTTCATGTCCACTACCATCCGCATTCTTTTCCTTGGCGACATCGTCGGCGAACCCGGTCGCAAGGCCGTGCAACAACTCCTGCCGGAAATCAAACGCAAGGAGAACATCGACTTCACCATCGTCAACGGCGAAAACTCGGCGGCAGGTCGCGGTATCACGCCGAAGATCGCCATCGACCTCCTCCGAGCGGGCGCCACCGTCATCACCACCGGCGACCACGTGTGGGATCAGGCGGAGATCGTGCACTACTTCCCCACCGAACCGCGTCTCATTCGTCCCGGCAACTATCCGAAGGGCACTCCCGGCGCAGGCACAGTGATTCTGGATACCGACAAAGGAAAAGTCGCCGTCATGCAGGCTCAGGGCCGTTCCTTTATGCAGCCTCCCTTGGAAAACCCCTTCATCTGGGCGGACGACGAGGCGCTGCGCCTGCACGAGCTCGGCGTCAAGGTCGTCTTCATGGATTTCCACGCGGAAACCACCAGCGAAAAAATTGCCATGGGCCGCATGCTCGATGGCAAGGTCTCCGCTGTGGTCGGCACCCACACCCACGTGCAGACCGCTGATGACACCATCCTCCCGCACGGCACCGCCTACCTCACCGATGCCGGCATGTGCGGTCCCGATGACTCCGTGCTCGGCCGCGCCTGCGAATCCGTGATCTGGCGTTTCCGCTCCGGACTTCCCACCCGTTTCCCTATCGCCAAGGGCCCGGTGCGTTTGTGCGGAGCGATTGTGGAAGTGGACTGCGCCACCGGCCATGCGGTGAAATTTTCCCGCTTCAACCAGCTCCTCAATCACGGCGATATCTGACGCATCCGATGACCCCGCGGCCCTTCTACATCTGCGGACCCACCGCGAGCGGAAAGTCCGGACAAGCCCTCGCTCTCGCCCAAGCGTGGGACGGGGAAATCGTCAATGCCGATGCCTTCCAACTCTATCGCGGCCTCGAAACCATCACCGCCGCCCCCTCGCCGCAGGATCAATCGATCGTGCCGCATCACCTCTACGGCGTGCTTTCTCCCGATGAAACCTGCGATGCCGAGCGCTACCGCAGTCTCGCGCAACCGGTCATCGATGACATCATCGCCCGCGGTAAAACCCCCATCGTCACCGGCGGCTCGGGACTCTATCTGAAATTTCTCACCCACGGCCCTTCGCCTTTGCCGCAGGGAAATGCCACGCTGCGTGCCGAGCTGGATGCGCATTCGTTAGAGGAACTAGTCACCGAGTTGCAACAAGTCGATCCCGAGGAAGCAGCGCAGATCAATGTGCTCAACCGCCGCTACGTCAGTCGCGCGGTGGAAATTTTCCGTCTTAGCGGCATTCCGGCATCGGCCCAACGGCGCAACTGGGAACACGTCAGCCAGGAAAAAGAAAACGAACTGCGCGGCATCTTCCTGCAAATCCCCCGCCCGCTCCTGCACGAACGCATCGCCGCGCGCTGCCGGAACATGCTGGAAAACGGCGCGATTGCTGAAATTGCCGCTCATCGCGATCATCTGTCCGCCACCTGCCGCAAAGCCATCGGCGTGCCGCAGGTCCTCGATTTGTTGGACGGAAAAATCGATCACGAAACCTGCTTGCAGCTCATCATCCAAGCGACCCGCCAATACGCCAAACGCCAGGAAACCTGGTTCCGCCGCGAAACGTGGCTGACTCCCACGGCATGGGATACACCACCTCTATGATTCTGAAACCGGCGTCAAGGTAGTGCTATCGCCGATCCAAGCGCCGAAATAGGGCCACTCCGCGTCAGAGCGCCAGAGAAAGACAAAAAACGGGCGATCGTAGTGAAAGCGGCGCGGTACCAATACGGGTCTCTCCACACCACCAAACGGGTCGGCGCCGATGGATGCGCGAACCTCCACCGCGGCACCCTTTTCGTGCAGCCGGAAGCTGCTGATTTGCTCGGCCCGCACGATGCCCCAAGGCACGTTGTTGTAGTAACGAAAAGAAGCGAGCTTGCTGGTAAAATCCGTTACCACATCGATCTTCAGATAGGGAATGCGCACATCATCCATGTCATGGATCCGTGGATCATTCCATTGCCCTGCTAGATTTTCCTTATGGGGCGGTTCTTTGCGCCATGTTCGTATCCAGGCGCAGGCGGTCAGAAAATCCAGTTGTTTCGCCGGCTGATAAAGCACCACCGTATCATCGTTCTCGCGGCATTCGATCTGGATCGCATGGGAGCGTTCCGCAGGCCGATAGGCAAGAACGCGCACGCAACTGCCTCGCGTCCCAGCGCTTGTTCGCGGTAAACCGAAGTAGGCCACCGCATGCGACTTGCCACCCGCCTGGAAATCGAGAGCATCATTTTTGGCCCGGACAAACGCCTTCTTGAAGGTGACTCGCCGCGAGAGCAGGGCGAATGCGACACGAGAATCCGGGCTTTCCTGCGCGATGTGAAATGCCTTTTGATCGTTCATCGTGATTTCCGCCGCTTGCCGATTCACCTCATCCACAAACGCTTGACTGGCCGGCCCCGCCCAGGCTTTCCATGCACCTTTCGGCATCGTGGCTTCGGCATCCCACACAAACTCATCAAGCATGTTCATCATCTTGTTGGGCGGAACCACTTTCTCGGGTTTACCTCCCAGGTCCTTGTTGAGCGCATCCCATGCGGCTTGAAATGTGGGAGACCAGATCACCGTACGCTTTTCCGGCATCGGTTCCGCTGGGTGCATAAGGCTCAGCACCTGCCCGGAGGCGATGCAGGCCAACCATGTGAGCGATAGGAAAAACGACTTCATTTAACCGTCAGGATATCGCACTTCACCAACACCATGACCTTGCGTTTGTGGTCGGTATTGCCTTTTTCATCCTTGGGGGAAAGGACGCCAGCCAAATGGTATTTGCCGTTATAGCAGCTCAACGCAGTGCTGAGACGGACCACGAACATGTCTGGCATTAACACATCATAATCATTGCCAAGCAAATCCTTTCCTTTCATCCAGGAAGTATTTCCCGTGTGCCATATGATTTCCGGGGCAAAGCGCAGATCGATTACTAAATTATCAATGCTCAAAGTTGGCTCGATTTCCAAAGTGCTCCCCAAATTCCGCGGCTCAAAACAAACAGGAACAGCCGGAAAAATGTTTTGTGGCTTCGTGGGCGCCGGTGGCGGCTGTGTTTTGCCGTCAGCATCCGGCAGGCCCCAGTTTGGTTCATACTCCGTCGGATAAATAAATTCATGAATGGATTCCGTCGTGGCTTTTTGCCCACTCTTCGCAATCGCAATCATCGTCTCCAGCACATTCGCCTCTTTTTTCTCCACCATCTCCTGCAATTGCTCTCGCAGCTTGGTGGCATCTGCGGACACCGGCTTCGACTTGAAAAGCAATTTCGTCAGGGCCTCGTGACTCAGTTCGATGAACTCGACCTGCACCTGGATTTGTTTGGGCAAATCCGCATCAAAGTCCTCGCCAGCATCTTCCGGTTCTCCCGCAGTGCCTCGCTCTTCGGTGACATCCTCGGAGCCGCCCCTCTCAAACGCCGGGGGGGCCGGTTCCTGTGCTGTGGCAAAAATGGCGATACCTAGACCCACAATTCCCAACGATGATAACAACAGCGCGAGTTTTTTCATATCCACCAGCTAGCACCTTTCAGATGCGCTGACAAGATGATTCGCCAAGCAGGTCGCAGTTGGGGTGAGCCCCCGTCAAAACGCGGCCACCACACTTTCCAAACAACGGATCAAGCGCTGCCGCAACTCCGCCGCACGCTCCGCCAGCATGCGCTGCACGGCTTCATACTCACGCCGGCCTTCCACCGTCTCGATGGCGATGGGAACATACCCGTAACCCGATAGCTCATAAGGGCTCGCCCGCATGTCAATCTCACGCAAGTCCTTGGCGAGCGCAAAAACATCCAGCAAGAGCTCTCCCGGGATCCATGGCTGGCACTTGAAGGCCCATTTGTACAAATCCATGTTCGCGTGGATGCAGCCGGGTTGCTCTTGCTGCGGACGCCCTTCGAGTGTCGGCTGCAATTGATTCAGCGGTCGCGCCGCGGGAGTAAAAAAACGAAACGCGTCGTAGTGCGTGCAGCGGATCGGACGCGATTCCACGAAGCGGGCGATATCCTCCGCCGGCAAGCGCAAGGGCGCTGACTTGGCATGCCGCACCTCATCACTGCGATAGACCATCGCCCACTCATGCATGCCGAAACAGCCGAAATTCCCCGGCTGCGCCGCCGTATTGCGCAGCAGGGCGAGGATCCAGTGCAGCCGGGCCTTTTCCTTGTCCTCCAGGCCCTCCACGCTGACAAACAGGCGGCCCTCACGCCATTGATAGCGCCGTTGCATCCACTCCGGCCGCTGCTGTTCCCCGCACTCTAACAAAATACCAAACCCCGGATGCCATTGCTCTAGCTTGCCGAGCTTGTAGGGATAATACGTGAACAAAAAATCCTCCACCGGATGAACCACACCGCGCGAACGTCGATCGATGGTCGGCAATGTCCAGCCCTGTGCACGGTCCCGATGCGACTCCAACCGCGCCGACCATACCGACGAGGGAAGACTTTCCCCGGTCGCAGAGTTGGGCGGCATCGCATCGCATTTCATCCCCACGAGAAAAACCGCGAATCGCCGTGAAACACAATCAAAATCCCACGGCTTGCGCGGCAAGAGCACAGCTTTAACCTTGTCTCGCGACCTGCAACGAGCTATAGATACAACCATGTGCCACAATATCCACTTGCTTTCCCTTCCACCGAGTGCCAATGTCCCATCATGAACCAAGCCGCAAAATTGCGCGAATCCCGCTCCAAGTACACGTTGAAGAGCTACGAAGACGCTGTGAAGCAATTGCGCGCTTTCAGGGAGGTGTTACCCATTACCTCGAGGAAAGAGGAATCTTCCAGTCATACGCCGAAGAAACCGGTCTCATTCTCCCCACCGCGCCGCCAGAGCTGAGCCGCACACCTGACGATGAGGGCAATGAGCACCAGGTATGGTTTGTCCCTCAGGAAGATTCATACATTAAAGCCACTTGGCCTGATTTTTTCGGTTTGCTCGTCATCCACCGACCGGATGAGGAGCCGAAAGCTTCTCCGATCGCGTATCTCGAACGCTGGCTCTTGCACAACGAGCTTTTCGGCGACGATGTGGAGTTTCTCGGTGCGCTTGCGACACCGCAGGGACTCCGACTCATAATCCGCCAGACCGCCATTCAAGGGATCCCGGCCAGCGAGGAGCAGATCGCACAATTTTTCGCCCAGTCTGGCTGGAAAGCATTCATCATCTCTGGCAACACGGCCTATGTTGACCCGCAGCGCCACATCGCCGTGTCCGACACCCATCGCGGCAACATCGTGCTCATGCCTGATGGAAATCTTGCTCCCATCGATTTGCGCGTGCAGCACCTCAGCGGTAGTTTGATCGATGCCGTTCAGCACTTGGTCAACACGCGCCATGTCTGAGCACAAAAAAAGCTCCCTTGCGGGAGCATCACCTAAGAAGAGAGAAGTACGAGGACTGGGACTCGAACCCAGGACCAATTAGTTAAAAGCCAACTGCTCTACCAACTGAGCTATCCTCGCTTTTCTCTGTAACCCCGTGAGGGGGCGCATTTGTTACGGGAATCCGACGGGATTGGCAAGTTATTTTTCGAAAAAAATCATTTTTTTTCGGCACCCCACCCGAGAGCGCGGAGCCACACTCGGCACGAAGTCAATTCAGCGGGCGGTGAACAGGGGGCACCAAAAGTCACTTGGGCGGTTTTTACTCCAATGACAAATCCAACCATCATGAAGCTATTCCTCTTCGCTCTCTCCCTTGTGCTGCTTCTGAAGCTCGGTGATGCATTGATGAACCAAGTCGCAGCAACGCCTGTTACAATGCGCTCTAAAGGAGATTTCAATTCGATAGGCTCCGTTTTGAAAATGTATAAAATCAACAACGGCAACTATCCGACACAAAAACAGGGCCTGTTGGCTTTGGTCGAAAAGCCCACCGATTTCCACTCGGACACAGAATGGACTCAACTCGTCGATCGAGTCCCGCCCGATCCCTGGGGCAATCCTTACCAGTATATCGCCCCTTCTTCCGACGATGGTGAATTCGCGCTCTTTTCGCTCGGGCGAGATGGCGTCACTCACTCGAACGGTAATGACCCCGACGATATCAACAATTGGTCTTCACCCGAAGCTCCGAATTCTTGGACTGATCGTTTCTGGGAAAAAAACATCCCATTGTGGTGCGCCTATGCGCTACTCATGATTGCTCTCATCAGATGGTTCCGCGCCCGCATCATGCGCAGAAAATCAAAAATTTGATACCGCAGCAGAGAAGTGAATTTCGACTTCCCATCCCATATATTCTGTCCATTCGTGGTAAAAAAACTCAAAAATCAGTTAGATCAGTGGAACAGTGGTAGAATGGCAGCTCCCGATGATGTGAGCCTAAGCCGCCAAGACGGCCGGCTCGTCCGTCAAAGCCGGTCTAACAATTTCTGGTGAATGCCGCCGAAGCCGCCATTGCTCAGCACCGCGATGACATCGCCGGGCTGCGCTTGCGCGGCGACGAGATCGACGATTTCCGGCACGCCGGGCAGGTACCAGCCCTTGCCACCGAAGGCGACGATGTCGTGCGACAGACGATCAGGATCGAGGCGTTCGGCTTCGGGCACCTTGTGCAGGTCGGCAATCGCCGCCACCACGGCGAAGTCGGCCAACGCCAGTGACTGCGCGAGTTCGGTCTGGAACACACTGCGTTTGGTCGTGTTCGAGCGCGGCTCAAACAACACCCACAGGCGCGCGCCCGCATAGCGCTGGCGCAGGGCGGCGATCGCCAAGCGGATGGCGGTGGGGTGATGCGCGAAGTCATCCACCACCTTGATGCCATTGACCTCGCCTTTCAGCTCCTGCCGACGCGCCACACCCTCGAAACTCAGCAATCCGGCCCGCGCCTGCTCCGGACTCAGTCCCGCGAACAAGCCCGCGCATACCGCCATCGCCGCATTGCGCACGTTGAATTCCCCCACCATGGCGATTTCATACACCTCGCCACCAATCGTGAAAGTAGAACCACTGGTGTGGTAATCGATGTCCACGATGCGCAGATCGCAGTTTTCCCCCATGCCCACGGTTTTCACCGGGCAGGGCGCGTTCACCGCTACTTGCAGGGCATGAGAGTCATCGCCATTGACAAAGGCCATGCCGTTGCGCGGCACGATGTTGAGAAGACGGCGGAAGCTCAGTTTGATCTCCTCGACGTTGTTGTAGATGTCCGCGTGATCGAATTCAATGTTGTTGATCACCACGCACTCGGGCAGGTAGTGGAGAAATTTCGAGCGCTTGTCAAAAAACGCCGTGTCGTACTCATCGCCTTCCAGCACCGTGATTTCGGAATCCGTGAAGACCGCGCCACCGCCGAGGTTTTTCGGCAGGCCGCCGATCATGTAGGATGGATTGCGATCCGCCGCTTTCAGCAGCCAGGCCAGCATGGAAGAAGTCGTCGTCTTGCCATGCGTGCCACTGACCACGAAGTTGCGCTTGCCGCGCAGGAAATGCTCCTTCAGCACCTCCGGCAGCGAAACGTACAGCAGCTTGCGCTCGAGGGCGGCTTCCGCTTCCTCGTTGCCACGACTGATCGCATTGCCGATGACGATCACGTCAGCGTCCGCGGGAATATTGCTCGCCTTGTAGCCCTCCACGAGAGGAATCCCCTGCGCTTCGAGGAAGGTGGACATCGGTGGATACACATTCGCATCGCTGCCGGTGACCGTGAAACCGCGCGCCTTCATGCCGGCGGCGACGGCACCCATGGCCGTGCCACAAATGCCCACAAAGTGAAAATGCTGATTCTGCGCCATGTCGTCGTTTTCTAACAAAAAATCAAAAGGTCGGTGCCGCCACGCGACCGTTCTCGCTCTCCTCCCGTCGCTGGCGCAGGATGCGATCGGCGACCTCGCGCACCATTTCGCTGAGCAACAGCCAAAGATGGCTGCCCTTGCGGTAGTCGGCGGGCGCGATGTGTTTCACACGACCGGCATGAGCGCAGAGCTGGTAGCACTTGCGGAAACTCTTGCCGCTGGCGTCCTCGGGATTGTACACCGCGATCGCCTGCCCGCCGTTGCGGTTCAGCACGGTGAAGCACGGCACATCCGTCGGACCATCGCCGACATAGACCATGTTTTCAAAAGGCACGGGCCGCAGTTCGTTCGGCATGTGGTCGTTCACATCCTGATCGTAGCGCAGCATGCCCTTGTTGATGCGGAAAAGAAATTGCGTCTTGGTGGTATGGGAAATCGTGCGTTTCGGAAAACTGATGCGACCTTCGGCATCCTCTCCGAACTCGCAGCCGAAAATCGCCTTCACGTGCGGCTGCAGACGCGAGCCATCGAGCAGCGCCTTCAGGCCCGAGGAAACGATGTAGTGCTCGATCTTGATCCCCGCCGCCTCGTGTTCCTCGCTCAGACACACCTTCGGCAGATCGACGAAAATTTCCGGCAGTCCGGGGAAAAACGACAAACCCGCGCCGAGTTCTGTCAGGCGTGCATTGGTCACATTGTCCATGCCCAGGTAATCGAGGAGGCACTTCATGTAGGCCAGCTCGCCGTCCCATTTCTGCTCCGTCACCAGACCATTGCACTTTTTCCAGAACTGAGCCGGATCGATGCCGAACTGCGGAAACAACACATCATCCTGCATGTAGCGCGGGCTGAGCGTCTGATCGTAGTCATACACCAGCGCGATGATGTTTTGGGGAACTGCCATAATCTTGCAGGGACTAAACCGAATCCGCCCAGCTGCGGCAAGCCTAAATGTCCGGCAACGCCCAGATTTCCTTCTTTCCACCGCGACGGTTCTTCCCTAGCGTAAATGGATATGAAAGCCCTGCTCGCCGCGCTCTTCACCCTCTCCCTGCACGCCCAGGAACTGACGTTTTGGGAAAGCTTCGCCAAGCCCGCCACGCGCCAGAAGGCCCTGCAAGGGCTCACGCCTCTGACCCGCGATTGGTTCTACTTCCACGCCCTCGACCAGCAACTGCGTGGCGACGACGCCGCTTTCACCCAAACGATGCAGGAGTGGAAACGCCTCGCCGAACAGCCGCGGTCCACGGTCAGCCTGCAGGGCTTCACCACGCTGGAGAACCGCCAGCTCCTGCTGCGCGCGAAAACCGATCCCGAAGCCGCCACCGCGCAGTTGATCGAAAAACTCGATCTTTCCTTCGACTACGAAAAATCCTCGATCGCCGATGCGCGCAACGAGCCGTCCAAGCTGGACCCGAAGCGCATGGCACCGGAAGCCTTCGAGGCGGAAATCCGGGAAAACTCGCCGGAAGATCCCTGGCAGCATTACAGCCCCGAGCGCCTCGTCGCCGAGCTGGCCAATGCCAACAATCTCACCAACGAAAAGAAACTCGCACTGCTGCGCTTGATGCCCCACTACGCCAACCAGCAGGCGCTCGAACTGATCGCACTGTGTCTGGAAACCATACCGGACCATCGTTTTGGCACATCCTTGATCCATGAATCGCTCACTCACGAGCAACTTGTCACGCTGCTCAAGCGCCTGCCGACTTTGGCGAACAACCAGACCTTTGTCCGCCGCTACTTGCAGACCATGCGGCCTTCCGACGAGAGCAACTACCTCCGCGATCCGCAACGCTACCTCGCCCACCTGCAGGCTTGCGATGACTACCTCAGCGGTCGCCCTGCCGTTTTCACTCCGTGGAAAGCCGACTGCCTGTGGCAAAAATTGCTGCTGCAACAAAAGCTCAACCAGCTCTCGCGCGAGGATCTGCTGCGCTACATTTCGCTGCCACTGTTAGGCTGTCCGCTGCTGCGCGCACCGGAAAACGCCATACCGAACAGCCCGACGAATTTCGCGCAATCACACTTCGATGTGATCGGCGGCAACCTCACGGGCAACAGCGATGACCTCGAAGCCATGCTCCTGCATTTCCTGCGCGAAACCCAGGACGCCAGTGATTTCGCCCGCTACATTCCCGAGGAAACTTTGAAAAAACTCCACGCCAAAGCGCACCTGCTCAAGGGCGACGAAGACAGCAAGTGGGCCGCGGCCTTCACCGCCGATGAACTCAAGGGCCTGCGGGAACAGGCGAAACTCACATTTTCCGCCCAGCAAACGACCCGCTTTTCTCCGCAAGAAGAGGTCGCACTGATGCTGGATTGCAAAAACACCCCGAAGATCACCCTGCGCATTTTCGAGCTCGATCTGGTGAGATACCTGCGTCATCACAGTGAGGAGCCGGATGCCTCGATCGACCTCGATGGACTGGTGCCGCATGTCGAGCGCACCCTCACCTTTACCCAGCCGCCGGTGGTAGAGCATCGCGAACGCATTGCCGTCCCCGAGCTCACGGGCCGCGGGGCCTGGGTGGTGGAGTGCGTTTCCGGTGGCATCGCCAGCCGCGCGCTGATCCGCAAGGGCGAACTGATTCCGCACATCGAGACCACCGGCAGCGGGCAACGGATTCGTCTGTTCGATGAAGCCCGGCAACCGATCCCCCGGTTCCGCCTGCACACCGACCGCGAGATCCTCAGCTCCCAGGCCGATGGCACGATTCTCCTTCCCTTTACCAGCACGCTATCCGCTCCGCTGAATGCCGTGATCGAGGCCACTGCGGAAAAAGCCAAGGCCCCCACGCTGGCGAAGAGAATTTTTCTCGGATCATCGCAGTCGGACTACAGCTTTCACTGCGGCTTCCACATCGACCGCGAACAGCTCATCGCCGATCAAACCGTGCGTGTGTTGTTGCAGCCACGATTGCTCAATCACGGACAACCCGCAGCTCTCGATGCCATCAAAAACGCCAGTATCACCGTTACCGCGCAGCTCCTTTCCGGTGCCACCAGCGATCACGTGATCACGACAAAGGAACTGCAATCGACCATGACCGCCGAGTTCACCATGCCGCGCGATGCCACCAGCGTGCTGGTGAAAGTTCAGGCACAAATCCCCCGCCCCGATGATCTCCCGCCCGTCCAACTTCATGCGAGCCAGGTCTATGAGTTCAATCAGGCGCTGCCTACCGATAAAATCTGGGCTAGCTTTTTTGTCTCCACCGCCCAGGGGCATCGTCTGGAAATCCTCGGCCGCAATGGCGAGGCGGGAGCGGATTGGCCGCTCAATCTCAAATTCAAGCATCGCCTCTATGATCGCGAGCTGTCCCTCACGCTGCAAACGAATGAGGCAGGTGTGATCGAACTGGGAGAACTCAAGGACATCGAGAGGGTCACACTGGAATCCAGTGTCATCGCCACCATTCCCTATCACCCTCTTTCGTTAGAACGCATCACATTGCCCGATGTCATCCACGCGTCTGCCAACGAAACGCTGCGCATTCCGCTGTCAAAAAACCTACGGCGCGACGGCATCCGATTGATCGAAACCACCACGGTCACCGCAACGGAGGGACAATCGCTGCCCACACGCGACCACAGTGGCCTTGCCGCTGTGGTCGATGAGATGCTGGTCATCGAAAAACTACCCGCCGGAAATTTCGAACTGTTCGTCGGTTATCAAACGATCCCGATCCGCATCTCTCCCGCCAAGCCGGACGCTTCCCTCTTGGTTTCGCCGCAACGCGTCCTGCAACCGACTACCCTCTCCGCGCTGCGTATCGCCGGCAGCGAAGTCGATGAAAAACATATCACGATTCACCTGAAAAATACGACTGACAAGACCCGCGTCTCCATCGTGGCGTCGCAATTTTTCGCCACGCCCTCGCTTTCCGAGGCATGGAATCGTTTGCCGCGCATCATGCCAGCCCACACCGTTCTCGGGTATCAGGAATCGTCGTTTCTCAACAATCGGGTGCTGGACGAGGAGATGCGTTATGTGCTCGATCGTCGCGCCCAAAAAACCTACCCCGGCAACATGCTGCCAAATCCAGGCTTGCTGGTGAACCGGGCGAACTTTCAAAACGATTCCGGCAGCGCTTATGGCGGACTAAAAGGAAAGCCTGGCGAACTCAAAGAACAATCGGGATCTGGATTCGGCGCAATACCTGCCAGCCGCCCAACTACCACCGACCCCGACCAAAACGGTCCGCTCTACGATTTCCTCGCTCACGGCTCGACCGTATTCTACGACCTCAAACCCGATGCCGATGGCGTCGTCAAAATCGATCGCAACAAAATCCCCGATGCCCGCATGCTGACGATCTGCGCCACCGAGGGCAGCCACTATCACCAGACCACCGTGCCACTGGCCCCCACCGCATTGAAAAAACGCCAGCGGCAATTGCAACGCGCGCTCGATCCGAAAAAACACTTCATCGGCACCCAGCGCGCCGTCATTTTGCAAAAAGAACAAAGCGAATCGATCAACAACGTGCTGGACGCGCGCTGGAAGGAATACGGCACGCTCGATGACGTTTTCCGGCTGTATGTCAGTTCGGCCAAGAGCCGGCTGTTCAGCTTATCCTTTCTGACCCGCTGGAACACGCTGGAGGAGGCCCGGAAAATCGAACTCTATCAACTCCACGCTTCACATGAACTGCACATCTTCCTGGCGCGCAAAGACAAGCCGTTTTTCGATCAATTCGTCAAACCCACGATTGCCCAGAAACGCGAACTGACGTTCATCGATCATTACTTGTTAGAACATGACCTCAGCGGCTATCTCGACCAAAAGGAATGGAACAAACTGAACGCCGCCGAGCGTGCTTTGTTGTCGCGGGCCATCCCCGCCGCCGCCGAGCGCATTCGCCGCGAAATGCGCTACGAGCAGGAAAAATTCCCCCTGCCCCTCACGGAACAAGCCTCCAATTTCACCAAAGCCCTGGAAGGCAGCCAACTCAGCCTCAGCGAACGCGGGGATCTGGCAGCGCTGGAGCTGCGCAGCGAATCGGAACGTGTGATGCAGGAAATGAATTTGCGCGGGGAATTGGCCGAAGTCATCATCCCCTCCGTGGACATGCAAGATACCTCGGTGACTGAGGCGCTTCAGTTCCTCCAATCGTTCACTCCCAAGGTGGCATTTGATATTGCGGGTGGCGACATCGGCGCGCTGCGGGTCAGGGAGCTCAAGCTCACCAACGCTCCAATTCTCGAGGTTCTCAGATATATCTGCGAATCGACCCGCCTCAAGTACTCCATGAAAGGCAAAGCGATCACCCTTCGCCCCGCAACGGACGCAGGCGAAGATCTGATCAGCCGCTCTATCCAAGTGCCGCCGGATTTTCTCGATGCTCTGGCTGACGGGGGCACAGATCCATCCGCTGATCCTTTTGCCGGTGCCGAGCGATCATCCGGACTGAAACCACGTCCCAACATTCAGGACCTTCTCAAAGCAAAAGGCATACCTTTCCCCGCAAACGCTTCCGCCAACTACATCCCAAGCGACTCGACTCTGGTGATTCGCAATACTCCGACCAATTTGGATCTCATCGAGTCAATCACGGCTGCGCTTCAATCTTCAGTGCCATCGAAGAAAATCCATATCGATGAAGCCAAGGGGCTATCCTGGCAAGATCCCGTACCACCTGAGAGCGACGAACAGGGAAATGCGGCAGATCCATTTTCCACCGGTGACGGTGCCGCCGATCCATTCGCCGCGGCGGATGGTGTCAGCGATCATTTCGCACGCAGACTGGACGCCATAACCACCACCAAGGTGTATGAAGAAAGCCACTACTGGCGCTATCACCGTATCTCCTCCGGTGACCCATTTGATTCTGCCGAACACCTCATCACCATCAACCGCTTCTGGCTGGACCTCGCGCTGTGGGATGGAAAAGGACCGTTTCTCTCCACCCATTTCAACGAGTGCATGGGCAGCGATAATGAAATGTTCCTGGCTCTGGCACTGCTCGATCTCCCCTTCACCAAGGAGCCGTCCGAAACCGAACTGAAGAACGACGCCCTGACCATCAAGGCCAAACAACCGATGATCTTATTCTATCGCGATACCCGCGAATCGAAGAATCTCATGGCAAACTCGCCGATTCTCGTGCGGCAGACCTTTTACCATGCCTCCGATCGCTATCGCGAGGTGAACGGTCGCCAAATCGAGAATACGATCACCGATGGCGTATTCCATCCGCGCACGGCCTACGGCTCCTCCCTCATCATCGCGAATCCCACCGGCGAGACGCGGCAGGTGCAGATCCTCTGGCAAATCCCCCAGGGGTCATTGCCGCTGCAGGGCAAGCCTGCCACCGATTGCGTGACGCTGGAGCTGCCGCCTTACTCTAACGAACAAATCAACCTCGCCTTCTACTTCCCCGCCGCCGGTGAGTTCGGCTGCTATCCCTTCCACGTTTCGGAAAACGACACCGTTCTCGCCTTCCCGACGATTTCCCGCATGCGCGTCACCGAGGAATACACCAGCACGGAGGAGGATTATTTTTACGAACTCGCCGACGATGGCGACGAGGCCAAGCTGTTGGAATTTTTGCGCACCAAATCGCTGTTTGTCGATGACGTCGATCTCGACTCCCTGCTCTGGCGTCTGAAGGACAAGACGTTTTATGATCGTGTGATCGCGATCCTCAACGAGCGACTGTTCTTTGATCCGGAAGTTTATAGCTTCGCCTTTTTCCACCGCGACCGGGAAAACATCCGCCGCTATCTGGAAAACTCCTCGACCGTGCAAGCGGTCGGTCCCTGGCTAGACAGCCCCTTCCTGCAAGTCACCGCCGCACGCGACCTGAACTGGTATGACCAGGAGTTCGATCCCTTCATCAACAACCGCGCGCATCGTCTCGGCACCCAGGACCAGTTTCCGCTGGAGTTCGCCAAAGCGCACTACACCGAATTGCTGGAAATCTTCTGCCACAAACCGGAACTCTCCGGCGATGACCACTTGCAGCTCTGCTACTTCCTGCTCCTGCAAAACCGCACCGCCGATGCCCTGGAGGCTTTTGCAAAAATCGATCGAGCCCAACTCGCCCAGCACTTGCACTATGATTACCTCCACTGCTACCTGCTCTTTTCCCAAGAAAAACCCGCCGAGGCCAAGGCCATCGCACTCCCCTATCAAAAACACCCGGTGCTCCTGTGGCAGCAGCGTTTCCAGTCCGTCATCGCCCAGGCCGATGAGATCGCCCAGCCCGTGATCACAGAGGCCTCGCCGGAGTCGAAACAATCCGCCGCGAGCTATCTGACCATGGCCCACAAGGCCAACGGCCAACTGCTTCTCACACATCAGGGCCTGAAGGAAATCGACATCCAGCTCTATCAGGTCGATATGGAACTGCTCTTCACCGCGAATCCGTTTCTCGATCAAAACAAAGTCCTGCACCACGCGATCCGCCCGAACAGGGTGCTCAACGTCGCGCTCAAGGACAAGGAAACTACCGTCGATCTGCCGGAGGGTTCAGGGCGATTGGCAGGAAACAATACAGCCATTGAAGAGAAACAAAACTGTATTTC